>Ga0207706_10002016_pt1 | contig 19880 bp, 18 predicted proteins | sample KBSC53metaG_FD_184318 | JGI IMG/M metagenome (GOLD analysis project Ga0207706, IMG submission 184318) | Corn rhizosphere microbial communities from Kellogg Biological Station, Michigan, USA - KBS C5-3 metaG (SPAdes) (version 2) | ecosystem: Host-associated > Plants > Roots > Rhizosphere > Soil ... | reverse complement strand
CGTGGCGCATGAGGCGGTCGAGAAGGCCACCGGTCTCACCTATGACCAGGCAGTGCGTCGCTACGTTTTCGATCCGCTCGGCATGGCAAGTGCCAGCACCACCAAAGAGGGGTTGATCAACGCGCCCAGTTGGGCGCGTCCGCACAGCGGTCGTCACCCCATTCCGGTGCAGGATGCTTATTATCGCGTACCGGCCGCCGGCGGGGTGAACAGCTCGATCGTTGATCTGGGCATCTGGATGCGTGCGCAGATGGGCGGGGCGCCAAACGTCCTGCCACCGGATCTGTTGTTCGAGCTGCATGTGCCCCGGGTCTTCACCCCACGGCGAGGACTCGCGCCTTACGATCTGGCGCTCAAGAACAGCGCTTATGGCTTGGCTTTTCGCCAGTCCGATTATCAGGGCCATCACTTGATCTGGCATCGCGGAGCCGTGCGCGGTTCGCGTTCGGAGATCATCTTCGATCCGTCCGAACGGTTTGGCGTTGCGATGCTGTGGAACTCAACCTCGGTAAAGCCGACCGGGCTACCGCTCGAGATATTCGACCAATATTATCGCTTGCCCTTCCACGACTGGGTTCAGGTCAACAAGCCGTGATTGAAGCACAGCCCTTGCACCGGTAGGCGAGCGGCATGAGAATCCTGCTTACTGGCTCTAGCGGGTGGCTAGGCCGCCATCTGGCACCGCTCTTAATTGCCGATGGCGATGAGGTGGTCGGGCTGGACGTCGCGCCGGGACCGCATACCAACGTCATCGGTTCGGTCGAGGATCGGCCGCTGATCGGGCGGGTGATGCGTGACCATGCTATCGCAGCGGTAGTTCACGGGGCGGCGCTGCATCAGCCCGACATGGCCCGCTATCCCAAACAGCGCTTCATCGATGTCAACGTGAGTGGCACTCTCGCCGTGCTCGAAGAGGCAGTAGCCGCGAACGTTAACCGGTTCATCTTCACGTCGACCACCTCTTTGATGATCTCCGCGGCGATCCGCGAAGGGCAGGGAGAGGAGGCCGTCTGGATTGATGAAAACCTGGCGCCGGTCATGCCGCGCAATATCTATGGCGTGACCAAGCTTGCCGCAGAGCAGCTATGCCGCCTGATCCATGACCAACACCGTCTGCCGATCCTGATCCTGCGCACGAGTCGCTTCTTTCCGGAAGAGGATGATCAGGCCCATCAACTGGCCATCTCGGGGACTAACACTAAAGCAAATGAATTCCTCAATCGGCGGTTGACTGCTGAGGACGCAGCGGAAGCGCATCGCGTCGCCCTGCGACGCGCCCCGGAACTTGGCTTCGGTGTCTTTATCATGTCCGCGCCGACGCCCTTTGCGCCTACCGACGTGGCGGCTCTGAAGCGCGATGCGCCGAGCGTGATCGCCCGTTATTTCCCCGATGCCCCCGCGCTCTATGCCCGCCGCGGTTGGGATTTGCCGCAATCGATCGACCGCGTTTACGATGCTGGCCTCGCCGAGCGCGTGCTGGGATTTCGCTGTCGCACCGATTTCACCGCCATCCTTGATGCCTTGCGCCGCGACGCCCCGCTGCCCTTCGCTCACGACGCCTCCTATATATCCCCACAAGAATTGGTGCGCGTCGAAGCCTGAGACTCAAGCCGCCTCGCGCATGAAGGGCTGGTACAGGACGGCGCGATTCCGGCCCTGTTCCTTCGCGTTATAGAGTGCGGCGTCTGCATACGAGACCAGCTGTTCGAGGGTATCCATCTTTCCGATGCAGCAATAGACGCCAAGGCTGGCAGTTACCCGGCCGGCGACGGAGAAATTGTGCGCTTCGATCGCGGCACGCAGCTTGTTGGCGATGCTCATCGCAGCGTCGCAGTCTGTAACGCTGCAAATCAGCAGAAATTCTTCCCCGCCCCACCGTCCGACGATGTCGCCGCTCCGCACACTTGTGGACATGATCTCTGCGACGCCGGCCAGAACTTGGTCCCCGACGCTATGCCCAAAGCGGTCGTTGACCTCCTTGAAGTGATCGATGTCCAACAGGATCACGGCGAAGGAAGAGGCCTCGGCGCGGCGGTTCATTGCCAGCGCATGATAGAGTTCGATGATCCCGGAGCGATTGAGCAAACGCGTTAGATAATCGCGCCGTGCCGATTCTTCGGCATATTGGGCAAGGCGGAGCGCCGCTGCCTGACCTAGCTGGCGCTGCTCAAGATCCTCACGCAGCTTGACCATCCTATACAGCAGGTAAAGGCAGATCAGCACCGCCCAGCCGGCCAGCATCATGCCGTACCAGGCGGCCTGACTGATCACTCGGCTGCGTAGCGTAATGCTGTGAACCCGGAAGACATAGCTTCCGACGGGGGCCTGCGTCCCGGTCTGAAATTGCAGCTCGGTGACATTGTCGAGTTGAACGTGGCTAAGACCAGGTTTGATCTTGTGCTCGGTGATCCACCATTCGGCGACAGCAAAATCAGGCAACTGAAGCTGGATCAGATTGCGACCCTGTCGTGCGGCGACCTCGACCTTGTTGAACTTCAGCGTGTCGGGCTGGTCTGTTCTGCTGTATCGCGGATCGAAATTTTTGAGATAAACTCGGAACGTGTCCGAAGGCCCCCTATAATCGAGGTCGATTGTGAAGTTTTCGAGGCGGTGGAGATCCAGGCCTTTATTTGCGCCGGGCAGGTTCAGCAAAAGGTCGTAGCCGCAATAAGGGAAGGAATAACCCGCACGCAGTTCGCAGCGCCAATGCAGCTCCCGATTGCGATCGACGCGTATGATCGACGTCCCGCCATTGCCGCCGTCGCCATAGTATCGTACCCGGTTGAGCGAAGACCCTGGCTTGATAACAATTGTTCGCGTCAGGAGCGCATCCTGCCACCAAACGACCGCGAAGCTCACGATCATCATAAAGAACAGCGCGACTTCAAGTTGATAATGGGCGAGTTGCCGCCATCCGCGCTTCACTGGTCTCTGAAACGAGGGTGGGTCAGCCGGGTCGAATTGGACAACGCTATCCATTACTCTCCTCGCCTCGAGGAGGATGCGGGTCGGGGACGACTCGATCCGCCATCGAGGGCGGTTGTTATACGCCGCAGAAATTAACATTTAACCTATCTCAATTCTGCAGGGAATTTGCGCGCGCCGACTGGTCATATCGGTGCCGCATCCTTATGTGCGCGCCATCATGTCAGCACCCCGCACCCTCTATGAGAAGATATGGGACGCGCACGTCGTAGCGCGTCGCGACGATGGAACCTGTCTGATCTACATCGATCGCCACCTCGTTCATGAGGTGACAAGCCCGCAAGCCTTCGAGGGTCTCCGCACGGCCGGTCGCAAGGTGCGGCGGCCTGACCTCACGCTCGCAGTGCCCGATCACAATCTGCCGACCACGGCGCGTATCGACGCTCAGGGGAATCGCCTGCCAATCGCCGATCCGGAAAGCGCCAATCAACTGGCGGCGCTGCGCCACAACGCGCCCGAATTCGGTATTCGGATGTTCGACGAAATCGCACCCGAGCAGGGGATCGTCCACGTTGTCGGGCCGGAGCAGGGTTTTACCTTGCCGGGCACGACGCTGGTTTGCGGCGACAGCCACACTGCGGCGCACGGCGCATTGGGCGCACTCGCTTTCGGCATCGGCACCAGCGAGGTCGAACATGTTCTGGCGACGCAGACACTGTTGCTCAAACAATCCAAGTCGATGGAAATACGCGTCGACGGCACGCTCGGCTTCGGCGTCACACCCAAGGATGTGATCCTGGCGATCGTCGGCAAGATCGGCGCAGCGGGCGGCACCGGCTACGTCGTCGAATATACAGGCTCGACGATTCGTGACATGTCGATCGAAGGCCGTTTGACCGTCTCCAATATGGCGATTGAGCATGGTGCGCGCTCGGGCCTGATCGCCCCCGACGAAAAGACCTTTGCCTATCTGGAGGGCCGCCCGATGGCGCCAAAAGGCGAGGAATGGGCGCGCGCGGTCGAATATTGGCGGACGCTGCCGACCGACGCAGGCGCGCGGTACGACAAGGTGGTGACACTCGACGCAACCGATATCGCACCGAGCCTGACCTGGGGCACCAGCCCCGAGGATGTCGTGCCGATCACCGGCAGCGTGCCGGATCCGATGAGCTTTGCTGATCCCTCCAAGCAGGAGGCCGCCAGGAAGTCGCTCGACTATATGGGATTGGCACCAGGCACGCGGATGCAGGATGTGCCGGTCGAAAATATCTTCATCGGCAGCTGCACCAACAGCCGGATTGAGGATCTGCGTTCCGCCGCCGCGGTCGCCAAGGGGCGTCATATCGCCGGGAATATCCGCCAGGCGCTGGTCGTACCGGGGTCAGGATTGGTCAAGCGTCAGGCCGAAGCCGAAGGGCTCGACCGCATCTTCATCGAGGCTGGCTTCGAATGGCGCGAGCCGGGTTGCTCGATGTGCCTCGCGATGAACCCGGACAAGGTGCCAGCCGGTGAGCGGTGTGCTTCTACCTCCAATCGTAATTTCGTGGGTCGGCAGGGGCCGGGGGCGCGCACGCATCTGCTGTCACCCGCGATGGCGGCCGCCGCCGCGGTGACCGGAAAATTGACCGACGTTCGGGACCTGATGCGATGAATCTGAAGAGGGCGTTCGCCGGGGCGACGGCGATGCTGATGGCGGGGGCTGCGAACGCCCAAGCCAATGTGCCGGTTTCCTTATGGCGCCTGGACTGCGGCAAGATCGTCGCTTTCGATCTGGACGAGTTTTCCGATACGCGGGCTTATGTCGGGCAGCATCGTGACCTCGCGGCGAGTTGCTATCTGATCCGCCATGGCGATACTTATATGCTGTGGGACACCGGTATCCCTGAAAGCGCGCTCAATCATGTGCCCGATCCCAAGGAAGGATTGGACGCCGTCTTGACTGTCACGATCACCGACCAGCTCGCGAAGGTCGGCTTGAGGCCCGAGCAAATCGGGCTGGTCGGCATCAGCCATTATCATTTTGATCATACCGGCCAGGCGCCGCGTTTCCCCCAGGCGAAACTGCTGCTGGGCAAGGGCGATGTGGATTATCTGCGCGCGAATGATCCGGCGCGCGCAAAGCCCTTGGAGCATTGGCTCAGCGGCGGTGGCGCCATGGAGGCAGTGGTTGGCGACAAGGACATTTTCGGTGACGGCAGTGTCGTCATGATCGACCTGCCGGGCCACACGCCCGGCCATCACGGCCTGCTCGTGAAGCTGGCGCACAAGGGATATGTGCTGCTGTCGGGCGATGCGGTCCACCTGGCCCAGAATTACGAGACGAACGGCGTTCCGTCGTTCAATACCAGCCGTGCGGATACTCTGGCGTCGCTCGACCGCTTCAAGAAGCTGGCGGCGAATCTGCACGCGACTGTGATTATCCAGCATGAGCCGGCCGACGTCGCCAAGCTGCCGGCCTTCCCGAAGGCTGCCGATTGATGGAACCGCTGACCACCGTTGAAGGCAAGGCCTATCCGTTCGGCCGGAAGAATGTCGACACCGACGTTATCATTCCGGCGCACTGGCTGAAGACGATCACGCGCGCTGGCCTCGGCCGCGGCGCGTTCGAAACGGTCCGCTCGGAGCCCGGCAACGTCTTCGAAGATCCCGCCTTCAAGGGCGCGCCGATCCTGATCGCTGGCGACAATTTCGGATGCGGATCGAGCCGGGAACACGCTGCCTGGGCGCTCAATGACATGGGGGTGAAGGCGGTGATTGCGCCGTCCTTTTCCGACATCTTCTCGGGCAACGCCTTCAAGAATGGCATCGCCACGGTCGTGCTGCCGCAAGAGGCGATCGACCGCCTGATGGAGGTGGCCAAATCCGATCCGATCACGGTTGATCTGGAGACGCAGACTGTCACGACCCAATATCAGGATCGCTTTGCTTTCGAGATGGATTCTTTTCGGCGCGACTGTCTGATGAAGGGGCAGGACGAGATCGGTCTCACGCTCGCGATGAAAGACGATATCGGCCGCTACGAAGCCCGCATGGCGGCAGACCGCCCCTGGCTCTGAGGCAATCCTTCCGCGCTTTAGCGCCCTGGCTCATCGCCTTGGCGATGGCTGTCCGCCTGCTCGTGCCGGCGGGCTATATGCCGATGTCTGGTAAAGCTGCGCTCGAAATTTGCGCCGGCCAGATCATGGACATGCCGGCTATGGCCGGGATGCCGGACATGCCAAATATGCCGATGAAGGGCATGGGGCACGGCAAGCACATGCCGAGCGAAGGCGAGCATAATTGCGCTTTCGCTGCCGTTGGCGGTGCCGTTGATCTGCCAACTATCATCCTTCCGCCGCCGCCCACCCTGGTGCCGCTGGCGATCCTCTTCTTCCATGCCTTTGCTGGGCGGCCCGGACTCGGTCTCGCTGCCCCGCCGCCGCCCAAAACCGGCCCACCGACCTTCCTTCGCTGACACGTCGTCGGGGCACGCTCGTGCCCTGGCATGCGCACGTCGATGAAGGATTCCAAATGCTCTCTTACGTGATTGGCGCGCCCACGCGACGCGCCCTCTTATCCGTTGTTTTTGCCGCTTCGGCGGCATCCGCCCAAACATCGACACAGGCGCGCCGCGAGGAGCTGCTTCGCCAGCGGGCAGCGATCGACGCTCAATTGGCGACGCTCGACGCCCAGACGCCAGACCAAGTTTCGCCGGCCACGGACGCGTCCGGCGACACCTCGGCTGCGACCAATACGTCTCCAGACGAGATACTTGTCACCGGCAAGGCGCTGTCGCTGACGACGCAGGTTACGGGCCAGACGGTAACGACGGTGCGCGATACATCTTTCCGCATCACGCCTGCCAGCACCATCGCCGACATCGTGAAGCTCAGCCCCGGTGTCACAGTGATTCAGGGCAACGGGCCGCGCGACGTCGGCGTGTCCATTCGCGGCTCGAACGCGCGCAACAGTTTCGGTGCACGCAACATCCAGGTTTTCGAGGACGATTTCCCCGTAACCCAGCCGGATGGGCTCGCCCGGTTCGATCTCACCGATCCGCATGCTTATGGCGCTGTCGACGTTGTCCGCGGCCCGTCATCGGCCCGGTACGGCAATTATGCTTTGGGGGGCGCCATCAATTTCCGCACTCGGCATGGACGCGATATCCAGGGGGCGGAATTCGGTCTGGACGGCGGCAGCGACGGCTATGCCAACGTCTATGGGGCCATCGGCGATGCCGGCCGGGACTATGAATATTCGCTGTTTGGCAGCTACGCGCGCGCCGATGGCTCCACGGGCCACACCCATTATGAAACAGGCACCATCAACGCACTCGCGAGCTATGCGCTGTCCGATCGCGATCGGATCACCGCGAAGCTGATCTATAATGAAGGCGAATTCGAACTTAGTACGCGCCTCTCGTACAACCAATATCTTTTGAACCCCTACCAGCGGGGGTGCGAGGCTGCGGCAACCGCTGCGCCCGGTTGCGGTACGATCTCCGTGCTGGTGAACGGCGTGAACGGCGCGCGAATTACACAAACGGCGAACGAGGGCGATCTTGCGCGCAATGATCGCCGCACGATCGTGGGCGCACGCTACGAGCATGATTTCGGACCGAATACGACATGGCGCACCCAGGCAACATTCGATAGCCGCGTGGTCAATCAGCCCACCAGCGCCAATCCGTTCAAGGGTACGCTCGATTCCTATAACCTCACGTCGGACCTGACCCATCACGGCCGTTTGTTCGGCATGGAGGCGACGGGCTTTGTGGGCATTTTCTACAATTTTCTCGACAACCAGAGCTATACTTTCAACAAGACGCCGGCGGGCCGGAACGGCTTCGGTGCGGTGACGCAAACGGTGTTTGGCGACGTCCGAAACCTTGGCGCGCGGGCACGCGAGGAGCTCAAGCTTTCCGACAATCTCCAGCTCATCACTGGCATCGGCGCCGAACGATCGATCCTGGACGTGCGTCAGACCGCTTACAGCTATCCGGTGGATGCAAATCCGTCGCTCACCGTTATCCCCGCGCTCCGGCACTTCTGGAACGTAGCGCCGGAAGCGGCACTCTTCTGGCACGCGACGCAGGCCGTGCGGCTCCATGCCCGCGTGGGCACCGCATATGGTATCCCGCAGGCAGGGAACCTGTTCGTGACGCCGCAGGGCGTTCCCGGCAACAATGTCACGCTCAAGACCCAGAAGAGCACGGGTGTCGATCTTGGTGCCGAGATCGCTCTCGGCGACACGCTGCGCGCTGAGATCACCGGCTATTACGAATGGCTACGTAATGATCAGGTCAGCCAGTCGGCGGGCGTGAACCTCCTCGCCTTCACCACCAATGCGCCGCGATCGCGCCATCGCGGCGTAGAGTTCGGCCTTGGGTGGAAGCCGCTACCGGATGTTCTGCCCGGCGCGCATCTCGACGCAAGCTACAGCTACACTGATCAGCGCTACAGCCGCTACGACGAGCGGCTGACGTCGGGTGGCGTGAGCGTCTTGCTCGATCGCGACGGCAATCGCATCCCTGGAGTGATCCCGACCTTCGCCAATGGCCGGATGGGGTATGACCAGCCTCGTGGCCCGCTCGCGGGCCTGGGCGGCTTCGTGGAGCTGACCTATCGTTCGCGCTACTTCATCGACAATGGCAATCAGCTGCGTATTCCAGGCTACGTCCTCCTTAATCTGAACGTCCATTACGACCCGCCAAAGGGTGAGGGCTGGTGGTCGCGAATGCGCTTCTTCGCATCGGTCCAGAATCTGTTCGACAAGACCTATGTCGGCTCGGCCTCGATCATCGCGGACAGCCTCAACCCGGCGACCGGCCTGCAGAATCCGGCCGCAATCCTGGTGAACAGCACCGGCTCGATCTACGCGGGTGCGCCGCGCAGCTTTTACGCCGGCGTGAAGACGCGCTTTTAGGGGAGGTGGACATGGCAAGCACCGTCCGCAGACCCTCCTTCTACAACGCGATTTGGCGTTGGCATTTCTATGCCGGCCTCTTTTGCATTCCCTTTGTGATCTGGCTGGCCCTGACCGGATCCATCTATCTGTGGCGACCGCAGATCGAAGCCTGGCTGGACCGGCCCTACGACAATCTATCCGTTGTGGGGATTGCGGCCACGCCCGATGCGCAGGCCGCCGCCGCGCTGAAAGCGGTGCCGGGTTCAAGCCTGCATAAATATGTCCTTCCGCAAGCGCCGGATCAGGCCGTGCGGATATCGGTATCGCGGGGTGGCGAGGATTTTCGCGTCTATGTCCATCCACGCTCGCTCGCCGTTCTCAAGGTGGTGGGGGAAGAAGAACAGCCGATGCGCTTGATCTTCCATCTCCATGGCGAGTTGCTCGCCGGCGCAATCGGCAGCTACCTGGTGGAGATCGCCGCGTGTTGGGCGATCGTGATGCTGCTCACGGGGCTCTATCTGTGGTGGCCTCGCGGCGGAAGCGGGCTGGCCGGTGTCGTCTATCCCAGGCTGAGCGGTGGCAGCCGCCTGTTCTGGCGCGATCTGCACGCCTCAACGGGTATATGGGTTTCGCTGTTCGCTCTCGCCCTCATCCTGACTGGTCTGCCCTGGGCCAAGGCGTGGGGAAGCTATCTCGGCGAGATACGGGCACTCATGGGAGCGACCCGAGAGCCGGTTGACTGGACGATTGGCGGCAAGGCGCCGGCCGACTCAAACCTCGACAGCCATGCGGGTCACACGGGTATGATCATGTCTCCCGTGATGCCGCGAAAGGATGAGCTGTCCCGCGTCGTCGCCGCCGTGCGACCGCTCACTATAGCCCCGCCGGTCCTGGTCACGGTCCCGAAGGCGATTGGTGCGCCATGGTCCGTTGCGTCCGACGCTGCGGACCGTCCGCTGCGCAGTGAGCTCAAGGTTGACGGCGCGACTGGACGCGTCCTTTCGCGCACTGATTTTGCGCAGCGCCACTGGGTCGATCGTGCGGTCGGCTATGGCGTTGCGGGGCACGAGGGCGCGTTATTCGGCATCGCGAATCAGATCCTCGGCACGCTGACCGCCATCTTCCTCGTGATCCTCGCGATATCGGGTGCGGTAATGTGGTGGCGTAGGCGGCCCATCGGTCTTCTCGGCGCGCCCGTTCGGCTCGCGCGGCCGCGCCTCGGCGTGGCGCTTGTCATGCTGATCGCGGCGCTGGGCCTCTATCTTCCGATGTTCGGGGTAACGCTTGTCGCGGTGCTGCTGGCGGAACGGCTCGTGCTCAGGCGGCTGCCGCGTACCAGCCGCTGGTTGGGTCTTGCGACTAGCTAGAGCCTGGCGAAGCGCGCCTCGATCGCGTCCCAGATCAGGGCCGGCGTGTCGGTGCCGTTGAAAGTGTCGATGGCGACGATACCGGTGGGCGAGGTGACGTTGATCTCGGTCAGGTAACCCGCGATCACGTCGATGCCGACGAAGACCAATCCGCGCTTTGACAGCTCTGGTCCGATCTTGGCGCAGATTTCGAGCTCGCGCGGCGTGAGTTCGGTCGCTGCCCCCTTGCCGCCTACCGCGAGGTTCGAACGAATCTCGCCCGCTTTGGGTAGCCTGTTGACGCCGCCCGCGGGCTTGCCGTCGACGAGCACGATCCGCTTGTCGCCCTTTGCCACGTCGGGAAGGAAGGCCTGGACCATGAAGGGCTCCCGCCAGACCTGCCCGAACAATTCGGTCAGCGCGGCGAGATTGGCGTCCGTCTTGCCCACGTGGAAGACCGCCGAACCGGCGTTGCCGTAGAGCGGCTTGACCACGACTTCCTTATGCTCGGCATGGAAAGCGCGCGCTTCCTCCAACCGGCGGGTGATCAATGTCGGCGGCATGAATTCGGCGTAATCGAGTACAAACAGCTTCTCGGGCGCGTTGCGCACGGCGGCCGGGTCGTTGACGACCAGCGTACGGTCCTGGACTCGCTCCAACAGATGCGTCGCCGTTATATATGCGAGATCGAACGGGGGATCCTGTCGCATCAGAACGACATCGACATCGTCGGCCAGGTCAATCGTCCGAATCCCATCGAAGCGATAATGGTCGCCGACCACGCGCTGGACCGTCACCGGCCGTGCCGGCGCGGTTAGGTGGCCGTCCCGATAGGAAAGATCGCCGGGCGCATAGTGGAATAGGCTATGTCCGCGCGCCTGGGCACTGAGCATCAGCGCAAAGGTGGAATCGCCTGCGATGTTGATCTTTTCCAGCGGATCCATCTGGACCGCGACACGCAGGCTCATGGGCTTCTCCTTGGAGCGCGCAGGTAGTGGCTCATCCGCGCCTTGTCATCCGATCCACGCATTCTCGATATGGCGAAGCGCGCGCCCTGGAGCGACCAGGATCACATCCACGCGCATATCATCGTCCGGCTGCATGTAACGTGGGCCAAGATATTCGGCCGCCGCCGCAACCCGCGCCAAACGCGCATGATCGATCGCGAAGTCCAATTGCTCGCCGGTTGCGCGCCGCTTTACTTCGACGAAGGCGATCAGATTTCCCCGTCGTGCGATAAGGTCGACTTCCCCCGCAGGCGTCCGAACGCGCCGGGCGAGGATGCGCCAACCCTTCAGGCGCAGCCACCAGGCCGCCGCGGTCTCGCCGACGCGACCGGCACGTTCCGCCCGGCGGCGATCCCTCATGCTTTCAAAGCCAGCGCACGCGCATAGAGATCGCGCTTCTGCAGTCCGGTTGCCTTGGCGACTTCGCTTGCCGCTTTGGCGGCGGGGAGGCGTCGAAGGGCATCTATCAGAAGCGCATCGGTGTCTTCCATCGAAGGCGCCGGCGCTTCGCCCGGTGGCGCAATCACGATCACGATCTCCCCCTTTGGCGGCGCCTCGCTATAGCGCGACGCGAGCGCGGTGAGGTTATCCGTCACGCATTCCTCGAACGCCTTGCTGATCTCGCGTGCAACCGCAGCTTCGCGGTCGCCGAGGCCATCCGCCAGCGCGGCGAGTGTCGCGCCCAGCCGCGGCCCCGATTCGTAGAGGACCAGGCTCGCCCGTACGCCCGCAACCTCGGCGATGGCTTCGGCCCGCGCCTTGCCCTTGGCTGGCAGAAAACCCAGGAACAGGAAGCGGTCGGTCGGCAATCCCGCCAGGGTGAGTGCAGCGATAGCGGCGCAGGGACCGGGGATGGTCACGATGTTATGGCCGGCCGCACGTGCCTCACGCACAAGCTTGAAGCCCGGATCGGAGATGAGGGGTGTCCCCGCGTCCGAGACCAGCGCGATCGCCTCTGTTGCCAGCCGGGCAATCAACCCCGGCCGCACCCGATCGGCATTATGATCGTGATAGGGAACCATCGGCCGCCTTGCGCCGATATGCGCGAGGAGCTTGGCGGTGACCCGGCTGTCCTCGACCGCGATCGCGTCCGCCCGGCTTAATATGTCGGCGGCGCGCGGGGAGAGGTCGGACAAGTTGCCGATCGGGGTCGCGACGATGTAGAGGCCGGGCGAAAGTCGCCCTTCCTCGGGCGGAGAGGAATTCATGGGAATGAGCATGGCAGAGGGTGGCACCCGGCGGCAATCGGGCTTATTTTCGCTCGCGCGTTTGGGTGGCCTGGCAATGGCTGTGCTGCTGGGCGCATGTTCGACGATCGTGCCGCGGGGAGCGCCGCCGCCACCCCCAACCACAAAGCCGGTGCCCAAGCCGGCGCCTTCCACCGGCCTCCCGGAAGATCTCGAACGGCACCGAGTCGCGTTGCTCGTGCCATTGAGCGGCCCCAATGCGGCCGTCGGCCGCTCGATTGCGGATGCCGCCGCGATGGCGCTTGCAGATACGGGCGGAAAGGCGCTGCGTATCACCAATTACGATACCGCGCTGGGGGCCGACGCTGCCGCGCGCAAGGCGCTCGCGGATGGGAACCGGCTCTTTCTTGGGCCGCTGCTCAGTGAGGATGTGCGAGCTGTCGCCGGCGCGGCGGAGGCCGCGGGCGTTCCGGTCATCGCCTTTTCCAATGACGCATCGGTTGCCGGTAACGACGTTTGGCTGCTTGGCTTTTCGCCCGCCCAATCGATCGACCGCGTTGTCCGCTTCGCGCGCTCGCGAGGGCTGACGCGCTTCGCCGGCCTGATTCCCCCCGGGGTTTACGGACGCAACGCCTCCAGCATGCTAATCCGAACCGCGGAAGCGGCCGGCGGCAGCGTTGTCGCGATGCAGAGTTACCAACGATCCCCGACCTCGCTCGCCGCGGCGATCAAGGCGATCTCCAAGGAAAAGTTCGACGCTGTGCTGATCGCGGACAGTGGCCGGATAGCGATCGCTTCGGCTCCGCTCATTCGCAAGTCGGGCGGGGCAGGGGTCCGAATTCTCGGCACCGAGTTGTGGAATGCCGAGCCGAGCCTCAATAATTCGCCCGCCATGGCAGGCGCCTGGTTCGCCAGTGTCGACGATGGCCTCTTCGGGCAGTTCGCTACGCGCTATCGCGCGCGTTACGGCAACACCCCTTATCGCCTCGCTAGCCTCGGCTATGATGCGGTGCTGCTAACCGTGCGGATCGCCAAGGATTGGAAAGTCGGCGACCGCTTCCCCATCGATGCGCTGGGGGACGAGGGCGGGTTTGCCGGCGTGGATGGCGCGTTCCGCTTCGCACATGGGCATGTAGCGGAACGGGCCTTGGCGGTGCACCAGTTGGGTCCGGGCGGTGGTACGGTGGTGTCGCCCGCGCCAAAGGGCTTCTAGTCGGGCACCTCGGTGCCGCGCGCTAGAGCGCGACTTCCGCTAATACTGCGTCGAGCAAGAGCATGCCCGCGGGTGTGACACGTACCCGGTCGATGGTCCGTTCCATCAGGCCGAGCGCGGCGAGGCGGTCGACGGCGGCCTTATCGATCGCATGGTCAACCCGCGCGCGTTCGAGGCCTTCGGCAAGGCGCAATCCCATGACCAACGCCTCGCGCGCCTGCGTCTGCGGCGTGAGTGGCTCCTCGATTTCGATCCCCTGACGGTTGCTATCGATGCGGGCGAGCCAGTTTTCGGGTTTCCTGGCACGTGCCGTGGCGATGCCGGCACGACGGCCGTGCGCACCTGGGCCGACACCCATATAATCGCGATACCGCCAATAGGTTAGGTTGTGGCGGCTCTCTTCCCCGGGCCGAGCGTGGTTGGAGATTTCATAGGCAGGCAGGCCCGCTGCCTGCGTGACGTCGCGCGTCAGTTCAAACAGTTCCGCGGCGTGATCGGGATCGGTTGGCTGCAGTTCGCCGCGAGCAGCCATCGCCGCGAAGCGCGTGCCGGGTTCGATCGTCAGCTGGTAGAGCGAAAGATGCCCCGTGCCGAATCTCAGCGCGCGATCCAAAGTCTTCTGCCAATCCGCCAGGCCCTGATCGGGCAATGCGTAGATTAGGTCGAAACTCACCCGCGCGAAATTTCGCTGGGCCGTGTCGAGCGCCGCCAAACCTTCCGCCGCGCCATGGGCCCGGCCGAGAAAATGAAGCTCCCGATCGTCAAGCGCCTGGATACCGAGGCTCACGCGATTGACGCCTGCGGCTGCAAGGTCAACGAAGCGGGCCGCTTCCACCGAGGAAGGGTTGGCCTCAAGCGTGATTTCTATGTCCGGCGCAAAGCCCCAGTGGCGCTCCGCCGCCTGGAGCACGGCAGAAACGGTCGCCGGCGGCATGAGCGAAGGGGTCCCCCCACCGAAAAAGATGGACGTCAGCGGACGCTTCGGCCCCACCGTCGCTTCATGCCGGAGGTCCGCCAGAAGCGCGTCACGCCACCGATCCTGATCCACGCTCTCTCGAACATGGCTGTTGAAGTCACAATAGGGACATTTAGAAACGCAAAACGGCCAGTGGACGTAGAGCGCCAGACAAGGCGTATCAGCGCCGCTTGGCGCTAGGCTGGACTGTGCAATCTCGGTCTGCAAGGAGGGGAGGCCCATGACTGGTGCGCCACGGGGGCGCGTGTAGGAGGAATTGGAGCGCGATGAGTTCTAGTCAAGCCTCATTGCGGTCCTCAAATCCCATCCTTCTCGTGATTCCGTCGGTGGGCGCTGCGCGGGATGGCGATTTCGTTGTCCTCGATCAGAAGCTGTTGACCGGATGGACGTTCTTTGCGAGCCACTGGCCTGGCCGCACACGATTTCTGTTCCGCGAGATCGATCCGAAGGAGCTCACATTCGGCAAGCGGTGCCGGGCGCAGGATTTGCCCGGCGATATCGAGTTCGTCCGCGCGATAGAGAATATCCCCGACGCTTCGCTAAGCGCCGCATCGGTCATTCTCGGGGCGGGCGACAGCTTCGACTCTTTCGAACTTGCGAAGCGCGCCCGCCGTCTCGGCACGCCCCTTTGCTATGTGATCGAATATACACTGGCCACGCGTTTGCGCATTGAGGCGGAACGCCCTCGTTCGCTGGTTCGCAAGGCGCGGACCATGGTGTGGCTTATCGGTCAGGAGCGCCGCCGCCGGGCTGCCTTCCGGGCCGCAGCGGCATTGCAGGCAAACGGTGTTCCGGCTGCCGACGCGTACCGTAACACCACGAAAGACCTGCTGACCTATTTCGACACGCGCCTGTTCCGGGCAATGGCCGCGACCGACGATGAGATACACGCCCGGATTGCCCACCTGGGGCAGGAAGGGCCGTTGCGGCTGGCCTTTACCGGACGACTGGAGCCCCTCAAGGGCGCGCATCACTTGATTCCCGTGGCGCGTCATTTGCTCGATCTCGGGGTCGATTTTCGCCTCGACGTCTATGGCAGCGGATCGCTGCAGACCGGGATGGAAAAGGAACTCGAGGGTGATGCCCGCCTCCGGAACCATGTGACCATCCATAAGCCCATCGATTTCACGACCGAACTTGTCCCCCTATTGCGATCCTCTGTCGACCTCTTCGTTTGCTGCCATATCCAGGGCGACCCCTCCTGCACCTATTCCGAGACGCTCGGTTGCGGCGTTCCGATCGTGGGCTACGATAATGAGGCGTGGCGTGGGATGCTTCGGGGCGCCGACCTCGGATGGAGCGTGAAGCTCGGCGATTCACGTGCCCTGGCTGCGAAGATAGCCCTGCTCTCGGGCGATCGCGCGAGCATCGCGGCGGCGATGTGGCGCGCGCGTGATTTCGGACGGGACCATTGTTTCGAAGAAGTATTCGAAACGCGCATTCGTCATCTCGAAGCCTTGGCCGCCGCGGCCGTCGATCGTGCGACGCGCGACGGAAATAATCGTCCTGTTGCGGAGCTTGTCTGAAGTATGAAGATCAACAGACTGAAGAAGCTTGCCAATTATCTTCTGAACCCAGCACGGACGATCGAACTGTTCGGCATGTACGATGCCGATAATCTGGGCGACGAGGCGATGAAGATCGCCGGCCTCGTGAGTCTCCCACGGAACAAAACTGTGCCCGTGGTGGGCTCCGGCAATTCGCTTCTGAAGGCGGCCATTCGACGGCGCCGTTTTCGTGATATCGTCGTGGGGGGCGGAACCCTGATCCACGGCGGACGTGCCGATGGCCGCAACAGCTGGCTGGAGCATGTGGAACTGCGGCATCGCCAGGGTGCACGCGTATCGTTGCTCGGCACGGGCATCTCATTCCTGGAGGAGCAGATCACCGCACCGTCGGATAGCGTCGTGCGCTGGAGCGAGATCATGAAGCGCGCCGCGCATGTCGGGCTGCGCGGTCCCTTGTCCCAGGCCACGGCCGCGCGGCTCGGCGTATCGGCTTCCATCTTCGGCGACGCCGCCTTCCTGCTCTACGATGCCGCCCTGGCCGAGAATTGGCAGGCGGGGCACGCCCGGGGCCAACAACTCTTCGGCATCAACGTCGGCGAAGTGCTCAAGGGAGAGGCGCAGGCGCGCTTCGAGAGCAGCTTCGCCGAGCTGCTGGTTCATCTCTCGGGCCGCTTTCGCTTGCGGCTCTTCGTCGTCAATCCGGAAGACCATGCAGCATGCCTTCGCGTGGCGCGGCAGTCGGGCCTGTCCCAGGACCGATACGAAATCGTCTGCAATTATCGCGACGCACAGCTGTTCATGCGGCAAGCGGCGGAATGTGTGGGCTTCATCGGTATACGCTTACATGCCTCCGGCCTTGCCATGGCGGCGGGCATACCGGCCTTGCTCGTCGCCTATCTGCCGAAATGCCGCGACTTTGTCCTGCCGATCGAGCTGGAGCATGCGCTGCTGGAGCTTCCGCTGAATACGGAGGGGTTGCTCGCAGCCGCCGACGACCTTCTCGCGCGGCCGGCCCATTACCGCAACGCCAAAGCGGTCGCGGCTGTCTCCAAGGCTCAATATGACACGATCCAACGCCTGTTCGGCTGAGTGAACGGCTCCGCTCCCGCTTAGGCTAAGACGGCAGCGACCAGCTTGCGGAAGGCATCCGCGCGATGGCTGATTGCATGCTTCTCCTCAGGGTCGAGCTCCGCGAAAGTGCGCGTGTCGCCCAGCGGCACGAAGACGGGATCGTAGCCGAAACCCATCTTGCCGCGCGGCGGCCAAGTAAGCGTTCCATTGGCGCGCCCTTCGAAGCTTTCGACATGGCCATCCGGCCAGCACAGCGACAGGACGCAAACGAAATGCGCATCGCGTCCGGCTTCGGGGCCTTTCGCCTGCAGCGCGTCCTCTACTTTTTGCATCGCGAGATACCAGTCGCGCCCCTGCGGAGTTTCCGCCCAGTCAGCGGTATAGACCCCGGGATCGCCGTTGAGCGCGTCCACACACAGGCCGCTATCGTCCGCGAGGGCGACCATATCCGAAAGATCAGCGGAGAAACGCGCCTTCAGCTCTGCGTTGGCGGCGAAGCTGGTGCCCGTCTCGACCGGCTCGGGGATGCCCAGCGAAGCGGCCGAGACCGGCTCGATCCCGTAGGGTGCGAGCAAAGCCTCAATCTCGCGTACCTTGCCTTCGTTATGGCTCGCAATCACAAGCTTGCCGGCTGCCAGCCGGCGGTGCGGCACGGCCGGGGGTTCGTCGTCGATCAGCTGGATAGTCACCGCCCCGCCGCCTTCAACTGTGCAGAGAAGATTTGTTGGCAGCCGATCCGCGCCAGACGAAGCAGGCGCAGCAGCGCTTCTTCGTCGTAAGTCGCGCCTTCGGCGGTAGCCTGCGCTTCGGCGATATTGCCGTCAGAGAGGAGCACGAAATTGGCATCGGCATGGGCGGAGCTATCCTCGATATAATCGAGGTCGAGGACAGGCGTTCCCTCCCAAATGCCACAGGAAACCGCCGCGACCTGAGCCTTGATGGGATCGACCGTCAGCAAACCCTGCCTCAACAGCCCGTCCACCGCGATCCGCAACGCCACCCACGCGCCCGAAATCGCGGCCGTGCGCGTGCCGCCATCGGCCTGGATCACGTCGCAATCGAGCGTGATCTGCCGTTCGCCGAGCAACGTCAGGTCGCAAACGGCGCGTAAGGACCGGCCGATAAGCCGCTGAATTTCCTGTGTTCTGCCCGACTGTTTTCCCTTGGCGGCCTCGCGGTTGCCGCGCGTATGGGTGGCGCGCGGCAGCATGCCATATTCGGCGGTGACCCAGCCCTGACCCTTGCCGCGCAGGAAAGGGGGCACCTTTTCCTCGACTGACGCCGTGACCAGCACTTTGGTTTCGCCGAATTCGATGAGGACCGAACCTTCGGCATGCTTGGTATAGCCGGGCGTGATGGTAATTGCGCGCATCTGATCGGGGGCGCGGCCGCTGGGGCGCATGAGATTCCTTTGCGTTGTCGATCTTCCGAGGCGCGAGGCGGTATATTACATGTTTGGCCATGACCACCCCTGTCGCTGAATTGTCGACCCGCGCTCGCGATGTCTTTCGCATGGTGGTGGAATCGTATTTGGAGACGGGCGCTCCGATCGGCTCCCGTACGATTTCCCGCTTCGGGGGACTCAATCTTTCGCCCGCGTCGATCCGCAATGTGATGCAAGATCTGGAGGAGATGGGCCTGCTCGCCGCGCCGCACACGTCGGCAGGGCGCATGCCGACCGAAACCGGTCTGCGCCTGTTCGTCGATGGCATGATGCAGACCGCGGAGCCGTCGCCTCAGGAACGGGCAGCGATCGAGGCGCAGGCTCGCGGCCCTGTGGAAGAGGCGCTTGCGGCCACCAGTCACGTCCTGTCGGGTCTGTCCGCTTGCGCAGGGATCGTATTGGTGCCGCGAGGCGAACCGGTCCTGCGCCAATTCTCCTTCCTGCCCCTCCATCATGATCAGGCAGTGGCGGTACTCGTCGGGGCTGATGGCTCGGTTGAGAATCGCGTCGTGGATTTGCCGCCGGGCGTGAGCGCTTCAGCGCTGAACGAGGCCGCCAATTATATCAGCAGCCGTTTGTGCGGTCTCACGCTTGGCGAGGCCCAGATCCGCCTTGCGGATGAGATAGCGAGGGGCAGGTCAGCACTGGATGCGGTCGCGCAGAGCCTGGTTCAGCGTGGTTTGGCGATCTGGTCCGAGGATGGATCGCGCCGGCCGGTGATGATCGTTCGTGGCGCGGCCAACTTGATCGACGCGAGTGCTGCGGAGGATCTCGAACGCGTTCGTCAACTGCTCGATGAGATCGAGGGGAAGGAAGAGATTGCGCGTTTGCTCGACAGCGCACGCGGGGCACGGGCGATGAAGATATTCATCGGATCGGAAAACAAGCTGTTCGCGTTATCCGGCTCATCCGTGATAGCCGCGCCCTATCACGGAGCCGACGGACGTGTGGTTGGCGTGGTAGGGGTTATCGGACCGACGCGGTTGAACTATGCGCGCGTCGTTCCCATGGTGGATTTCACCGCACAAACACTAACGAGATTGATGGCATGACCGAAGAAACGACCACGCCCGAAGCCGAAGACCTGCGCGAGGAAACCGCGGCGGCCGCTCCGGAGGTGGCCGAGCATGATGCCGCTGCGGCATTGCAGGCCGAGTTGGAGGATTTACGAAAGCAGCTTCTCTATGCGCAGGCCGAAACGCAGAATGTCCGCCGGCGCATGGAAAAGGATGCGCATGATGCGCGCGCTTATGCCGCAACCGGCTTCGCACGCGACATCCTCTCCGTGGCGGACAATCTGTCCCGCGCGCTGGCCGC
>Ga0207706_10002015_pt1 | contig 19881 bp, 14 predicted proteins | sample KBSC53metaG_FD_184318 | JGI IMG/M metagenome (GOLD analysis project Ga0207706, IMG submission 184318) | Corn rhizosphere microbial communities from Kellogg Biological Station, Michigan, USA - KBS C5-3 metaG (SPAdes) (version 2) | ecosystem: Host-associated > Plants > Roots > Rhizosphere > Soil ... | reverse complement strand
CTATCACGAGCTCCACCGGCTGGCCGAGCACAATCTGCGGCACGCCGGTTCCGCGCTGACGCTCGGCACGACCACACTCCTGCACGAGACCTATCTCAACATCGCGGGACGCGAGAACGTCGTATTTGCCGAGCGATCCCGTTTTCTGGCCTACGCCTCGCGGGCCATGCGCGGGCTCGTCATCGACTACGCGCGCCGCCGTCGCGCGAAGAAGCGAGGCAGCCAATTCGAGATCACGCTCGGCAATGACGAGCCTCCGGGGAGTCAGCCAATCGAGGACGCCGCGGAACTGGAGCGACTCAGTGAGGCGCTCGATGAGCTGGCCCAGGTCGAGCCTGCACTGGCCGAACTGGTGGACCTGCACTTCTTCTGCGGCTTTTCGTTCGCCGAGGTTGCCACGCTCCGCCAGGTCTCCGAACGCACGGTGGCGCGCGATTGGCGCAAGGCGAGGTTACTCCTGCACCAGGCGCTGCTCGACGACAACGATCGCCATACCTAACGCATCACTCGGCCGAGGCCGCGTCGCTACCGTGGACGACCGCCGCGGGCCGAAGTCAGGAGTCGCTCGTCCAGGCCGTAGAGTCTCACAGCCGCTGCGAAGCGAGCGCTCCGCCGCACCGGATCGAACATCGGATCCGCAAGCGGGATCAGCACCGACTCGCCCGCGCGAGCCGACGCCTCGAGCGCTGTCAAGGCGCGCGCAGTGTCGCCGAGCCCCAGGTAGGCGTAGCTGAGAGCCCTGGCCACGTGCCACTCGCCGTGCGGGCGCGACTCGAGCTCCCGCGCGATCCCGGACGCTCCGGCGCTGTCGCCCGTGGCGCCGAGGACGTACGCGGCGATGCCATTGAACGGGAGCTCGAGCCTGGCGCGGGCAAGAGCGCGGGCCTCGTCCGGCCGCCCGTCCGCGAGCACGATGGCCGCGAGCACGGAGTGCATAACGGCGAGCGACGAGTCGAGCTCGTACGCACGGCGGCTCTCCGAGAGCGACTCGTCGTACCGACCCTGGAGCGAGAGGACGTACGCCAACATCTGCGACGCAGTTCCCGAAAGTGGGTCGGCGTTCCGCGCGCGCCGAATGGGCTCTTCCGCCTCGTCGATCCGACCGACGCGAAGGAGGTAGAGCCCGTAGATGTAGCCGCTCGGCGAAAAGCCGGGGTCGGTGGCAACGGCGCGGCGGAACGCCTCGCCCGCCTGCCGCCAGCGGTAGGCGTACATATGCGACATCCCGAGCGCCGTGTACGCCTCGCCTAACGTCGAGTCGAGGGCGAGCGCGCGGTCTGCGGCCGTCGTCGCCCGCTGCTCGACCGTGCGCGGCGGCGTGCCACCGAAATTCGGTGAGAGCTCGAGCGCATAGGCGAGCCCCGCATACGCCCGAGCGAACGTGGTGTCCTCGGCTATGGCTCGCTCGAAGTACTCCACGGCCTTTTCCACGCCGCCGCCGCGACGCTCGAGCAGGTAATTCGCGCGCAGGTACAGATCGTACGCATCCAGGTTGATGGTGCCCGGCGACGACACGCGTCTGTCGTATGGCGCCGCCACGGCTCCAGGCAACCTCGCGCGAAGTGCGCCGACGACGGCCCGGGCGACCTCGTCCTGCACCTGGAATACGTCCCGGACTTGCCGCTCGTAGACCTCGCTCCAGAGCGTCATGCCATCGCCGACGCTCGTGAGCTGCAACGTTAGGCGCATGCGATCGCCCGCCCTGCGCACGCGGCCCTCGAGTACCGTGCTGACCCCGAGACGCCGGCCAAGCTCACGCACGTCCACCGCGTGGTTCGCACGGAACGCCGCGGCCGAGGTGCGCGAGGCGACACGCAGCCCCTCGACCTTGCTCAGGGCAGCAGCAATCTCGTCGGCGATACCCTCGCCGAAGTAGGCGTCGGTGGTGTCCCCGGCGATGTCGTCGAACGGGAGGACCGCGAGCGACGGCGGGGTCGGTCGCGCTGCGGTGGTCGATGGGCGGTGGCCGTGCGCGGCCGCGACGTAGGCGGCAAGTCCCAACGCGAGGAGGAGCCCACTCGCGAGCACGATTCCCGGAGCCCGCACCCGGGCTCGCCACCTCGCGATGTGTCGCCTCGGCGGCGTCCCGATGGCCGCAAGCGCGTCGCTGATTTCCCGGGCAGACTGCGGGCGGCGGCCGGGGTCCTTTTCGAGACACCGCATAACGAGCGCACTGACGGCGGGTGAGAGATCCGGGGCAGCATCGCCCAGCGGCTGCGGCATCGCGCTCAGGTGGGCTGCAACAAGGTCCTGCGGCGTGGTGCGGTCGGCAAACGGATGCGCGCCGCCGAGGAGCTCGTAGGCCAGGACGCCCCAGGCGTACACGTCGGCCCGGTGATCCACGCGCGGATCACCCGTGGCCTGCTCCGGCGCCATGTACGCTGGTGTGCCGATCGTCGTTCCGACGGCGCTGAGGGTCTGGAGGTCCCTCGCGTTGTCGCGCTCAGGACGCTCGTCGCCGCCGGCCACCGCGGCTACGAGCGCCTTGGCGATGCCGAAGTCGGTGACCACCGCGGCGTCACCGGCAAGCAGCACGTTCTCCGGCTTCACGTCGCGGTGTACCACGCCTCGGTCGTGCGCGAACGCGAGCGCGCGCGCGACGTCCCGGAGGATGGACAGCGCATCGGCGAGCGGCAGGCGCCCGTCTCGCGTTAGGCGTGCGCGAAGGGACTCGCCGGACACGTACGGCATGACGTAGTACGGCAACCCGGCAGCGTCTCCCGCGCTGAAGAGCGGGACCACGTTCGGATGCTGCATCGCGGCGGCAACGCGAACCTCCCGTGCAAACCGCTCGCCTCTCAATCCGGCGGCGATCGCAGGCAGCAGGACCTTGATGACCACGTCGCGCCCGAGCGCCTGCTCGCGCGCGAGGAATACGCGGCTCATCCCGCCACCGCCGAGCTCACGCTCGATCCGGTAGGCGTCACCGAGCGCCGACTGCAGGTACGCGCCAAGTTCCGGAGGAGCCGCGGTTTCGCGCCGCGAGTCGGCGCCGATGCGGCCCTGGAGGAAGCCCTGCCGATCCGCCTCGGCCTCGTCGGCAAGAAGCGCCGTCAGCTCGGCGGCCAGCCCTGGCGACCGCGAGCGCAGCTCGATGAGCCAAGCCGCTCGCTCCTCGTCCGCGAGATCGAGCGCCTGGTCGAGCAGCGGCGAGAGCTCTCGCCAACGGTCGCGATCGATGACAGCCATGGCAGTCCATTCCGCGCAGCGCTCTAGGATACGCCCGTCCGCATGACTTGAACAGCGAGCCGGACTGACGGGTCGGGTCCCACGCGCTCGTACCGGATGGCAGGTTTCCCCTCTCGTTTTCGATTGATGGCAACGAGGGGTCGCACTCATCGGAAACCGGCCGCTATGGGACGATCACGCTCATCGCATCCGCACATCCACATCCGTTCCGCTGGAGGCTGTCGAATGAACGGGAGACCGTGGAGATCCATCCTGGAAGCGGGGTTCCTCTTTACGCTGGTGATCGGGTGCGATGCGCCGCGCCCCACCGCTCCGGCTCAGGCGACGCGGAACGCAGAGGTCGCGCCGTCGATTTCAGATGCGGAGCTTGTGCGTCAACTCGCCGTAGCACGCGGGGTCGTGGCCCTGGCGCCCACCCCGTATGTGCGCCCTGCTCTTTCGCGGCTCGGCCAGGCGCTGGCGTTCGACAAGATCCTGAGCGGCACGCGCGACATCTCGTGCATGACGTGTCATCTCCCCGGATTCGGCACAGGCGACGACAGGAGCTTGTCGATTGGACAGGGGGGAGTCGGGCTGGGGCCGGACCGCTCGCATCCAGGCGGCGTGTTCATTCCCCGCAATGCGCCGGCGCTCTTCAACATGAGCGCCATGCGGCACCTCTTCTGGGACGGTCGTGTCGAGGTGGATGCGGGCGGCACCTTCCATACGCCGGCGGGCGTGCAGCTCACGCCGGAGATGACGCGAGTCTTCGAGTTCGGCGCGATTTCGGCGCTGCCGCTGTTCCCGGTCACCAACCGGGATGAAATGCGCGGCTATCGCGGGAACGAGCTCGCCGGGATCCCTGACACCGCGCTCACCGCAATGTGGGCCGGGATCATGAAGCGCCTGGGCGCCATCCCCGAGTATCGTGGGCTGTTCCAGGCCGCATACCCCGGGACGAAGTTCAGCGACATGACGTTCGCGTACGCATCGAACGCGATCGCGGGCTTCATCGTCGACCAGCTCACCTTCAACAACACACCGTGGGACCAATTCCTGGCCGGACGTGATGACGCCCTAACGAGTGGGCAGCTCGACGGGGCGAAAACCTTCCTCACGCTCAAATGCTCGATCTGCCACAACGGATCGGCCTTCAGCGACGAGCAGTTCCACGACGTCGCCGTCGCGCAGATCGGACCCGGTGTGGGCGACGGCGCCTCCCGGCGCGATGACTTCGGGCGAATGCGCGTGACAGGTGCGGTGGACGATCGATACCGCTTCCGTACATCGCCGCTGCGCAACGTGGAGCTGACGGGCCCCTACGGACACGATGGTTCGATCACCTCACTCCGCGCGTTCGTCGACCACTACAGCGAGTCGGACAAGAAGCTGCTCGCGTACGATCCGTTGCAGCTCGAGCCCGCGCTGCGAGGCACCGCACTCGACAACGCCGCAGCCATTCTCGCGCAGCGCGACACGCTCCTCGGCGGCGTCGTGCTGTCCCCGGAGATCACCGACAAACTGATGCAGTACATGAGCGCTCTGACCGACGATCGAGCGCGCAACCTGTCGCGCGTCGTGCCGGTGCGCGTACCGAGCGGATTACCGATCGATCGCCCGTGATGGACGGGTAGGCCGCCTACGCGGCGCTGCCTAACGATAAGGAGGGACAATGAGCGGAATGCAGCACTGGCCGCGCGCGCGTGCGCTGGCGGCCGTAGCGACGCTTGTGTTCCCGATCGGCTGCACCGATCGGGTTACCGACCCGAGTCCTGTTCAGGAGAACCCGCGACTATCGCGCGTGAATGCTGCGGTCGTCGGCGACGGTACGGCGAGTGTCCGATGGAGCGCGATCGCACGTGACTTCATCGCGGCGAAGCCGGCAGCCGAGAAGCCTAACCAGCAAGCGGCCTTCCGGGTGTTTGCCTACATGTCCCTGGCCCAATACCGCGCAGCGGTGGCGGCACACGACACACGGGGCCGTCCGCCGCACCCGTCTCCGCGCGGCGCCGCAGCAGCGGCGGCCGCCATCGTGTTAGGCGCCTTCTTCCCCCCGGATGCGGGCTTCTTTGAATCCCAGCTCCGCACGCAGGAGAGTGACGTCGCAGAACCGCCGGGTATGACGGGGGCATTCGCTGCGGGAGAAGCCGTCGGGCGCTCCGTCGGCATGGATGTGGTCGAGCTCGCGCGAACCGATGGATTCGATGCCGTGTGGACCGGCACCCCGCCAGCAGGTCCGGGCTTCTGGTCAAGCGACTTCGATCCTCCGCGCCCGCCGCTGCTTCCGCTCCTCGGTCAGATGCGACCGTTCTTCCTCGCGTCGGGGAACCAGTTCCGGCCGGGCCCTCCGCCGGCCTTCGGCAGCCCGGCGTACCTCGCTGCTCTCGCCGAGATTCGACAGTTCTCCGATACTCGCACGGCCGACCAGCTGCGCATCGCGCAGTTCTGGGCGATGCCAACCGTCGCCGCGTTCTGGAACGAACAAGCAACGGCGCTGATCGCCCGCGAGCGGCTCGACGAACGGCGCGCCGCGCACGCCCTCGCTCTGATGCACATGGCCACGATGGATGCCAACATCGCGTGTCACGACGCGAAGTACACGTACTGGCTAATTCGGCCATACCGCGCCGACACAGCGATCGTCACGCCGATCGCTAGGCCGCAGCACCCATCGTATCCATCGGACCACGCGTGCGTCTCCGGCGCATCGGCCTACGTGCTCGGCGGGCTCTTTCCTGCCGACGCCGAGCGTCTCGCCGCGTTGGCGGACCAGGCGGGGGAGTCACGGCTGTACGCGGGTATCCACTACCGTTTCGACAAGGACGCCGGCCTTCACATCGCGCGACAGGTGGCGGCGCTCGCGCTGCAACGCTAGCGGGCTTCGGTTCATCCCCCTCGCTCGACGTACGGGTACGGCTCGTGATGGTCCTGAGTCGCCCGACCCCGTTCTCAACGAACGAGGCCGGGCGAGTGTCTGTTCGATCAAGGGCTGTCGTCGAGTGGGCATGCACGCTGATCTTTCGGCCGGATGCCACCCCGGAACCGCATGGCCCTTACAGATCCCGCCAGCTCGGCACTCCTCACCGACCTCTACGAGCTCACCATGGCGCTCGGCTACTGGCGCGAGGGGCGCACGGAGCAGGAGGCGGCGTTTCACCTGTACTTCCGGACCGCCCCCTTTCGCGGCGGCTACACGATAGCCTGCGGGATCGAACCCGCGCTCGCGTATCTCGAGGGACTTCGATTCACCGACGAGGACCTCGGGTATCTCGCGACGCTGTGCGGCGCGGACGACCTGCCTCTCTTCCCGCGAGAGTTCCTCGACGCGCTCGGCTCGGTGCGGCTCACGCTCGACCTCGACATGGTGCCGGAGGGAACCGTCGTGTTCCCTAACGAGCCGCTCGTGCGCGTCCGCGGGCCGCTGCTCCAAGCGCAGCTCGTGGAAACGGCGCTCCTCACCCACATCGGGTTCCCCACCCTCGTCGCGACGAAGGCCGCGCGCATGTGCCTCGCGGCCAACGGGGGCGAGGTGCTCGAGTTCGGGCTGCGCCGCGCGCAGGGTCCCGACGGCGGACTCTCGGCGAGCCGGGCAGCATACGTGGGCGGCTGCTCGTCCACGTCGAACGTGCTGGCTGGGCAGCGCTTCGGCATCCCGGTCAAGGGGACGCACGCGCACAGCTGGGTGACGGTTTTTGACGACGAGATCGAAGCCTTCAAGGCGTACGCCGATGCGATGCCGAACAACGTCGTGTTCCTGGTGGATACGTACGACACTATCGACGGCGTTAGGCACGCCATCGAAGTCGGGCGCGTGCTCCAGGCCCGCGGGCATCGGCTGCTCGGTGTACGACTCGACTCGGGCGATCTCGCCTATCTGAGCATCGAGACACGTCGGCTGCTCGACGCCGCCGGGTTCACCGACACCGCCATTCTCGCCACCAACGACCTGGACGAGCACCTGATAGAAAGCCTCAGGCAGCAGGGCGCGGCCATCACCGTGTGGGGGGTCGGCACGCACCTCGCCACCGCGTACGACCAGCCCGCGCTCGGCGCGGTGTACAAGCTCACCGCGATCCGCGACGCGACCGGCGAATGGACGCCGCGCCTGAAGGTCTCCGAGCAGGCCGCCAAGACGACGAATCCGGGGCTGCTCCAGGTCCGCCGCTATCTCGAAACCCGGCCGCGTGCGTCCCGCGGTGAGTACGCCGGTGACATGCTGATCGACGAGCTCACCCCGCCTAACGGCGACGCGACGATGGTGGATCCGTTCGACCTCACGCGGCGCAAGCGCTTCGCGGCGGACGCGCCGTACACGCTGCTGCTCCAGCCGGCGATGCGCGGCGGCAAACGGGTGCGTGAGCCTGAGCCGCTTTCCGCGGCCCGCGACCGGGTCCAGAATGAGCTCGCGGGTTTCCACGCAGGGATCAAGCGACTCGTGAACCCGCATCGATATCCGGTGGGTCTGGAGCGTGGGCTGCATGACCGGAAGACGGCGTTGGTGCTGGCCGCTCGCGGAGAGGCGACCGGAACGGAGCCAGCTCGAGGGATGAGGGATGAGGGATGAGCGAAACGGGAGACGGCAGACGTATCCCGAGGGCTACCGCAGCCTACTCGTCTTCCGTCTCCCCCATCCCCCATCCCTCTTCCCGCTAGATCAATGATCGATGCACCGCCAGGCCCGCCATGACGCCGTCGGCCGCCGCGAACGTCACGGTGTGCGCACCACGCGTGACGTCGCCGGCGGCGTACACGCCTGGTACCGTCGTCATTTTCTCGGTGTCGGTTCGGATGATCGGACCGGATTGGGCGTCATCCAACTCGCAGCCGAGTTGCTGCGCAATTTCGCTGTTCAGGCGCGTGCGGGGCCCGACGTAGAGCGCGTCCGTGGCGGCGAGTCTCCCGTCAGCGAGCTCGATGGAAGACAACCGCGAACCGTCGCCGTGCAGCGCCTTCACCATCGCGGGCTCGATGGCAACCCCTCGCTTTCTCAGCTCTGCCTGTGACTCGTCGTCCGGTTCAGGACCGCCATTGAGGTAGAGCGTCGTCGGTCCCCACTCCGAGACCAGCATGGCCTGCTGGATCGATTTCGGCGACGCGTGCAGCACGCCCAGTCGCTGCCCGCTGAACTCGTAGCCGTGGCAGTACGGGCAATGCAGTACGGATTTGCCCCAACGCTCCGCCAGCCCTGGAATTCCGGGCAACTCATCCGAGATGCCGAAGGCCAGAACGAGCCTAACGCTTTCCAGCACATCGCCCGAGGCCAACGTGACTGAGAACCCGTCCGGAGTCTTCGTTGCCGTTGTCGCTTCTCCGTCGACGAACCTGGCCGTCGGGTATGCCGCGACCTGCGACCGCGCCGTCGCGAGCATGGCGCGCGGGGCGCTGCCGTCGTGCGTGAGGAAGCCGTGAGAGTGCTCGGCGAACCGATTGCGAGGCAAACCCGTGTCGATGATGCACACCGAGCGCCGTGCTCGCGCGATGTACAGCGCGGCTGACAGTCCGGCGAAGCTGCCGCCGACGACGATCGCGTCATGTCGCATGAGCGCTCTCCAGATCGTGCGGTCTGCCGCGGCGTGGCAGGCGGCCGCGCAATGCGTTACTCAGCGAAGCCAGCGTCACCTGACCGAGGCGCGTAAGCAACACCGCTTCCGCATCGCGAAACGCCTCGCCGAGTGCGGCATTCACTTCCTGTTCGACGAGGCACCCGGGCGACTCGGTTCGGTTGCCCATGGCGAGGAGTGGGGGGCGTCCGATCCCGTCATAGATGTGACGCAGGGTCACCTTCGAGAGATCGCGCGCGAGCGTCCAGCCGCCACCGTGGCCCTTCCCGGATCGGACGTATCCCTGGTCGCGGAGTCCGGCCATGATTCGGCGAATGACAACCGGGTTCGTGTCCATCGCTCGGGCCAGGGCCTCCGAGGTCATAGGGCCATCGCGCTCTGCCATGTGCAGCAGGACATGGAGGACGCCAGACAATTGGCTGTTGCGTTTCATGTAACCTAACATGTTACGTGAAGTGACCGGCGTCAAGACCGGGGATTGAGGTCTTCACCGCCGAGGGTACCTTTGCGACTTACGCAATGTGGAGCGAGCGACCCGTGGACGGCTTGGGGACCGGCGACTTGAAGGAATCGACCCAGCCCGGGTTCCCGCGCAGCGAGCACTATGAGTTGGAGCGTGAGCTCGGGCGTGGCGGCATGGCTGTGGTCTTCCTCGCGCACGACCGGAAGCACGGTCGGCGTGTCGCCGTGAAGATCCTCCACGCCGAGCTGGCCGCGATGCTCGGCCCCGACCGGTTCGTGCAGGAGATTCGCGTTCTGGCGGCGCTGCAGCACCCGCACATACTCGGGCTCATCGACTCCGGCGTGTTGGCCGACAATGCCGGCGAGCTGCGGGGACGACCCTACTATGTCATGCCCTACGTCGAGGGCGAGACACTTCGCACACGCCTCGAGCGTGAAGGGCCGTTGCCGGTGCCGGAGGCCGTGCGGATCGCGACCGAAGTGGCGGGAGCGCTGGCCTACGCACACCGTCACGGCGTGATCCACCGCGACATCAAGCCCGAGAACGTCCTCCTGCACGACGGAACCGCGCTCGTTGCCGACTTCGGGATCGCGCTCGCCGTGGAGCAGGCTGGCGGCACCCGCATGACCCAGACCGGGATGTCGTTAGGCACGCCGCAGTACATGGCGCCCGAACAGGCCATGGGCGAAAAGACAGTGGACGCTCGCGCCGACGTGTACGCGTTAGGCTGCGTGCTGTACGAAATGCTGACCGGAGAGCCGCCATTCACCGGACCGAGCGCGCAGGCGATCGTCGCCCGCGTGATGACCGAGCAGCCGGTGGCGCCTGCCGCACGGCGCGCCACGATCCCGGCGCACGTCGAGGACGCCGTGCTCACGGCGATCGAGAAGCTCCCGGCCGATCGGTTCGCGAGCGCAGCCGATTTCGGAACCGCCCTCGCTGACCCGCTCGCACGCCCGCGCCGCACGCATCGTGCGCCGGCCACGGCGCGCGCTGTCAATCGCTGGCCCGTCGCCATCCTCGCCGGGACTACCCTCACGATGACCGTGGTGGCCGCGTGGGCATTGCTGCGACCGACAGCGTCGCATGTCGTCGCCGGCGGTCCCGTGTACGAGGCGTCGATCGTCCTCGCCGACAGCACGCCGCTGGCATACGTGGGCTCGAGCCCGTTAGGCGTCGGCACGCCCGCATTCGCCGTGTCGCCGGACGGCGTGACACTGGTGTTCGTCGGGCAGAGCGGTGCCACGACCCGCTTGTACCAGCGACGGTTGGACGCATCGGCGGTCGCGGTACTCCCCGGGACTGACGGCGCGTACGGACCGTTCTTCTCGCCTGACGGGCAATCGGTCGGTTTCTTCTCCGGTGGAACCGTCAAGCGCACGAACCTGCAGAGCGGCGCAACGGTGTCGCTGGCCGAGCTCGTGCTCCCGTACGGCGGCGTATGGCTCGCCGACGGCCGCATTCTCATCGCCGCACAGGAGGGAGATCAGCTCGTGGCCGTCCCCTCGACTGGCGGGGCGCCCGCGGTCATTGGGTCTCCGGAGGTCACACGGCGCGCCGTGTTCCCTTCACCGCTCCCTGGCGACAGCACGGTGCTCATGTCGACCATTGACAGCCATCTCGCGGTCGCCTCGACAGGCAGCGGTCGCATGGAGTTGTTAGGTCCCGACGGGCCAGTGCGGGTCGACAGCGTGAAGCAGACGTCACGGCTCTTCGTTGGGACGAACCCGCGGTACGTCACGTCGGGCCACCTCCTTTACCAATCGCTCGACGCGACGGTGATGGCGGTGCCGTTCGATCCACGCACGCGCCGAGCGCTGGGGCCAGCCGTGCCCGTGTTATCCGGCGTGCGCCTCGAGAGCATCTGGGGCGTGGGCCAGCTCGCAGTCACTCGAGATGGTACGCTCATCTACGCGCGCGGAGCGAACGGGCGACTCAATGCGCTCGTGTGGCGGGACGATCGCGGCCGTGTCGATACGCTCAAGGCTTTCGGTCGTGCGGATTACGGTGACCTCGATTTGTCGGCCGACGGGACCCGCCTGGTCACGCACATCTGCACGAGCCAGGGCAGCTGTGCGCCGCGCGCGCTTCGCCTCGGCGAGGGCATTCAGGTCACGCTGCCGGCGGACCAGGCACCCCACATCGGGTCAGGCGCCGTCGGCTGGGCCGACCGCGGCCAAACCGTTTTCGATCGAAGGGGGACGAGGCCTGACGGAACGACCGACGGGACAGTCATCTATGCGCCCGAGGATCCGACGCGGGCTCAGGTGGTGCCGAAGGCGGGCGTGCTGGACGTTGCGCGCGACGGGCGCGTCCTTTTCGAGCGGGGCGATTCGCTGTTCGTCGCGCCAAACGTCGCAGCGCTCCCGTCGGAGCAGACCGCGACGGGGTTCCGACTACCGGAGCCGGATGCCTGGGGTCATCAACTCCGTCAAGGCGGCGACTGGGTTGCTTACACCGCCCGGAGCGAGCAGGCGGGCGAGTACGTCGTGTTCGTGGCGCGAACGCACCCGCCGTACGAGCATTGGCGCGCCTCGCCTCGAGGGGGTGAGGAACCGGTCTGGAGCCCGGACGGCGCGCTCGTCTACCGTGAAGGGAACCGGTGGATGCGCGTGTCGGTGCCTAACGTCCCGGGTGGCAGCCCCGGTGCGGCGCAATTCCTCTTCGCCGGCGCGTACCTCAACGTGCTCGGCCGGTCGCATGACATCGCGCCGGACGGGCGGCATTTGCTGATTGCCGGCCCGTCCGAGCTGACGACCACGTCACTCACGGTCGTGACGAACTGGGTGACGCGTCTACCGGGGCAGGCCGTATCGCGTTAGCCTCGCGTTAGCCGAGGCGTTGCAGTCTCTCGGGAATAATTGGACCACCAAGTGGTCTGTTTCCTCAGCGTGAATGGGTGGCTGACCGCGGCGAAACGACGCCGCAGGCTGCCCGCGGTCGTCAACCTCGGTGGCACTCATGTTTGGCGAGATCGGGATCGAGAAGCTCCTGCTCATCTTCGGCATCGTGCTCGTCATTTTCGGCGCCAAGCGGCTGCCGGAGATCGGCCAGGGACTCGGCAAGGGGATCCGCGAGTTCAAGCGCGCGACAACGGGCACGCCGGACGCGCCGAGCCCGGGCGCGCTTGAGGATGAGCGGAGAAGCGCGCTGGAACCGCGAGAGGTTCCGTCTCGCGACAGCACTGACGACAGCCCTCGGCGGCTCATCTCCTGAGTCGGGCGGGCGACCCCGGCGCAAGCTCGACGCCAAGATGCGCGAGCACCTTGGGCAGCCAGACCGTGTGACTGTTGGGTGAGGTCGCGAGATCGTGCACTAGCTCGTCGAGCGTGCACCACCGCCACGATGCGACCTCCCGCGGGTCTGGACGTGGCGTACCCGACCACCGCCCCACATACACGTGGTCGACCTCGAACTCGACCAGCGCGTCCAGACCGTCGGCGCGGTACACGAAGCGCCCTGCGGACTCGAGCCGGCAGCTCGCAATCCCCATTTCCTCTCGGAGGCGGCGACACGCCGCATCGTCCGACGACTCGTTAGGCCGAGGATGTCCGCAACAGGTGTTCGACCAGAGTAGCGCCGAGTGATACTTCCCGGCCGCACGGCGCTGGAGCAGCACGCGTTCCGCGCCGTCGAAGAGGAGCACCGACACGGCGCGGTGCAGCAGGCCATCGCGATGCACTGCGAGCTTCGGCGCGACACCGATCGGCGTATCGCACGAGTCCACGAGCACCACCAGCTCATCGCTGCCAATCATCCGCCCGCCTGACAAAGGCCCACCGCGGTGCCGAACCCGGCCCCAGCGACCAGAGCGCGCCCGCCGCCCGCACGACCTTCCGCGCCGTGGTGGTGAGGGCGCGACGCCGCAAGTTGTCGTAGCCGTTCCGGCGCACGGCGTCATGAATTCCCTCGTACACCGCCGCGGCGACGGCCACGGCGCGCCGAAACCCGGCGGGCAGATGCGGAATCGCCTCACGCGCCGCGACGTACTCGCGGGTGGCGACGCTCATCAACTCCTCGAGAAGATTGCGATAGTTGTCGTCGAGCGGCCGCAGGCCCTGCCGCAGCGCGCCGATGTCGCTCGCCGAGAGACCGTGCCGCTCGAGCAGCGCCTGCGGGATGTACAACCGGCCGTGGTCCCAGTCTTCGCCGACGTCGCGCACGATGTTGGTGAGCTGCATCGCCTGGCCGAGCGCCGCCGCGCGCTCCAGCATCCAGGGATCGCGAACGCCGTGGAGCTCACACAGCCACTGCCCCACCACGCCGGCGACTCGATAGGCATAGAGGCGCAGCTCGTCGAGATCGCGGTGCGCCACGAATCGGAGATCGCTCCGGACGCCGTGCGCGAGGTGCGACGGGTACGCGAACGGAACCCCGCGCTCGGCCATTTCAGCCATGACCTGGTCGATCAGCGGCATGCCTGAGGGCCGGCCGTCGTATGCCGCGCGCGAGCACTCGAGCCAGGTGTCCAGCTGCGCTTCGGCAAGCGCCGGGTCGCCAGTGGCGTCGGCCAGGTCGTCGACGAACCGACACCACGCGTAGACGCGCGCGGTCCGCTCGCGCTCAGCGCGCCTCATGAACGCGGCAGCGAAATGGAACGAGCGCGAGTTGCGCGCCATGTACGAGTCCGGCGCCGCGAGCTCCGCGACCGCCGGCACCGCGAGAAGGGCAACTCCGTGTGCGCTGCCCGGCGTGGCGTGGAGCGGGTGCGCGGTCATCGGCCGCGCGCTTCAGCAGTCGGCAAGCGTCCCACGAGGAGCCAGCAGAGCAGCATGGCGGCGGTCGTCGCCGCGACCGCGCCCGACAATCCGGCGGCGGCGCTCATCCCGATCGGTAGCAGCAGGTTCGCGCCGTAGAAGGCGACCAGCCAGCTGAGGGGCAGCGACGCAATCCACCGGTCGGCGCGAAGCGCGCACAGTGCGGTCATCAACGCGAGCCCCGTCAGGTACCAGCCGACGAGGTTGAAGACGGGCATGCCATAGTACGGGCCATTCACGCCCCACACCCAGTACCTCGTCACGAGGCTCATCGCCGGGTCGAGCGCGAGGTCCCAGCTCAGAAGAACGAGCGATCCGGCGACGACGCGCGGCGCAGCGCTCCTGGGGAATCGCCAGCGCGCGATCGCATACGACGGCAGCGCCATGAAAAACCACGAGAGCGGAATGAGCACCGGTACGTGGCCGAGCCACTTCGCTCCCAGGCCGTCTGTGTAGCGGTACGGGCCGAAGGGAAGCCCGACGGTGGTTCCCGCCAACTCGCTGAGCAGGGAGAGGAGGTATACGGTCGCGAACGCGGGGAGCCATCGCGCGCTGGTGCGCCGCGTGAGGAGGAGCGCGAGCGCGCCGAACGCGAGAAGGATCTGCGCGCGCGGGGCCCATAGCAGCATCCAGCCATAAACCGCGGCGGCACTGGGCGCGGCCGCGAGCCGGTCGGGGTGCAGGCCGAACCAAACGAAGCCGACGAGGCTGAGCGCAGACACGACGTAGACGAGCGCAAGCCCGACCCGTTCGGTTGACTGGCCTCGCTCGCTTTGGAGTTGCTGCGCGAGGTGCTTGGCCTTCTCGGTCGAGGGCGCGACCGACGCAACTCCGGCGATACCGATGTGAGGATGGCGCGACATAGTTGGACATAATCTTGACTGTCATGCACTTTTTGTCCAGCTTTTGTTCAATATGGACACATACAGAGCTGGACAAGCGGTCGTGGTCGGGGCCGGCTTTGGAGGGCTCGCGGCCGCGGTGCGATTGCGCGCCGCCGGTTGGCGGGTGACCGTGCTCGAGGCTCTCGATCAGCCAGGCGGCCGCGCCCGGGTCTTCCATCGCGACGGCTTCACATTCGACGCCGGCCCGACCGTGATCACGGCACCACATCTGATCGCCGAGCTATTCGAGCTCGTCGGGCGCGATCCGCGCGATTACTTCTCGCTGGTGCCCGTGGATCCGTTCTACCGCATCCAGTTTGATGACGGCAGCACGTTCGACTACACGGGCGACGAAGAGCGGCTGCTCGCGCAGATCGCGCGGTTCGCGCCGCGGGACGTCGATGGTTACCGTCGCCTCGCTCGGCTCGCCGAGCGCATCTTCGAGACGGGCTTCACACAGTTGGCCGACAAGCCATTCCATCGGCTCTCGGACATGCTCCGCATCGTCCCGGCGATGCTGCGACTACAGAGTTGGCGCAGCGTACACGGATTGGTCGCGCGGCACATTCGCGACCCGCGGCTTCGTCAGGCGCTGACGTTCGAGCCACTGCTCGTTGGTGGCGACCCGTTTCGGTCACCCGCGATCTACCTGCTCATCCACTGGCTCGAGCGAAAGTGGGGCGTGCACTTCGCGCTCGGGGGGACGACGTCCATCGTGCACGCGCTCGTCAAACTGCTCGAGGAGCTTGGAGTGGAGGTCCGCCTCGAGACGCCGGTCGAGGAGATCGTCGTCGAGCGGGGACGTGTGGTCGCGGTTCGCACTTCGTCGAGAGAGCGGGTGCCGGCCGCGCTCGTGGTCAGCAACGCCGATCCGTCGTTCGTCTACACGCGACTGATCGGCGCCGAGCACCGGGCGCGCCACACGGACCGCGCCGTGTCGCGCGTTAGGCAGTCCATGAGTCTGTTCGTCGGCTACTTCGGTGCCCACCGCACGTGGCCCACCCTCGCGCACCACACGATCCTCCTCGGCCCTCGCTACCGCGGGCTGCTCGACGACGTCTTTCGACGCGGCGTCCTCGCCGACGACTTCTCGCTCTACCTGCATGCGCCGACGCGTACCGACCCGTCGCTCGCGCCGCCTGGGTGCGAGACGCTCTACGTGCTGTCACCGGTGCCGAACACGCGGGCGCGGATCGATTGGGAGCGGGAGGCTGTACCCTACTTCGCGCGCATCCGTGAGGCGCTCGAGCGGCGGCTGCTCCCCGGGCTCAGCGCGGCTCTCGCGACATCGTTCCACCTGACGCCGGTCGACTTCGAGCGTACGCTGCGGTCAGTGGATGGCGCGGCGTTCGGACCGGAGCCGCTGCTGACGCAGTCGGCGTGGTTCCGCTATCACAATAGGTCCCCGGACGTGAGGGGGCTGTACTTCGTGGGTGCCGGCACGCATCCGGGCGGCGGGATCCCGGGCGTGCTCTGCTCGGCGAAGGTGCTCGACCGCCTCGTCCCGCGGGCATCGGTCGCCTAACGTCAGCTTGCGGCGGCGACGGGACGCGGCTCGCCGCGCCATTCGCGGGGGCGACGCGCCATCGTTTCGACGACGCGCAGTACGGCCGCCGCGTCTGCCAGCGGTGACAACCAGTACGCAAGCCCGCGCCGGGCGAACGAGTGGGCCGTCGCGGCGGCGAGCAGCACGCGGACGGTGATCAACGCCGCGTTCACCGCGACGAGCGCCAGCCCCCAGCCGCGGCGACCGTCGAACACGCCGAGGGCAAGCCCGAGCAAGATCGGGATCGGCAGCGCCTGCGCGAGGATCAGGAGCACAGCGTCGAGCCACCGCCAGCGCGCGCTGCTGGCATCCCGCAGGTTGAGCGAGCGCGGCCAGGCGCGCCAGGTCTCGCGCCCGGTTGGATACATCTCGACGTCGAGCAGGCGCGGCGCGTCGAGAAACCCGACGCGGGCGCCGGAGGCGGCGAGGTGCCTAACGATGCGGACGTCATCACAGTACGAGCGCGCGGCGATGCCGTAGCCGCCGGCGCGCTCGAGCACGTCGCGGCGGATGAGCAGGCACTGGCCGTTGGCCATCGCACGGTCGGGGTCGGGCGCATCCACGCCCGGGGGTCCGAAGCGATACACGAGCGTTGCCAGAAACGCGGGCTGCAGCCATCGGGCCCCGGCCCCCGGCGCAACGATGCACGGTGCGAACGAGACCACGTCGAGCCCGAGCGTGATCGCCCACGGGCGTCCTACGAGCCCGCTTGGCTTCCGCGGCTCGTCGAGTCGGCGCACGCGCGGGTCGCGTGACCCCGCCGCATCGACTAACGTCGGCGTGCCGTCCGTCGAGCCGCCATCGACGACGATCACTTCGTCGAGCGGTGCGCCTTGCGCCTGTAGTCCGGCGAGACAGGGGCCGATCCGGCCCGCCTCGTTGTGCGTCGGCACGACCACGGACACCGAGGTGCCGCGCACGCCGTCCTCCCGCGGCTCGACTGGTGGAACGCGCCGCCGGCCCCGCGCCAGTCGCATACAGACCACGATCAGCGCGACGAGCTGCGCCAACGCCAGCAATCTCACGGCTCTGAGCCGCCCGCGTCATCAGTCCCAGCTCCCTCGCGCAGCCTTCGAAGCGCGCGCCGCAGCGTCGGGATGTCGGGCAGGACGCGGATGCCGGCTTCCCGCAGGGAATCGGTGCTCGCGTCGATCGCTCGGCCGCCGGCGAACAGCGTCGTTCCGCTCGGCAGCGCACGCGCCGTCCGCTTGACTTCGGCGAGCGCGCCGCCGCGGTTCTCATAAACCGCGCTCAGCGCGACCGCGCGCGCTCGTACTTGCTTCGCGGCGGCGACGATGTCGGATGCAGGAAGATTCGCGCCCAGGTACACCACGGCCCAACCTTCGGCGACCGCGGCGGCGGCGCCAAGCATCGCGCCGAGTTCGTGGTGTTCGCCGGCCGGGGTCGCGACGACGAGCCTCGGCGCGCGCGCCGCCGGAACGTGCGCGTCCAGCAACCAGTCGAGCACCCGCCTGACGACGCTCGTCGCGAGGTGCTCGTGCGCCGGACTCAGCTCCCCCTCGTGCCAGCGCTCGCCGACCGCGGTCAGGAAACGCGGTGCGATGCGGTCGACGAATCCTGTGCCTAACGCCAAAGCAGCGCGCTTCAGCGTCGCCTCGAGCGCCGCCCCATCGAGCCGCTCCGCGGCGGCGAGCGCGGTGCGGACGACGGCCGACTCCAGGTCGGGCGCTGCCGGCGACGCGTCCGCGTGGGGCGCATCCACCAACGCCTCGAGTGCTTCCGTACGAAGCCGCGCAACCTCGGCGATGCTGTGGCCGGCCAGCGTCGCGCGGCGCAGGAGCGTCAGCCGGTTGACGTCCTCCTCGGAGTAGAGACGCTGCCGGCCGCCTGAGCGCTGCGGCCGCACCGCGCCGTATCGCCGCTCCCACGCCCGGAGGACGTCGGCCGTGAGTCCGGTGCGGGCGATGACGACGCGGACGGGGTACCGCGACTCGTCGCCCTCGGTGGTGCGGTCGGGCATGTGGTGACGGTAACCCGTTGTCCAGATCTGGTCAATGTTTGAGAGCAAATATCTGGACGGTGTCGTCCTCATTGGCAACGCCGCGCGTTCGGTCTGCGTGGCACGACCCGCCGGGCACACTCCATCACGTTAGGCGCGCTCGCGATCGGGGTCAGCGCTGATTCCCCCGGCGCGGGCCATCCGACGCCCGCGTCACGAGCTTGCGAACCGCCGCAACCTCCGGGTCGCGGCCCTCAGCGACGTCCTTGGACGTGACCCGCACGATGACGTCGGGCGTCAACCCCGCATCGGGCCGGTTGCCTGGTGGAAAGAACCCGATCAGCGGAAGGTCTACCTCCACGCCCGAGCTGGGCAACCGGACGAAGTAGAAGGCGCCACCATTGATCCCCCGCTGGTTCCCGCCGGTTGGTTGCCCGACGAGCGTCCCAAGCCGCTGCTCGCGCACCGCGAGCGCGAACTCGAACGTGGCCGACGAGTTGTCCGCGCCGACGAGCACGAACACCGTGCCGCCGAATCGCGGTGCGACCGGACGAATGACTTCGCTGGCGGAATCGTCCCCGAAGCGCGTTAGGCGGAAGAAACCGTCCGCGCCACCACCCGGCGGGGGAGCCGCCGGCGTCGCCGCGGGGCCCCAGTCATCGAAGGATCGATCCCAGGTGTCGAGGTAGGGCTTGAGGTCGGCGGGGGCAGCACGGTAGCGCGTGTAGCGCCGGAGTTGCGTCGGGACGATTTCGTGGTCCGTCAGGTGGGCGAGGATCACGTCGCCGACGCTCGTGCCGCCCTCGTTTCCGCGAAGGTCGACGATGAGCGTGGTCGCCCGCCGCGTGGCGAGCTCCGCGAAGGCACGGTGGATGAAGCCCTGCCAGTCCCAGTGATCGTTGAACGTCACCCAGCTGGGCATAACGAGTGTAGCGACGCCGTCGTCACCGACACTAAACGTCCACGGTGGACTCGTCGTGTCGCGCGCAATGCGACGCAGGCTGTCATAGACCGCCATTCGCTGCCGCACCGTCGCGGGGACGGCGCGAACGATGCGGGGAGACTCGGTAGCTGTACGCACCTCGAATGTCCATTGGCCCGAGGGCTGCGGAAACACGAGCGGGAAGTAGACGTCGAAGGCTTCCCAGCGTTCCGCCGGGTGCACGCCCAGATTGGCGAGCCGTTTCGCCTCGTTGGCGCCGTCGGTGCGCGCATACTCGAGCAGGCGCGACAGGATCGTGGCTGTGGGCACGCCGTTGATCGCGAGTACCTCGGTACCCCGTGGGAACGCGTGCTCCGCCGACGCGTCGTGTGTGACGACCATGCGTCCGTCGAGCCAGCGAAAGTAGAATGGCACCCTCGGCGTGCCCCGGAACACGGCGTCCGCGGTGGCGTTAGGCTGGTTGGCGGGATTGGGAAACGTGTGCCCACATCGCAGCGTGCTCGTGAACCGCGCGATGGCAAGGTACGCGGCCCGCGGCGTGCTGGCGCTCGCGAGCCGCTCCTCCAGCTCGCCGAAGCGGCGCTCCAACTCGACCGGCG
>Ga0207706_10002010_pt1 | contig 19918 bp, 17 predicted proteins | sample KBSC53metaG_FD_184318 | JGI IMG/M metagenome (GOLD analysis project Ga0207706, IMG submission 184318) | Corn rhizosphere microbial communities from Kellogg Biological Station, Michigan, USA - KBS C5-3 metaG (SPAdes) (version 2) | ecosystem: Host-associated > Plants > Roots > Rhizosphere > Soil ... | reverse complement strand
GGCAAAGGCCAGGGCTGGCTCGCGACATAGCGCACGCTGGACGCGGTCACGCCTGCTTCCTCTTTCAATTCGCGCGCCACGGCCTCCTCGATCGATTCGCCGACCTCGACGAAGCCTGCGAGCGCCGAATACATGCCGGGCGGAAACTGCGCCTGCCGCCCGAGCAGCACGCGGCCCTCATATTCGGCCAGCATGATGACGACAGGGTCGGTTCTTGGGAAATGCTGGGCGCTGCAGGATGGACATCGCCGCGTCCATCCGGCGCGTATGATCTCGGTCGGCGTTCCGCACTGCGCGCAGAAGCGGTGGCGGTGGTGCCAGTCAACGAGGCTCCGCGCGCCCGCGAAAGTACTTGCCTCGCTCGATGGCATGGCCTGAAGCGCTTCCATCAGCCAGCGCGTCCGTTGGAAACCCGATGGCGCCTCGGTCAGCGCTACGAAACGCGGTTCCTCGTCGATAAAGCCCAGAAGCGCCAAATCGGTTCCAGCCGGCGCTTCACTCAAAGATCCCCATTCAAGGGTGGCCTCATCCGTCAGCCGGGGATCGAGGCCGTCGAGCAGCAGCAACCGGGCATTCGGGTCACGGCGCGCCGCCCGGAGCGCTTCCGGATCCTCGCGAAACTGATCGGCCCGGTCGAGCGGGCTTCCCGTGAGGCCTGGAAGCAGCGAAAGAGTCATGCCTGTTTCTCCGTTACGAGGGCGGCCGCCTTGGCGAACAGGGTGGGCAGCCCGGCTTCGTCGATACGCTCGATCGGCCACCAATATCCACCCTCGCCATCGGCCGGGGCTTCAGTGCGATAGACCTGCGCGTCGAGAGCGAAATGGGTGAAGATGTGGCGCACCGTGCCCACCGGGCGCCATGGTCCTTCGGCCGGCGCGTCCGAAAAGCCCGGATCGGTTTCGATCCATGGGCCAGTTGGAAGCGCTGCCATCCCGCCGAGCAATCCCCGATTCGGCCTTCGGCAAAGAAACACCGCGCCGTCTCGTTCGACCCAGAAGATGCTGCCGCGTCGTTGCGGCCGTTCGCGTTTCGGCGCCTTCACGGGAAAACGGTCCGCCTCGCCGCGTCCTTCGCAATGGGCCGAGATCGGACACAACAGGCATTTCGGCGACCGGACCGTGCAGATCGTGGCGCCCAGATCCATCATCGCCTGCGCGAAATCGCCGCTGCGGGCGTCAGGCGTGATGGTGTCGGTCAGGGCATGGAGTTGCGGCTTGCTGGCGGGCAGCGGTTGATCGAAGGCGAAGAGCCGGGAGACCACCCGCTCGACATTGGCGTCGACCACCACCGCGCGCCTGTCGAAGGCAATCGCCGCGATCGCCGCAGCTGTGTATCCGCCGATGCCGGGCAAGGTTCGCAACGCGCCTTCTTCGTTGGGGAAGCACCCGCCATGCTCGGCGACGACAGCTCGTGCGCAGGCGATCAGGTTCCGCGCCCGCGCATAATAGCCGAGCCCGGCCCAGGCCGCCATCAGCTCGGTTTCATCAGCGGCCGCCAGCGCCGCGACATCAGGCCAGCACGTAGTGAATTTCTCGAAATAGGGTCGGACTGCTGCGACCGTGGTCTGCTGGAGCATGATCTCCGAAAGCCACACCCGGTAGGGATCGGGCAGGGGTGTACCCGGTGGCGCGCGCCAGGGGAGTATCCGTGCATTTAGGTCGTACCATGCGAGCAGATCGGCTGCTATCTGTGGATAAGTGATCGCGGGGCTGTCGACGGCCATGGGGCGCCTATGGCATGGAGGGCCGAATGAAGAAACGCGGGAAAACACATTCGGAAGCCGAGGCTCCGCGTCAGGGTGGTCCGCGTTCGGTCGGCGACATGCTTCCCGCCGTGGGCGAGACTGCGTTTCGCCGCTTCGGTTTCATCCAGTCCTCTGTGGTCAGCCGCTGGCGGGAGATCGTCGGCCCACGCTACGCTGATGTCTCGACACCCGAATCGATCCGTTTTCCTGCGGGGCAGCGCCGTGACGGCGTGCTGACCCTGATGGTCGACGGCGCCCATGCGCCGATGATGCAGCATGTCGCGCCGACGATCATGGAGCGGGTCAACCGCTTCTTCGGCTATGCCGCCGTGGCGCGGCTGACGATCCGGCAGGGCCGGATCGTGCCCGAAGAGCCGCGCCGCGTCGCGCCGCCAAGCCTGCGCCCGGTTCCTGCCGCGATGGGGGATTCGCTGCGGGCCGTGGCTGATCCCGAGCTTCGCGCCTGTCTTGCCGCGCTGGCCGGCGCGGTCGCGGCGTCCAGCGGCCCGCCAGTGTTCGAGGATGAGGTCAAGTGAAACTCCTGCATAAGCTGTTGCTGTGGATCGCCTGTGCACTGTGCGCTGTGCCGGCGATGGCGGCGTCGCGTGACTGGACCCGCACCGTGGTGGCTACGCCCGATGGCGGCTATCTGATCGGCAATCCGAAAGCGCCGGTGAAGGTGATCGAATATTTCTCGCTCACCTGCCCGCACTGCCGCCACTTTGCTGAAACAGGGATGGCGCCGCTCAAGTCGGGCTATGTCGCGAAGGGCAAGGTCAGCCTCGAACTGCGCAATTTCGTGTTGAACGCACCGGACTTCTCGGCATCGCTGCTAATGCGTTGCGGATCGCCGGTGCAGGCGGTGAAGCTGTTCGATCAGGTCTTTGCTGAACAGCAGACACTGTTCGCCGGTGCCTATGGGCTGGGTGAGGATGCGTTCGAGAGGATCAATGCGCTACCGATGGAGCAGCGCCCCGCCGCTCTGGCGCGGGAGGCCGGGATCGACAAATGGTTCGTGGCCAAGGGCATCTCGGCCAAACAGGCGGCTGGCTGTCTGGCTGATCCCAAGCGCGCTGACGCGCTGGTCGATCTGCGCAAGGTGGCCGCGACCAAGCTGAGTGTTCAGGGAACCCCGGCGTTTCTCGTCAATGGAACGCTGGTCGATGGCACTGGCTGGGAAAATCTGGAGCCGGCGATTGCCGAGGCGCTGGGTGGATAAGAGCAGGAGTGAGAGACTGATGCGGATCGACATTCGGATAGCGGGCGCTCTGGCCATGCTCGCCGCGATGGCAGGCTGCGACAAGAAGGCCGAGACCCCGCCCACCGCGCAGGTCAACGAAGCGGCGCTTCAGGCGCCCGCCGGCACCAACTGGAGCGAGACGGTAAACGTGACGCCGGAGGGCGGCTATGTGATGGGCAATCCTGATGCGCCGGTGAAGTTCGTCGAATATGCCTCGCTCACGTGCCCGCACTGCCGCGATTTTTCGCGCGATGCCTTCCTTTCGCTGCGCGACAATTATGTGAAGAGCGGCAAGGTGAGCTGGGAGTTCCGCAGCTTTCCGCTCAACCCGATCGATGTCGCGGCGACCTTGCTGGCCACCTGCCAGGGACCTGGGCCGGTCTTCAAGCTGATCGAACAGAATTATGCCGAGCAGGACAAATGGGTGCTGCCGTTCCAGAAGCTCACCAAGGAACAGACCGACCAGATCGGCGCCATGCCTGAGGGCCAGCAGTTCCTCGGGCTCGCCAAGGCTGGCGGGCTGGACGCCTTCTATCGGGTGCGCGGTGTCCCCTCTGCCAAGGCCGAGGCCTGCCTGACCGACAAGTCCAAGATCGACGCGATCGTCGCCATGCGCGATCGCGGCATCAAGCAGGACAAGGTCGAAGGCACGCCGACCTTCATCATCAACGGCACCAAGGTCGATGAACCGCCGAGCTGGATCGCGCTGGAGCCCGTGCTCCGCAAGGCGATCGGCTAAGGCGGGCCGGGGCGGGGGACCAGCCGGTGCGGATCAACAAGCTGAGGCTTTCGGGCTTCAAGAGCTTCGTCGAGCCCGCCGAGTTGCGCATCGAACAGGGGTTGACGGGTGTGGTTGGCCCCAATGGCTGCGGCAAGTCCAACCTGCTCGAGGCGATCCGATGGGTGATGGGCGAGAGCTCGCCCAAATCCATGCGCGGCGCCGGCATGGAAGATGTGATCTTTGCCGGAACCGCAACTCGTCCACAGCGCGATTTCGCCGAGGTCTCGATCCATATCGACAGGGCGGAGCCGGATATCGACGGCGACACCGAGGCCGAGATCATCCGCCGCATCGAGCGCGGGGCGGGCTCCGCCTACCGCGTCAACGGCCGCGATGTCCGCGCCAAGGACGTCTCGCTGCTCTTCGCTGATGCCGCGACCGGCGCCCATTCCCCGGCGCTGGTCAGCCAGGGCCGGATCAGCGCGATCATCTCTGCAAAGCCCGCCGAGCGGCGCCAGATGCTCGAAGAGGCGGCCGGTATTTCCGGTCTCCACGTCCGCCGCCGCGATGCCGAGCAGAAGCTGCGCGCCGCCGAGACCAATCTCGCCCGCCTCGACGATGTGCTGGCCGACATGGAAACGCGGATCGCGGCACTCCGTCGACAGGCGCGGGCGGCGGAGCGCTATCGCCAGCTCAGCGAGCAGATCCGCATCGCCGAGGCCCGCCTGATCTTCGCCCGCTGGCGCGACGCCGCCGCTGCCGCTGATCAGGCCAAGCGTGAAGTCGCCGCTGCCGAGGAAGCCGTTCAGGCATCGGCCGAACGCCAGCGGGCCGTTGCCGTCCATCAGGCTGACGCCACCCGTCAGGTCGCGACCGCTCGGACCGAAGCGCAGATGGCGCGGGAGGAGGAGGCCGCGTTCACGCATCGTCTCGCCTTGCTCGGAAGCGAACGCTCGGCGCTTGATCGCCGGATCACCGAACTCGATTCACGCCGCGCCACGATGGCGCAGGATCGCCAGCGCGAGGACCAGCTCGCGATCGATGCGAGCGAGGCGATTGGCCGGCTGGAGGAAGACGAGAAGCTTCTCGGCGCGCGGATCGCCGAAGCGCAGGGACGCCGGGGCGTGGTCGAAACGCGCGTCACCGAAACCGCCGAGACAGTGCGTCAGGCCGAGCTTGAATTGGCTCAGGCGCTTGCAGCCGAAGCAGCACAGCAGGCGGACGTTCGTGTTGCTGAGGCCGCGCTCGCCGCCGCCCGGCAACGGCTCCAGCGTGCGCGTGGCGAGAGCCAGCGTGTCGCCGCCGAACTGAACGCTCTCGGTGATACCGAAGTCCATGATCGCAATCGCGTCCAGGCGCAGGAGGTCCGGCAGACAGCCGAAACCGCGATCGTCCAGACCAACGCCGCTCTTGCCGAAGCCGAACAGCGCCGCGATGCTGCGGCAAGCGCTCGAGAGGAAGCGGAAGCGCAAGGCTCGGCAGTACGGGCGGCGCTCGCTGCCCTCGTTTCCGAAGCCAAGGCACTCGAACGCGCTAACGCTTCGGCTGGCGGTACCGGCGAGCCCTTGCTGGGCAGGATTGCGGCCAAGCCGGGCTACGAACATGCTCTGGCGGCAGCGCTGGGCGACGATATCGACGCCAATCTCGGTGGGGATACGGTGCGCAGGTGGCAGGGTGCGGTTCCTTTGCCCGATGATCCCAAACTGCCCGACGGCGTCGAACCTCTGGCCGCTCATATCGACGCACCCGCCGAGGTGGGACGCCGCCTCGCTCAGATCGGCGTGGTCGATACCGATGACGGCAGTCTGCAGCTTGCGGTGGGCCAGCGGCTGGTTACGCGAGATGGCAAGCTGCGCCGCTGGGATGGTTTTATCGCGACAGCAGGCGGTGCCGCTGCGGCGGAACGCCTCATCCGCGTCAATCGGCTTGCCGAGTTGGGCCGTGCGATTCCGATTGCTGAAGCCGATGTGAAGCGTACCGAAATGGCGCTTGGGGCAGCCAATGCCGAAACGGCTGCTGCCCGCGCTGCAATCGAGGCGGCGCGCAAATCCTTGGCCGATGTCGAACAGGCGCTGCGCCGGGCCATTCGCGAAGAGGATGCGGCGAGCGCAGCGATCGAGCGTCACGCCGCTGCGCTGGCGGGACTCGAAGATCGCCGCAAGCGCGCCGCCGATGAGCAATCTGAGGCTGAGATGGAGGAAGGCCGGGCAACCGAGGCGCTTGCCAAGCTGCCCCCGCTCGATGCGGTCCGTGCTGAAGTTGCGCGGCTGAAGCAGTCTGGCGATACCGCGCGCTCAGCGCTCGCCGATGCCCGCGCCGCCGCATCGGCGCTGCTTCAGTCGATCGAGCATGACACGAGCCGCCGGGAAGCGGCGAAGAATGAGATCCGCAACTGGCGCAACCGTGCTGGCGATGCCGCGAAACGGATCGAGGAAATGGCCCGCCGTCTTGCCGAGGCGGAAGCCGAACGCGAATCGCTCGTCGGCGCGCCCGAGCGACTCGACGCCCAGATCGCTGAAGTCACGGCTGAAGCCGAAGCCGCCAAGCTGCGTGCCGCGACTGCCCAGACCGCCGAGCGCGAGGCCGAAACGCGTCTGCGCGAGACGGAAGCGCAGGCAGCGGCTGTCGGTGAAGCGCTCGCTGCCGCGCGCGAGGCGAGAGCCGGTGCTGTTGCCCGTCACGAAAATCAGGAACTGCGCCGGGTCGAAATGGGTCGGGTATCGGGCGAACGTTTCGAATGCCCAGCGCCCGTGCTGCCCACCAAAGCGGGTTTCGATGCGGATGATGTACGCGATGCTGCCGAGGAATCGACCCGACACGACCGGCTGGTCGCTGATCGCGAGCGGTTGGGCCCGGTCAATCTCGTCGCAGAGGCCGAACTCAAGGAAATCGAGGAAAGCCTCTCCGCCAATCAGGCCGAGCGTGAGGAACTGGGGCAAGCAATCAACCGCCTGCGCGGATCGATCGGCAGCCTCAACCGCGAGGGCAGGGCTCGGCTGCTTGCGGCGTTCGAAGCGGTCGACCAGCATTTCCGCCGCCTGTTCACGACGCTCTTCGCCGGCGGCGAAGCGCATCTCGCGCTGATCGATTCGGACGATCCGCTCGAAGCTGGCCTCGAGATCATGGCCCAGCCGCCGGGCAAGAAACTCGCCGCGCTCACACTCCTGTCAGGCGGCGAGCAGGCGCTCACCGCCGTCGCGCTGATCTTCGCGCTATTCCTCACCAATCCCGCGCCGATCTGCGTGCTCGACGAAGTTGACGCCCCGCTCGACGACGCCAATATCGAACGCTTCTGCGACCTGCTCGACCGCATGACGCAGGAAACCGACACCCGCTACCTGATCGTCACCCACAATGCCGTGACGATGAGCCGCATGCACCGCCTGTTCGGCGTCACCATGGTGGAGCGCGGCGTCAGCCGTCTGGTCTCGGTCGATCTCGGCGGCGCTGAAACCTTGCTCGCGGCGGAGTAAGACCCGTCATCCCAGCGTTGGCTGAAATGACGATTTATTGCTCTGTCACACCAATCTTGGCGCGATTTCCTGCTTGAGCCAGCGGGTGACGGCATCGATCCGCGCCAGCTGCCGCATGTCCGAATGGCTCACCAGCCAGAAACTACGGACGATCTCGCTCTGATCGGCCATGATCGGCACGAGCCTGCTGTCGAAATCTCCCATGAACCGGGGAAGGGCACCGATCGCCGCACCGCTTGCGATCATCTGCTGCTGGACGTTGATGCTGGTGCTTCGGAATATCGCATCGCTGTCCGGGCCGATCTCGGCGAGATAGTCCAGCTCAGGCGAATAATTGAAATCCGGCACATAACTGACCAGAGGCGAGGCCTTGAGTTCCGCCAAGGTCGTCGGCGCGCCATGGCGCTCCACATAATCGTGCGACGCATAGAGGCGGAGCCGATAGTCCGACAGCTTCGACGCAGTCAGGCGCCCGTGTCGCGGACGCGCCAGCATCACCGCGATGTCCGCCTCGCGCTTGGACGGATTGAGGAAGCCAGAGGTGGTGATGATGTCGAGCCGGATTTCGGGATGGTTGCGGCGGAAATCATCGAGCGCCGGCGCGATCAGCCAGGTGGCGCATCCTTCTGCCACGCTCAGCCGGACATTGCCGGCGGGCCGCCCGGAAGGCGCGCCCATCGCGGCCAGCGCCGCGCTTTCCACGGTCTCGGCATGGTGCAGCAGTTCCTGCCCGCGTTCGGTGAGCCGTCGATCCTTTCCAAGGCCTTCGAACAGGCTCGCGTCCAGCTGCTGCTCCAGCCTCGCGATGCGCCGTCCGACCGTCGTCGGATCGATCCCGAGGCTTCGGGCAGCGTCTGTCATGCGGCGCGCTCTCGCCACCTGCAGAAAGATGCGCAGATCGTCCCAGTCCATTCTCGCTCCGGCTGCAAAAATGCAGGCTCAATGTGCAAACTTTATGGCTTGTGTGCAAATATACAATAGCCGAAAGAGCCATCCAAGCTCAGGTGGAGGATGCAGTGCGTATAGTCGGAAATTTCGTGGCGGGATCGCCTGTCAGTGGTGATCTGCGTCGCAGCGACGTGTTCAATCCCAGCAATGGTTCGGTCCAGGCGCAGGTGCTGCTCGGTGGCCAGGCTGAACTCGACAAGGCGGTCTCCGCCGCCAAGGCGGCACAGCCCGTATGGGCCGCGACCAACCCACAGCGCCGCGCCCGCGTCATGTTCAATTTCAAGGCGCTCATCGAAAAGAACATGAACGAACTGGCCGAGCTGCTCGCGTCCGAGCACGGTAAGGTCGTCGCTGACGCCAAGGGCGATATCCAGCGCGGCCTCGAAGTGATCGAATTCTGCTGCGGTATCCCGCATGTGCTGAAGGGCGAATATACGCAAGGCGCCGGCCCCGGCATCGACGTCTATTCGATGCGTCAGCCGCTCGGCATCGGCGCCGGCATCACCCCGTTCAACTTCCCCGCGATGATCCCGATGTGGATGTTCGGTGTCGCGATCGCGGTCGGCAACGCCTTCATCCTCAAGCCGTCCGAGCGTGATCCCTCGGTGCCGATCCGCCTCGCCGAACTGATGAAGGAAGCGGGCCTGCCCGACGGCATCCTCAATGTCGTCCAGGGCGACAAGGAGATGGTCGACGCGATCCTCGATCATCCGGATATCAGCGCGGTCAGCTTCGTCGGCTCGTCCGACATCGCCCATTATGTCTATCAGCGCGGCGTCGCCGCCGGTAAGCGCGTGCAGGCGATGGGCGGCGCCAAGAACCACGGCATCGTCATGCCCGACGCTGATCTCGATCAGGTCGTCAACGATCTGACCGGCGCGGCCTTTGGTTCGGCGGGCGAGCGCTGCATGGCGCTCCCGGTCGTGGTCCCGGTCGGCGAGGATACCGCCAATCGCTTGCGCGAAAAGCTGATCCCCGCGATCGACGCACTGCGCGTCGGCGTCTCGACCGATGCCGATGCGCATTATGGCCCGGTCGTCACCGCCGCGCACAAGGCGAAGATCGAGCATTATATCCAGATGGGCGTCGATGAAGGCGCCGAACTGGTCGTCGATGGCCGTGGCTTCAAGCTGCAGGGCCATGAGGACGGCTTCTTCGTCGGCCCGACGCTGTTCGATCATGTGAACACAGGCATGCGCACCTATCAGGAGGAGATCTTCGGACCCGTCCTCCAGATCGTCCGCGCGCATGATTTCGAGGAAGCGGTCGCGCTCCCCTCCAAGCACCAGTACGGCAACGGTGTCGCGATCTTCACCCGCAACGGCCACGCGGCGCGTGAGTTCGCGTCGCGGGTCAATGTCGGCATGGTCGGCATCAACGTGCCGATCCCCGTGCCGGTCGCCTATCACACCTTCGGCGGCTGGAAGCGTTCGGCGTTCGGCGATACCAACCAGCATGGCATGGAAGGCGTCAAGTTCTGGACCAAGGTCAAGACCGTCACCGCCCGCTGGCCCGATGGCGGCGGCGATGGCGACAGCGCCTTCATCATCCCGACCATGGGGTGATCGCCCTGCCGAGGAGATGATCCCGACATGAGCCAGTTCGACCTGACCGAAGACCAGCGCGCCATCCAGGAGATGGCGCAACGCTTCACCGCCGACGCGATCACGCCGAACGCGGCAAAGTGGGATAGCGATCATCACTTCCCCCGAGATGTCGTGAAGGCGGCGGCGGAGCTTGGCTTCGGCGGCATCTATGTGTCGGAGGAATATGGCGGCATCGGCCTCGGAAGGCTTGAGGCTGCGTTGATCATGGAGGCGATGGCCTATGGCTGTCCCTCCACCTCAGCCTTCATCTCGATCCACAACATGGCGACATGGATGGTCGATCGCTTCGGCGGCGATGAGGTCAAGCAGCGCTACGTCCCAGATCTGGTCGCTTGCGAGAAGCTGGCCAGCTATTGCCTGACCGAACCCGGCGCCGGATCGGACGCCGCCGCGCTCAAGACCAAGGCCGTGCTTGACGGCGATCATTATGTCGTGTCGGGCTCCAAGGCGTTCATCTCCGGCGGCGGCGAGAATGAGGTTTACGTTACTATGGTCCGCACGGGCGCGGATGGGCCGAAGGGCATCACCTGTCTGGTGATCGAGAAGGACATGGCCGGCGTCTCCTTTGGCGGGCAGGAGCATAAGCTCGGTTGGCATTCGCAGCCGACCGCGCAGGTCAATTTTGACAATGTCCGCGTGCCCGTCTCCAACCGTGTCGGCGCCGAGGGCGAGGGCTTCCGCATCGCGATGATTGGCCTCGACGGCGGGCGCCTCAATATCGGTGCCTGCTCGCTGGGCGGGGCGCAGCGCTGTCTCGACGAAGCGATCAAATACACCAAGGAGCGCAAGCAGTTCGGCGCAGCAATTGCGGATCTGCAGGCGACCCGATTCACCATCGCCGACATGGACACCGAACTTCAGGCCGCCCGCGCGCTGCTCTATATGGCAGCGGTCAAGGTGCCTGAAGGCGCCCCCGACAAGACCCGCTTCGCTGCCATGGCCAAGCGCTTCGCGACCGATCATGGCTGGTCGATTGTCGATCGCGCGCTGCAACTGCATGGCGGCTACGGCTATCTGATGGATTATCCGATCGAGCGGTTCCTGCGCGACCTGCGCGTACACCGCATCCTGGAGGGGACCAACGAGATCATGCGCATGATCACCGCACGCGAGTTGCTGAGCCAATGACGGATGGGACCGGACAGGACGTGCTGGTGCTCGTCGAGGGTGGCGTAGGGTGGCTTCGTCTCAACAGACCAAAGGCGATTCACGCGCTGACGCACGAGATGTGCTCGACCATGATCGAAGCATTGCTCGCATGGCGTGAAAATCCCGCAATAAAATTGGTCATGATCGATCACGCTGAGGGGCGGGGCTTCTGCGCCGGTGGCGACATTCGCATGATCGCCGAAAGCGGGGCGCAGGATGGCAAGGCTGCCGCCGCCTTCTTCCACGCCGAATATCAGCTCAACCATCTGCTCTTCACCTATACCAAGCCCGTGATCGCCTTCATGGACGGTATCACCATGGGCGGCGGCGTCGGCATCTCGCAGCCGGCGCGCTATCGCATTGCGACCGAGCGTACCGTCTACGCGATGCCCGAAAGCGGCATCGGCCTGTTCCCGGATGTCGGCGGCGGCTGGTATCTGTCGCGTCTGCCCGGCCGGACCGGCGCCTATCTGGCGCTCACCGGAGGCCGCGTCGATGGCGCAGACTGCATCGCGCTGGGCCTCGCCAATCACTACATCCCTTCTGACAAGCTCGATGCGGTGAAGGCCGCATTGATTGCCGATCCGGATCAGGTCGAAGCGATCGTTAATCGCGAGCAGGAAGAGCCGCCAGCATCCAAAATCATCGCACAGGAAGCTGACATCGATCGCCTCTTCGCGTCAGACCGGCTTGAGGATATCTACGCCGCGCTTGCCGCCGATTCTTCGGAATGGGCGCAGAAGCAACTTGCTACACTCAAGACCAAATCGCCGCAGACCTGCAAGGTCGCCTTGCGCGAACTGAAGCACGGCGCGGGCTTCACCGATTTCGCTGACGAGATGCGAATGGAATATCGCATCGGCGCGCGCGTCTGCCGGAAGCATGACTTTATCGAGGGCGTCCGCGCGCTGATCATCGACAAGGACAATCAGCCGAAATGGAACCCGTCCACACCCGAAGGCGTGACGGAGGACTTGATCGACGAGATTTTCGCGCCATTGCCAGACGATGAGGAATGGACCCCCATTACCCTGAAGCTGGAGGATTAAATGGCGAACTATGAAACGATCCTGGTCGAAAAGCATGATGCGGTCACGCTGATCCGGCTGAACCGCCCGCAGGCGCTGAACGCGCTCAATTCACAGGTGCTCAAGGATCTGACGGCGGCTTTCGCGGAATATGATGCCGATCCCACCCAGCATTGCGCGGTGCTGACCGGCAGTGAAAAGGCGTTCGCCGCCGGTGCCGACATCAAGGAAATGTCGGACAAGGCAGCCGCCGATTTCTTCCTGGAGGATTTCTTCTCGGGCTGGACCTCGAATGTCAGCGCGACCCGCAAGCCCTGGATCGCGGCTGTCGCCGGCTTCGCGCTCGGCGGTGGTTGCGAGCTGGCGATGATGGCGGACTTCATCCTCGCGGCGGATACGGCCAAGTTCGGTCAGCCGGAGATCAAGCTTGGCGTCGCCCCCGGCATGGGCGGATCGCAGCGCCTCACCCGGGCGGTGAGCAAGGCCAAGGCGATGGAAATGTGCCTCACCGGCCGCATGATGGACGCCGCCGAGGCGGAGCGCGCGAGCCTCGTCGCCCGTGTCGTGCCGGCGGCCGATCTGGTCGATGAAGCCCTCAAGACGGCCGCGTTGATCGCATCGATGCCGCCCATGGCCGCGATGATCAACAAGGAGATGGTCAATCTCGCCTTCGAAACCGGCCTCAATCAGGGCCTGCTCACCGAACGGCGCCTGTTCCAGATCCTCACCGCAAGCGAGGATAAGAAGGAAGGCATGACCGCCTTCGTCGAGAAACGTCAGGGCGTCTGGAAAGGGCGCTGAACTAGCTAGAGGATCGTCATGGTGCGCATAGGTTTCATCGGACTGGGCAATATGGGCGGCGGCATGGCCGCCAATCTGGCGAAGGCGGGGCATGACGTCCGCGCCTTCGACTTGTCCGAGGATGCGTTGGCGCGCGCGCGCCAGGCGGGCTGTACACCCGTCGGCTCCGCCGCTGAAGCCGCAAGCGAAGCCGAAGTCGTTGTGACGATGCTCCCCGCCGGCAAGCATGTCCGCTCGGTCTATGAGGAGCAGGTCTTCAACGCAGTGCCGAAGTCGGCGCTGTTGATGGACTGCTCCACCATAGACGTGACCTCGGCCAAGGCCGTCGGCGCCGCCGCGAAGGAGCGTGGCATCGGCATGCTCGACGCGCCTGTTTCGGGCGGCATCGCGGCGGCCAATGGCGGCACGCTGACCTTCATGGTCGGCGGCACGGCGGAGGATTTCGCGCGCGGCGAGCCAATCCTCGCCAGGATGGGCAAGGCCGTGATCCACGCCGGCGACAGCGGAGCAGGGCAGGCCGCCAAGATCGCCAACAACATGCTGCTCGGCGCCACGATGGTCGCCACGTGCGAAGCCTTCCTGCTCGCGCAGAAGCTCGGCCTCGATCCGCAGACCTTCTTCGATATCTCGTCCAAGGCCTCCGGTCAGAGCTGGTCGATGACGAGCTATTGTCCGGTCCCCGGAGTCGGCCCTCAGACACCCGCCGACAATGGCTATCAGGGCGGCTTCGCGGCGGCGCTGATGCTCAAGGATCTCAAGCTGGCGATCGAAGCGGCGCAGACAGCCGACGCGAGCGTGCCGATGGGTGCGGCGGCGGGCGCGCTTTATCAGGCCTTCGCCAATGCCGGTAACGGCGGCTTCGATTTCTCCGCCATCATCAAGATGCTGGACGGCAAGCAGGTCGCCTGAGGCTCACCCCTGCGGCGGAATATCAGCCTCGGTCTTGTCGAGCGCCAATCCATGCCGATTGAGCATCGGCAGGTTGGCGAGCGCAAAGATGATCGTCGCGGGCAGGGCGCCCCAAAGCTTGTAGCCCAGCCAGAACTCGGTCGACATCGTCCGCCATACCAGCTCGTTGCTCGCCGCCAGCACAAGAAAGAAGATCGCCCAGTTGCGCGAGAGCAGGGTCCAGCCCCGTTCGCTCAAGCCTGGATAGGCATGGCCCAGCACAAGCTTAAGCGTCGGCCGCTTGCTCCACAGCCCGAAGAACAGGATGCCCGCCACCATCACATAATAAAGTGTTGGCTTGATCTTGATGAAGCTCTCGTCATGCAGCCAGATCGTCAACCCACCGAAGCCCAGCACCATCACGCCGGAGAACAGCAGCATCGCCGAGACCTTGCCTGTCTTCATCACCGAGACGAGCATCGCCACCGCCGTCGCCGCCATGAAGATACCGGTGGCGACGAACACATTCTTCGACGTGAAATAATAGGCCGCGAAGAAGACGACCAGCGGACCAAGATCGAGCGCGAGGCGCAAGCCAGGGCTTACCTCCTTCACGGCTTTGCCAGTCACCGCCTGCTCACCGCTCATCCATTGCGCTCCTTGATCGCCGCCACGCCCGCGATCGCGCGCGCCACTTCACGCGGGTCGAACGGGCGAAGATCCTCGATCGTTTCACCAACGCCAATCGCATGAATAGGTAAACCGAACTTTTCCGCAGCCGCGACCAGCACACCGCCCTTGGCGGTGCCATCGAGCTTGGTCATCACCAGCCCGGTCACGCCTGCGCTTTCCTTGAACACCTCGATCTGGTTAAGCGCATTTTGCCCGGTGGTCGCATCCAGCACCAGCACGACATCATGCGGCGCGGCGGTATTGAGCCGTCCCAGTACCCGCCGGATCTTGGAGAGCTCGTCCATCAGCCCGGCCTTGTTCTGCAGCCGCCCGGCCGTATCCACGATCAGCGCGTCGATACCCTTGGCCGTGCCTTGTTTGACGCCCTCGAACACAAGGCTCGCCGCATCGCCGCCCTCGCTACCGGCGATGATCGGCACCCCGATCCGTTCCGCCCACACCTTGAGTTGACCTATGGCGGCGGCGCGGAAGGTATCGCCCGCGACCAGCATCACGCTGTAATCCTGCTCCTGCAGCAGATGCGCGAGCTTGGCGATGGTGGTGGTCTTGCCCGATCCATTGACCCCGATCACGAGGATCACCTGCGGGCGGGGAAACGCCTCGATCTCAAGCGGCTTTGCGACTGGCGCAAGGATCTTGGCGATCTCGTCCGCCACGATCTCGCGCACCGCCTCCTCGCTCAGCCCTTTGTCGTAGCGCTCATCGGCAAGCCGTTCCCGAACCCGCGCGGCCGTCGTCGGCCCGAGATCGGAAGCGATGAGTGCTTCCTCGATCTCGTCCAGCGTTTCGCGATCGAGCGCGGCCTTGGTGAACAGGCCGGTGAGATTTTCCCCCAGCTTGTCGGACGTGCGCCGGAAGCCGCCGAACAATTTATCCTGCCAGCTCTGGCTCATACGGCCATTCCGATCAGTATTTCACCATCGACGCCAGTGATACGGGTAGGGACGACGTCGCCTACGTTTCTGTCATGGGGTAGCATCTGCACGGTCGCAAAATTCTCCGAATGGCCGTTGCCGCCACGCTCGATCAGCACGCGCTGCTCACTGCCGACAAGGCTCTGCAACCATGCCGATTTCCGCTCGACAGAAGCCTCCCGCAAACGCCGCGCCCGATCCTTGACCAGCTTCGGATCGATCTGCGGCATCCGCGCGGCGGGCGTGCCGGCGCGCGGGCTGTAGGGAAAGATATGCCCATGCACGATGTCGCAATCGTCGATCAGCGCGAGCGTATTGGTGAACATCGCCTCATCTTCGGTCGGGAAGCCGGCGATGATATCCGCCCCGATTGCGATATCGGGCCGCTTGGTCTTAAGTCGCCCAATAATCCGCACCGCGTCGTCGCGGCTGTGGCGGCGCTTCATCCGCTTGAGCACCATATCATCGCCCGCCTGGAGTGACAGATGCAGATGCGGCATGATCCGCGCTTCACCGGTGACGAGATCGAACAGCCGATCGTCGATCTCGACCGAATCCAGCGAAGACAGCCGCAGCCGCTCCAACTCCGGCACATGCCGTAATATCCGTTGGATAAGCTGGCCAAGCGAGGGCGCGCCGGGCAGATCAGGCCCATAGCTGGTCAGATCCACGCCCGTCAGCACCACTTCCCGAAAGCCCCGATCGACGACATCCTTCACCGCATCGATCACCTGGCCGGCGGGCACCGACCGGCTGTTCCCCCGCCCATAAGGGATGATGCAGAAAGTGCAGCGATGATCGCACCCGTTCTGCACCTCGATGAAGGCACGCGCATGTTCGGCGAACGCTGCGGCCAGATGCGGGGCGGTTCGGCGCACAGCCATGATGTCCGAGACCTGCACCCGCTCGTCGCCAAGCAGCAGGACAGGGTCGAGCTTCTCGCTATTGCCGACCACCGCCGACACTTCCGGCATCGCGGCAAAGGCTTTTGGATCGATCTGCGCCGCGCACCCCGTCACGATCACCCGTGCATCCGGCCGTCGCCGATACGCCTTGCGGATTTCCTGCCGGGTCCGCCGTACGGCTTCGTTGGTCACCGCGCAGCTGTTGACGATCACCAGATCGCGGTCGCCCGCCATCGCCCGCATCGCCTCGCTCTCGGCGATGTTCAGCCGGCAGCCCAGCGTGATGATCTCGGCACCCTGCATCAGCCGAACCGCGCCAGATCGATCTCGCCAGTGAAGACATGCGTCGCCGGACCGCTCATCATCAGATGTCCGTCCTCGCGCTCGGCGAGGTTGAGCGTCCCGCCCGGCAGATCGAGCCGCACGCTCGTCGCAAGCTTCCCGAGCTTCCGCCCTGCCGCGAAGGTCGCGCAGGCACCTGTCCCGCAGGCGAGCGTCAGCCCCGATCCACGCTCCCACGTCCGCATCCGCACATGTCCGTCGTCCAGGATCGTGGCGATGTTGACATTGATCCGTTCGGGAAAGAGGGGATCATACTCGATCGTCGGACCAAGCTCGGCAATCGGTACCACATCGATATCAGACACGAAGAACACGACATGCGGATTGCCCATGCTCACCGCCGTCGGATGCTCGAGCTCGCCCCAGCCGACCGGCAGGATGGTTGTGTCCATCGCATAGGCCAGCGGGATCTCATCCCAGCCAAAACGCGGCAGCCCCATATCCACGGTCGCGCCGTCGCCCGCGAGATTGGCAATCAGGATGCCCGCCGCGGTTTCGACCGAGCAATCCCGTCCGACCAGCACCGGTACGCAGCGCGTCGCATTGCCGCACGCCTCCACTTCCGAACCATCGGCGTTCCAGATCCGCATGCTGACATCGGCCTTGTCGCTCGCGCCTATCAGGATGATCTGGTCGCAGCCCACACCGGTTCGCCGATCAGCCAATGCCTGTGCATTTGCTGGCGTCACCGCGATGGTTCCCCCACGCGCATCGAGCACGACAAAGTCGTTGCCCAGCCCCTGCATCTTGTGAAACCGCGTCAACATGGCCGCGCATCTAGAGCCTGATCGCCTAAGGTGAAAGCGCTTTGCGCTTTCGCCGATGACGGGAGTCAGGCTCTCATCCATCCTGGTCTGGTTTCGCCATTGCGAAGTCCACTTCGCGCCACCACATCCGACGCGGATTTGGTCATCCCCAGTTCAGACGTTTCGTGGTAAACGAGCGACCATCCGAACATAAGGATGTGCATCATGCGCAAAGTTCTCGCTTCACTAGCCGCCCTCTCGCTCGCCGCGACCGCCGCGCAGGCCGCCCCGCGCCAGACGGGAGAGGAAAAGCTCGCCAAGGCTCTGGAAGGGCGCGAGGCAGGCAAACCGGTCGATTGCATCTACCAGCACGATATCCGCTCCAGCCGAATCTACGATCGGACGGCGATCCTCTACGAGCTCAACAACGGCACTTACTATCTCAACCGGCCCGATGCCGGCACCCAGTCGCTGAGCTGGGGTGACGTGCTGGTCACCGATACGCATTCGGATCGGCTCTGCAGCATCGATGTCGTCAAACTCTACGACACTCATCCGTGGATGCAGAACGGCTTCGTCAATCTGGGTAAGTTCGTGCCCTACAAGAAGGTCGCCGTCGCCCGCAGCGAATGAACGCTGCCGACCCGCTTGCGATTCCATCGATAATCCGCTAGGTGCCGCCACGATCGTTCCGACCAGAACGTGAATTGGCAGCGCCATGGCGCACGCCGGCCGACGAGGTTTCGTCCGCCGGCGTCTTTTGCGTTTGGGTCGGAACGAAGATGGAGTGACCTTATGTTCGAGTCCTTGAGCGAACGGCTTGGCGGCGTCTTTGACAAGCTGCGCGGCCGTGGTGCGCTGTCGGAAAGCGACGTTCGCGCGGCGATGCGCGAGGTGCGCGTTGCGCTGCTCGAAGCCGACGTGGCGCTCCCCGTCGTTCGCAAGTTCGTCGATGATGTAACTGAACAGGCGGTCGGCTCGCAGGTCCTGAGGTCCGTCACGCCCGGTCAGCAGGTCGTCAAGATCGTCAACGACGCGCTGGTCGCGATGCTCGGCTCCGAAGCCGCCGATCTCGAACTCGACGTCACCCCGCCCGCCGTCGTCATGATGGTCGGTCTGCAAGGCTCGGGTAAAACCACCACCACCGCCAAGATCGCCAAGCGCCTGACCGAAAAGGGCCGCAAGAAGGTGATGATGGCGTCGCTCGACGTCAATCGCCCCGCCGCGCAGGAACAACTCGCCGTCCTCGGTACGCAGGCCTCGGTTGCGACCCTGCCGATCGTCGCCGGTCAGCAGCCGGTCGATATCGCGAAGCGGGCGTTGCAGGCCGCGAGGCTGCAAGGCTTCGACGTGCTCATGCTCGACACGGCGGGTCGTCTCCACGTCGATCAGGCGCTGATGGATGAGATGAAGGCCGTCGCCTCGGTCGCGACGCCCACCGAAATCCTGCTCGTCGTCGACTCGCTGACCGGTCAGGACGCCGTCAACGTCGCCCAGAACTTCTCCGATCAGGTCGCGCTCACCGGTGTCGTGCTCACCCGTATGGACGGCGATGCCCGTGGCGGCGCCGCGCTGTCAATGCGCGCCGTCACGGGCAAGCCGATCAAGTTCGTCGGCACCGGCGAGAAGCTCGACGGCCTCGAACAGTTCCAGCCGCAGCGCGTCGCCGGCCGCATCCTCGGCATGGGCGATGTCGTCAGCCTCGTCGAAAAGGCCGCCGAGACCATTCAGGTCGAGGAAGCCGAAGCCTTCGCTAGGAAGATGGCGAAGGGCCAGTTCGATCTCAACGATCTGCGCAGCCAGATGAACCAGATGCGTCGCATGGGCGGCCTCGGCGCGCTCGCTTCGATGCTCCCCGGTGTCAAGCAGGTGAAGCAGGCGATGGCGAGCGGCGCGGCCGACGACAAGGTGCTGGTCCGCATGGATGCGATCATCGGCTCGATGACGCCCAAGGAACGGAGCAAGCCCGAATTGCTCAACGCCAAGCGCAAGATCCGCGTCGCCAAGGGCTCCGGCACGACCGTGCAGGACGTGAACAAGGTGCTCAAGATGCATCAGGACATGTCCACCGCCATGAAGCGGCTCAAGAAGATGGGCGGCCTCAAGGGCCTCGCCGGTCTGCTCGGCGGCAAGGGCGGTCTCGGTGGCCTGATGGGCGGCGGCGGGGCAGGGGACATGGCTGGCCCGCCCGGTGGCGGCGCTGGCGGCGGCATGGGCGGCCTGCCCGGATTGCCGGGTCTGGGTGGCGGCAGTGCGCCGTTCAATCTCCCACCCGGCTTCGACAAATTCATCAAGAAATAAAGTCATTTAGTTGAAAGGAAAGCAATAATGTCTCTCTCAATTCGTCTTTCGCGCGGTGGCGCCAAGAAGCGTCCTTATTACCGGATCGTCGTCGCCAACTCGCGCAGCCCGCGCGATGGCCGCTTCATTGAGCGCATCGGCAGCTACAACCCGTTGCTCGCCAAGGATGACGCCAACCGCGTCGTGCTTGATGTCGAGCGCGCCAAGCACTGGGTCTCGGTTGGCGCGCAGCCGACTGACCGCGTCGCCCGCTTCCTCGACGCCCTCGGCGTGAAGGAACGCGCCGCCCGCAACAACCCGAACAAGGCCGAGCCGGGCGAAAAGGCCAAGGAGCGCGCCGAAGAGCGTGCCGCCAAGGTCGCTGCCGCCGAGGAAGCCGCCAAGGCACCCGTCGAGGAAGAAGCCGCTCCGGTTGAAG
>Ga0207706_10002008_pt1 | contig 19920 bp, 14 predicted proteins | sample KBSC53metaG_FD_184318 | JGI IMG/M metagenome (GOLD analysis project Ga0207706, IMG submission 184318) | Corn rhizosphere microbial communities from Kellogg Biological Station, Michigan, USA - KBS C5-3 metaG (SPAdes) (version 2) | ecosystem: Host-associated > Plants > Roots > Rhizosphere > Soil ... | reverse complement strand
CAGCAGCCGAACTCGGCCATGCGCAGCGGCAGGTCGCGGTAGCTTTTGATGCCCTGCTTGAAGATCAGGATATGCGCCGGGCAGTTCATTGGCTTCAGGGCCATCCACTCGGCAGCATCCGAAACCAGCGGCCCTTCGTCTTCCGTGTTCGGCACCTCGTCGGGGATGACGAACATGTTCTCGCGATACTTGCCCCAGTGGCCCGATTTCTCCCACTGGCGGGCGTCCATTACCTGCGGCGTCTTGACCTCGACGTATCCAGCGGCGTCGAGACGGCGACGCATGTATGCTTCGAGTTCGCGCCAGATCAGGTAGCCGTTCGGGTGCCAGAAGACACTGCCGTGCGCTTCTTCCTGCAGGTGGAACAGGTCCATCTCGCGGCCGAGCTTGCGGTGGTCGCGTTTGGCCGCTTCCTCTAGCCGAATTAGGTAGGCGTCGAGCTGCTTCTTGTTGAGCCATCCGATGCCGTAGATGCGGCTCAGCATCGCGTTCTTCTGGTCGCCGCGCCAATAGGCGCCCGAGACGCGGGTGAGCTTGAACGCCTGCGGATCGAGCTTGCCGGTGCTGGCGAGGTGCGGCCCGCGGCACATGTCGAGCCAGTCGTCACCCGACCAGTAGACCGTCAGCTCCTCGGCTTCCGGCAGGTCCGCCGCCCATTCGGCCTTGAAGGTTTCGCCTTGCTGGCGCCAGCGCGAGATCAGCTGCTCGCGGGACCACACCTCGCGGCGCAATGGCTTATCGGCCGCGATGATCTCGCGCATCTTCGCCTCTATCGCCGGCAAGTCCTCTTCGGTGAACGGGCCGCGCTCTCCGGGCGCGAAGTCATAGTAGAAACCGTCCTCGGTGGACGGCCCGAACGTGATCTGGGTGTCGGGCCACAGCGCCTGCACCGCTTCGGCCAGGACGTGCGCGTAGTCGTGCCGCGCCAACTCGAGCGCCTCGGCCTCGTCCCTGCTAGTGATCAGCGCGAGCTGCGCATCGCGTTCGAGCGGGCGCGTGAGGTCGCGCACCTCCCCATCGACACGCGCCGCGAGCGCGGCTTTGGCAAGGCCGGGGCCGATCGCGGCGGCGATATCGGCCGGGGTCGACCCGGCGGCCACTTGACGCACCGAACCGTCGGGAAGGCTGATCTTAAGAAGCTTGCTCATTCGTCCTGCCGTTCGTTAGTGCCGCGCGCCATGGCACAAGGCGCCCGGAACCGGAAGTGCGGCGAACCGACTCCTTTTTGCGCCCGACGCCCGCCAAGCAGCCCAAATGTGAAACAAAGTTGCTCAACAACTCTTGTAAATGTTAAGGGTTTACGCGTATAGAGACTGCCGGTTGGTCGCCGACATAGGTATTCGAAGGGGGATTGAATGTTCCGTATTACAAAGAGCGCCGTGGTCGCGATCGCCTTGACCAGTCTGGTCATCGCGCAGCCTGCCATGGCTGTCAGGTCGTCCGAATCGCTCCCCGCACCGGGCGCGAAGGTTTCAGGCATGGCTGGCCGCGTCGGCTCGCCGATCAGGAAGTCCGACGAACTCGTAGGTGTTCCCTTCGTTGCCATCGCCATTGCGGGCGCGGTGATCCTTGCCACAATTTTGATCGTCGCCAGCGACAACAAGAAGAAGAACGAGAGCCCGGGTTGAGCTCTTCAGGGCTTGACTGGTAAATAAAAAGGCCCGCGCAATGCGGGCCTTTTTCAATTGGCGCGGCCCAGGCGTCGGAGTGCCCCACGCCGACATCAGTCGCATGCTTAGGCGTTAAGGTTTCGCTGCGAGGACGAGCCGCGCGTCTCGGATGCTGCAGGTGCGAACCGACATTGCAAGTCCCCAAACTTGGGAATAAGCTCCATGTTGGCGAATTGCTCCACTGGCGCATGGTCGCTCGCAGATCGAGTCATGCCGAGCCTGATGCCGGAATGGGCGCGAGACATCCAAGCCGGTTCAGCGTGGAATGGTGAAGGGATCGGAATTCGAACCTCAAATGATGCGCTCGCCGGTGTCCGACCACTCGTGCGGACCGAAGCGCGCGATCGGCAAATTGCTGGTGTGCCCTTATGAGCGGCGGGAATCGAGTCGACGTGGAACGTATCGTCAAAAGAAACGCATACTCGGCACGGGCCTGGTTGCTGGCCCTGTTTGTCGTGTTCGCGCTGGTCCTGGGCGGCGGCGGCTCACCCAATCCCTCGACGGAATTCATGCTGGAAGAGATATTTGTCCTGTTTGCGATTGTTTGGCTCTGGCTGCCCGGACAAGCATCGGCGGATGAACCGGCAGCGCCCGATCGTCTGGCGCTAGTCCTCGTCGCAATTCCGCTAATCATTCCTGTTGTGCAACTCATACCGCTGCCCCCGTCTATCTGGACGGCCCTTCCCGGGCGTGAAAACGCGGTCGCCGCTTTGTCGCTGATCGGTGAACAGGGGGCGTGGCGGCCGATTTCCCTTTCTCCGAGCCGAACGCTGTCGTCACTCCTCGCGATAGTTCCCGCGGTGTTCTGCCTGTACGCCGTAAGCCGGCTCGATACGCGTGAGCGGCGCCTGATAATTGCGACTATTTTTGCAATGGCGATCGCGACGGCACTACTCGGAGCTGTCCAGGTCACGGCGGGCGGGAAAGGTCTCAACCTCTATCCGCAGCATCACATCGGCTGGGTAACCGGGTTTCAGGCCAATCGCAATGCGACGGCCGATGTCCTGCTGATCGGCATTCTGGCCCTGGCTGCGCTGGTCGCACCGTACCTTGTCGGCACCCGGCACCGGCGGCCATTGCGGCTCGATCGCCAGACCTTCGCGATGCTTGCTGGAGGGCTCGCCATCCTGCTTTTCATCGCGACCGTGATGACCGGGTCGAGAACGGGAACGCTGCTGCTGATCGTGGCCGGGGCGACCGCGATCGTCGTCTTCGCGTTCAGCCGCGACACCGCCCGGCCGCTGTCGAGGTCGTTCGGGCTCATTTCGCTGGTGGTCGTTCTGGTCGCTGGCTTGAGCCTCGCCTTCCTGATTCTTTCGGACGTATCTGCCGTTAGTCGGGTGACGGCGAGGTTCGCGGACATGGATTCGCCGAGAAGCGAGATATGGAAGGACACCTGGTTCGCTCTCAAGCAATACTGGCCTGTCGGGTTCGGCCTGGGCGGCTTCGAACCGGCGATGCTTCCAGCCGAGCGCTTGGAGGTCCTCGTTCCGGCGATACCCAACCGGGCCCACAACGATTTCCTCGAGATCGGTCTGGAAGCCGGATTTCTAGGTTATGCGATAGTCTTGGCTGCTGGTGCCGTTTCGATCGGGCTGGCGTGGCGTTCCTGGCGCGCGGCGGCCGAGATGCGGCCGCAAGTCATCTTTGGCCTGGGCGTCTTATTAGTGCTCGCTTTGCACTCGATCGTTGATTATCCGCTTCGCTCTATGGCGCTGGCCTGTCTGTCGGGCGTGGCCGCGGGCGTGCTCGTCAGGAATCGGGTCTCGGTCGATCGGCCAGTTGCGCTTGGGCGCGTCAACGATTTGAAGGGTTTCGCATGAAAGTGTCCTCGCGGGGAGCTAGCGCCCTCGTCATTTGCCTTTTGGCTACGACGGCCTGCGTGCCGACGCTTAAATCCGATCTACCAACCGGAGAGGCGGCTTATCAGGCCGTGGCGGTGACGGATGCCGACACGGTCAACGCCCTCACGCTGTTGCAGCCGAAAGACCAGATCAGCGTCAACGTCTTCAAGGAAGAAGACCTGACGACGCCGGACATGGTCATCGATCAGGCCGGAAATGTCTCCTTGCCTCTCATAGGGGAGGTTCACGCGGCGGGTCTTTCGCCCGCCCAACTCGCCAAGGTGATCGAAGGATCTTACGGCACTAGCTACTTGCGAGACCCACACGTCAACGTAGTTCTAGTCAAACCGGCCCCGCGTGTCATTTCGGTGGACGGCGAGGTGAAATCTCCGGGCGTCTACGAAGTGCAGCAGGGCTATACGCTGCTTTCGGCACTGGCCATGGCCGGTAGCCCGCTCGAAACGGCGAAATTCGACGAAGTCCTGATTTTTCGCGACAGAGACGGGCAACGCATGGGCGGGCGCTTCAACGTGACCGACATCCGTGCCGGACGGGCCTCTGATCCGCTTGTCCTTCCCGGCGACGTAATTGTGGTCGGCTATGCCCGCCTTCGCGGCGCTTATCTCGACTTCCTGAAGACCGCGCCGATCGTCGGCGCCTTCTCAAGGTATTGAAATGGCCAGTGTTGTCTATTCGCAAGCCGAAGTCCTGCCGTCGCGGGCGGACGATTTAGCTTACGGGGGCCCGGAAGAGTCTCTGTCGGTTGGGCTGATGCTGCGCAACATCCTGGCCCTGGCCCGCCGCAACCTGTGGTTGATCGCCGCCATTCTCGCGGCTTTCCTCGTCACCGCCGTGCTGCTGACCTTGCTCACGACGCCGAAATACACCGCCCATTCCAGCATCGAAATTTCGGATCAATCGCAGCAGGTTCTCGGCCAGCAGTTTGAACAGACGGCCGAAGACCAGAATAACACCTGGAACGAAGACCGCTTTCTGGCGACACAGGTTTCAATCCTGCAGAGCCGCTCGCTAGCGGATCGAGTCGCTCGCAGGATGAACCTTTACTCGAACACTCGATTTTTCAACGCGATGCAGGCGAACCGCGAAGATTTCCCGAGTGACAGCGAGCTGCGTAATGGGGTCATCAGTCTCATCCAAGACAACCTCGAAGTCGTGCTCCCCGCGGACAGCCGCATCGTCGAGATCAGATTCACGAGCACTGACGCCAAGATCTCCTCGGATATAGCGAACGCGTACGCACAGGAATTTATCCAAGCGAACCTCCAACGTAAATTCGACAGTTCGTCGTACGCGCGCAAGTTCGTGCAGGAGCAGCTCCAGGAAGCTCGAGCGAGGCTCGAGCAGTCCGAGCAAGAGCTTAACGCCTACGCTCGCCAAGCGAGCCTGATCCGGACCCGCGATCCGAACAGCTCGCAAAGCGACAACAAGACCAACAGCGTGACCGCGGCGAGCTTGCTGCAAATTAATGAATCCGCAAATGATGCCACCGCCAAGCGCGTCGCCGCCGAAGCGCTTTGGAATGCCGAGCGCGGGCAGCCGTTGCTTTCGTCGCCGGCGGCGCTTGCCAGCCCGGTCGTGCAGGAGCTGCAGAAACAGCGGAGCGCGGTACTGGCTAGTCTTGAAGGCGCCAAGGAGCGCTACAAGGACGATCACCCCACCGTCGAACGCCTGACCCTGGCGCTTCAGGACATCGACTCGCAATTGAAGACCGCGGCCAATCAGGCGCGAGATTCGGTGCGCGCGCAATACGTCGCGGCGCGTACCGCCGAGACCCGTCTCGAAGGGCAGGTCGGCAAGCTCGAAGGGGCAACCCTGCGCGAGCAGGATCGGGCCGTCCGGTACAATACACTGGCTCGCGAAGCCGACACCAACCGCTCGATCTACGACGGCTTGCTGCAGCGCTTTCGCGAGCTGAATGCTTCGGCCGGCATCACCGCCAGCAACGTGTCGATCATCGACACGGCGGAGCCGCCGACATCTGCGTCGTCTCCCAATCCGGTGCTCAACCTAGCCATCGCATTGCTGCTGGGCATCATGACGGCGGCGGCAGTCGTGTTCGTCAAGGATCAGCTCGACGATCGGATCCGCATCCCGGAAGAGGTCGAGGAGAAGGTCGGCGTTCCTTTGCTGGGCGTAGTGCCGGACGCCAAGAACGAGGATCCGGTCGAGTCTCTGCGCGATCCAAAGTCGGTCATTTCGGAATCGTACAGCGCCCTTCGAAGTTCGCTCCTCTACTCTACGCGCGAAGGCCTGCCGCGCTTGATGCTCGTGACCAGCGCCCAGGCATCGGAAGGCAAGAGCACGACCAGCTTCGCCGTCGCCAGAAGCCTGGCGTTGATCGGCAAGCGCACGCTGATCATCGACGCTGACCTTCGGCGTCCGTCGATTCATCGTATCGCCAAAGTCACCAACACAAAGGGCCTGTCGAGCGTGCTGATCGGCGAAAAGAGAGCCGATGAGACCATCGTCGCTGGGGACGTCGAAAATTTCTTCATCATGCCCTCGGGGCCAATCCCACCGAGCCCGGCGGAGCTGCTCTCGTCGCTCAACCTGCAGGCGCTGTTTGCCGAACTGCAGAACAAATTCGATTGCGTCATCGTGGACTCGGCACCGGTGCTGGGGCTCGCCGACTCGCCCGGCCTGTCGGCCCTCGCGGACGGCGTTCTGCTCGTGATCGAGGCCAACCGCGGCCGCGGTGGCCATCTGAAGGCGGCCGTCCGGCGGTTGCGCCTGATGAAGCCCACCATCCTCGGAGCCGTGTTGACCAAGTTCGATCCGGAGGCGGCGGGCAACGCCTACTCGACCTACTATTATCAGTACGACTACTATCACTATCGATCAGACACCCCTGCTGAATGAGCGGAGGGGTGATCGCATGGCTCTAGGCCGGATCGTGCTCGTGCTGGGGCTTGCCGTCTACGGACTGGCGGCCGCCGGAAGCGGCATCGATCGAATGAGCTTGGCGAGACCTGCGGTCGAGCGCGTCGTGCCGGGCCCTTTTCGAGCCCAGGCGGACCGGTCAGCAGCGACGACCGACCTTGTGCGACAGAATTATAAGGCGATGTTGGTTCACGCCCGCCGGGCCACCAAAGAAGACCCGGTCGACATCGATCCGACCGCGCTGCTGGGCTCGGCATTGGCGCTAAACGGCCAGGACGACGCGGCGGCGCAGGCCTTTCGCCTGGCGGCAAGGTTCGGTTGGCGAAACGCGGCGACCCAAGTGTACTGGTATGACGCTGCCTTGGGGGTCGGAGAGTTCGAGCGGGCCTCCGAACGGGCCGACGCGCTCTTGCGCGTGCATCCTCGCCTGGTCGACAGCGCCGAATTGCTTGAGCCGCTCGAGCGTTCTCCACGCGGCCGCACGGTTCTGGCCGAACGCCTGTCGCAAAACCCCCCTTGGCAAGAGAACTATCTCTTCTTGCGGCTCGATTCGTCGCCCGATCTGGTCAGCCGCCGTTTTCAGGTTCTCTCGGCCATTGCACCCGGACATCCGCTCGGATGCGAGGCTGTGGCGAGGTTCACGAGCGTGCTGGTCCACCAGGGGCGGCGCAACGATGCGGTCGCCTTGTGGAATCGGAATTGCCCGGCTTCGGCGGTTCACGGGCCGATGACGGATCTGACCTTCAGAACCGTGCAGACATCCGCCTCGGATCAACCCTTCGCCTGGCTCGTTACTCCGTCAGGTGACCTGACCATCCGGCAGAACGGGAGCACCGGGGCCCCTCCCTCCCTCGAACTTTCCAACTCCGCTAGCGGTTCGCTGCTAGTTCTTTCGCAATCGGTGTCGTTTCCCCCCGGGACTTATCGCTTCCGGGCCACGGCCGCGCCTGGCTCGACATCGGGGGCGGGGAAGCTCGCGCTTTCCTGGGTGTGCGGCGATCAGCTGCCTTTCCCGCGAGCCGGTCAGGGAGATCCCTTGCAAGACGGACAAGTTGTCCAGATCGGCGCCTGCGATCGCCAGTTGCTTGGCCTTTGGCTGGATGGCGGCGGAAGCGTCAAGCTGCGGTCGATCAGCTTCGAGAAAGTCGCCTGAACACCGCGTGTTACCGAGTGACACGGCCGTCCTGTTCCGTTAACAATGGTTCGGGGATTTCGGGGCGGGGCAAACGGCGTGGGCGGGATTGATCGCCGGGGCGTAATTATATCCGGGCTCACTTTGCTTGCCGGCTGCGGCGGCGGGGGCTCGTCGGGCGGCGGCGGTGGAACGCCGGCACCAAGTCCAACTCCAACTCCAACGCCATCGCCCACGTCCAACCCGGCGGATGCGCTGAACTTCGACGTGGTCGTCTACGGCAGCAACGTCGCTGGGCTGGCCGCGTTGATGCGCGCCGGCGGACGTCGGGGTCGTAGAGTCTGCATCATCGAACCGTACACGAAGTTCGGTGGCATTCACGCCGCGGGCCTCTCGCATGTCGATTATGCCGACGCGACCTTGATCGGCGGCGACGTGTCGAGCCGCTACCTTGGCCTGATTGCCAGCTATGCCGGCGCTACCGCGGGGCGATGGGACTTCGAACCGAAGCAGGCGCAGCTCGCCGCCGAAACGCTGATCTCGCGCTATGCCGCGGCCAGTTCGCTCAACGCGCCGGTCGAGACCAACCAGGTTATGACCGAGGCCACCGCCCAGGGCACCCGCATCAAGGGTATCCAGACGACCGCTGGGCTGGTCACCGGCAAGGTCTTCATCGACGCGTCTTACGAAGGCGATCTCATGGCCGGTGCGCTCGGCCCGAACGGCTATACATTTGGCCGTGAAAGCGCTTCCGAACACAACGAAGCGACCGCAGGCTATCTCGCCGGGCGGTCGCAGCTGGGCACCGTGGCGGTCGGGCTGTCGCCACCGGCGGACTATCCCTACCTGCCCGATCCCAACCTGGCGAAAGGCGACGCCGATGATCGCTACCAGGCGTACAACTTCCGCCTCCCGCTGACACGAAACGCGGCCAATCGGATTCCCTTCAACAAGCCGTCGGGCTACGACACCAGTCTCTATTCAACCCAGCTGCGCTTCCTGGCGGCGCTCGGCTACACGAAGTTCGCGCGCGACAGGACCACTCAGTCCATCGGCTTTCAGGCCGCTCTTCCGAATGGCAAGGTCAACTGGAATGGCCTCGACATGCTCAACGGAAATGTCGGCTATGCCGATGGCGATTGGGCCAAGCGCCGCCAGATCGTCGAGGCTCACAATACCTGGCAGCAAGGGCTGATGTGGTGCATCGCCAACGATCCGATAGCGGCGAACTATGGGCTCGGCGCGCTGCAGGCCGATGCTGCGGATTGCGGGCTGTGCGCCGACGAGTTCCCTGACAGCCCCTATGGGGCCGGTTGGCCCTTCTGGCTCTATGTCCGCGAGGGACGCCGTCTCAAGGCAATCTACAAGATGACTGCTGGTGATTTAACGCCCGCGCTCGGCGGCGGGTCGCCCACGAAGGCGACGTCGATCGGCCAGTGGAAATACGCCTGGGACATTCACCTGGTGCAGGGGTTCTACAAGCCAGCCGACAGAAGCCGGGTGTACGTCGAAGGCGATCCGTTAAATACCGGGCAGCCGACCGCAGTGTACGACATTCCCGCGGAGTGCATGCTGCCGCCGAAGGCTTCGTGCATCAACCTGATCGTGCCGACCTGCGCCGGCTTTAGCCACGTGGCCTGGGGCGCGCACCGGATGGAAGTCGCCCAAGGCATCTGCGGCGAAGCGGCGGGGGAAATCGCGGCTTGGGCCTGCGAGACCCAACAGCCGGTGCAGGACTACAGTTACTCGACGATCAAGCAGCGGCTCACGCAGTATGGAACGGTGCTGTAGCGGCCAGGGCCGGCACGCCAGCTCACGGCCGCGCGCTCGGCGCGCGCACGACAGCTGCGGTCGTTCGCCCACGCGAGACGCGGCCGCGTTCGAATCGTCCTGAGACGCGATTGTCCTTGCCCGCCAGCGTGACTGCCGAGACGGTCACGGGACCCCGGAAGTCCCCCGCGAGGGTGACGTCTGACAGCCGCTTCCCCCCGTCAACGAAGAGAACGTAGCGCTCGGCGCCCGGCCCCGTGGTCCCGGAAAGGGTCAATGACGCGCGCGACGTTAGCGACTGGGCTTCGCCCTTGCGCGGATCGCGCAGCATGTTGCCGATCAGGAACAGGCTTCCGCGGGAATCCGGCGCATCGATCGGGCCGATCTTCGCGGTGATTCGGTCGACCGCGCCGATGAAGCAGACGCACTGGCTCTTGTAGTCGAAACCCAGAACTTCGACCGCACCGATCGTGACCTCGCAACCCACCATGCACTCGTTCAGCGCAATCAGGTTGGTGTCGATCGACCGCGCCGTCTTGCGATAGACTGCCTGGCCGACTTTCACCGTGGTGCCGTGAAAGCCACCGCCGAGATCGACCAGCTTCCAGTCCGCCGCGATGCGGTCGACGCGGATGTGGGAATGATCGATCGAATTGGTGTGCAGCCCGCTCAGCCCGGAGATGCGGCCGAAGTGAAAATCGCACGCGAGCGCGCCGCCGCGTTCGAGCGCCTGCCCGTGACGGCTTTCGAGATCGAGGCCACCGGTGATGCGCGCGCCGTGGCAGACGTAGAGCGGGCGCCGATTGAGAATGTCGGGAATGGCTTGCCGGCCCACGGCTTCGATCAGCGGCGAAGCAATCGGCGCAAGGATCGGGTGCTCGAGGGTGATCGGGGAAGTTCCGTCCCAGTCCGCTCGAATGCGGTTGAATGTGCGCACCAGCGGCACCTCTCCTGGCCCGCCTGCGAGGTAGTATTCGCGCGAGCGGACGTGGACGATGTCGCCTGGCGAAAAACCCTTGGCGGCACTGGCAACGGTTGGCGTGATCTGGCGTTGCCCTTCGCCGACGGGGTGGCAGGCAACTCCGTTCGAGTTGCGGAAGTATTGGGTCGAATAATTACCGGGCAACAGGGCCAGCAGAAGCTGCGGATTGCGGTCCTGGCGCACGTTCAGAATCTTTCCTCCGCGGGCTTTGATCATGGCGTTCGAGGCGAGATAGATCGGCAATTGGACTTGATGAACCTGATCCACGACGCATGTTGTCCCCGTCCTGGCGGATTCGTCAAAGGCAGCCTGCACCGCCTCGGTGTCGTCGCCGCCGCCGCTGCCGGCGCCGAACTGACGGGGATTGAGTGTCGCGGCGGCGATGGCAAAGAAGCGACCATTGGCGGTGCGGGCGGCGGCGAGAGGGCGGGCGGAAACGAAGGCCTCGTTAGCGGTAGGCGACCCCAAATCGAAGCATTCGTATAAAGCCCCCCCTCTGTCGCCTGCTGCATCGTAAGCAGTGGTTGCGATGTGCCGAACGTGCGCGGGCGGGGTAAGCCGGTGCAATTCGGCGAACCGCTGCACTTGCTGCATGCCGAAAGGGCGCAAGTCCGCGAATCCTGCGAACGCACCTGCAGTGGCACGGCCGGCCAGCTCCAGCAGCGAACGGCGGTTCAAGGCATGCGAGGTAAGGTCACGGGGACTGAACATCGCGTTCTCGAGCTACATCATGGCGGAGTTGCCGCCCAATCCATCGTACAAGCGGACGTAGGCCTGCCCCGCCGCATCCCAGGTGCATGTCTGGGCGCGGGTCGTGCCGCGCCGTCGCAAGTCGCCCCGAAGTTCCGGTTCGCTCGCCAATCGGAACATCGCATCGCGCCATGCGTCGGCCGAATCCGGCGGGCAATAGAGCGCGCTGTCTCCGCCAGCTTCGGGAAGAGAAGTGCAATTGGAACTGATAACCGGGCATCCGTGGATCATCGCTTCGAGCAGGGGCATGCCGAATCCTTCGTATCGCGACGGATAGACCAGCGCGATCGCCGCCGCGAAATGTCCGGCGAGCTGGTCGTCGTCGAGGCTCATCTGCCGCACCCGGCTCGCCAGTCCCTTGTCCTGCAGCAATACCCGCTCCTGTGCGCTCCATGCGCCACCGCCGACGCAGATCAGATCGGCATCCGCTAGGCGAGGATGATCCGCGAGCGCTTCGATCAGGATCCCGAAATTCTTTCGCTGCTCACGGCTGCCGACGTAGATGAAGAAGGGCCGGTCCTCGTCGCAGGCCAGTGGCGCCGAGCTAAGCGGGGCGACGCCATGCGGGATGACGACGGCCTTGGCCGCGAGCGCCGGCCAGAGATCGGTCAGTTCGCCAAGCGTATAGTGCGACACGCACGCGATCACGTCCGCCCGTTCGAGCGCCCGGCGCTTGATCGCGCTGTTTAAACGCGCCCCCAAGCCACGGCTTTGGGGAAGCCGCTCCCACATCATGTCGTGCAGCGTCTCTACGACAGGGATGTGCCGAGGCGTCAGATCGTACGGCGCGTAGTAGCTGCGGTGGACTATCGTCCCTTGGTGCCCCCGCAACCAGCGGGCGAAGCGCGGCTCCCACAGGACCGCCCCACGAAACCGGCCGCCCACCGACGTCGCCCGGGTGCCGGCGAAGTCGCCGCGGAAGCTGCCATCGCCGACTCCGTCGAGCAGATAGGCGTTCGCCGTCGCCCCCGCGAATATCGCGACGTCCCGCGATTGTGCCGCGACCCTCGCAATCTGATAGATGCAGCGCGATACGCCTCCGAACCGCTGCATCTGGAAGATGTCGGGCGAAAAGGCGATCATGGCGCCAGTGCGGTGGGCCCTGTCGGCGATGCCGCTCTGGCGCGAGCACGTCGAGCCCGATACTGCGCCGCCCTTTCCCCAGCCGAGACGATGGCGATCGCCACGAAGCAACCCAGCGCCAAGCTGGGCAGGCGCGAGAAGGTGTGCGCCATATCGGACCTGAGGAACTGGAACACGAACCAGCATAGCGCGGTCTCGACGATGAATAACGCGTTGGCATCGCGCAGTCGCGAGGTGATCGTGGCGTGCGCGAGCGCGAGCAGCATCAGCACTGCGAGGATGAGCGGCAAGCCGCCGCGAAAATAGAGTTCGTTGAGACCACCGAAGGACATCTCCGACTGGTCGTACCTAAGACGTACCGGCCAATGCGTCTTAGTGAAGGCCTGGTTGCCTGTAGTGGCTTCGGATATTCCGAACCGTGACTTGATCGCGCGGGGTATCACCTCGCCGACGAAGGACAGGGGTCGCTCGGACAACGTCGCCTTCAGCGCCATGTTGTCCTTGGCAATGATCAGCGCCGGTATCTGCGGCGCCTGTTCGGTGCCGTAAATGGACTGCAGCGGCCCTTCCCAGGTGTCTGAGCTGTCGCGAGTGAGGATGGCCAGCGACACCGCGCCGATGACGACAGCCACGCCGGGGATCAAGTATTTCACCTGCAGGAAGCGCCGCCGCCTGACGTAAAACAGATAAGACACGAAGCTCAGGATCAGCAGCACCAACGGCCACCGGGTAAGGGTGAAAAGACCCGTCACGAAGAACAGCATAAACCAGCGCCACCGTTGCCCCGTTGCGATCATCATCAGCGCACAGGCCATGAAAACGGCGACAAACTGCAGCTCGACGACGACGCCCAGCCCTTCGAAGAACACCGATCGGAGAATGTTGTGCTTGATGAAATAGGCGATGCCGACGGTCGAGACGATACGCAGCGTGAGCGTCGCGATGACGGCGAACGACAATCCCGCAACGACCACATAGCCCCATAGCGGGACCGTGAATGGAAGCGCTTCCGCCGGCCGGCTACGATTGCGATAGGTCAGCAGCACGACCGCGTTGGTAATCTCGATTGCGAGAATATACTGGAGCAGGATCAGGCTTATGTCGACCATGCCGCTCTGGCTGTAGGAAAAACCCGAGTCCGACAGGTAGAACCTGTGATTGGCGAGCGAGTTGAGCGCCTGGTAGACGAAACCCAGACAATAGAAGAGCAGGAACATCAGATTCAGAATGATCACCGATGCGGGCATGCGCCTTTCGATCACGCGCAGCCGCGACAGGCTGGCGAAGGTGTACACGAGCACCAGAACCGCCAGGATGATCTTCAGCGTCGTCATTGAAGCTGCTCCAAAGTTCGGGTGAAGGCCGAGGAACGCGCTTCCCGGAGCTTGACCCGGGCAGCGCTGGTCTTTGCGTCGAGCGGACGGCTGTCGAACACCAGTCGCTCCCCCGCGAACCACTTGGCCGGGCTCACCCTGGGCAATTCGAGCTCGCGCGCGAGGCTGGTTAGCTTGCTGTTGTCCGAGACGATCACGCAATTGCGATCGGAAAAAGCCAGGATAACCGGATGGAGCCGCATCGAAAGAAGCAGCGGTGCGGCCGCGAGCCTTTCAAGCAAGGCATCGACGGTCTGCGGAATGTAACAGCGCACGTCAAATCCTTGCTCACCAAGGTGCCGCCTTATGTTGTCGGCGTATTCCCGCTCGGAGGCGCTGGTATCGGACAGGACCATGTTGATCGAAGATTTCGAGACTTGGATGCTCTCAAGCAACTGGGCGAACAACGCCGCGGCGTCCTGCCATTGCATATCATGCCGTGACGGTACCAAGGTAACATTCGCGTCCTGTGCGGTGTCCGGGTCGATCCGCAAGACGAACGCCGGATCCGGGCACACCTGGATCCGCTCGCTTCCCCCCGCGAGCACACGGGCGCGGCGATAGGATTGCTGGTCGCGCACGACGATCCGCTTCGTCAGCCGGCGTAACACGAACGAGGCCAGGCGCTTGCCCAGCCGGCTGTCGAGGCGATCGACACCCACGCACATCAGCGTGGGGATGTGCCCGCCGATCCGGGCGAGCAGCGCGATCTGACAAACGAACGGGATCATTCCGCGCACCAGCGAGGTGCCGAGCCGGTCCTGTATCAGCGAGCCGCCGCCGATCCATACGTTGTCCGAGCGCCGCACCAGCGAAAGCAGCGCCCGCCAGTCGCCGATCCGGCGCCGGCTGAAGGTCAGCTCGGGAAAGCGCGGCAGCGGGCGGCCAACCTTGCCTGGATGCACCACCGTGACCTCGCATTCCCGCCGCTCGGCTGCCTCGCAGATCGACTGGGCGATTGCCGTGTCGCCCAGATTGGGGCCGGCGACGCCCACCAGCGCCACGCGTTTCATCGCCCGTTCCCCGCAACGAGCCGGTAGGTCAGGGCGGCCTGGACGAGAAAGAGCAGCACGCTCGCCACCAGGTTAGTATAAGCGGGGCCGAAGTAGCCGTATGTCGGGATCAGCACGAAATTACCGGCAATCATCGCCGCCAGCAGCACCGAATACAGCACGCCGACGATCCATTCGCGCCCGGTCATCAGCAGCAGGCTGGTGAACGGCATGGTCAGCGATACGGTCATCTGGCCGAAAGTGAGATAGAGCAGAAGGGCGCTGTCGTTGACGAACGATCGTCCGAAAACCAGCTGGATCAACCCGACCGGAGACAGGATGAGCAGGACCGCAAAAGGTATGCAGGTCGCCGCGGCAATCCCCAGTCCGGCGAGGAACGTGCGGCGAAGCTTGGCATAGTCGGCGGCCCAATAGCAGGCGCTCAGCCGGGGCGTGAGGACGGTTGTCAGCACGACTTGCGGAAAAGTCAGGATATAGGTGATGCGCAGGGCAGCCCCGTAGATGCCCGCGTCGTGAAAGGAGATGAGCGGCGCGAGCATCAGCACGTCCACCTTGGTCATCGCCATGCGTGATACCGTTGCGAGAAGCCCGCCGGTCGCCGTGGACCACCAGGTGGCGAACGACCCGCCCGGCTCGGCCGCGCCGAGCTCGCCCGGCCAGATGCGGCGGAAGGCGATGGACCCGGCGATAACGGCCGCCGCCCACGCGAGCGTGTAGATCAGGATGCCCGAGAACGCGCTGGCCAGCCCCACGGTGGCGGCGACGACTATGAGCCCCAGCGGTGCACTCGCTTCGTCGATCAGCAAGGCGGGGATCGGCTTGTGCAGTGCCGCGTATTGTTGCCGCCGCAAGCGGCTGAAGGCGACGGTCGGCGCGAGTAGCGCCGCCAGCGACAAGCCCGCGGAATAAGTCGTGTCGCTGGAATGCACCCACCAGCCGACCCCGTATAGAGCGGCGCTGGCCAGTAGCGAGCCGATCGCCACCATCACGTTCGCCATGCGCAGCAGACCGCGCAACTCACTCCATTCGCCGGACTTGGTCAGGAACGGGATATGGCGCGACATCAGCATCGGCCAGCCCTGAGCGGCGATTTCGCCCACCAGCAGCGCGGCGCTAGTCGCCACTGTAAAAACGCCGAGCCCGGCCGGGCCAAGCTGGCGCCCGAGCAAAGCGGCCATGAGGACCTGCAGCACGCGCGCGCCGATCGACACGAGCATGGACGCCCCGAAGGCTCGGCTCATGTCGTGACGGAGCAGGCGGGCGACCAGACCGCGCGCCGGCGCCATCGAGCTAGAACGCGCGGATTCCAGCACGATCAGCTCGAGCTTCGCTTGGCAAACAGAACATCGGCCTGGATCTTGCTGCCCGACTTACCGAACTGGACGTTGTGCTCCCGAACCGGAGCATACCCCATCGAGGCGAGCAGGGGCTCGACCTCCCCGTAGAGCTTCTGCCTTTGATAGAGCTCGACGAAGGACACCTCGACATAGATCCATTCGATCAGATCGACCACGCCGCTGCAACCTTCCAGCACCTCGTGCTCGAATCCCTGGACGTCGATCTTGAGCAGGGCCGGGGCGACGATCGCGGCGCCGCCCAGTACTTCGTCCAGGCGCCGCACAGGGACCGTTAGTGTGGCCACTTCGGCTGTGTGGAATTCCTCGACCTGGCGGTCGCCGATCGGCAGAAGTGACGAAGAGTCCTCGCGCGAGGCGATGTGGATGTCCAACGAAGACTCTTCCCGGCCCAAGGCGACGTGATGCAGCGAGACCGCGTCACCGAAGATCGCCCGGAATCGCCGCGACGGTTTCGGCAAGGGTTCGAAGGCGAAAAACTTCGCCCGCGGCCAGCGCGCGCGCGCAAACGCGGTGAACTGTCCCTTGTTCGCGCCGACGTCGATCACCGTCGCCGGCCACACGCCGGCCAGGCCGTCACCATGCTCGATCGTCGGCACCACGCCGTGCGCCAACGCTGCCCAGTATTTCGGCGAAAGCGCCGCCTTGAAGGCCTTTCTCAGGTTCATGAGACATGTTCCGCGGCGGCAATTGGGCGCCCCTGCGCCACGACGGCCTCCAGCCTCTCGGCGAACCCAGCGAGCACGCGGCGCTGATCCCAAGTGGACAACGCCCGCTCGCGAGCCGCGCTCGAGGCCCGGGCGTACTCTTCCGGCGAATCCAGCAGTTCGCCGATCGCGTTCGCGAGCGCTTCGGGATCTTCGGGCGGAACCACGCGGCCGCAGCCGGCCACCTCCCGCGCCAGGCCCGAGGCAAGGTCGGCGGTGGCGATCACCGGCCGCCCTGAGGCCAGCATGTTGGTCAGCTTCGACGGAAGGACCAGGTCCGCCGCGCTCGCCTTCTGCGGTAGCAAGTGGATCGTGGCCAGGCCGACGAGCTCGTTAAGCCGTTCGACCGGCTGGAGGTCGTGAAAACGGATGTTCTGAAGGCCGGCGGCCCTGGCTTCGAGCACAGCCCGGTTGGGGCCCTGGCCGCAGATCACGAAAGTAACATCGGTGCGCCCTTGGAGCCGTCGAGCGACGTCGACCAGGATTTCGATACCCTGCTTGTTGGCGATATTGCCCGAATACAAGGCCACGTGCGGCGTAGTTATGCCCCATTCCCGGCGATAGAGAGACGGTCTTTCCAGCGGTCGGACGGAATCGAGATCCGCCCAGTTGCGCAGCTCGTAAATCCTGTCGGTGGGAACTCCCAGGCTGCCGGCCTTGCGGCACATCTCGAAGGAGATGCTGCTGACTCGATCGAAGGATCGCAGGACTGTTCGCTCGAACCGCCTGGCCATGCCTGGCAGCATCCCGTCCTCCTTGACCAGGCCGGTCGCGAAGGCGGCTTCGACTTCGAAGTCCTGGATGTGCAGCCAACTCTTTGCGCCGGCCAACGCTGCGGCCAACCGTGCGACAGGCGCCGCAATCAGCGACGGTGCCACCGTCAGCACCACGTCCGGGCGCAGGCGGCGTGCCTCTCGCAGCATCGGCCACAACGCCGCCAGCGCGAAGCTGAGGTGGTGCAGCAAGCGCTTGCCGCCGGTGGGGACGGCGGGGACATAGTGCGGCACACGGATCAGCGCCACGCCCTGTTCGACCGAACTTGCGGTTCCGCGTCCGCGAAAACGCTCGTGAACGCGCCATTCCGGATAGTAGGGTTTCCCCACGATGGCGCGGACCTGATGCCCGCTGCGGGCCAGATATTGGCACATCCCCGTCGAGTAGACCGCTATGCCAATCGGCTCGGGCGCATAGTTCAGACCCAGAAAGAGGATGCGCACCGGTCGCTCACGCCGCGTTTTCGAGGAACCAGGCATAAGTCGCGGCGATCCCTTCCCGCAGGCCGACCTTGGGCTGCCACCCCATCGCGTTCAGCCTTTCACTCGACATCAGTTTTCGCGGCGTGCCGTCCGGCTTGCTTGTATCACACCGGATGTCGCCGCGGAAACCGACCACTTCGCACACCAGCCTGGCAAGCTCGGCGATTGCGATGTCCTTGCCCGATCCCACGTTGACGTGTTGCTCCCCCGAGTACTCCTGCATCAGGAACACGCAGGCGTCGGCCAGGTCGTCGACATGCAGGAATTCGCGTCGCGGCGTCCCGCTGCCCCAGATGGTGATGGCCTCCTCACCGGTTTGCCTGGCTTCGTGAGCCTTGCGGATCAGCGCCGGCAGGACATGGCTTGATTGGAGGTCGAAATTGTCGCCGGGACCGTACAGATTGGTCGGCATCGCGCTGATGAAATCGCAGCCGTACTGGCGCCGATACGCCTGACAAAGCTTGATCCCGGCGATTTTCGCTACGGCATACCATTCGTTGGTCGGCTCGAGCGGTCCGGTCAGCAGTGCCTCTTCGGAGATCGGTTGCGGCGCCATCTTGGGATAGATGCATGACGATCCGAGGAACAGGAGCTTTTCGACCTCGGCTTGCCGGGCCGCCTCGATCACGATCGCCTCGATCATGAGGTTTTCGTACAGAAACGTGGCAGGATAACTGTCGTTCGCCAGGATGCCGCCCACCTTGGCCGCGGCCAGGATCACGATGTCGGGCCGATTGGCGCCGAACCACTCGCGCACCGCAGCCTGCTCGCGCAGGTCGACCGAGCGCTCGGACACGAGAATTTCGCACCCTTCGCGATCGAGCCGCCGGACGATCGCCGACCCCACCATACCCTTGTGTCCGGCGACGTAGATCCGTTTGCCGGCAAGGTTCCAGGCCATCAGGCGCCCTTCGAAATAGTTGCGCTTTCCATGACTGTGAGGTCCGCGGCGACCATCTCGCGGGCCAGTTCGCGGACGCTCGTTTCGGCGGACCAGCCAAGCCGCTGTTTCGCCTTGCCGGGATCGCCAATCAGCAAGTCTACTTCGGTGGGTCGGAAATACCTTGGGTCGACTTCGATCAGGCATTTGCCGGTCTTGCGGCAGTAGCCCTTTTCATCGACACCTTCGCCTTTGAAATCGATGTGGATGCCCGCATCTTCGAAGGCCCAGCGCACGAATTCGCGAACCTCAGTCGCTACTCCCGTGGCGAGGACGTAGTCGTCGGGTTCGTCCTGTTGCAGCATCATCCACATGCCGCGGACGTACTCGCGGGCGTGCCCCCAGTCGCGTTTGGCGTTGAGGTTGCCGAGATAAAGCTTGTCTTGTCTGCCGAGTGAGATGGCTGCCGCGGCACGCGTTATCTTGCGTGTGACGAAAGTCTCTCCGCGCAGGGGGCTCTCGTGATTGAACAGGATGCCGTTCGATGCGTGGATGCCATATGCTTCACGGTAATTGACGACAATCCAGTAGGCATAAAGCTTGGCGACGCCATACGGCGAGCGCGGATAGAACGGGGTGGTTTCGCGCTGCGGTATTTCCTGCACCAGCCCGTAGAGCTCCGAAGTCGAGGCCTGGTAGAAGCGCGTCTCCTTCTCCAAGCCGAGAATGCGGATCGCTTCCAGCAGACGCAACGTGCCGACCGCGTCGGCATTCGCCGTGTATTCGGGAGTCTCGAAACTCACCTGCACGTGGCTCTGTGCCGCCAGGTTGTAGATTTCCGTCGGCTTCGTTTCCTGGATTATTCGAATCAGGTTCGTCGAATCCGTCAGATCGCCATAATGGAGCTGAAATCTCGAGCCCTCGACGTGCGGGTCTTCGTAGATATCTTCGATGCGGCCGGTATTGAACGATGACGAGCGCCGCTTCACGCCGTGCACCTGATAGCCCGCCATGGTGAGCCTCAGCTCCGCGAGCGCAGCCTGAGACGCCGCCGGGTGGACGATGACACGGTAGCGGAACCGGACGTGTGCCCCAGGCTCGAGCGTCAGGCTGCCGTTCTGTGTTTTGTCGTTCAGGAAGTCGCTCACCCCGAACGGGTTGATCGAGTGCAGTCCGTAGCCGCGCGAATGCCAGTAGGTCGGAT
>Ga0207706_10002005_pt1 | contig 19923 bp, 18 predicted proteins | sample KBSC53metaG_FD_184318 | JGI IMG/M metagenome (GOLD analysis project Ga0207706, IMG submission 184318) | Corn rhizosphere microbial communities from Kellogg Biological Station, Michigan, USA - KBS C5-3 metaG (SPAdes) (version 2) | ecosystem: Host-associated > Plants > Roots > Rhizosphere > Soil ... | reverse complement strand
GCGCCGGCCGCGGAGATGAACAGGAAGATGAAGCAATACAGCACCGCCGGCTCGCCCTGGTTGAGCATCGGCGACAGCACATGGCCCTGCGGCGCATGCGCGATGAAATAGGCGACGGCCATCTCGCCCGACAGCACGAAAGCCACCGGCCGCGTGAACAGCCCGATCAGCAGCAGCAGGCCGCCCACCACTTCGAGGATGCCGGCCACGCCGGCCAGCGACGCGATCTGCAGCTGGTCGAACATCGCCACATGCGGCAGATGGAAGAGCTTGGCCGTGCCGTGCTGCAGGAAGAGGAACGCGCTGACGATGCGCAGCACCGACAGCGCGCGGGGAGCCCAGGTTTCGAACGAGATCACCGACCGGTCGTCGTGCCGGTCGCGGCCGACGCGGAGCTCGACACGCCCGGGGCGGCATCACCGCTCGTTGTGGAGCTGGAGCTCGAGCTGTTGGTGCTGTTGCTGTTCATGTCGGTGGTCGACGGCGCCGAGGTGCTGCTGCTGCTCGAGTTGCTGCCGGTGTCGGGCGCGGTGGTCGTCGTGGAGCTGCTCGTCGTGGAGCTGGTGTTGTTGGTGCTGGTGCTGCTGTTCGTGCCGGCGGAGGTGGGGCTGCTGTTGACCGTGTCGCCGGGCGACGTGGCGTTGCCGGTGTCGGCCGGGTGGCGGTTGCAGGCACTCAGCGTCAGCGCCGCGCTGGCGACGGCCAGCACGAGGGCAGAGCGGAAGGTCGGGGAAGCGAGCATGCGTGATCTCCTTCAACAAGCGGTGGAACCGCCGCCAACGCAGCATTCGACGTGCCCAGCATGCCGCGGATCGGCCCCGCAGCGCCGCCGCGCTACCTCGACTTCTTTGCCGCAAAGGCTTCCGAATCGGTAGCCTTCTCCCCGGCTGTGCCAAAGAGTTGCGGATGCAGCCGCGCGTAATGTCCCTCGGCCTGGTCATGCGGCAGCTCGAGGAAGCCGCGGTAGCCCGGCACGCGCAGGTAGCCCAGCGCGGCGAGGAAGAGCCCGACGCCGAACGCCGCATACACCTGCCCCACCGAAAACCGCGCGAGGCCGGCGCCCGCGAGGCCCGGGCCCAGCGCACCGGCGACCTGCATCACCATCAGGTTCACCGCCGTCATGCGCGAGCGGAAGTGCGCCGGGATCGCGAGCATGCGGTGCGTGTGGCCGACCATGTTGACCGTGATCACGCAGGCGCCATGCAGCACGAACACCGCCACCATCAGCAGCGGCGATGTCGAGAACCCGAGCACCACGAAGCAGGCGCCCTCGCACATCAAGGCTGCGAAGCTGGCGCGGAAGCGGCCGACCCGCTGCGCCAGCCACATCGAGCCGCCCAGCGCGCCAAACAACATGCCGGCCGACAGCCCGGCCTCGCACGCGCCGAGCCACACGCCCTGCAGCCCCAGCGACTGCACCTTCAGCGGCACCAGCATGCCGATGCCCGGCGTGAAGAACACCATCACGAGAAACGACACCAGCGTCCAGCCGCGCTCGAGCGGCACCTTCCATTTGGCCGCCAGGCCGGCGCGCAGGTCGGCCAGCCACTGCGTGGCCGGCCGTGCCGCCGCCCCCGCGGGCGGCGCCTCGATGCGCAGCGCCACCACGCAGGCGGCGAGCAGCATCACCGCATGCAGCCACAGCGCCGGCGCGGTGCCCACCGTGAGGGCCGCGCCGCCGATCACCGGGCCGAGCAGGCGGCCGACGCTCTGCGCGCTCTTCTGCAGGCCCAGTCCTTCCGAGAGCTGCTCCGGCGGCAGCAGCTCGGCGACGATGCTCATCGAGGCCGGCCACACCGCCGCCATCGCCACCGCACCGATCACCTCCATCGCGACGATCCAGCCGATGCGGTAGGCGCCTGCCTGCGCGAGCCCCACCTCGACCACGCTCTTGGCCAGCACCACGCCGAGCCCCAGCGCGATCAGGCGGCGCTTGTCGTAGCGGTCGCCCAGCGGCGACAGCAGCGGAAACGCGAAGAACGAGGCCGCCGCTACTGCGACGCCATAGAACGCAAGGTCTCGCGCACCGCCCTCGCGCGCCACCCACCACGGCACCGCCACGTGCCCGACCATCAGCGACAGCAGCATCAGCACGTCGCTGGCCATCAGCAGCCGGAACGGCCGCCCCAGCCGGGCGAGCCTGTGGCCCGCGGCGCGGAACATCGCGCGACGCTCAGCGCTTGGCGAGGATGCGCTCGATGTCGTCCATGATGCGGTTCATCCGGCCCACCAGCGCCTGGTAGGGCGCGGGCGTTGCAAGGTCGACGCCGGCCTTCTTGACGAGCTCGTAGGGGTAGTCCGATCCGCCGGACTTCAGCAGCGTCAGGTAGCGATCGAGCGCACCCGGCTCCTTGTCGACCACGCGCTGCGCGAACAGCGAGCTGGCCGCGATGGAGGTGGCGTACTGGTAGACGTAGAACGAGTTGTAGAAGTGGGGGATGTAGGCCCACTCGATGCAGTCGACGTCGTCGATCGTCATCACGCCCTGGGCGCTGCCGTGGTAGCGCTTCAGGATGTCGCAATAGGCCTTGCTCAGCCCCTCGCCCGTGATCGGCTCGCCGCGGTCGGCCCGGGCATGCACCTGGCGCTCGAACTCGGCGAACATCGCCTGGCGGAAAAAGGTGCCGCGCAGGCCCTCGAGCGCCGAGCCCAGGTAGTACAGGCGCTCATCGTCGGTCTTGGCCGTCTTGAGCATGCGGTCGAGCAGCAGCGCCTCGTTGAAGGTCGACGCGATCTCGGCGGTGAAGGTCGCGTAGGCCGCGGTCGTGAAGGGCTGCGTGCGGTTCGCCAGGTACGAATGCATCGCATGGCCCCACTCGTGCGCCAGCGTGGTCACCGACTCGTAGTCGTCGTGGTAGCTCAGCAGCACGTAGGGGTGCACGTCGTAGGCCCAACCCGACATGTGCGCGCCCGACTGCTTGTGCGGCCGCGGGGCGGCATCCATCCAGCGGCTGTCGAAGCCCTGGCGCATCGCGGCCATGTAGTCGGGCCCGAGCGGCGCCACCGCCTCCAGCGTCAGCTGCTTGCCCAGCGCCAGCGGGAACTTGAAGTTCTCGCCATGCACCAGCGGCGGATAGATGTCGTAGTAGTGCATGTCCTTCAGGCCGAGCATGCGGGCGCGCAGCCTGAAGTAGCGGTGCAGCGTGGGCAGGTTGGCGTTGGTCTGCGCGATCAGCGTATCGACCACCGCCACCGGCACGTTGTTGCGGTCGAGCGCGCGGGTGATCGAATCGGGATACCGGCGCACATCGGCATGGACCTTGTCCTGCTTCAGCTGGGCGTAGAAGGTCACGCCCATCGTCCGCTCATAGCGCTTGAAGGTGCCGAACAGCGCCTCCATCACGCGCTTGCGGTCCTCGCGGTTGGGCGACTCGCGGTACTTGGTGTAGGCGCTCTGGTTCAGCTGCACCTCCTCGCCGGTGGAGAGCCTGATCGTCGGCCACGGGATGTCGGCGTCGGCGAGGATCGAATAGGCCGCCTTGCCGGCGCCGTTCATCAGGCTGAACTTGGCGACCAGTGCCTCGCCTTCGTCGCTGAGCGTGTGCGGCGCGTCGTGCAGGATGCGCTCGAGCGCGAAGCGGTGCGGTGCCAGCCCCGGCTCCTGCGCGAGGAACTGCCGCACGCGCGCCTCGCCGATGCGCAGCACCTCCGGCTCGATGAACGACTCGGCCTCGCCGAGCCGGCTTTCGAGCAGGTCGGTGCGCTGGTCCAGCGCCAGGCTAGCCGGCACGCTGGTGTCTTCGCTCAGCTGCTCGCTCGAATAGACGCCCAGCCGGTACAGGCGCTTGCGCATGTCGGCGCTGCGGTCCAGGCAGTCGCGCAGGCGCTGCGCGCTGTCGCCGAGGTGGCCCTTGCAGGCGGCGAAGTCCTTGAACTGGGCTTCGAGGCGGGCCGCATCGGCATCCCACGCGGCGGGGGTGGGGTAGAGATCGGCGAGGTTCCAGCGGTCGGCGAGGGGCTCGGCCTGGGTGATCGACGCGAAGCCGAGGGTGGCGGCCAGCAGTGCCGCGGTCAGGCACAGACGCATGAGGGTGCTCCGGGTAAGGAGGAAAGCGGGCGATTCTAGGAGCCGCCCTCTCGCCCACGCCCCCGGGTTGACCAGGGGTCCGTGCGGTCCTCGCCATCTCCCTGCGTGTCGCGCGGTATTGCGGCATTTTGCGTTTTTATGCGGTGTTATGCTGATTCCCGCACCAACCCTCATCGTCCCGCCATGACCGCTTGCAGTTCCCCATCACCATCCGCCCGCCTCGGGTTGCCGCTGCAGGCGGCGCTGGTGGCCGCCCAGTTCCTCGCGCTCGGCCTGTTGATGGGCAGCTGGGCCACCGGGCTGCCGGGGCTGGCGGCACGCTTCGGCTACAGCGCGCAGGAGCTGAGCGGCGTGCTGCTCGCCGTGGCGGCCGGCTCGGTGCTCGCCTTCCTGAGCTGCGCCCGGTTGATGCAGGCGGTGGGGCAGCGCACCTTCATCCGCGCGACCGGCCCGCTGGCCGCCTATGCGATGGTGACCACGCTGCTGGTGGCCGACAGCCTGCCGCTGGCCGTCATCGCTTTCGTGTTCGGCTGGTCGGGGGCGGCCTTCGATGTCGCGATCAACGGCTCGGCCGTCACGCTGGAGCGGCTGCACGGCCGCTCGCTGATGTCGAAGCTGCATGCGATGTTCAGCAGCGGCGGCGTGCTGGCCGCCGGCGCCACCGCGGGCATCGCGTGGAGCGGGCTGCATCCGCTGTGGCTCGCGGTGCCGGTGGCGCTGCTGATGACGGTGCTGGCGCTGTACACGCCGGTGCTGCCGGCGTTGGGCCCCGAGGGTGGGCACGCGGCCGGCGCCGCGCCGCTGCGCGTGCGCCCGTGGCGCCTGGGGTTCGCCGCGCTGCTGTGCCTGCTGTGCGAAGGCACGATGTACGACTGGTCGTCGGTGTACATGGCGCAGGTCTGGCAGACGCCGCTGTTCCTGTCGGTGGCCGGCTTCGGGATGTTCTCGGCGGCGATGGCGGCGGGCCGCTTCGGCGGCGATGCGCTGCGCGACCGCTTCGGCGCGCCGCTGCTGCTGTTCGGCGGCTGCACGGTGGCGGCGCTGGGCGCGCTGCTGTGCGTGTGGGGCGGCACGCGCGAGCTGGCGCTGGCCGGCTTCGTGCTCGTGGGGCTGGGCCTGTCGAACGTGATCCCGATCGTCTTCGCGCTCGCGCCGGCCCGGCATGCGCAGGCGCCGGAGCGCGCGATCGCCTTCGTCTCGGGCACCGGCTTCATCGGCTTCCTGATCGGGCCGCCGCTGATCGGGCTGTGGACCGAGCTGGCCTCGTTCGAATCCTCTTTGCTGCTGGTGTGCGCGGCCGCGCTCGGCACCGCGCTGCTCGCCGGCCGGCGCTGAAGCCGCACCGACAATCGCACGATGGCCAAGACCCGCGACACCGACCTCCTCGCCGACGAGCGCCGCCAGCGCATCGCCGAGCTGCTGGCAACGCAAGGCAAGCTGAAGGCGCAGGCGCTGGTCGAGCGCTTCGGCGTCTCGGAAGACACGATCCGCCGCGACCTGACCGAGATGGCCGAGCAAGGCCTGCTGCGCCGCGTGCATGGCGGCGCGCTGCCGGCGGCCGCGCCGGTGGCGCCGCGCCCGAGCTGGCGCGAGCGGCTGAGCGTCGACGAGCAGGAGAAGGCGGCGCTGGTCGATGCGCTGTTGCCCACGTTCCGCGGTGGCGAGCTGCTGTTCATCGACAGCGGCACCACCAACGGCCTGCTCGCGCGCCGGCTGCCGCGCACGCTGCCGTTCACGGTGATCACCACCAGCCCCGAGGTCGCGCTGGCGCTGTGCGATCACCCGGCCTGCGAGGTGATCCTGCCCGGCGGCCGGCTGCACCAGGCCAGCGCCTCGCTGTGCGGGCCCGAGGCGCTGAAGCTGATCGAGGGCGTGCAGGCCGACCTGTGCATCCTCGGCGTCTGCGGCATCAGCGCGGGCGCCGGCATCAGCTGCCAGGAGTTCGAGGAGGTGGCGGCCAAGCAGGCGATGGTCGAGCATGCGGCGCAGACCATCGGGCTGGCCACGACCGCCAAGCTCGGCGTGCGGCTGCCCTATCGCGTGGCGCCGGCCGCCAAGCTGACGCGGCTGCTCACCACCGCCGAGCAGGACCACAAGGCCCTGGCGCCGCTGGCCAGGCTGGGTATCGACGTGGCCTGCGTCGGCGTGTGATTCAGGCCGCCCGGGCCTCTTGCACCGGCCCGTGCAGCAGCACCTCGATCTGCTGGTCCTTGCGCTCCCACAGGTCGCTCAGCCAGCGGTGGAAGCTGGTGCGGAAGGCCTTGTCCTCGCCGTAGTTGCCGGTGCAGAACTCCGGCGGGATCGGCAGCTCCTGCAGCCGCACGACCACGCGCGGCGTCGTGCCGCAGAGGAACTGCCAGAAGGTCGGCACGCCATCGGGGTAGACGATGGTGGCGTCGACCAGCGAGTTGAACTTGGCGCCCATCGCATTGAGCGCGAGCGCGAAGGCGCCGGCCTTGGGCTTGAGCAGGTGGCGGTACGGCGAGCCCTGCTGCTGGTGCTTGGCCGCGGTGAAGCGGGTGCCCTCGGGGAAATTCATCACGCTGGTGGGCACGAGGCGGAATTTCTCGCAGGCGCGCTTGGTCGTCTCGTGGTCCTGGCCGCGCAGCTCGGGGCGCTTGCGCAGCGTCTCCTTCGAGTGGCGGCGCATGAACGGGAAATCCAGCGCCCACCACGCCAGCCCGATCACCGGCACATAGATCAGCTGCTGCTTCAGGAAGAACTTCAGCATCGGGATGCGGCGGTTCAACACGCGCTGCAGCACGAAGATGTCGACCCAGCTCTGGTGGTTGCAGTTGACCATGTACCAGCCTTCGTAGCGCAGCCGCTCCTGGCCGGCCACGTCCCACGCGGTGCGCTGGGTCAGCTTCATCCAGCCGCTGTTGCAGGCGATCCAGCAGGTCGCGATGCCGTTGAGCACCGGGTCGAGCTGCCTGCGCAGGAAAGGCAGCGCCAGCTTGACCAGCGACACGATGAACAGCAGGCCGCACCAGAACAAGGTGTTCAACACGAGCAGCAACAGTGCGATCGTGCCGCGCACGAACGAGGGCAGGAATCCAAGCATGGGAGAGATCTTCGAGGGTCTTGTGGTCGCGGGGAAACCCTCGAAGTCTAAAGGTCGGCTGGAGAGGCCCTGTTTCAGCCGACGCAGCGACCTGGGGGCAGACATCTCAGTCCCCGGCCACCACACCCTCGCGCCGAGGATCGGCGCCGCCGAAGAAGCCGCCGGGCGTGCGCTGGATCGCCTGCAGCCCGCTGGTCATCGTCAGCTCGCGCACCTCGTGGCCGCGCGCCTTCAGCGCCTCGACCGTCGCGGCCGGGAAGCGCTTTTCCTCCAGCAGGGTCGGGCCGTTGGTCGAGCCGAAGTTGGGCAGGCTGATCGCCTGCTGCGCATTGAGGCCCCAGGCCAGCGTGCCCAGCAGCGTCTTCGCGGTGTAGTGGATGATCAGCGCCCCGCCCGGCGAGCCGGCGCTCATCAGCAGCTGGCCGCTGGCCTTGTCGAACACCAGCGTCGGGCTCATGCTCGAGCGCGGGCGCTTGCCCGGCTGCACGCGGTTGGCGATCGGCCTGCCGTCGGCATCGGCAGGCGCGAACGAGAAATCGGTGAGCTCGTTGTTGAGCAGGAAGCCGTCGACCATCTGGCGCGAGCCGAACTGGTCTTCGATCGTGGTCGTCATCGCGATCGCGTTGCCGTAGGGGTCGACGATCGAGATGTGCGAGGTACCGTGCTCGATCTGCTCGGGCATGCTCGCGAAGCTGAGCTGCGTGCCGGCCGGCACGCCCGGCTTGGCCAGCTTCATCGACTGCGCGCCGACCAGCGTGGCGCGCTCTTTCAGGTAGGCCGGCTCGATCAGGCTGCGCCAGCTGCCTGCCGGCGGCGCCACGAAATCGGGGTCGCCCACATACAGGTTGCGGTCGGCGAAGGCCAGGCGCGCCGCCTCGCTGTACTCGTGCAGCAGCTCGGCGCTCGGCAGGCCATCGGCGAGCGGCGGCACCGCCGGCAGGTTGTCGAGGACGCCGAGGATCTGCGCGATCGCGATGTGGCCCGACGACGGCGGCGGGAAGCCGCACAGCCGGTACTGGCGCCATTCGCTGCACAGCGCCTCGCGCTTCTTCGCCTGGTAGCTCGCCAGGTCCGCCTCGCTCAGGCGGCCAGGGTTAGTTGCATGGCCGCGCACTTTGGCGACGATGTCGTGCGCGACCCGGCTTTTGTAGAAGGCATCCGCGCCTTTCTCGGCGACGCTGCGCAACACCGCGGCCAGCTCGGGGTTGCGCAGCACGGTGCCCACCTCGTGCGGCGTGCCGTCGGCGCGGTAGAAGTAGCTGAACGCGACCGGATCGTTCTTCAGGTGCGGCTCGCCCTTGAGCAGCGTGTTCAGCCGCGGGCTGACCTTGAAGCCCTGCTCCGCGAGCTGGATCGCCGGCTGGAACAGCGTGGCCCATGGCAGCCTGCCGTACTGCCGGTGCGCCAGCTCCAGCACGCGCAGCGTGCCCGGCGTGCCCACCGAGCGGCCGCCGACCACGCCTTCGTAAAAGCTCATCGGCTTGCCGTCGGGCTTGAGGAAGAGCTTCTCGTCGGCCCCGGCCGGTGCCGTCTCGCGGCCATCGAAGGCCTCCACCGCGTGGCCGTTCCAGTGCAGCAGGAAGCTGCCGCCGCCGATGCCGCTGCTCTGCGGCTCCACCAGCGCCAGCACCATCTGCACCGCGATCGCCGCATCCACCGCCGAGCCGCCGGCCTTGAGCACCTGGTAGCCGGCATCGGTGGCCAGCGGGTTGGCCGCCGCCACCGCGAAGCGCCGCGTCGCCCAGCCGGCCTTCTCGGCATAGCCGCTGGCGCCCTCGGGCTGCATGTACTTGTCGACGCGCGCCTGCTCGTCGGCCGGCGGTTTGTACGAGAAGCCGGCCGGCGGCGTGGAGCAGGCAGCGAGCAGCACCGCGCAAGCCAGCGCGGCCCGCTTCAGCGGGAAGGTCATGGGAAGTCTCCGGAACGTGGTTGTGATCGGCGCCGCGGCCCAACGCGGCGGCCCCACTCTAGGCAGGCCGCCCCGCCCTCACAATGCCGGCGGAGGGAAATCACTGTTTCATGGCATTTGACAATCTCGACGACCTGCGCGTGCTGCTGGCGACGGCCGAGACCGGCAGCCTCACCGCCGCGGGCCGGCGCTGCGGCCTGAGCACCGCCGCGGTGAGCGCCGCGATGAAGCGGCTGGAGGCCACCCTGGGCGCCCGCCTGTTCGAGCGCACCACACGCTCGGTGCGGCCCACGCCCGAAGGCGACGTGATGATCGACCACGCCCGCCGCGCGCTCGAGATCGTGGCCGAAGGGCAGGCGCTGGTCAGCGCCGGCTGCGGCGAGCTGGCCGGCACCATCCGCATCAGCGCGGCCACCGCGATGTCGCATGTGGTGCTGGCGCCCTGGCTGGCCGAGTTCGCGGCGCAGCACCCGGGGCTGGAAATCGACCTGCAGGTCAGCGACTCGCTGATCGACCTGGTGCGCGACGGCATCGACGTGGCGCTGCGCAACGGCCCGCTGCCCGATTCGACGATGGTCGCGCGCCTGCTCGCGGGCGCGCACCGCGTGGCCTGCGCCAGCCCCGACTACCTGGCACGGCACGGCACGCCGCAGCATCCTTCAGAGCTGGCGCAGCATGAATGCATCACCTACCAGGTGCGCGGACGAAGGCTTTCGGTGTGGCGCTTCACGCCGCGCGAGGGCGGCGAGGCCTGCGAGGTGCGGGTGCGCGGCCGGCTCGCGAGCGACACCGCCGCGGTGGCCCACCTGTGGGCGCGCCAGGGCCGCGGCGTGGTGTATCAATCGGAGCTGGACCTGGGCGATTCGATCGCCCGCGGCGAGCTGGTGCCGCTGTTCGCCGACCATGTGGGCGCCGAGGCGCCGCTGTATGCGGTGCTGCCGAGCAAGCGCTTCGTGCCGCAGCGCGTGAAGGTGCTGGTCGACGAGCTGGCGGCGCTGTTCTCGCGGCGCCTGGAGCAGCCGCGGTAGTTCAGCGCTCCAGGCTCAGCTGCCAGAAGCCGGCCCTGCCCTCGACCTTGTGCTCGAGCATCGAGGCGGGCAGCTCGACCTTCAGCGCGCTGACGCGTTGCGGATCGACCAGCACCGTGGGCCTGGCCTGTCGCAGGATCGGCAGGATGTCGGGCTTGACGTGGCGCTTCAGGATCTTGACCGCCTGCGTGCCGGCGAGCCGGCCCACCACCTCGAAATCGGCACCTACGTAGAGCATCGCGCCGGGCACCCGCATCATCGCGAACGAGATCACCGGCACCTGGTTCTCGCTGCCGAAGTCGCTCAGGTCCTTGGCGGGCTCGTAGTTGCGCAGCGCGTAGTAGGCGTCCAGCGGCACCGCGAACACCTGGGCGCCCGCGCCGCCCTCATACAGCCGCTTGACCGCCGGGATGATGCTGTCGTGCTTGGCCACCTGCTGCGAAGCCACCGCCATGCCGACCTCGCGACCCGCGGCGCGCGCCGCCTCCACGTGGGCGACGCCGTTCTCGTCTTCGGTGTGGACCATGCCGATCTTCTGCACCGCGGGGAAGACCTCCTTCACGATGCGCATCGACTCGCCCATGTCGCTGTACAGCGTGGCGCCGGTCACGCCCGGGCCGGCATCGGTGAGCGAGGGGCAGTCGGCATCGGCCGGGTTGGCCACGGCGGTGAAGACCACCGGCACATGGGCCTCGTCGAGGATGGCGCGCGCGTACTTGGTGGCCGGCGTGCCGATGGTCAGCACCAGGTTGGGCCGCGCGGCGGCGATGCGCATCGCCTCCTTGCGGATGCGCAGCAGCACGCCGAGCCGATCCCAGAAGCCACCGTTCTCGACGTCGAAGTCGATCTTCACGCGGTGCACGTCGAGGTTCCTGCCCTGCGCGAAACCCGCGTCTTCCAGCGCCTTCAGGAAGCCGTCGAGCGACTGCTGGAACGGCTCGATGTCGGTGACCTGCAGCACCTCGACGCGGTAGGTGTACTGCTCGTCCATCGATGCCGGCGACAAGGCCTCCATCGCGACACAAGGCACCGCGCAGGCGAGCCACAAGACCTGCAGGAGCGCAACAACCCTCTTCATTTCTTCCTCTCGGCAGCTGGAAAAACAGCCCGCCGATTGGATCAGCGCCGCATGGGCGCGCAGGAAGAAAACTATTGGCCTACAGAGCCAAACTCGTGGCCCGGCACGTAACGATCAGTGAGCGCCGGCCCATTGCCCATTGACGTTGACGAGGTGGCAGTTGGCCGAATAGGCCTCGCGCCGCGTGTCGCAATCGGCCAGCGCGCCGCGCATCGCTTCCTGCGGCGTTGCGGCACTGGCCTTCCAGCCCCAGGCACCGCCGGACGAGACCGCGAAGGCCTTGTTGGGCCGGGCCGCGGCGTAGTCGTTGCGGAAGGCCCAGGCGGCCGCATCGGAAGGCATGACCTGGGAGAGATCGTCCTCGTCGTCGTCCTCTTCCTGGCCCTGCTGCTGGCGCGGCGCGCCGCCATGCTGCGCCACATAGCGGTGATAGCTGCCCAAGGCCCCATGCATCGCGAAACCGATCAGCGGGATCATGACCACCAGCGTCAGCAGCAGCCAGCGCCACTGGCCCGGCGGCGGCTCCTCGCCATAGTCGTTGTCGCCGGGCGTGCCGGGCTGGAACGACAACAGCAGGCTCGCGATCGAGCCGGCATAGGGCACCAGCACGAACAGGCTCCACCAGCCATGGCGATCGCAGTCGTGGCAGCGCAGCACCGCGAGCCGCATCGTGAAGAAGAAGTACAGCATGCTGCCGAGGCCGGCGAACACGAAGCGCCCGATGCTGGGCTTGGCGATCGCAAAAGCCGTCAGCAGCATCAGGCAGGTCAACAGCACCAGGTTCGCGGTGGCATAGCGCAGCCTCGACATGCGGCCGTTGAAGCCGAAGCCGAACACCGATGGCGCATCGGCACCCGGTGCACGGATCCTGCGGCCATCGGCATCGAGGCCGCGGCGCGCCCGCATCTCGATCAGGCGCTCCTCCTTGAGGCGCTGCTCCTCCTCGACCTTGGCGGCGATGCCCATCGGGATGTTGGTGGAGCAGGCCCGGCACAGCAGGCGCTTGGTCTGGCGCTCGCCGCACTTGGGGCACTCGACCTCCTCCTCGGCCGCGGCCTCCTCGGCGGCCGGCTCGCCCGGGATCGGCAGCAGCGACAGCGCGGGCACCGGCGGCGGAGGCGGGGGCGGCGGGGCCGGGCGCCTCACCTCGGGCTCGGGCATCGCGATCGTCGGAAACGCCGCGGCCGGCATCGGCTCCACATGGATGCGCGCGCCGATCTTCGCGAGGTGGTCCACATAGCGCTGTGCCTCATGCGCCTGCAGCGAGCGCTTGAGCACCGTACGGGCGCCGGAGAAGAGGTGGTGGACGCGCGCGTCGTCGAGCTTCAGCAGATGGGCCAGGCTGCGCTTGACGTCGTCGAGATGAAAACCGGAAAGGACTTCCCCGAGGAAGACCAATTGCACGCGAGCGTCCATGACACAAGGGAGGAGAGGCGGAGAACGGCGCGGATTATCTGGTTACACCAACCCCCACGGCACCCTTCGTTCAGGCGTCTAGACAGGCTGCTCCCGGCGGCGGCGGGAGAAATGTCACGGAATCAGCTGAAAGCGAGGACTCGCAGCCTCCAAACAGGGGGAGGCCGTGCTTATGCAGCAGGCTTCTGCACCGGCGCGAGCAGGTTCGCATCGCGTGCCAGCCGCCAACGGCCGCCTTCCTTGCGCAGCACCGTGAGCGTGTGGCCCGTGCGCTCGATCGGCGCGCCGCCATCGGCCGGCGTGACGGTGACGCTCAGCCGTGTCCACATGAAGGCCCAGTCGCCAGCGACCTGGATCTCCTGGATCTCGCTGCGGCCATCGATGGTGGGCGCCGCAGCGCCGGCCTGGGCGCGGGAGGCCTGTGCGAACTCGTCCTTGCGCATCGGCGGCCGGCCGGGCACGAGGAAGACGACGTCGTCGGTCATCAGGCCGAGCACGGTGTCGACATCGCCGGCGCGGCTGGCGGCCATCCACGTGGCCACGAGTTCTCGGATCTGGTCTTCGTCGCTCTTCATCGCATCACCCTCGTTTGACGACCGGATCGATCTCCCGATCCGACAAGCCATGGGCCGCCATCATCGCGCGGTGGCCCGGCGACCCGAGGTAGCGGGCCAGGGCCTCGTCGAAGCGATCACGCAACGCGACGGATTCCCTTGCGAATGAATAGGCGCCCACCGGCGCCCGCGCCTGCACCTCGGCCGCGTCGACGACCGCGAGCGCCGGACTCCCCAGCGCCCGGACGACCGTCCGGTTGCCGATGGCAGTGCTCGCATAGGCGTCGACCCGACCGGCCAGCACGGCCGCCAGCGCGTCGGGCTGCGTGGCGAACTCACTGATCCGCTCGGGCGGCACGCCCGCTTTCAGCGCCGTGTCGCGCTGGACCTGCCCCCCGACGACACCCAGACGGGCCGATGGATCGAGCGCGATCGCACGATAGCCGTTCAGGCGATGCGCGTCTTCGGCCCGCACCACGAGCCCGTCGTTCAGCGCCCAAACGGGCCGGCTGAAGGCGACCGAGGCCGCCCGCTCGGGCGTGACGAACAACGGCGTGTTGATCGTCCACCGGCCCGCGGCCACCCCCGGCAGCAACTCGGCGAACGTGGTCAGGCGCATCTCGACTTCCTGAACACCGATCGCAGCCAGGATGGTGCGCACAAGGTCGACGTCGCACCCCACAGGCTCCGCGCCCGGCCGCGGCTGCGCGAACGGCGGCTCGTCGATATAGGCGAAGACGACTTTGCGTGGCATGCCGTGGCTCATCAGTTCCTCCTTCGCGTTTACCCCAGGTTGACCCGCCAGTATCGCCGGCATCAAATCGCAAACGTTCGCGCAAACGTTTGCGCGACATCGGAATTCCATCGCAGAGACATCCCATAAGGAGACAAGGACCATGGCTCACCCATTCGCCGTTCGCCTCGGCCGCCGCGCCGCTGTTGCCGCTGCCGCCGCCCTGCTGGCCGCGCCTTTCGCGCTGCCCGGCACCGCGCTCGCCGCCGATGCCGCGAAGCCCCGTGTGGGCCTGGTGATGAAGTCGCTGGCCAACGAGTTCTTCAAGAACATGACCGAAGGCGCGGTGGCCTACGAGAAGAAGCGCGGCGACTTCGCGCTCAAGGCGGTCGGCATGCAGTCGGAGACCGACTTCGACGCGCAGACCGCCGCGGTGGAGAACTTCATCACCCAGAAGTACGACGTGATCGTGATCGCGCCGGCCGACAGCCGGGCGATGGTGGCGCCGGTGGCGCGCGCGCTGAAGGCCGGCATCACGGTGGTGAACTTCGACGTCGCGCTCGATCCCGCCGCGCAGAAGAAGGCCGGCATCGACCTCGCGTTCGTCGGCCCCGACAACCGCGCCGGCGCCCGGATGGCCGGCGACGAGCTGGCCAAGGCGATCGGCCCCGGCGCCAAGGTGGTGATCATCGAAGGCAACCCCGGCGCCGACAACGCGCTGCAGCGCAAGCTGGGCTTCGAGGATGCCGCCAAGGCCGGCAAGCTCAACATCGTCGCCTCGCAGACCGCGCACTGGGAAACCGAGGAAGCGAATGCGGTGTTCACCAACATCCTGACTGCCAACCCCGACATCAAGGGCGTGATGGCCGCCAACGACTCGATGGCGCTGGGCGTGGCCAAGGCGATCGATGCCGCCGGCAAGACCGGCCAGATCAAGGTGGTGGGCTTCGACAACATCCCCGCGATCCGCCCGCTGGTCAAGAGCGGCAAGGTGCTGGCCACCGTCGACCAGTTCGGCACCGACATGGCCGCCAACGCGATCGACGCGGGCCTGAAGTCGCGCAAGGAAGGCAAGCCGCTCAAGGGCTGGGTCAAGACGCCGATCGAGCTGGTCACCGCGAAGAACGTCAAGTAAGGCAATCGTTCGATGAGCCTGCTCGAACTCCAGGGCATCACACGCCGGTTTCCCGGCGTGCTTGCGCTCGACGGCGTGGATCTCGCGGTGTCTCCTGGCGAGATCCACGCGCTGGCGGGCGAGAACGGCGCGGGCAAGTCGAGCCTGATCAAGATCCTGTGCGGGGCCGACCGGCCCGATGCCGGCAGCATGCGCTTCGGCGGCGCGGCCTATGCGCCGCAGACGCCGCTGGACGCGATGCGCGCCGGCATCCGCGTGGTGCACCAGGAGCTGCACATGCTCGACGAGCTGTCGGTCGCCGAGAACCTGCTGTTCGAGGCGCTGCCGCGCACGCGGCTGGGGCTGGTCGACAAGGCGGCGATGCAACGCCGCGCGAAGGAGCTGCTGGCGCTGGTGGGGCTGGACGACCTCTCCCCCACCGCGCGCGTGGCCACGCTCGGGATGGCGCAGCGCCAGCTGATCGAGATCGCCAAGGCGTTGTCGGGCCGCAGCCGGCTGTTGATCCTCGACGAACCCACGGCCACGCTCACCCCGCGCGAGACCGACCGCCTGCTGGCGCTGATGCGCGAGCTGCGCAGCCAGGGCGTCAGCGTGATGTTCGTGTCGCACCACCTGCAGGAGCTGTTCGAGGTGTGCGACCGCGTCACGGTGCTGCGCAACGGCCGCAAGGTCGCGACGCAGCCGATGCGCGGGACCACGACCGACGAGCTGGTGCGGCTGATGGTCGGCCGCAGCCTCGAGGCCGAAACGCCCTACGACGCGGCCGAGGCGGCGCGGCGCATCGATGCATCGCGCGCTCCCGCGCTGCGCGTGCAAGGCCTGCGTTTCGCGGGCCAGCGCAGTGCGCAGGGCCTGGACTTCGCGCTGCGCTACGGCGAGATCGTCGGCCTGGCGGGCCTGGTGGGCTCCGGCCGGACCGAGACGGTGCGCGCGATCTTCGGCGCCGACCGGCTCGCGGCGGGCAGCATCCTCCGCGACGAGCGGCCGGTCGACATCCGCTCGCCGCGCGATGCGCTGGCGCACGGCATCTGCCTCGTCACCGAGAACCGCAAGGACGAAGGCCTGATCCTCGGCATGCCGATCCGCGCCAACGTCAGCCTGGCGAACCTGCGCGCGGTGTCCAGCCAGGGCCTGATGCAGCGCTCACGCGAGACCAGCGCGGCGCAGCAGGCGCAGAAGGACCTGCAGATCCGCCTCGCCTCGGTGCACCAGCCGGTGCGCGAGCTCTCCGGCGGCAACCAGCAGAAGGTGGTGCTGGCCAAGTGGCTGCTGCGCGAGCCGCAGGTGCTGCTGCTCGACGAGCCCACGCGCGGCGTCGACGTCGGCGCCAAGGCCGAGATCCACAACCTGCTCAAGCGCATGGCCGCGCAAGGCATGGCGGTGCTCGTGGTGTCGTCCGACCTGCGCGAGCTGCTCAACCTGTGCGACCGCCTGCTGGTGCTGAGCAAAGGCGCGCTCGCCGGCGAGGTGCCGCGCGAACGCTTCGATGAAGAAGCCATCCTCGCGATGGCATACAGCGAATACCTGAAGGCCCCCGACCATGCAGCCGCAGTTGCTTGACACTCCGCGAATGAATGCCTCCGCACCCTCCCCTGCCGGCCTGGGCCAGGGCGCCCGCACGGTGCTGCGCGAAGCCGGCATCGGCGTCGCGCTGCTGGTGCTGGTGGGCGTGTTCGCGCTGCTGTCGCCGATCTTCCTGACGCCGTCGAACATCACCAACATCTTCACGCAGATCGCGATCAACGTGATCCTCGCGGTCGGCATGACCTTCGTGATCCTGATCGGCGGCATCGACCTCTCGGTGGGCTCGGTGATGGCGCTGTGCGCGGTGATCGCCGGCACGGTGCTCAAGATCGAGGGCCTCCCGGTGCCGGTGGCGGTGTCGCTCGCGCTGCTGGCCAGCATCGCGGTGGGCGCGCTGTGCGGCTTCATCAACGGCGGCATCTCCAGCTTCTGGGGCATCCCGTCGTTCATCGTCACGCTGGGCATGCTCAACATCGCACGGGGCGCCGCGCTGCAGTGGACGCAGGCCCGCACGATCTACGAGCTGCCCGATGCCTTCAACAACTTCGGCAGCGCCACGCTGTTCGGGCTGCCGGCGATCTTTCTCGTCGCGCTCGCGCTGGTGGCGCTGGGCTGGTTCGTGCTCAACCGCACCGTGTTCGGCCGGCTCGTCTATGCGATCGGCAACAACGAGGAGGCCGTGCGCCTGGCCGGCCACGCCACCCGGCGCATCAAGATCGCCACCTTCGTGATCGCCGGCGCCGCGGTGGGCGTGGGCGCGGTCATCTACATGACGCGGCTCAACATCGCGAGCCCGATCCTCGGCATCGGCTTCGAGCTCAACGCGATCGCCGCGGTGATCATCGGCGGCACCAGCCTGTCGGGCGGCCGCGGCTCGATCATCGGCACGCTGCTGGGGGCCTGCATCATCGGCGTGCTGGCCAACGGGCTCATCCTCATCGGCATGAGCGATTTCCTGCGCCAGATGGTCACCGGCTTCGTGATCATCCTGGCCGTGGTGCTCGACGTGTACCGCGCCCGCCTGACCCGCAGCTCGGCCCAAGCCGCATGATCACGATCCGAGACGTCGCCCAGCACGCGCAGGTGTCGGTCACCACGGTGTCGCACGTGATCAACGGCACGCGCTTCGTCAGCGAGGAGGCCAGGGCCCGCGTGCAGGCCGCGATCGCGGCGCTGAACTACGTGCCGAGCGCGGTGGCGCGCAGCCTCAAGAGCAACCGCACGCACACGGTGGGGATGATGATCCCCAACAACTCCAACCCCTACTTCGCCGAGATCATCCGCGGCATCGAGGACACCTGCTTCGCGGCCGGCTTCAACGTGATCCTCTGCAACTCCGACGACGACCCGCACAAGCAGGCCGCCTATGTGCGCGTGCTGAGCGAGAAGCAGGTCGACGGCCTGATCGTGCTCAGCTCCGGCGGCGACCCCGAGCTGCTGGACACGCTGCGCACCGCCAACATGCCGCTGGTGGTGGTCGACCGCGAGATCGACGACCTGGCGGCCGACCTGGTCGAGGTCAACCACGAGGCCGGCGGCCGGCTCGCGACGCAACACCTCGTCGAGCTGGGCCACACCCGCATCGCCTGCATCGCCGGGCCGACCGAGCTGTCGTCGGCACGCCAGCGCGTGCAGGGCTACCGGCGTGCGCTCGAGGCCGCGGGGCTGCCCTTCGACGCCTCGCGCGTGATCAGCCGCGCCTTCAGCGCCGAAGGCGGCCACGAGGCGATGGCGGCCCTGCTCGCGCTGCCCGGGCGGCCCACAGCCGTGTTCGCGTCGAACGACCTGATGGCGGTGGGCGCGATCTGCGCGGCGGCGCAGGCCGGCCTGCGTGTACCGCAGGACGTGTCGGTGATCGGCTTCGACGACATCGCGCTGGCCGCCTACAGCAACCCGCCCTTGACCACCATCGCGCAACCCAAGCACCAGACCGGCGAGCTGGCGGCGCGCCTGCTGATGCAGCGCATCGCGCAGCCACAGCGCGCACCGCAGCGCGAGATCCTGCAGCCCACGCTGCAACTGCGCCAATCCACCGGCCCCAGCGCATGAAACAGAAACCCTCCATCGTCGTGCTCGGCAGTGTCAATGCCGACCTCGTGCTGCGCTGCGCGCACCTGCCCGGCCCGGGCGAAACGGTGCACGGCCAGGATTTCCAGACGCTGCCCGGCGGCAAGGGCGCCAACCAGGCCGTGGCCTGCGCGCGGCTCGGCGGCTCGGTCTCCTTCATCGGCTGCGTCGGCAGCGATGCGCTCGGCCAGCAGGCGCGCGAAACGCTCGAGCGCGAAGGCATCAGCACCCCCTACCTGCGCACGCTGGCCGGCGAGCGCACCGGCGTCGCGATGATCATGGTCGACGAGCGCACGGGCCAGAACAGCATCGCGCTGGCGGCCGGCGCCAACGCCCACCTCAGCGTGATGCAGGTCGAGGCCGCGGCCCCGGCGATCCAGCGCGCCTCGCTGCTGGTGTGCCAGCTCGAAAGCCCGCTGGCCGCCGTGAGCCATGCCATCGGCCTGGCCAGGCGGCACGGCGTGCGGGTGCTGCTGAACCCGGCCCCGGCGCAGCCGCTGCCCGCGGAGCTGCTGGCGCAGATCGACATCCTGGTGCCCAACGAGACCGAGGCGGCGCAGCTCGCCGGCCTGGCAGCGGACGCCCGCTTCGAGCCGGCCGAGGTGGCCCAGGCCCTGCGGGCCCAGGGCCCGGGCACGGTGATCCTCACGCTGGGCAGCGAAGGCGCCTGCGTGGCCGACGCGCAGGGCACGCGGCGGCTGGCGGCACCGCGCGTGCAGGCCATGGACACCACCGGCGCGGGCGACACCTTCATCGGCGCGTTCTCCGTCGCGCTGTGCGAGGGCCGGCCGATCGACGAGGCGATCGCCTTCGCGCAACGGGCGGCCTCGATCAGCGTCACCCGGCCCGGCGCGATGGCGGCGATGCCCACGCGCAGGGAATGCGATTTGCCGGTACCTGCCAGCGCATGAAGAAGACCCACCTCCTCCACGCCGAGCTGTCGCAGCTGATCGCCGCGATGGGCCACGGCGACGCGATCGTGATCGCCGATGCGGGCCTGCCGGTGCCGCCGGGCACGCGCTGCATCGACCTCGCGGTGACGCGCGGCGTACCCTCGTTCGAGCAAGTGCTCGATGCCGTGCTGAGCGAGATGCAGGTCGAGCGCGCCGAGCATGCACAGGAGATGCTGGACAAGAGCCCGCAGGTCGCCGATCTGCTGGTGCGGCGCCTCGGGGATGTGCCGCTGGAGGCTGTGGAGCATGCGCTGTTCAAGCAGCGCTCGGCCGCAGCCCGCGCGATCGTGCGCACCGGCGAATGCACGCCCTACGCGAACGTGATGCTGTTCGCCGGCGTGGTGTTCTGAAACCGCCGGCTCTCGGTACGATGGCGGCCATGCACATCCGCCACGCCACGCCCGAGCACCTGCCGGGCATCACCGAGATCTACAA
>Ga0207706_10002004_pt1 | contig 19927 bp, 20 predicted proteins | sample KBSC53metaG_FD_184318 | JGI IMG/M metagenome (GOLD analysis project Ga0207706, IMG submission 184318) | Corn rhizosphere microbial communities from Kellogg Biological Station, Michigan, USA - KBS C5-3 metaG (SPAdes) (version 2) | ecosystem: Host-associated > Plants > Roots > Rhizosphere > Soil ... | reverse complement strand
CCGCATCGTCCACGTCGTCAAGAACCCCCTCGGCTTCACGTTACAGGTCTTAAAAGCGTTTAAAGCGAACCAGGGATTGCTGCTTGCCGGGGCGGTTGCCTATTACGCGCTGCTCTCGATTGTCCCGCTCCTGATCCTGATGGTGATCGCGCTGTCGCACGTGATCGACGAGGAAGTCCTGCTCGCCACGCTGCGCCGCGCGCTCGAATTCGTGGTGCCGGGCGAAGGCAAAACGATCGTCGTTGAGTTGAGGGCATTTCTTGCCCACCGCGACGTCATTGGCTGGGTGCTGCTCGTCACGATGCTGTTTTTCAGCCAGCTCGGCTTCAAGGTCCTTGAGAACGCGATCTCGGTGATTTTTTTGCACCGCGTCGCCGTGCGCCGCCGGCATTTCATCGTGTCGCTGCTGCTGCCGTTCGGCTATATCTTCTTCATCGGCGTGGTTCTGTTCGTCGGCACTTTCGTGCTGACCGATCTAGTGACCATCGGCGCCAGCCAGCTGGAAATATTCGGGCACAGCTGGTCCTTAAGCCGAGTGTCGCAAGTCGTTCTGTACATCGTAGGTTTCGCCACCGAGATCATGCTCATTTCTGCTATTTACTACTTCATGCCAGTGGGCAGGCTGTCGCTGCGACATGCGCTGATCGGCGGGGCGTCGGCCACGTTGCTGTGGGAGTTGATCCGCCACGGGCTGCGCTGGTACTTCGGCACGCTGTCGCAGGTCAGCGTCGTCTACGGCTCGCTGACGACCGCAATCATCGTGCTGTTGAGCTTCGAGGTTGCGGCGACGGTACTGTTGCTGGGCGCGCAGGTAATCGCCGAATATGAGCGCATCGACACCGGCGGCAAGCCGCCGGAGCCGGAGCCCATGCATACCGACGCTGCTTGAATCCTGTGTGAACGTCAGCGCGCGGGTTCGAGCCCGTTGGCTTTCATCACGCGCACGGCATCGGCCGACGCAAAATATTTGATGAGCTCCTGCGCGGCGCCGGGTTGTTTCGCACGCGCGCTGATCGCTGCCGAGAAGTTCGTATAGTTCTGAATCTCGGGCGGCAGCGGCCCGGCGAGCTCCGTGCCTTTCTGGTACAGGATTTCGCTGATCTGGGTGATGCCGAGCTCGACTTCACCGCCCGCGACAGCCTCCGCGCCGCGCACGCTGTGATGCTTCGCTTTGATGTTATCGGCTATACCCAGTCGCTGAAACAGGACCTTGAGGTAAGTGCCGGTCAGGCCGTCATCGAGATAACCGATCGATTTCGCGTTGACCAGCGTTCGTTTGAATGCGTCGGTAGTGGCCACATCGGGCTTGACCGCACCCTGGCGGATAGCAATGCCGAGGCTCGAGCGTGCGATGCCGGCGCGCGTCGACCCCACGAGCTTGCCCTGCTTGATAAGGTCGTTGATCGCGTCGTCGCCTAGTAGCGTCAAATCGAACGCCTCGCCTTTTTCGATGCGCGCCTTCATCGGGTTGGTCGAGCCGTAGGTGATCGCGAGCTTGTGGCCGGTCGCCGTCTCGAAGCGCGGCACGAGGTCTTCCATCACCGTTTTCACGGCGTTGGAAATCAGCAGCGTGAGCTCGGCTGCCTGGGTGGTAATGGGGGCAGACAAGAGAATCAGCGCGAGTGCGGCGGCTTTGACGGCGTTCGTATTCATGGCAGCTCTCCTCTTTGCGACGTATTCTAGGTGTTATGCCTTCATGCCGCTTGACGGCGGCAAACCGCAGGCACAAGCTTTCGGCTTATGGCACAGCCAAAAAACCGGCTCGACGAAGTACTGCGGGAAGCGCGGCGCGACGACGCCAAGCGGGCGGCGGGCTACCGCGCGCAGGCGCTGAAACTTTATCCGTGGGTGTGCGGCAAATGCGCACGCGAGTTTACGCACAGCAATCTGCAGCTCCTCGAAGTCCATCACAAGAACGGCAACCACGACGACAATCCGGCGGACGGCAGCAACTGGGAGCTGCTCTGCACGTATTGCCACGAGAACGAGCATTCGAAGCTCAAAGACATGGCGGGCCGCACCGATGCGGCCACCGACATGCCGGTGTCGACGCATAATCCGTTCGCGGACCTCAAAGCGCGGCTCGACGCGAAGAACAAGCCATGAACGCGCGCTCGCGTCCATTCGCTGGCCTTGCACTCGCGGTGCTGGCGTTGGCGACAGGGGTGGCGCGCGGCGCGGAGCCGGCGCCCGAATACCCGAACAAACCGATCCGCATCATCGTCGCCTCGTCGCCGGGAACGGCCAGCGATTTCTTCGCGCGCTCGCTCGGCGAGGAATTGAGCGCCGTGTACAAGCAGCGTGTTGTGATCGACAACCGCGCCGGCGCGGGCGGGCTGATCGGCAACAACATGGTGTCCAAGGCGAATGCCGACGGCTACACGCTGGGCATGGTCGATGTCACGCGCATCATCACCGAGCTCATGCGCGACCGGGCGCCGTACAGCGCGCTTGCCGACATCGTCGGCGTCACCCACGTCGCGTCGATCACCAACGTGCTCGCGGTGACCAATACTTTGCCGGCGCGCAGCGCGCCGGATTTTGTCGCGCAGGCGCGCGCGCGTCCCGGCGAGTTCAACTACGCTTCGCTCGGCATAGGCTCGGCGTCACATCTCGCAGGCGAAGTTTTTACGCAAGCCGTCGGCATCGCCGCCGTGCACGTGCCGTTCCGTAATCTCTACGACTCCATCATCGAAATGGGACTCGGGCGCGTGCATTACGCGGTGTACACGTTGCCGTCGGTGCTGCCGCCGTTGCGCGAAGGGCGCATGCGCGCGCTCGCAGTCATGACGCCGCAGCGCAGCCCCGCGCTGCCGAACGTTCCGGCCATCGCGGAAGTCGGCCTGCCTGAAGCGCAGTTTGATAGTTGGTCGGGCGTCGTCGCGCCCAAAGGCACGCCGCGGCGCATCGTCGAGCAATTGCACGGCGACATCGTGCGCGGATTGCGCAAAGCGGCGCTGCGCGAACTGTTTGTGCGCCAGGGCGCTGAGTCGACGCCCGAGGGCACGCCGGATGGATTCACGCGCATGATGCAGGTGGAATATGCGAAGTATCAGACGATGATCAGAGTCGGCGGCATCAAGCCTGAATAGTTATTTCCGCGGCTAGAGACCGCGGCTGCACCAAGCCGGCACCCGCAGCGCGACACGCGAGGGGGCTGTAAATCTGGTCGAGCCGGTCGTTTTCGTGAAATAGTTCGCACTTTGACCCCTATCCGGCGCCTGGCGTTAATTCCCGTTTGTCATAGCCGCTGTTTACGGCTGCGCTTTATCCGTTAGAATAACCAACTCGGGCAGCGTCCGGTCACAATGGCGCGCTCGTTAAATTGCAGGAGGCGCCATGTTTATTTCGACCATGCTGAAAACAGGATTGGGAATAGCGCTGATATCGGCGGCTGTTGCGCACGCGGCAGCGATACCGGAAGGCATGCCCGGCAGCCCGCCCGTTCTCTCCAACGCAGCCTCTGAGCGCTTTCTCGGCGGCGTTCGCGATTTCGGCACCGGCCAGCCGTCGCCGAGCATCATCTATTCGAACGGAGGACTCGCGCAGGCCACGAATTCACCGGAAGCGTTGAGGGGCCCTTCGATAACGTCCACGGGCACGCCGGCGGCGCACACGCCGATAGGCAATAGCAATTTGCGCGGCGGCACGATCGAGCGCCGGACCAATACCCCTTACCAGATTCCTCCCAATCAACTTGAACGGCGCACCAATACGCCTTATCCGATCACGTCGCCGTGGTAACGACGGAGTTTTGGGCAAAATAAGAAAACCCCGCTTCGGCGGGGTTTTTGTTTAGGCGGCCGGTCCGCGTTGCGCAGAACAAAGTCATGGCAATACGTCCACGCTGATCTTCGCGTCCTTGATGAGTTTCTTCCACATCTGCAGGTCGCTCGCGATCAGCTCATGGTATTCGCGCGGCGTCGACGTGGCGATTTCAAGCCCATTTTTCTCGAAGCGCTGGAATATCTCCGGCGTCTTGAGTTCGCGGGTCATGATCGCGTTGAGTTTGTCGATGATCGGCTTCGGCGTATTCGCGGGCGCGACGATGCCCCACCAGCCGGTGTTGTAGTAACCCGGCACGGTCTCCGCGACGGTCGGAATGTCCGGAAAAGCCTTGAGCCGCGACGTATGCCCGACGCCGAGGATCCTGACCCTGCCGGCCTGATGCAGCGGCAGCAGTTGCAGCAGCCCGGTGACGATCATCTGTACGTTGCCGGCGACCAGGTCGTTGATTGCGAGCGCGGTGCCTTTGTACGGCACGTGCACGATCTCGATTCCGGTGAGCGTCATCAGTTGCGCCGCACCCAGGTGGTTGGGCGTGCCGACGCCCGGCGATGCGACGTTGAGCTTGCGCGGCGACGCGCGCGCGAGATCGATTAGTTCTTTGACGTTGTTCGCGGGCAGGCTTGCCGTCACGGCGATTGCGTAAGGCACGTAGGTCGCCAGCCCTATCGTCGCGAAATCCTTCAGCGGATCGTACGGAATTTTAGAGCCCATGAGCGCAGGGCCGGACACAAGCCCGCCGGTGGTGCCGAGCAGCAGCGTATAGCCATCGGGGGCCGCTCTCGCGCCGAGCGCGTGGCCTATCGTGGCCGCCGCACCGCCGCGGTTGTCGACGACCACTGCCTGCCCCAGCGCTTTGGAGAAGATCGCGCCGATCTCGCGGCCCGTGAAATCGGTGCCGGCGCCGGGCGGATAAGGCACGATGATGCGGATCGGTTTGTTGGGGTAGGGCGCCTGCGCTGCAACCTCAACGCTGGCGATCGCCAGCGCAGCGGCGAATACGAGCAGCAGGCTCCCCCGTTTGCGCCAGACCGTCGGCCGTATCGTCATCATCATCCCTCCTCGGCTCTATTGTATCGAACACCTGCCGGGCGGGATAAAATGGCGGTCGCTCACACCAAGGACAACCAATGAAAATCGCCATCCTCGACGACTACCAGCAAATCGCCATGCAGTCCGCGGACTGGAGCTCGCTGCCGAAAGGCACCGAGGTCAAGTCGTTCAGCCAGAACATCGCCGACCAGGCCGAGCTCGTCAAGCAGCTGCAGCCGTACGACGTGATCATCGCGATGCGCGAGCGCACGCCGTTTCCCGCGCAGGTCATCGATGCGCTGCCGAACCTGAAGCTGCTCGTGAGCACGGGCGCGCGCAACGCGAGCATAGACTCGGCAGCGTGCGAACGGCGCAACATTGCGCTCTCCTGGGCGCACGGCACGAAGAGCGCGCAAAGCTCGACGTCGGAAGTCGCGTGGGCGCTGATGCTCGCGCTGGCGAAGCGCTTGCCGCAGTGCGAAAAAGCGATGCGCTCCGGCGGCTGGCAGGAGCACGTGATGACGGAATCGCTCGCCGGCAAAACGCTCGGCGTGCTGGGCCTGGGCCGCCTCGGCCAGTTCGTCGCGAAATACGGCCAGGCGTTCGGCATGAACGTGATCGCGTGGAGCCCCAATCTCACCGACGAGCGGGCCGCCGCGGTTGCCGTGCGCCGTGTCGCGAAAGAGGCGCTCTTCAAGGAATCCGACTTCATTTCCGTGCATATGGTGCTGAGCAAGACCACGCGCGGGATAGTTGGCGCGGCCGAGCTCGCCCTGATGAAGCCGACCGCTTACATCATCAACACTTCGCGCGGGCCGCTGATCGACGAGCAGCCGCTTATCAACGCGCTGCAGAATAAAAAGATCGCCGGCGCAGGTCTCGACGTGTTCTGGACAGAGCCGCTGCCGAAAGACCACGTTCTGCGCCGCCTCGACAACGCAGTGCTCACCCCGCACGTCGGCTATGTCGTCGACGACAACATGAAAATGTTCTACGAGAACGCGCTGAAGAACATCAAGGCGTGGATGGATAAGCGATAGGCGAAAGGGGATAGGCGATAGGCGGTTTTAGAGAGATGCGTTTTCCCGCCTATCGCCTATCGCCTATCCCCCTGGCTTCCATCCCCTATCCTCTATCGCTTCACGGCTTCTTGGTCAGCACCGCCGACCAGCGCGTAATTTCCGACTGCAGGAATTTTCCGAACTCCTCCGGCGTGCTGCTTTTGGCGACGAGCCCCATGTCGCCGAAGCGTTTGCTCAGCTCAGGATTGCCAAGCGCCGCGACGATCTCGGCGTTGAGCTTGTTGATGACCGGGCGCGGCGTGCGCGCGGGCGCGAACACCCCGCCCCAGCTCGAGAAATCGTAGCCGGCAACGCCGGCCTCGGCTGCGGTGGGAATGTCCGGAAACGACGGGTTGCGCTGCGCCGTGGTGACCGCGAGCGCGCGCAGAAACCCGCCTTTGATGTGCGGCCCTGCAGCGGCCAGCGGATCGATCATGAACGTGATGCGGTTCGCGATCAGGTCGGGATGCGCAGCGGAGCTGCCCTTGTACGGGACTTCGGTCATTTTGCCGAGCGGGCCGGCGGTCTGCGCGAACAGCAGGGTGGCCAGTTGCTGCGGGCTGCCTTCGCCGGTGGTGCCGTAAGTGATCTTGCCCGGATTGTCCTTGATGTATTTGAGCAGCTCCGGCAGCGATTTCACCGGCGACTGCGAGCTCACCGCGATCACGTAAGGCGTCAGGTGTGTGAGCGAGATCGGCGCAAAATCCTTGACCGCATCGAACGGCAGGTCCGTCATCAGGATATGGATGGTTGCCATGTTGGCTGCGGCCTGCAGTAGCGTGTAGCCGTCGGGATCGGCTTTCGCCACCATCGCGGCGCCGACGGTGTTCGACGCGCCGGGACGGTTGTCCACGATCACGGACTTGCCGAGCGACGTCGCCAGTTTTTCGCCGAGCAGGCGCGCGACCAGATCGCTCGGCCCGCCGGTCGTTACCGGGACGATGAAGCGGATGCTCTTGGTCGGGTAAGGTGTCTGACTATGCGCGGCAAGCGGCGCGACGGCACTGGCGAGTACTGCAATGACGGTCAACAGGTAGCGCATCATTTCTCCCTCGGGTTAACTACTTAAAGTGGCCTGCTATTCGATCTTGAGATTGGCGGCTTTCACCACCTTCGCCCATTTCGCGATTTCGGTTTGCATGAGCGCCGCGAGCTCCGCGGGCGTGCCGGTCTTCACGAACAATCCCTGGCCGGCGAGGCGGTCGCGCACGTCAGGTTGATTCATCCCGCGCAGCGTTTCGGTGTTGAGTTTGGCGATCACGTCGGCGGAGGTTCCCGCCGGCGCGACCAGGCCGAACCACGACTCCACCACGAAGCCGGGCAAGCCCGATTCGGCGACCGTCGGAAAGTCCGGCAAAGGAGGGAGGCGATTCGCAGCCGTCACCGCGATGCCGCGCAAGCGGCCCGCCTGCACCTGCGGCAACACGGCGACCACGTTGGAGAAGATGAGCGAAGTCTGGCCGCCGATCAAGTCGGAGATCGCGGGCGCCTCGCCCTTGTATGGCACGTAGAGCATGTCCACGCCGGCCATCTGCTTGAAAAGCTCGCCCGCCATGTGCGGCGGCGTGCCGGTGCCGCCGGCGCCGAAGCTCAGCTGGCCCGGCCGCGCGCGTGCGAGCTTGATCATGTCGGCAACTGACCGGATCGGCAGCGATGGATGCAAAGCGAGCAGCAGGGGCGAAGTGGCGAGCATGCTGACCGGCGCGAAGTCGCGCTGCGGATCGTAGGAAAGTTTAGCCATCAGGCTGGGCAGTATCGAGTGCGAAGTCGTCGCCGCGATGAAGAGCGTGTAGCCGTCGGGCGCGGCCCGCGCAACGAGCTCGGCGGCGATCGTGGCGCTCGCGCCCGGACGGTTCTCTACCAGAAACGATTGCCCGGTGGCTTCGGTGAGCTTCTGTGCGATGAGGCGGCCGGCTATATCTGTCGCGCCGCCCGCGGCGAATCCCACCAGGATGCGCACCGGTTTTGCAGGATAGCTCTGCGCGGCGAGGTGCATGGAGGCAACGAGCAGCGGACCGCCCGCCAGCAGCATCGCCAACCATGGCCAGTTCCTCGATTGCATCAGCGCTCCTCCGGAGTTTCAGCGCGCCATGCTACTCCCCCGCGCCAGCCGGAGCCAGCGAGCGCGCCATGCTTCGTTCAACCGGCTTCGTCGAACTTCGGCAAATCGTGTGGCGGTACGTACCACGTGGCTTTCGATTTCCAATAAATAATATTTTCGGGCCGCACGTCGGGATCGCTGTCGAGCGTACCTGCCGGGATCAGCATGTTCTCGCCGGTCTTATGCGGCACGCGCGTGCCGCATTCCGTGCAGAACGCGACCGCAAAGCGTTTGGCGCCCGGCAGATTGAATCGCTTCACCAGCGACTCACCTTCCAGCCATTTGAATTGCTTTTCAGGCAGAAATGCATTCGCCGCGTGCGCAGCCCCGCTCGCTTTCTGGCAGCGGGTGCAGTGGCAATAGCGGAATGCAGCGAATGGTGGCGTGACTTCGAATTTGACGAAGCCGCAGAGACAGCTGCCGGGGATTGCGTCCGATGACATACTTGCTCCTCGCGTACAGTACTAAAATTTCGTAGCTATCTAATCGATAATTCAAGTTGCTTTATCCCGCTAGTGACGGTTAGAGCACACTCATTCGACCGGAATCTTCGCGTCGCGGACGACGCGCGCCCAGGCGTCGATCTGATCCCTGACGTGGGCGGCAAGTTCCTCGGGCGTCGAGCCTTGGGCTTCGAATCCCTGGCGCGCAAGCTGTTCCATAACCTCCGGCCGGCGCAACGCCGCGTTGAACTCGCGCGAAAGGCGCGCCGTGATGTCTTTCGGCAATTTCGCCGGCGCGAACAGTCCCAGCCACGGGGCGACGGATACGCCCGGCATGCCCGCCTCGGCCATTGTCGGCACGTCCGGGGCCAGTGCGCTGCGCTTGGTCAGCAGCGTGGCGAGGATGCGAAGCTTACCTTCCTTCGCCAGCGCGAAAGCGGGCACCGGCGTCATGAACGCGGATTGGACGCGCCCGGCGATCAGGTCCGCGGTGGTCGGCGCGTCGCCTTTATACGGCACGTGCGTCATGTCGAGTTTCGCGAGCAGGCTCAACTGCGCCATGCTGACGATGGCGGTGGTGTTGCCGCTGCCGTAATTCAACTTGCCCGGATTCGCGCGCGCGTAGTCGATGAATTCCGTCAGCGTTTTCGCCGGCACGGCGGAATTTACGAACATAAAGAACGTGAACTTGCCGATGAGGGTTATCGCCGTAAAATCCGTGCGCGGATCGTACGGCGGTTTGCGGTGCATCGTCGGCACCGCCGACATCGGACTGTTGGACGCGAGGAAGAGCGTGTGACCATCCGGCAGCGCGTTCATTACGAGCAGGGCCGCGACCGCGCCATCTGCACCTGCGCGGTTATCGACCACCAGCGCCTGCCCCAATGCCTGTCCCAGCGGTTGCGCGAGAATGCGCGCGACGACGTCCGCCGTGCCGCCCGGAGGAAACGGCACGACCACGCGGATCGGCCGTGAGGGATAGTTCTGCGCCGACGCGTCATGCGCGACTCCGCCAGCCAGCGCGACGATTGCCAGCATGCATCGAATCAGGACCATGCTTCCTCCCCGTGGTTGGCAACGCACATATTGCCCGCAACAGCTTCCGTCTTGCCCGTGCTGCGGTCAAGCGAAGTTGATTACCGAAATCCGTCCCGAACGATGCCGCGGATCTTGGCAGCGTCCAAACGCGCAACCCCCATCCGGTCCAACGTTCGCGCTTCATCAGCAAAGGTTTTCCCCGTCATCAACTTCGCCATCTCGATCATCGTATGGATCGCCGGCGTCGGCGTGCCGGTCACCAAACCAAGCTCGCTGATCGGGATCAAGCCCGTCGGCACGTCTTCGGTCACGTACTTGTGGTTCAGTGTACTCACGGCCTTGTTCGCGACGTAAGGCCCATCCGGCTCGGCGCTCAGTCGCTGGAACGTCTTGACGAGATCGGCTTCACGCACGTTGTAAGCGCGCGCTATCCAGTCGACGAGGCTCGGAACGTTGACGTCGAGCGCCGCTGCGATCGCCACGCGCTCGGCATCGATGGCTTCATACATACGTGCGACTGCCGCGGTCACGCCTTCGCCGTAAAACAAATAACCGCCGCCGCGCTCGATGCGTGCCGCGTTAGCGATGCAGTTCGCGACGTGGAGTATCGCGTTCACGTTCATCAAGCCGGTGTGCAGAACGTCCGGTGCGGCGACTGCCTGCGGAAACAGCGGCACGAGGCGGGCGTGCACGGCAACGCTTCGATTGCCCGGATAAGCCGCGATCTGCATCCAGCGCTTTTGCGTCGTCTGGCGCATCGTGGTCGGCCCGATCGCGCGCATTGCGTACGGATAGGTATCAGTCTCCGCGAGATCGATTTTTGCTTTGCAGCCCGCGCCGTCGAGTTCGCGGCGAACGACGAGCGAGCCGCCGGTATTGCCCTGCATCAGCAGTATCGTTTGTCCGCCGACGAGCAATGGTGCCAAGGCGCGCGCGACCGTCGGCTGCGTGTTGCCGCCGGATACGACGATGATTAGGTCCGCGCCATCGACTGTCGCGCGTAAATCCGTGGTCGCCAGCTCGAGCGGTGCGAATCCGCCGGGTGTGCCTTCGACGTCGATGCCGCCGCGCGCGCGGATCGGGGTGAGCTTGGCTTCGTCAATGTCGTTGAGCCGGAGCCGGTAACCCATCAAGCCCAGATTCGCGACGAGGCGGAAGCCGCCGGGACCGGCGCCGACGATGGCGATGGTCTTGATGGTCACGGTATAGCGGCTCGCATGCCCGTGTGCTCGGCCGCAAACGTCCACTGGTCCGCGATTTCGGCGATCAGCCGGTCGGTGGGGCGATAGCCATGCGAGGCCTTGGGTTCGACGCGGACGAGGACTGGCCGGCTGCAACCCTGTCCCGCCTGCATCTCAGCCGCGTACTTGTAAGAATGGCTCGGCACCACACGGTCATCGTGATCGGCCGTCGTCACAAAAGTCGCCGGATAGCAGGTGCCCGGCTTCACGTTATGCAGCGGTGAGTATTTGATCAACTGCATGAATTGAACCGGATCCGACGGCGAGCCGTATTCGAGCGTCCACGCGCGCCCGCCGGTGAATTTGTCGAAGCGCAGCATGTCGGTGACCGCAACCGCGGGCATCGCGACGGCATACAGATCGGGGCGTTGCTGCGACACGGTGGCGACCAGCAGGCCGCCGTTAGAGCCGCCCAGGATCGCGAGCCGCGAGGGCGCGGTAAATTTCTCGCGCACGAGGTGCTCGGCCACCGCGATGAAGTCGTCAAACCCGTTCTGGCGTTTCTCGGCGCGCGCGGCGCGATACCAGTCGTCGCCATATTCGCCGCCACCACGAATGTTCGAGCTGACCCAGACGCCGCCGAGTTCGAGCCAGGCGACGACGTGCGGGCGGTAGAACGGCATCTGGCTGAGCGAAAAACCGCCGTAGCCGAGCAGCAGCGTTGGATTATTGCCGTCGCGCGGCAGATCTTTGCGCGCGGTTACGGTGAACGGCACGCGCGTGCCGTCTTTCGACGGCGCAAAAAACTGCCTGCTTTCATAGCGGCTGGCGTCGGCAACCCGCGGCGGCGGATCGAACGGCGTGCTTTTACGCGTACGCGGGTCGTAGGCGAACACCGTGGTCGGATAGAGCGCCGACGTGAACGAGTAGTAAATCGTCGGGCTGTCCTCGCGCCCGCGGATTTCGGTGACGGTGCCGACTTCGGGCAGCGTGATCTCGCCTTGCGGGCGGCCCGCACGATCGAACACGGCAAGACGGCTGCGCGCGTCGGTCAGGTATTCGAGCACGATGCGGCCGCCGATGAAATCGCCTTTGCGAATGGCGTCTTTGCCCTCCGCGACGAGCGTTTTCCAGTTGGCGACGCGCGGATCGCGCAGGTCGATTGCGACCACTTTTTGCCTCGGCGCGTCGCGGTCCGTGCGGATGTAGAGCAGCGGACCTGCATTGCCGAGCGCCGCGTGCACGAGGTCGTCGTCCTCAACGATCGGTTTGATCGGCGCGGCGATGCGCGGCCGGCGCGGATCGCCGAGGTCGGCGTAATAGAGCCGGTTCTTCGGACCGGCGGCCTTGCTCGTTTCCACGACCAGGTAGCGGCCGCTTTCGGTGACCCAGCCAAAGACGAAATCGGTCGGCGCATTTTTGCGCGTGAAGATCAGCCTATCCTCGGCTTGCGGGGTGCCGAGGCGGTGATAGTAAAGAGCATGCCCCGACAGTTGAGCTTCGAGCACGCGGCCGGCAGGCGGCTCGGGATAGCGCGAATAGAAAAAGCCGCTGCTGTCGCTGGTCCACGAAAGCCCCGAGAAGCGCATCCACTTCAGCGCCTCCGGCAGGTCGCGCCCGGTCGAAATCTCGCGCACGTGCACCGTCTGCCAGTCGGCGCCGCCTTCGGCGAGGGTATAAGCAACGAAGCGCGCATCAGGCGATGCCCGGAAGTTCGCGAGCGACACGGAGCCGTCCGGCGACAGCGCGTTCGAATCGATGACCAGCTTCGGCGGCGCGCTCGTGCCGCGCCGCATGTAAACCGGCGACTGCAATTGCAGCCCGCTGTTGCGACGGTAGAAGAGGTGCCCGCTCTCGACGATGGGCGTCGTGAGCTTCGGATAATTCCAGAGCTCGGTGATGCGCCGCCGGAAATGCTCGCGCAGCGGCGACCTCTCGAGGTAGGCGGCGGTCAGCCGGTTCTGCGCCGCGACCCATTCGGCGATTTCCTTCGAGTCGGCTTCCTCCATCCACCGGTACGGGTCGGCGACTTTCACGCCGAAATATTCGTCGACGACGTCGGCGCGCCGCGCGGCCGGGTACGTGAACTGCTGCGGAGCCGGGTCTGCCGCTTCGGCGCCCGTCAGTGTGAGAGCGAGAAGAACGGATCCAATTCGCAATGCGTTGGCCATGGTCAGCCTCCCATGCGGGTTTTCCTGGTTGCGGCTAAACACCTGCGCACCCCACAACCTACAATTGCAGTCGATTCAGAATTTTCCGTCGTGCGTCGCGATCGCGATCACCGCCGGCTTGTCTGTCTTATTACTCCACGCGTGGTTGGTGCCGCGCTGCACGACGAAATCGCCTTTCCTGACCACGACTTCCTGCGTATCGAGCACGAGCACGAGTTCGCCTTCGAGCACGATGCCGAATTCCAGCGTGCGCGTTTTCTGCATGTAAGGATGCGGCGCCTGCGGCGAAAGCGTCGAAGCTTTTGGCGAGCCCATGCTTTTGAAAAAAGCCTCGACGTCACTCGCGTTGATTTTGCCTTTCCATGCGGCGTCGGGCGGAAACGTGACGACATTCAGCACGGAGCCATTCGGCGGCGGCTCTATCGAATGCGGCAGGTGCAGCGTTTCGAGCACGATTTTCGCGGGCGTGCCGTCGGTCACCCACATGCGCTGCGACGCGTAGCCGGGGCGCGCGGGATCGATGTGCACGTCCGGCGACGGGCTGTCGCTGACGAGGCACGACTTGCCGGCCTCGCGATCCATGCACACGATGCGCCGCGCGGGCTTTACACCGGGCGGCAGCTTCACGTTGTCGCCGCGCATGATCTTGTCGTTGCCCTGCGCGAGCCCGACCGGGCCGTCGACGAACTCCGCCGCGATCATGTCGTAGGCGACGCGGCCGCCTTCCGGCCCGTAACTTTTCCACTGGTGCCACGCGCCGACGTCGATCACGATGTCGCCGGGATTCCATTTCACTTCGCCGTCGTCGAGCACCAGCGTGCGCTCGCCGTCGAGCAGGATCGCGTAGTCGACGGTCTCGGTTTTGTGCATGCCGCCCGAGTACGCGGTGGTGCCGCCGCGGTCCCAGCGCCGGCCATGCGCATCGACCTTGATCGGGTGGGGCGGCACGATGTGCGGATCTTTCGCCGCATCGTAGCCCGGTTCGCGGCCTGCCCCCTGCACGACGCGCAGGTGGCCGCCCTTGGGGGGGCCCGGGAAATGGTACGTGAGGTTGCCATCATCATTAGTACCGGATAGCGGCGCGGGACTTTCGTTCCAGATCCAGAAATCGATGTGCCCGCGGCCGGCACCCATCGACACTTCGTGCATGCCGGGTGCGGGGCCATCCCACGTGACCTTCGATTTACCGTTTGCGTCGTTGCCCGTGACCACGCGCCGTATCGGCTTCAGACTTTTTGGTGCCATCGTGTTCCCCCTTGGTATGACTGACTACTTTACAACGCCCAGATCCTTCAGTTCCATTTTGAAATCATCGTACTGCGCCGCCAGATATTTGGCGGCATCGGCGGCGGGCTGATAGTTGCCCACGCAGTAATTATCTTCGATGTCCTTCTTCCACGCCGGCGAGCGCGCGAGCGTGCCGAACACGTTGTCCCAATAGGCGATTTGCGCGGCAGTCAGATCCTTCGGCCCCATGACCGCGCGGAAACTGTCCTGCACGACGTTGACACCCTGCTCGCGCCACGTCGGCACGTCGGCAAGCACGCCGCCCGCGCGCTGCGGCGCCGCGATGGCAATGATGCGCAGGCCGCCTTTACCCGCCCCTTGTGCGTACGGAAGTATGCTCGACGCGGTGGCCGGCACCAGATCGACGTGCCCGCCGATCACGGCGGTGATCGCTTCGCCGGTCGCGTTGAAGATGACGAGCCGCAGCTTGGCGATATCGACGCCGGCGGCCTTGCCGACTTTGCCGATCGCGACGTGATTGCCGCTGCCGATGCTCGTGCTGATCGCAACGCTGACCGAGCGCGGGTCCGCGCGCAAACGTGCGATGAGATCCTTGCCCGACTTGATCGGTGAATTCGCGCTGACCGCAAACGCCGTGTATTCGCTGATCAGCATCGCGAGCGGCGTGAAATCGGCGTGCGACAGCGCGGACTTGCCCATGATGTGATTGGTCAGGAGCGCCGGCGAGCCGATAGCCAGATAGTGCGCATCGCGCGGATGCTGGGACAGATAATTCCAGCCTATCGTGCCGCCGCCGCCGGCCTTGTTGACGACGTTGAATGCGAGGTCGGCGATTTTCTTCTCGCGCACGATAGCCTGTATCGTGCGCGCGGTGCGGTCCATGCCGCCGCCGGGACCCGACGCCACCATGATCTCGACGGCGGTTTTTGGCTGCCATTCCGGTGCGGCGCCGTGCGCAGCGAACGCAACTGCGGCGGCCGCCGCGCAAATCAAACGCCGGCGGAGATACGCAAACGTGGGCATGCCCGTATTGTGTACTATAGAGCGCCGTCAACCAACCGAAGGCCGGAGCTGATGAAATCGTACTGGATAATTGCGCGCGATGGCCGGTCGGTACTTGAGCCGCGTGACGTGCCGATGCCTCAGCCGCAGCGCGAGGAAGTGCTCGTGCGCGTGCACGCGACCGCGCTCAATCGCGGCGAGCTGATCGTCGGCGGCGCGGTGCACGGCGGGCCTGAAAGACTCGGCGGCACCGAAGCGGCGGGCGTCGTGGAAGCGGTCGGCGAGGGCGTGAGCGGCTGGAAAAAAGGCGATCGCGTGATGGGCCGCGTGCGCGGCGCATTCGCCGAATATGCGTCGATGTACGTGGGGCAGGCGCTGCCGGTGCCGCCGCGATTGAGCTGGGAAGAGGCCGCCGCGATTCCGTCGAGCTTCATCACCGCCTACGAAGCGCTCGTTCGCTACGGCAAGCTGCAGGCCGGCGAATCCGTGCTGATTACGGGCGCGTCTTCGGGCGTCGGCATGGCCGGAGTGCTCACCGCCAAAGTAATCGGCGCGCGCTCGCTCGGCACGTCCCGCTCGGCGGCCAAGCTCGCGAAGCTGCAGGCGATCGGGCTCGATGTGCCGATCCATACTCCGGCGGCAGATTTTGCGCCGGCCGTGCGCGCTGCCACCGGCGGCGAAGGTGCGAATCTTGCGATGAATCTGGTCGGCGGCTCCGTATTCGCGGAGACCGTGCGCGCGCTCGCGCGCGAAGGCCGCCTCGCGATCGTCGGCTACGTCGACGGCGAGCACCATGCGAACATCGATCTCAACGCGGCGCACGTCAACCGGTTGCAGATATTCGGGATTTCCAACGTGCGGCTGAAGCGCGAAGAGCGCGCGGAGACGACGCGCGGTTTCGCTCGCGACATCCTGCCCGCTCTCGCCGACGGGCGCATCACGCCGCTTATCGATCGCGTGTTCGGCTTCGATGAATTGCCCGCTGCGATGGCGCATATGGATGCGGAAGACCGCGTGGGCAAAGTAGTGGTGAGAATTATTTGAAAAATCTTGAGCCGCAGATGAACGCAGATAAACGCAGATTTCGATAGGCAAATACTTGTATGAGCCTTGCTTTTATCCGCGTTGATCTGCGTTTATCGGCGGTTGGTTTGCTTCTGCTTGCGGTCTTGGTGGGCGTCGCCGCAGCGGCGGAAAATTATCCGGCGCGTCCGATTCGCTTCATCCTGCCGTATCCGCCGGGCGGAGGAAATGATTTCATCGCGCGCGTGCTAGCGACGAAGCTCGCCGAAAGCATCAGCCAGCAGGTCGTCATCGACAATCGCGGCGGCGCGCACGGCATCATCGCGACCGAGCTGACCGCGAAGGCGCCGCCCGACGGCTACACGATATTCATGGCCGGCACGGGGCACGCGATCAACCCGTACATGTACAAGAAGCTGCCCTACGATTCGGTCAAAGACTTCGCGCCGGTGAGTCTCGCGGCAGTGGCGCCGAACATTCTCGTGCTGCATCCGACGGTGCCCGCTACGTCGATCCGCGAACTGATCGCCCTCGCCAAGGCGAAGCCCGGATCCTTGAGCTTTGGTTCAGCGGGCGGCGGCGGCAACACCCATCTGGCAGCAGAACTTCTGAAGTTGCTCGCGGAGATCGATATCGTGCATGTGCCCTATCGCGGCACGGGGCCGGCCGTTACGGCGCTCCTGTCGGGCGAAGTGCAGATGATGTTTTCGACGCTGCCTCCGGTGCTCGCGCAAATGCGCGGCGGCAGGTTGCGCGCGATCGCGGTCACGGGCGCGAAACGCGCCGCCGCGGCGCCGGACGTGCCCACGATCGCGGAATCGGGCCTGCCGAATTATGAAGCGGCCGGCTGGTGGGGTGTGTTGATGCCGGGCAAGACGCCACCGGCGATCGTGATGGCGCTGAACACAGAAATCGTGAAAGTCCTGAACGCGGACGCGACGAGAGCACAACTGGCACGGGACGGAATAGAGGCGGCGCCCAGCACCCCGGAGCAGTTCGCGGCGCACATGCGCAAGGAAGGGCTTAAGTGGTCGGCCGTCATCAAGGCCGCGAACATTCAGGGCGAGTAACCGCACCGCGTGCGTACGGCGATTATTTCGCCGTGAGGTCGGGATGCGTCGAAGTCCAGACGTGGTTGGTCAGCGGATCGTACTCGGTGCGCGGCTTGGGTTTCGGTTCGGGCGGCGTTCTCCCGCTCGCGGCGCGGCGTCGATCGGTGTGCTCGACATAAGTGATCGAGAGATACGCGCCGTAAAGCAATCCCAGGATGCAAACCACCTGTCCGAAGCCGTATAGGAAATTCATGTTCGCCTCCGCCAAGTTTCCGGCATCTATCGCCTGAAATGTAGATTACGCGCATGCGCGGAGCGGCGGTAGCAGCCAAATGGCCTAGGTCACACGAGCTGTGCGCGTGACGGCGGAGGGGGGAGCAGGGCGTGTTGTTTTTTTCCGGCGCGTATCGAAGCGAACTGGCGGGCGGGATCTCTTACTCCGCCTTCATGCCTCTTTCCTTGAACACCACGCGCCACTTCTGGACTTCCTTCTTCAAATGCGCGGACGCCTCATCGGGCGTGTTGGCGATAATTTCGACGCCGCGCTCGCGCCAGCGCTGCACCGCATCGGGCGTGCGCAGGCTCGCGCGGACTTTCTCGTTTATCTGGTTGATGAGCGGGCGCGGGGTCGCGGCCGGTGCGGCAAACACGTGCCAGGTCGTGAATTCATAGCCGGGCAAACCGGATTCGGCAAGCGTCGGGATCTGCGGCGCGACCGGTGAGCGCTTGAGGCTGGTCACGCCGAGCGCACGCAACCGCTTTGCTTCGACCAGCGGCAGTGCGTCGGCGACCGTGTTCGAGAAAAAGATCGGCGTCTCGCCGCTCATTGCGGCGGTCGTCGCCGCGCCCCCGCCTTTATAGTGGACCGCGAACATGTTTATTCTGCCCATATAGTTCAAAAGTTCTGCGGCGATGTGCGGATTGGTCGCGGCGCCGGCGGTGCCGTAGCTCAGGTTGCCGGGCCGGCTTCTGGCGAGCCCGATCAGTTCGCGCACGTTCTGGACCGGCAGGGACGGGTGCACGACGAGCAGCGCATCGACCGACGACACGATAGAGATCGGCGTGAAATCCGTGAGCGGATCGAACGGCATGGTACTGTAGACGAACTGGTTGGTCACGAACGGCAGCGTGTTCACCAGCAATGCATAGCCGTCCGGCGCCGCGTTTTTCGCGAGTTCGGTGCCGATGTTGCCCGATGCGCCGGCCCGGTTGTCGACGACGACCTGCTGCGCCCACGCCTTGGCGAGGTCGGCGCCCAGCAGGCGCGCGACAAGATCGACACTGCCGCCGGGCGGGAATGGCGTAATGAGCCGCACCGGTTTCGCCGGGAAGTCGGCGGCGAATGCCGTGATTGACGCCAGCGCGGCGACGGCGATCGAGGACCGGAAAAAGCGCAGTGGCTGGCTCATGGCGAAATCACGCTGACGACGGAGAGCCGAAGCATTCACCCAACGTGCCGGCCCGTCAAGCGAACGCGGGGCGCAGACGAGCGAAACATACGCGGCTCTCGTGGTCGCGCAAACGGATTATCATGGGCGGCCATTTGCGGCGGGCGCTGCGTGCCCGATGCCAGGCAAAAACAATAAGCGGTTTTATTCTTGAGGAGATTTCCATGCTGAAGCCGGGGACGGGATTATTGGCGCTGCTACTCGCAGCGCTCGCCACGCAGGGAGCCGCGCAAAACTATCCGACCAAACCTATCCGCATGGTGGTGCCTTTCGCGCCCGGCGGGACGGGCGAATTCTTATCGCGCAGCATCACGCCGCGCATGGGCGAGCTGATCGGCCAGCAGTTCATCGTCGATTTCCGCGGCGGCGCGGGCACCACGCTCGCCGCCGGCCTGGTGGCGACTTCGCCGCCCGATGGTTATACGGTGCTGATACAAACGATCACCACGCAGGCGATTAATCACAGCCTGTATGCGAAGCTCGCCTACGATACGCGCAAGGATTTCGCGTCGGTCGGGTTGATCGCCGTGATTCCGGTCGTGCTCGCCGCGCACCCGTCCTTGCCCGCGCGCAACGCCAAAGAGCTTGCCGTGCTGTCGCACGCGCGCGCCGGCAAGATCGATTTCGCGAGCCCCGGCATCGGCACGGCGTCGCATTTCGGCGTCGAGCTGTTCAAGCTCGTGTCCAAGGCGGATCTCACGCATATTCCTTATAAGGGCGCGGGGCCGGCGATCGTCGACGCAATGGCGGGATTCGTGCCGCTGGTGACGGACAACATCACCTCGCTCAAGCCCCATATCGATTCCGGCCGGCTGCGCGGCATCGCGATCGGCAGCGCCCAGCGCTCCGAGGCGGCGCCGCAGCTTGCGACTTTCGCCGAATCGGGCTATCCGGGATTCGAAGCGAGTTCGTGGTGGGGTATTCTCGTGCCCGCGAACACGCCGCCGGCCGTGATCGCGCGGCTCAACAGCGAATTGAACAAGGCGCTCGACGACAACGCGGTGAAAGCCCGCTTGCTGACGCACGGCGCGACGATCAAGTCGGGCACGCCCGCGCAGGCGGCCGAACTGATGACGTCGGAAATCGAGAAATGGGCGAAGGTCGTCAAGGCGACCGGCGCGCGGGTCGACTAGACGCGGCGGCCCTTGTACGTGACGCAGGGCGCGATGGCTGAAATCACCGCGCCCTGCCTGAAGCTGCCGGTGGCGGCAAGTGCGCCGCCGTTGGGATAGATTACCGCTGGTTGTCGATGATGGTGCCGATGGCGGCACCGATTATTGCGCCCAGGCCCAGGTTCGCCGCGGGCTGCGCGTAATAGGGCTGCTCGACGATCACCGGGCG
>Ga0207706_10002001_pt1 | contig 19948 bp, 20 predicted proteins | sample KBSC53metaG_FD_184318 | JGI IMG/M metagenome (GOLD analysis project Ga0207706, IMG submission 184318) | Corn rhizosphere microbial communities from Kellogg Biological Station, Michigan, USA - KBS C5-3 metaG (SPAdes) (version 2) | ecosystem: Host-associated > Plants > Roots > Rhizosphere > Soil ... | reverse complement strand
TCGCGCGCCGAGCGGAAAGAGGCGAAGCGGGCGGCAAAGCATGCATAGGGTCTAGCGCGTGGGCTGGATCGACACCGAGCTCGCGCTGACGGCGCTGGCGGCGATGCTCTCGCCGACGACGCTGACCTTCTCCGTGCTCGTGCTCGTCCTCGGCGACCGGCCGCTGCGAACCGGTCTCTGGTTCTACCTTGGCGCGCTCGGGGCGACGCTCGGGATCGGCGTCGTGGCCGCCTTCGTGCTCGGGGACGCCGCGGCCTCGAGCACGCCGAGCACGCCGAAGACGTGGGTGGCGGTGCTGGACGTCGTGCTCGCTCTGGCGCTGCTCGTGTTGGTCGTGGTCGTTCTGCGGCGGCCGCCGAACACGAAGCGGACCGAGAGCATGCTCGCGCAGATGCAGAAGGTGGCCTCGTCGCCGGTGGTGGCGATCCTCGGCGCGGGGGCGGCCCTCGCCAATCCGGGCGCGTTCATCCCGATCGCGCTGAAGGACATCTCCGAGCTGAACCCGAGTGCGACCGAATACATCGTCGACTGGATCTTCTTCTCGCTCGTCTCGCTCTTGCCGCTGGCGATCGCGCTGTTGCTGCTACTCGTCGCGCGCGACTGGACGAAGCGCGTGCTCGGCAGCGTACGGGTGTGGCTCGAGCGCAACGCGCGCAACGTCGCGGCCGTGCTCGTGGTGCTGCTGGCCCTCTCGCTGCTGCGCAACGGGATCGCCGGCCTCACCGCTTAGTCCGGAGAGGGTGATGCGGGTCCAACCGGAAGTTGCGAGAGTAGGCGCATGAAGCTGGCGCTCGTTCCCATTGCGCTCGCGGCCCTGCTCGTGGCGGGCTGCGGCGGCTCCTCGAGCAGCAGCTCCTCGCCGTCGCCGCAGGACTGGGCGGACAGCCTCTGCTCCTCGATCACAACCTGGTCCAACTCGGTCAAGACGGCGGGTGAGTCGCTCAAGAGCGGCAGCCTCTCGAAGGGCGACCTGAAGAACACGACCAGCGAGATCAAGTCCGCCACCAACCAGTTCGCCGACGAGTTGAAGAGCCTCGGCAAGCCGGACACCGACGCCGGCCAGCAGGCGAAGGACGCGATCGACAAGCTCTCGACGCAGGTCAACGACGACGTCGACCAGTTGCAGAGCGCGGTGAACGACGCGGTCGAGACGGGCACGACGAAGGGCGCCGTGACCGCCGCCTCGAGCATCGCCACCACGCTCTCGACGATGAGCACTCAGATCGGCTCGGCCGCCTCCAAGCTCCAGCAGGCCGACGCCAAGGGCGACCTCGAGCAGGGCTTCCGGGACGCCCCGGCCTGCAAGAAGCTCAGTTCCTCGGGCTAGCTAGCCGACTCGCGGCCGCCGCCGCGCATGCGCGAGACAAGCACGGCGATCACGGTCACGAGGTACAGCTGGCCGAACAAGGCCTCGACGATCGCCAGCGTCCGGCCGAGCTCGTGGCCCGGCGTGTAGTCGCCGTACCCGAGCGTCGCCAGCGTGACGAAGCTGAAGTAGAGGCGCAGCGAGCGCGTCCCGTCGGTTCCCTGGGCGAAGAAGTCGCCCGAGCCGAGCGTGGCGCCTAAGCCGTAGAGGAAGACGAACAGCATCCCGATCAGGACGTAGATGCAGACGGCGCCCGTCACGGCCTTGACGTTCGCCTCTCCCTGGTCGATCACGCCGAGCGCGATGGTGGCGATCGTCGAGATCGTCAAGAGCCCTGCGAGCACCAGCACCACCGCCTCGAAGAAGGTGCCTCCGAAGACCAGAAGCGCGACGGCCGCGGCGGTCGCGAGCGCCGCCAGGGCGATGCTGATCCTCGAATCGGCCCTGGCGAGGCCCGAGGTCCACAGCGCGGTCACGAGAGTCAGGCACTGAAGCAGGACGAGCGTGCTGTCCGCCCACGAGCTGCTCGGCGCGACCGAGGTGAAGATGAAGACGACGATGATCAGCCCGAGCACGAGCCCGTAGCTGTGCGCGGCGCGGAGGCGCGCGACGCGGGTGCCTCGGGTCTCCGTTGCCGTGATCACGGTGCGACCGCGTCGAGCGGGGCCTGGGCTGCGTTGGCCGCGGGCGAGCCGTTCAGACGGCGGCGCCACTCGGAAAGGACGCCGTGCACGGCGGCGGCGCCGACGATCGGCTGGTCCGGGAGCGGGAGCTCGACGGATGCCAGCAGGAACGGCCGCGTCTGCTCGCCCCCGATGCCGCCGTGGAAGGAGATCAGCTCCTCGAACGCGCACCCCTCGTCCAGGGCCGGGTCGTAGAAGCTGCCCACCATGATGTCGGCGACGTGGTCGAAGCCGTCCGTGCGCAGCAAGTGCTGCGGCGCGTTCGGCGAGAAGCTCGCTAGTGGGTCTTGGCCCTCGACGCGGCCGTCCGCGAGATAGTGCGTCCCGAGGGCTCCGAGCGCGAGCGGGCCGTCTCGCTCCGAGCGGACGAGCAGCCAGCCGACGTGGGGGTGCTCGCGCAGGGCCGGCAATAGTCGCGGATGGCGCTCGTCGATCTCCTCACGCGTCAGACGGTGGCGCTCCTCCATCAGGTAGACGAGGCCGAGGTTGCCCGAGCCGAGAACAACGACGTCGCGGTCCGAGACGTCGTTCTTCGGGAGCTTCCGCTTCTGTGTGCTGCCGGTCGCCTCCCCAAGTGCATTGCCTACGCTGCTGTGGTTCTCGTCCCCGTCGGCCACAGCGGACACCGCGGCGCCGCGCTCGAGGGAGCGCTCGACGAGCTCGTCGAGGCCGTAGCCGTTGCGCTGCTTGAAGGTCGCGCCCTGTGTCTGGCCGTGGTCGGAGAGGACGACGAGCTCGTACGGCCGCGCCGCGTAGGCCCTGGCGCGCTCGATGCGGGCGAACTGCTGGTCGAGCTTGCGCAGCGCCTCGAGCGTGTCTGTCCGCTCGAGGCCGGAGTGGTGCGCGACCTCGTCGTAGCTCGAGAAGGTTGCGTAGATCGCGGGGCGCCCTTTCATCATGTCGGTGAGGACGCCGTAGACGATCAGGTCGCGCACGACCACGCACAGCGTCGCCCGCAGGAACGGATAGATGCCGCCCCGGTGGCCGCGAGGCCTGACGTCACGGCGCCTTGCGCGACCGGCCGCCGACCACTCGAGCACGACCTCCCAGAAGAACAGCACTAGCACCGTGACCACGTTGAAGCCGTTGGCGAAGAACGCCCGGTAGCCCGGGTTCGCGCGCTTCTCGGCGTCCATCCGGCTGACGGTCAGGATCACGTGGTCGGCCTCGCCCGAGAGCAGGTTGCCGCGGCTGGCGCCGCCGTCGGCGAGCAGGCCGTGTCCCGACGAATGCCGGCGCTCGATCTCCGCGCAGTCCGGCGGCCCCGAGCAGGCGACCAGCTTCGCCGTCTCCTTCTCGACCCAGCGGAAGGCGGGGATGTCCTCGTTCGACCCGAGCAGGATCCCGGCCTGGCTCGCCCCGGTCTGCGACGAGAGATCGGTCTCCCACTCGGCGAGGCGGTGCGTTCCGTCTGCCAGCCAGCGGGCCATCGTCGGTGCGCTCCCGTCTCGCATCGCGCGCCGGAGAATCGGCAGCGCCAGCCCGTCGATCTCGAGGAAGACGATCCCCGGGGCATCCGTCACGGTGCGCTCGCCGGAGCGCCGGGCGATGCGCTGGGTCACCCGCAGCGTGTAGGTGTCGTCGTCGTTCGTGCCCAGGACGATGTCGAGCACGACCGTCACCGCGGCCGCCACCAAGGCCACTCCGAGGGCCGACCAGAACGAGTCGATCTCCAGGTCGTGGTCGGTGATGCGGTCGGCGGCGAGCAACATCAGCGCGTCGGCGACGAGAATCAGGATCAGCCCGGTGAGCACCTGCAGCGGCAGGCGTAGTGCCGCGAGCACCGGTGGCACGACCGCGTTCAATGCGGCGATGACGGCCGCCGCGGCCAGCGCCGCCGGGAAGCCGTTGATCGACGCCCCCGGGACGATCCACGCTGCGATGAGCAGGGCCGCGGCGGCCACGACCCACGCGACGAGCAGATGCAGCGGCCTGAGCTTCGGCCGGGTCGGCCGCCAGCTCGGCGCGTCGTGGGCCTGTTCGCTGCTGCTGCTCACCGGCGCCCACGATTGTTTCGTGCGACCTTGCAGCGGGCCTCATCCGAAGGGGGTGATGAAGGTGGCCGCAGCTGGGTATTCGATCCGGGAGGACGTGCGTTGAGCGGGCTCACCTGGTTGGGGCACAGCACCGTCGTGATCGACGTGGACGGCACGCGGCTCCTCACCGACCCTGTGCTCAGGCGGCGGGTCTGGCACCTGCGCCGGGACGCCGCCCCTGACCCAGGCCCCGTCGACGCGATCCTCGTCTCGCACACGCATTTCGACCACCTCGACCGTGCCTCGCTGCGCGGCTTCGACCGGGCGCTCCCGATCGTTGCACCGACAGGCGTCGGCAAGCTGCTGCGGGGCTGGGGGCATTCGCAGGTGCGCGAGGTCGACACGGGCGACCAGCTGGAGCTCGGCGGGCTCGTCGTGCGCGCGACGCAGGCAGAGCACGAATCGGGTCGCGGGCCCTTCTCCGAGCGGACGAACTCGCTCGGCTACGTGGTGCAGGGCTCGACGACCTTCTACTTCGCCGGCGACACCGATTTCTTCGACGGGATGGCCGAGCTCGGCCCCATGGACGTTGCCGTGCTGCCCGTCTCGGGCTGGGGCTCGAAGCTGCCGGCCGGCCACCTCGACCCTCGCCGCGCGGCCGAGACGCTGCGCCTGCTGCGGCCACGGATCGCGGTGCCGATCCACTGGGGCACGTTCAGGACGCCGTTCGCGCCCCGGCCTGACGACCGCCCCGCGCGGGAGTTCGAGCAAGCGGCCGCGGAGCTCGCGCCCGAGGTCGAGGTGCGGGTGCCCGCGATCGGCGAGACGCTCGCAGTCGAGGTGGCGCGCTGAAGCCCTGGCTCAAGCGCGGCCTCGCGATCGCGCTCGCCGTGGCGGTGATCGTGGGCACGTACGTCTTCGTCCTGCCCCAGTTCGCCAACTACAGCGAGGTCTGGGCGCAAGTGAAGACGCTCTCCTGGGAGTGGGTCGCAGTGCTGCTCGGAGCGGTCGTGCTGAACCTCGCCACCTTCGCCCCGCCGTGGATGGCGGCGCTGCCGGGACTTGGCTACTGGTCCGCCGAGACGGTGACGCAGGCCTCGACCGCGTCGACCTATCTGGCACCCGGTGGGCCAGCGGTCGGGATCGGCATCTCGGCGGCGATGCTCCTGGCCTGGGGCTTCCACGCGGAGGAGGTCGCGCTGGCCGTGACCTTGACCGGGATCTGGAATCAGCTCGCGATCCTCGGCTTCCCGACCCTGGCCCTCGTACTCCTGACGCTGACCGGGGGCGACCGCACGGCACTGCAGTCGGTGGCGGCGATCGGGCTGGTCATCTTCGTCGTCGTCGCCGGGGGCTTCGCGCTCGCCCTGTCCAGCCGGGGCATGGCCCGCCGGGTCGGCGACCTCGCCGCCCGGATCGTCAGCTGGGGGCTGCGGCTTGTCCGGAGAGGCCCGGTTGGTTGGAGTGGCGAGAGCCTGGCGCACTTCCGCGGCCAGGCGATCGGCCTGCTGCGGCGGCGCTGGTTCGTGCTGACGCTCGCCACCCTCGTCGGCCAGCTCTCGGTCTTCCTCGTCCTCCTGGCCTGCCTGCGAGCGCTCGGGGTCGGCGCAAGCGAGGTGAGCGTGATCGAGGCGTTCGCCGGCTGGTCGCTCGCGCGCGTGCTCGGCTCGATCCCGATCACGCCGGGCGGCCTCGGGCTCGTCGAGCTCGGTCTGACGACGGTGCTCGTCGGCTTCGGCGGCAACAACGCCGGCGTCGTCGCCGCCGTCCTGGTCTACCGCTTCCTGACGATCGTGCCGACGCTCGTGCTCGGTGCCGCCGCCGCGGCGACCTGGCGCCGCCGCCGCCCCGCGCACTCGCCCGAGCCCGAGGGCTTGCCGCCGGGCTAACCGGCCTTGCGGCGTTGTGCCGCCGGCGTCGCGATCGGGATCAGCGGCCGGCCGAAGACGTCGATGAAGAGGGCGCAGGGCCCCGAGCGGGCGGGCAGCGTGCCGTCGAGGATCTCGACGGTGTAGGAGAGCGAGTCGGCATCGAGGCGAGGCTCGCGCAGGAGGACCACCGCGTCGGGCGGCGACTCGCCGTCCTGGTCCAGGAAGGAGAGCACTGCATTCGGCGGGTCGAGCGAGAAGTTGCTCGCGCCCGCCTTCCAGAGCTCGACGAAACGGGACGAGGGGATGTGGCCGATCTCGCGCCGCGGTCGGTCGGCAAAGTAGACGGTCGAGTCGGCCAACCCGTGGAGCGTGATCGTTCCCGGCACGCTGGAGAAGGCCGTCGCGCTCTGCACGAACAGCGCGTCGATCCGCTCCACTTGGGAATCGGAGATACTGCTCACGTCCTTTCAGGTGCAGTGTCTCGCGTCGTCGGAGGGTCGGCCTCATGCCGACCGGGTGAAATGCCGTTCGACGCCCGTCGTGGCGACGGACATCACCCGGTCCGGATGATGCTCGCGCTGACCGGTGCGAGAACGATCATCCAGCTGTGCACGTCCCAAAGCGCCTGCGCAGGAAGCCCGCCCCGGCCCCGTCGATGTTCGAGCTCGCGCCGGCGGAGGCCGGCGAGCTCGCGTCCGTGTTCGCCTCGCCGCGCTGGCTGCGGGACCTCGGGCGCATGTGCTGGCTGCTGCTCGGCGTCCTCGCCCTGCTCGCCGTGCTCGGCTGGCTGCTCGGCACGACCGAGACGATCGTCGGCCCGGTGGTGGCCGGGACGATCATCGCGACCGTGGCCGGGCCGGTCGTGGCTCGGCTCGCTCGGCACATGCCGCGCGCCGCGGCTGCCGTGATCGTCCTGCTCGCGCTCGCCGCGGTCGCCGCGGCGGTCGTCGTGCTCGTGATCGGCGGCATCACGGCCCAGCACGATCCAATCTCGCAGAACGCCTCGGCGGGCGCGGATCGGATCGAAGGGTGGCTGAACGATCTCGGGGTCGACAAGTCCGGCTCGTCCAGCGCGAACTCGAGCGTCAAGCACGACGTCCCGCAGATCATCTCGACCCTGGTCCATGGCGTGGTCAAGGGCATCCAGGGCCTGACGTCGCTCGCCTTCGCGCTCTCGTTCACGCTGCTGAGCCTGTTCTTCCTGCTGAAGGACGGGCCGTCGATGCGGCGCTGGGTCGATCGCCACCTCGGGGTGCCCGTTCCGGTCGCGACGCTGATCACCGGCGGCGTGATCCGCTCGCTGCGCGGCTACTTTCTCGGCGTCACGATCGTGGCCGCCTTCAACGGGATCGTCGTCGGGGTCGCCGCGCTCCTGCTCGGCGTCCCTCTGGCCGGGACGATCGGGGTCGTGACCTTCGTGACCGCCTACGTGCCGTTCATCGGCGCCTTCGTCGCAGGTGCCTTCGCCGTCGTGATCGCGCTCGGCGCAAAAGGGACAACCGTCGCGCTCGTGATGCTGCTGGTCGTGATCCTGGCGAACGGGTTGCTGCAAAACATCTTCCAGCCCTTCGCAATGGGTGCGGCACTCGACCTGCACCCGCTTGCCGTGCTGATCCTGACGATCGGGGCCGGCTGCCTGTTCGGGATGATCGGGCTCGTGCTCGCGGCGCCCCTGGCATCCGCGGTCGTCCACATCAGCCGCGACCTCGCGCGGGCGCGCGTGGCGGCGGCACAGGAGGAAGGCGGCACTGTAACGGTGGCAGACGCGCCCGCCTGACGGACATCACCCGTTTGGGACGATGCCGCCCCCGAGGGCCGCTGCCACGCTCGAACGACCTACCCAAAGGAGAAAACGGTGGAAGAAGGGCTTGGTGCAGGGTTCTGGTTGAAGCTGATCGGCATCGTGCTCGCCGGAGGAATTGCCGCGATATTGCTCTTCCTGCTGGTCGACGCGGCGTGGTATCGCTGGGGTGCGATCGGCGCGCTCATCTTCTTCTCCGCGCTCGTGCTGCTGTGGGGCTGGATCTACGACCGCAGGCACGCAAAGGAGTACGAGCGGCTGCGGCAGGAGGCGTAAGCCGCTACAGGACTGCGGACTGCACGTCGGCCGGCTGGCGGGAAGGCCCGCCGACGGCCACCTCGACCAGGCCGAGCTCGACGGCCCGCGCGATCGCGTCGCTGCGGCTCGAGACCCCGAGCTTGCGATAGACGGAGATCGCCTGCGTCTTGATCGTGTTGCGCGAAACGAACAGCTGCTCGCCGATCTCGCGGAACGAGAGATGGGTCGAGAGCAGTGGCAGCAGCCGCAGCTCGGCAGGCGTCAGCCCGGAGCCGCCCCCGTCCGTCGCCTCCGGCATTGCCTCGATCTCTCGCTCGAGCTCGGCGATCCGATCGGCGAGCACGCCGAGTGACGGTCGCAGCGCAAGAATGGCCTGCGCTTCGCCGAGCAGCGCTGAGGCGCCGTTTCGGTCGCGCAGGGTCACGTGGGCGTGGCCGAGCTCGAGCCGCACCTGCACGGCGAGCCACGGGATGGCGTGGGTGAGGCTCGGCGCCAGCCGCTGCGTGACCGTCAGCTGCCGGCGCGCTTCGTCCCACTGCCCGTGGCGGAGCAGCGCGCGAGCGGTGGCGGCGAAGTCGAGTGCGGACGTCGCGTAGCCGTCGAGCTGTCCCTCGTCGATCAGCCGCCGCGCCTCGAGCGCCAGCGTCTCCGCCAGATCGTCGTCGCGTCCGGACGCGAGCAGTGAACGCTCGCTGAGAGCGAGGGCGTGGCTCTCGGGCTGGGCCGAGACCGCCGCGACTCCGGCGAAGGTGCGTTCGGCCTGTTCTCGGTCGCCGAGCAGGAGGTGCGCGGTTCCGTTCACGACCAGCGCCCAGGGGTGCCACGGGTGCTCGGGAGCGAGCTCGGCGAGCGCGGACTTCGAGCGGGTCAGCATCCGCTCCGGGCCGTCGACGCACATCGCGGCTCGGAGGACGTCGATGCAGGCCTTCGTCGCGCCGTTCTTCTCTCGAGCGGCGCCGCGCTCTGCGGCTGCCAGCCACGTTTCGGCCTGGTCGGCCCGGCCGCGCAGCGCGTGGATCCGCGAGCCCTCGACCGCGACCGCGGGGTAACGGTGGAGCGTCTCGCCGTCGAAGCGCTCGAGCCACGACTCGACCGCGGCGACCCGGCCGCCCGCAGAGACGGACATCGCAATCGAGCTGAGGATGCGCGCGGCGCTGTCCTCGTTGCCCGCCGCGTGGGAGTACGCGAGCGTCGACTCCGGATCGCCCTGTGATTCGAACCAGTCCGCCGCGCGCTGGTTGAGCACAGGCACCAGCTCAGGCTCGCGCTCCTCGAGCTCCTGCAGCAGCAGCTCGCGGAAGAGGTGGTGATAGCGGAACCCCCCGCGGTGCCGGTCGAGCGGGACGACGAACAGGTTCGACTGCTCGAGCGACGCGAGCTCCAGCGCCGACCCCTTTCGATCGAGGACGGCATCGCAGAGCGGCCCGCTCATCGTCTCGAGCACCGAGGTGCGGCGAAGGAACGTCAGCCGGTCGGGCTCGAGGCGCGAGAGGTATTCGGAACGGAAGTAGTCGGCGAGGTAGCGGTCGGTGCCCGTGACGGCGAGTCCGTCGCGGTGGTTGCCCTCGTCGTTCTCGGCGCGCGCGGCGAGGGCGGTCAGGTAGAGGCCGGCCGCCCAGCCTTCGGTGCGCTCGACCAGCTCGTTGATCTCGGCGTCCTCGGGCTCCAGCGCCGCGGCGCGCAGCAGCAGCTCGGCCTCGCGCCTGCTGAGGGCGAGCTCGTACGAGCCGAGCTCGAGCAGCGGCCCGCCGGCCCGCAGCGCGGCGACCGGCAGGTCGGGGAGGACGCGCCCGGAGAGGACGATCATCGACCTTGGCGGCATGTGCCCGACGAGCGTCCCGACGGCTGCGATCGTGTCGTGGCTCAGCGCGTCCGCGCCGTCCAGCACGAGCACGAACGGCGAGCGGCGCGAGGCGATCGTCGCGCCGAGGCGCTGCAGCGCCTTGGTCGGCGCCGGCCGGCGCTCGGGGGCCAGCGGCTCGAGCGCCGACTGCGGCAGCGGCTCGATCCGGTCGAGAGCGGCCGCGATCAGGCGCAGGATCGAGACCGGGTCGTCGTCACCCTCGTCGACCGAGACCCAGGCGAAAGGACGCACGTCGCGCGCCGCCCACTGCGAGAGCAGCGTCGTCTTGCCGTAGCCCGCGGGCGCCACGACCAGCACCAGCGGGAAGGCGCCCGCCGCGCGCAGCCGGTTGACGAGCGCCGTCCGCGAGACCGTTCCGGCCAGGAGTTGGGGAGCGCGCGTCTTCGAGTCGGCGACCTCGAACGGCAGCGGTGGCGCGCTCGGGTGACCGACGAGCACGGCCTTCGCACCCACCCTGCGCAGGCCGGCGTTCCGGGGATCAACCGGTGCGGGGACGCTTATAAGCTCGATCAACCGGGCTCTCCGGTCGTCGAGCGGTACGGCGGCATTCTGAGTTGCCCTCCCTGGGGACGTGGGATCCCTTCCCGCAAGTATGCGGGGTCCGGGCGATCCTGGCTATCCGGGGATACGCCGACTGTCCAGGCGACGAACACCGTGCAAATCACCACGATTTGTACGCCGGGTTGCACCGGTCGTTCTTGCTGATCCAGAGTGCCCTTGCGATACTTCTCGCTGGACATGTACAGCTGCCGCAACCGCGCCAGGCGGGGCGGCGCAAGGGGTTTCTTTCCGACCGCCGCTCCCAGAGGCCGCCGGTCGGGTCGTGCGCTTCCTTTTTGGGCGACTCCCGATTGTTACCGGCCGCCCGACGCCGGCCGAGTAGCCTGGGCTGCAGTGGTGCGCCTGTGATCCGAGTGGTGCTCGGTGAGGACAGCTTCCTCGCCCGCGAGGGGATCGCGCGCGTGCTCGACTCGATCGAGGACGTCGACCTCGTGGCCGCCTGCAGCGACCTGGACGAGCTCCGCACGACGGTCGACGAGATCAGGCCGGACGTCGTCCTGACCGACATCCGGATGCCTCCCACGAACACCGACGAGGGCATTCGCTTCGCAGGTGAGCTGCGGCACTCGCTGCCCGAGGTCGGCGTGGTCGTCCTCAGCCAGCACGCCGAGCCGGCCTACGCGATGAGCCTGTTCGAGAACGGCTCCAGCCAGCGCGCATACCTACTCAAGGAACGCGTCAAGGACAAGGACGAGCTCGAGCGGGCGCTGCGCGAGGTGGCCGACGGCCGTTCCCTGGTCGACCCGCGGATCGTCGACAAGCTCGTCTCGGCCCGGCTCAGCGATCCGGGGATCGAGAAGCTCACCTCCCGCGAGCGCGAGATCCTCGCCCTGATCGCCGAAGGTCGCAGCAACACCTCGATCGCCGAGTCGCTGGAGATCACGAAACGCGCCGTCGAGCGCCACATCAACGGGATCTTCGTCAAGCTCGGGCTGCCCGAGGACGGCGACGTCAACCGGCGCGTCAAGGTCACCCTGCTCTATCTGACGGGCAACGGGGCCTGATGTCCGAGGTCGTCTACCGGGAATCGGTCGACCGGCACTGGGTCGAGCGCCTGCCGCACAGTCCCGCCCGCTACGCGGCCGGTGTCCTCGGCCTCGCGGGCCTCTACTACGCAGGGGCCAAGACCGGCTACCTGCTGGAGTTCTCCGGCCCGGTGGCGGCCATTGTCTGGCTGCCGGTGGGCGTGGGGATCGCCTTCCTCTACCTCGGCGGCACCGCCTACTGGCCGGGCCTGGTGATCGGGGACCTGCTCGCCAACGACTACTCGGTGCTGCCGCTCGGCTCGGCGCTGGGGCAGACCTGCGGGAACGTGCTCGAGGTCCTGATCGCGACGTTGTTGCTGCGTCGGCTCGTCCGGCACGGGTCGCCGCTGGCCAGCGTCCGCGGGGTCGGTGCGATCGCGGTCTCGATCACGGCAGGCGCGGCAGTCAGCGCGACGGTCGGCGCGACCTCGCTGCTCTCAGGCAGCGTGATCCACTTCGGCGATGTGACGACGGTCTGGCGGACGTGGTTGCTCGGCGACGCCTCCGGCGCCCTGATCGTCGTGCCGCTCGCGCTGGCGTGGTACGCGCCGTTGCCGAAGGGCTGGACACGCGCCCGCTGGGTCGAGGCCGGAGCGCTGCTGCTCGGAGTCGTGGCGCTGGCGGACTTCGCCTCACGGAGCACGACACCGATCGCGTACGTCGTCTTCCCGATGCTGATCTGGGCTGCCCTGCGCTTCGGCCAGCGCGGCGCCACGCTCGCGGTGGCGATCACCGCCGTCTTCACGGTCTGGAACGTGACGCACTACGCCGGGCCGTTCCACTTCACGTCGGTCACGCGCAGCGTGCTCGCCACGCAGCTCTTCATCGCGGTGGCCGCGTTGACGACGTTGAGCCTGGCCGCGGCCGTCGCGGAGCGTGAGCGCTTCGCGATGCGGCTTGCCGCGTCTCGCCTGCGCCTCATCTCGGCCTCGGACAACGCACGGCGCCGGATCGAGCACGATCTCCACGACGGCGCGCAGCTGCGCCTGACCTGGCTGGCGCAGCGACTGCACGACGCGGCCGCGACCGCTCAGCGCGAGCCCGTGCGCGCGGCGGAGCTGCTCGGCGAGGCCGAGGGCGAGCTCCAGCTGGCGATCGACGAGCTGCGCGAGCTCGCTCACGGGATCCACCCTGCGGTGCTCGTCGATCTCGGCCTCGCCGAGGCGCTGAAGAGCCTCGCGCTGCGCTCGAGCATCCCGGTCAAGCTCGTCGAGCTGCCGTCCAGCCGCCTCGACTCCGCTGCCGAGACGGTCGGCTACTACGTCGTCGCCGAGGCGATCGCCAACGCGCAGAAGTACTCCGGCGCGTCGCGGATCGACGTGCGTGCGTCGGCGACGCGCGGCGTGCTCCGCCTCGAGATCGCCGACGACGGGGTCGGCGGCGCGGCCGAGCAGTCGGGCTCCGGCCTCGAGGGCCTGCGCGACCGGGCGGAGGCGAGCGGCGGCACCTTGGAGCTCGTCAGCCCGCCGGGCGGCGGAACGCGCATCACGGCCGAGATTCCCGCCTAGACGGCTTCATCCCTTCGGGAGGATGTCCCCTGTCACCCATTGGGATTTGCTGGTCGGGTGACCGCGAAAGCCAAGGGCTACCGGCACGGCAAGCTCGTGGTGACGCTGGTTGTGATCGCCTGCGTGCTCGCTCCGATCGCCGGCACCGCGATCTGGATCAACAACCAGGTGACGAAGACCGACCGTTACGTGCGGACGGTCAAGCCGCTCGCCTCGGATCCGGACATCCAGGCGGCGATCGCGGACAACGTGACGAGGACGCTCTTCGCCAACGTCGATGTCGCGGCGAGGGCGAAGCAGGCCCTGCCGCCCCGCGCGGACTTCCTCGCGCCGGCGATCGCCACCGGCCTGCACACGTTCGTCGAAAACCAGACGAAGGGGTTCCTGGCCTCCGACGCCTTCCAGAGGCTCTGGGTCGAGGTCAACCGCCGCGCCCACCGGCAGCTCGTCAAGGTGCTGACGGGCAAGGGCGGGAAGCTGGTGGAGACGAAGAACGGCCAGGTGGTGGTCAACCTCGCGCCGATGCTCGCGCGGGTCGAGCAGCGCCTGCACGACCGGGGGATCGACATCTTCGACAGGATCCCGCCGGGCGCGATCAAGTCGAACTTCGTCATCCTCGACTCCAAGCAGCTCGAGAACGGCCAGCGCGGCGTCCGGCTGCTGAAGGCGCTAGCGATCGCCTTGCCCCTGCTCGTGCTGGTCTTGATCGCTGCCGCAATCGGCCTCTCCGAGCGCCGTCGCCGCACCCTGCTGCAGGCGTCGCTCGGGATTGCGGCCTCGATGGCGGTCCTGGGCGCGCTGCTCACGATCGGCCGCTCGATCTACCTCGACCAGATCGTCGGGCCGAACCTGCCGACCGCAGCCGCCTCCGCGTTCTACGAGGTGCTCGTGCACTACCTCCGCCTGGGGCTGCGGATCGTCGCTGCGGTGGCCCTCCTCGTCGCCGCCGGCGCGTACCTGAGCGGCCCGTACAAGTCCGCCGTCGCGATCCGCGGCTGGTTCGGGTCCGGCACGAGCTTTGCGAGCGGCAAGAGCGGCGTCGCGGCGACACCCTTCGGCCACTGGGTCGGCGAGCACAAGAGAACGCTTCGCTTCGGCGCGATCCTGATTCCGGCGGTGATCTTCCTGCTCTGGAGTGCCCCCTCGCTGACGGTTCTGATCGTGCTGACCGCGATTGCCGCCGTGCTCCTGCTCGCGATCGAGATCCTCGGCAGGGCGCCTCCCGCTCAGGGAGCCACGACCTCCGCGACGTGACGGGGTCGAGCCCGCACCTGGTCACGCTGCTGGTGACGATCGGCGTCGGCCTGGTGATGATCCGGATGGGCTTCCGGGAGCGGCAGCTGCTCACACGGCGGAGCCGCGGCAAGTGCGCCTCCTGCGGCCGCGAGCTGGGCACGCGGCGCAGATGCGAACGCTGCGGTTGAGCTCGAAGGGTTCGGCCTAGTTCGCCGACGCCAGGTAGCCGTGCCGGGCGACGGCGACGGCCTCGATCCGCGAGTGCACGCCGAGCGCCCGAAACAGGTGGCGGATGTGGTTGCGCACCGTCTCCGTGCTGAGGTGGAGCTCGCCCGCGATCTGCTCGGTCGAATGACCCCGCTCGAGCAGCCGCAGCACCTCGGCCTGCCGCGGCGTCAGGCTCGGGTGCGGCGGGCGGTCCGGCTCGTCGTCGACGTGCACGACCTGGCCGAAGACGCCGACGATCTTGTCGCCGGCATAGAGCGGGACCGAGCTGATCTCCACGTTGACCCGGTCGCCGTCCTCCTGGAGAAGCACCACTTGCTCGTCGGTCGACTCGACGTTGCCGACGACCTTCTGCGCGAACGCCTCCCGAGCGCGGTGAGTCTCCTCCGGCGCGACCACGGACGTGAACTGCCGCCCGGTGACGTCGCCGACCACGCGCTTGCCGGCCGGATTGACCCAGCGGATGATCCCGTGGCTGTCGATCACGTAGGCAGGCACGTTGATCTGATCAAGGGCACGCTCGACATCAGCGTCCATCGCCCGAAGCCGGGACATCGCATTCCAGTCTCTCAGCGGGGTTCGGGACGGTCATCGTCCAAAGAGGACGACCTCGAGCGGGCCGCCGCCGAGTAGCCGTCGGCCCTCCCGCTGGCGCTGCGGGGCACGCCGGCCGCGGCGTAGGCGTCGTCCTCGTCCAGCGTCTCGTGCTCGAGCAGCGCCTTGGCGAGCGAATCGAGCTTGGCCCGGTTCTCGCGCAGCAGCGTCAGCACCTGGGCGTGGGACTCCTCGACGACCCGGCGCACCTCCTCGTCGACGAGCCGCTGGGTGTCGGAGGACGTCTCCTGGGGGCCGAAGGGCCCGACGCCGTCCCGCGGCACGACGGCCACCGGCCCGATCGCAGGGCTCATGCCCCAGCGACCCACCATCTGGCGGGCGATCTCCGTCAGCTGCTGGATGTCCGACTCCGCGCCCGTGCTCGTCTCGCCGAAGACGATCTCCTCGGCCGCGCGGCCGCCGAGAGAGACCTGGATCTTCGCGAGCACCTCGGGCTCGCGGTAGTTGAAACGGTCGCTCTCCGGGGCCGAGAACGTGACGCCGAGCGCCATCCCGCGCGGAATGATCGAGACCTTGCGCACCGGGTCGGCACCGGGTGTGAGCATGCCGACGATCGCGTGGCCGCCCTCGTGGTACGCGGTCAGGCGCCGGTCTTCGGGGCTCATCAGCACCTGGCGCTCCGCGCCGAGCACGATGCGCTCGAGGGCGTCCGTGAAGTCGGACTCGTCGACCTGCTCGTGGTTGCGACGGGCCGCCAGCAGCGCCGCTTCGTTCGCGAGGTTGGCGAGGTCGGCACCGACCATGCCGGGCGTCGTCGAGGCGATCCGGCCGAGGTCGACGTCGGGCGCGAGCGGCAGCCCGCGGGTGTGAACCTTCAGGATCGCCGCGCGCCCGGCGCGGTCGGGCGGCTGCACCGCGACCCGGCGGTCGAAGCGGCCCGGGCGCAGCAGCGCCTGGTCGAGCACGTCCGGGCGGTTGGTCGCCCCGATCACGATCACGTTGGTGGAGGAGTCGAACCCGTCCATCTCCGTCAGGATCTGGTTCAGCGTCTGCTCGCGCTCGTCGTTGCCGCCGCTGAAGCCGGCCGCGCCGGAGGTGCGCGAGCGGCCGATGGCGTCGAGCTCGTCGATGAAGACGATCGCCGGCGCGGCTTCCTTCGCCTGGGTGAAGAGGTCGCGAACGCGCGAGGCGCCGACCCCGACGATCGCCTCGACGAACTCGGAGGCGGCCTGCGAGAAGAACGGCACCTCGGCCTCGCCCGCGACCGCCCGGGCCAGCAGCGTCTTGCCGGTTCCGGGCGGGCCCGAGAGCAGCACGCCGTGAGGGATCCGGCCGCCGAGCTTGCGGTACTTCTCGGGGTGGCGCAGGAAGTCGACGACCTCTGTCAGCTCCGCCTTCGCCTCGTCGATTCCCGCGACGTCCGCGAAGGTGACCCGGTCGCCCGAGAGCTGGTAGCGGCGGGCGCGCGAGCGGCCGAAGTTTCCGAGCACGTTCTGGACGTTCCCGGCGCGGCGGATCAGCGCGAAGAGCAGCAGCAGGAACAGCAGCGTCGGCCCGAAGCCGAGCAGGAGGCTCTCCCACCAGGGCGGCCCGTTGTCCAGGGGCTGTGCGTTGACGACGACGCCTTCCTTCTCCAGCAGGGCCGAGAGCGCGTCGTTGTTGGCGAACGCGGGCACCTCGGTCTTGAACTTCGTCGTCGGCTTCGAGCCTGCGTAGGTCTGCTGCTTGGTGAAGGTGCCCTGGATCGCCGTGCCCTTGGAGGTGATCTCCTTCACGTGCTCGGCCTTCACCTGGTTCAGGAAGAACGGGCTGTACGGGACGCGCACTCGCGAGGACGGCTCGGTGGCGCGTGAGCTGAAGTAGATGTTGAAGGCCAGCAGCGCGAGGCCGAACAGGATCCAGCCGCGGCTGACGTGGAAGCGCGGCCGCGACGGCGAGGCCCCGCTCGGGGCCGGCGCGGGCGTGGTCGGGGGGCGCTCGGGGGTCGACACGCTAGGCCTCCTCGCTCTGGCCCGCCTGCCGCCAGACCGAGATCCCGGTCAACAGCACGACCGCGACAGGAAGCAGCCACCAGGCGTTGACGTCGTGGTCGACCAGAATCGCGACCAGGCCGATGGCGACTGCAACGCCCGCGGCCACCGTCCAGTCGTCGCCCACGATGAAGTTCCACCAGAAGCGGCCGAACGCGACGAGGTACTTCATGCGCTTGCCCCCGCGGGCCTGAGCTCGAGCCGCCGGCGGCGCAGCGCCCGCACGAGCAGCCACGAGAACGCGCTCAGGAAGGCGACCAGCGCGAGCAGCGAGAGCTCGTCGCCGGGCCAGTCTGCGCCCGCGCCCTCGGCGCTCCAGAAGCAGCCGAAGCTCGTCAGCAGCAGGCCGACGGCGAACTTGATCGTGTTCTCGGGAACCCGCTCGAGCGGGCCGCGCGCCAGGACGCCTGCCACCACGACCACCACCAGCGCTGCGACCGCGCCCACGATCGCGACGTCGAGCCGGCCCTGAGCGCTGCCGAAGGTGATCACGATGAAGACGACCTCCAGCCCTTCGAGCAGCACGCCCTTGAATGCCACGGTGAACGAGTACCAGTCGAGCCCGGCTCGCCGCTCGCCACCCGCTGCCTCGGCCTCGGCCTGCTCGCGCCGGAACGCCTCGTCTTCGTCGTGCAGCGGCTTGTAGCCGCTCGAGCGCAGGATCGCCTTGCGCAGCCACTGGAGGCCGAAGACGAGCAGCAAGGCGCCGACGACCAGGCGCAGGGCGTCGATCGGGATCTGCGACAGCGCCGGCCCCAGCGCGGCGACGAGCACGGCGAGCACGACCGTCGCGGCTCCGACGCCGATCAGCGTCGAGCGCCAGCCGCGCACCGTGCCGACGCCGAGCACGATCGTCAGCGCCTCGACCATCTCTACCGCGCACGCGAAGAAGGCTCCGAGCCCGATCAGGACCGTCGCGGTGCTCACGACCTGGTGACCACCTTGACGGGCATCCCCACGCTTGCGAAGTCATACGTCCATTGCGCCACGGTCGGCGACTGGCGCACGCAGCCGTGCGAGGCAGCGTATGCCGGGACGACGAGGAACTGGTGGAACGCGATCCCGCCGTTGAACGGGAGCGCCAGGGGAAGCCACTCGCGGAACGGCGTCGACCACCACTTCGGGATCTTCGCGTAGACGCGGTAGTCGCCCGGAGGCGTCGGGGTCGAGGGCTTGCCGGTCGAGACGGCGATCGCGCGCACGACCGCGTTGTCCTCGATCAGCAGCGTGACCTGGCGGTCGAGCAGGACCTCCGCCCGCCGTCCGGAGCGGCCGAGCGTCACCGGCCGCGGCCGCATGGCGGTCATCAGGCGCGAGTCGGTCGCCGCGTCGAGCAGCCCCGTGCGGGGCAGGCGTTCCCACTTCTGAAAGGCGAGGAGCGCGTTGCTCGTCATCGGCCCGAAGCGCCCGTCGGCGTCGCCTTTGAGCAGGTAGCCGAGCGCGATCAGCCGCAGCTGCGCGGCCTTCACATGCGGGTCGGGCGGCTTGAGCCGTTCCGGCGGCGGCTGGGGCACGGGGATGTTCGGCCTGCTCAGGTAGGCGAAGCTGATTGGCCTGCTCGTGTCGACCCCGGGGAAGACGCCCGAGACGCGCTGCCCGTTGACGAGCAGTTGGACGCGGCTCGCGGCCTGCGGCGCGGTCAGCGTGCGCACGAGCTGCGAGAGCCGTGCGAGGAGGCTCTCGCGGTCGCGCCCGGCGATGAAGCGGCGGCCGAGATCGACGGTCGCGACGCCGCGGGAGAAGCTCAGGCGGCGCAGGGGCGTACGGCTCGGGATGTAGGTGCGGAAGCCGTCGCGCGCCTCGGTCTCGGTCGGCCCGGCGAGCAGCTGCCGCACGGCGTCCACGGGGTGGGTGCCCGGCCGCGTCGTCCTGCCGAGCTGCTCGCCGTGCAGGAAGAAGACGGCGACCCGGTGCCCCTGCGTGCCGGCCGAGGCCGTCGCGACCAGGCTGACCGCGATCGCGAGCGCGACGAGAAACGCACGGCGCCTCACGCGGGACCGCCCAAGGGCACGCTCCGTTCCTGGCCCGCGATCCGGCCGGACTGCACCAACAGCCACGCCACCAGGACTCCGAAGACGAAGCCGCCGACGTGCGCGAAGAAGGCCGTGCCACCGCCGTTCGACGTCGCGTTGAACAGCCCGAAGTTCGCCTCGAACAGCTGGTAGAGGAACCAGAAGCCGAGGAAGAACATGGCCGAGATCCGGACCGGCCAGACGACGATCAGCCCGAAGACCGTGCTGTTCGGGTAGAGGATGAAGTAGGCCCCGAGCACGGCGGCGATCGCGCCGCTGGCACCCAGGTTCGGCGTGTGCGCGTCGACGCCGTTGCCGAACATGAGCGTGAAGAACGTCTGGGTGATCGTGGCCGCGAAGCCGCCGGCGAAGTAGAAGAGCAGATAGCCGAGGTGCCCGAACGCGTCCTCGACGTTCTTGCCGAAGACCGCGAGGAACAGCATGTTGCCGAGGATGTGGTCCCAGCTCCCGTGCAGGAACATCGAGGTGATCCAGCTGTAGCCCCACGACTCGGGCCCGTGGCAGGAGCCGTTCACGGTGCAGGGATAGAACGACGCCTGGAAGACCGCATGGTTGAGGTCGGGCAGCTCGTAGAAGAGCCAGACGGCGAAGTTCGCGACGATGATCCCGACGTTGACGAAGGGGAAGCGCCGTGCCGGGATGCCATCCGAGAGCGGAAGCACGTGAGGAGTATCCAGCCCAACATGGGCCTGCGCAATCGGCGATTATCCGCAACTGATGAGGAATCCACAGGCCGGGATCTTCGCGCTCGGCACGAGCTCGCACGCCTACCTCGAGTTCGACGCAGTGGACGGTCGCCACGGGCGGGACGTGGTGGCCGCGATCGCCTCGCTCCGGGAACCGCGGACGACGATGGGCGGCGTCAACCTGGTGGCCGGCTTCCGTCCAGAGCTCTGGAGCTCGATCGACCCCGCCGGCCTGCCCGCCGGGCTCGAGGGCTTCAACGCCGACCTGGC
>Ga0207706_10002000_pt1 | contig 19949 bp, 14 predicted proteins | sample KBSC53metaG_FD_184318 | JGI IMG/M metagenome (GOLD analysis project Ga0207706, IMG submission 184318) | Corn rhizosphere microbial communities from Kellogg Biological Station, Michigan, USA - KBS C5-3 metaG (SPAdes) (version 2) | ecosystem: Host-associated > Plants > Roots > Rhizosphere > Soil ... | reverse complement strand
ATAGGCCGGACCGAATCGAACTGGAGACCTCGGATGAAGACCCGCGCCGCCGTCGCCTTTGCGCCAAAGCAGCCGCTCGAGATCGTCGAAGTGGACCTCGAGGGTCCGAAGGCAGGAGAGGTCCTGGTGGAGATCATGGCCACGGGCATCTGCCACACGGACGCCTACACCCTCGACGGCCTGGACAGCGAAGGTCTGTTTCCGTCGATCCTCGGCCACGAAGGCGCGGGCGTGGTTCGGGAGGTCGGACCCGAGGTCACCAGCGTGAAATCGGGCGATCACGTCATTCCGCTTTACACGCCGGAATGCCGTCAGTGTAAGTCGTGCCTCAGCGGCAAGACCAACCTCTGCACCGCGATCCGGGCGACGCAGGGGAAGGGCGTCATGCCCGATGGGACGAGCCGCTTCAGCTACAAGGGCGAGACCATCTTCCATTACATGGGATGCTCGACCTTTTCGAACTTCACCGTTCTGCCCGAGATCGCGGTCGCGAAGATCCGCGACGACGCGCCGTTCAACACCAGCTGCTACATCGGTTGCGGCGTCACCACCGGAGTGGGTGCGGTGGTGAAGACCGCCAAGGTTCAGCCGGGCGACAATGTCGTCGTTTTTGGCCTCGGGGGCATCGGCCTCAACGTCATTCAGGGCGCGAAACTGGTCGGCGCCAACAAGATCGTCGGGGTCGATATCAATCCGGCGCGCGAGGAATGGGGCCGCAAGTTCGGAATGACGGACTTCATCGATGGCCGGGACAAGGACCGACAGGCGATCATCGACGAGGTGCTGAAGATCACCGACGGAGGGGCAGACTATACGTTCGATGCGACAGGCAACACCGAAGTCATGCGCACCGCGCTCGAATGCTGCCATCGGGGCTGGGGCACCAGCATCATCATCGGCGTCGCCGAAGCGGGCAAGGAGATCGCGACCCGCCCGTTCCAGCTCGTCACCGGCCGCAACTGGCGCGGGACCGCGTTTGGCGGCGCCAAGGGTCGCACCGACGTGCCAAAGATCGTGGACTGGTACATGGACGGCAAGATCGCCATCGATCCGATGATCACCCACACGCTCAGCCTTGAGGATATCAATAAGGGCTTCGATCTGATGCACGCGGGTGAAAGCATCCGCGCGGTGGTGGTTTACTGATGGTCTAGAGGAGAGGCTCCGATGTTCAGTCACATCATGGTCGGTTCGAACGACGTCGATCAATCGAAGAAATTCTACGATTCCCTGTTCGAGAGGGCGGGCAACGTCGATGACAAGGGCCGCGTTGCCTACCGGCGCAGCGGATCCGTGTTCATGATCAGCAAGCCGATCAACGGCGAGCCTGCCTCCCATTCGAACGGCGGGACGATCGGCTTCAACCTAGAGAGCCCTGAAGCAGTCGATGCCTGGCATCAACGCGGCGTCGATGCGGGGGGCAAATCCTGTGAGGACCCGCCTGGCTATCGCGAGAATGCGTACGGCAAGCTCTATCTCGCCTATCTGCGCGATCCTGACGGCAACAAGCTCTGCGGCCTGCATCGCCCCGAACAGTGACGATGGAGATCGTCTCCGAAAACAAGTGCTATGGCGGAAGGCAGCTGGTCATTCGCCATCCATCGTCGGCGACGTCGACCGACATGACCTTCTCGATCTTCCTGCCGCCGCAGGCGGAGAAGGCCGGGAAGCTCCCGGTGGTCTGGTATCTGTCGGGCCTGACCTGCACGCACGCCAACGTTACCGAGAAGGGTGAATACCGCGCGGCATGCGCCGAGCACGGCCTCATCTTCATTGCGCCCGATACCAGTCCACGCGGGCCTGATGTGCCGACCGCGCCCGAGGGAGCATGGGACTTCGGTCTCGGAGCCGGCTTCTACGTCGATGCGACCGAGGAGCCGTGGAGCCGGCACTATCGCATGTGGAGTTATGTGACGGGAGAGCTGCCCGCACTCGTTGGTACCGAGTTCCCGGTCGACATGGATCGCCAGGCGATCACCGGCCACTCGATGGGCGGTCATGGCGCGCTCACAGTGGCGCTGAACTCGCCTGATCGCTTCCGCAGCGTCTCCGCCTTCGCCCCGATCGTTGCGCCTGGGCAGGTGCCCTGGGGACAGAAGGCGCTAGGCGGTTATCTGGGCGAAGACCGTACGACATGGCGCCTGCACGACGCCGTGGCCCTGATCCAAGATGGCGCGAAAGTCCCCGAACTCCTCGTCGACGTCGGCGATGCGGACCCGTTCATCGAAAAGGAATTGCGCCCCGAACTGCTGGAGCAAGCATGCGCCACGGCCGGAATCCCGCTGATGCTCCGCATCCAGCCGGGGTACGACCATAGCTATTACTTCATCTCGACGTTCATGGCCGATCATCTGAACTGGCATGCGGAGAGACTTCGGAGGGGATAGAAGATGAGGCTCAGCCGCCGCGATTTCATTCAAACTGCGGCGGCGATGGGCGCCGCGCTGGCGTGGGGCGGCCCCGCCCGCGCTTCCACGATCAAATGGACCGAGAAGCGCGAACTCTATCCTGAAGGCGTCGCTTCAGGCGACCCCGATCCGACCAGCGTGATCCTATGGACCCGGCGGTCGTTTGGCGATGCCAAGCGACATGTGCTCACGGTCGAAGTCGCGGAGGACGACGCGTTCAACCGCGTCGTTGCGCAGGCGAGGGCGCCGGTATCCGCCCCTTCAGATTGGACCACCCGAGTGCTGGTCGGCGGGCTCAAGCCAGCGCGCGTCTACTGGTACCGCTTCACTGACGCCGAGGGGAACGGCAGTCGCGTCGGACGCACCATCACCGCGCCGGCCGCTGACGATCCTCGACCCGTCAACTTCGTCTTCGTCAGCTGCCAGGACGTCAACGAAGGCAAGCTCAACGCCTATCGCCGCATGATCTTCGAGGATGAGAACGCGCGGCCGTCAGACCAGATCGGCTTCGTGCTCCACCTTGGCGACTTCATCTACGAGGTCGTCGAATATCCTGAGGAAGTGAAGACCCGCTACGACCGCATCATCTACGATGTCGGTCGCATTCCCGACGGCGGCAAGGTCGGAAACTTTCATTTCCCGCTGACCCTCGATGGCTATCGGACCGTCTACAAAGGCTATCTCGCCGATCCTGACCTGCAGGATGCGCGTGCGCGCTGGCCGTTCGTGGCCATGTGGGACAACCACGAATTCTCATGGCAGGGTTGGCAGAGCATACAGCAGGCCGGCGGCAAGTCCCGGCCGGGGCAGAGCATCAAGGTCGCCGCCAACCAGGCATGGTGGGAATATCTGCCTTCTCGCTGCAAGAAGGTTGGCGGCGCGTCGTGGGAACACTTCAATGCTCCCGCGGTGAAGGACGTCGAAATCACCAAGTGGGATGAGAACGGGCTTGGCGACGAGCCCAACAACCGCATCGCGATCAACAGCCTGATCGGCTACCGGGCGCTCCGCTACGGCCGTCACCTCGACCTCATCATCACCGATCAGCACAGCTACCGCAGCCCCGACCCCTTCAGCGACGAGTCCCTGAATAAGCTTGGCGACTGGGGAGCTTACGGCGGGTGGTTCCCCGAAGACCTGCAGCAAGTGCTGGACGGGGGCCGATCCTTCAATGGCGGGAATCCGCCCGCCGAACTCGCGTTCGGGGACGCGCGCATTCCGAACCCCCAGAAAGACGCGCCGCCGCAGACGATCCTCGGCGCTACCCAGAAAGCATGGTTCAAGGACCAGCTGCGCAAGTCCAAGGCGACGTGGAAGATCTGGGGCAATTCAGAAGGAGCGATCGACGAGCGGATCGACCCGCAGAACCTGCCTGCGGGCCTCCTCCCCAAGCCGTGGCCGGCCGGCTTCGCCAATGCCAGCCCCAACGATTACGGCTGCGCGTGGGCGGAGCGTGGCGAGATCTACGACCTTGTCCGCGACGCGAAAATCACCGGCTTTGCGATCGTCTCGGGCGATCGCCACAGCTTTTGGGCGGGATATTCGACGTCCCAACTCCCACCTGGGAAGTTTGAGCCAGTGGGCCTCAGCTTCGTCGGCGCCTCGCTGTCTAGTGCCGGTGCGATGGAAGCCCTCGAGCATCGCCCGCCCAACAAGTTTCCCTTGCGGCAGTTGTACCTGGTCGACCGTCCCGGCTCGGCAAAGCCCGACTGGACCAACAATATGCTCGTGAAGCACGGCGTCCGCTCATGCCTCGAATACGCCAAGACCTTTGATCTTGATCGCGCGCGCGCCCTTTCCAATCCGGAACTTTCCCCGCACATCGAGTTCGTCGATACGGGCGGGCACGGTTATGCGAAAGTTCGGCTTACAGGCACGGAAATGCGGACCGAGTTCGTCTGCATCCCACGGCCGATCACGCGTAGCGAGCGGCCGGACGGCGGACCGCTCCGCTATCGTGTCACCCACACCGCGAAGCTTTGGCGCCCCGGTGAACCTCCAAAGATCGTTCAGCAGGTGCTCGAGGGCGACCCGGGTCTGTCGATCTGAGGGTCGCCGCCGGTGACCGCCGGCTGGCAGGCGCTTTGCGTCGCTACCGCGCTCGCCTGCGGTTTGCTCATCGGCGTCGAGCGGGGGTTCGACCTTCGCGGACTGCAGTCAGGGACTCGCATCGCGGGCGTTCGAACCTTCACACTCGCCGGCCTGGTATCCGGTCTGGCCGGCCTTGCCGGAGCAATGGGCCAGGCCTTCGCGGGTGGTGCGCTAGTCTGCGGGGCGGTCGCTGTGGTGGCAATCGGCTATGCGCATAGACCCGGCCTCTCGAAGCGACCCGATGCGACTACGCCCATGGCCGCGCTAGCCACCATTGGCCTGGGTTTTACGGCAGGTATTGGTCAGCCGGGCTTCGCGATCGCCGGCGCGACCGTTGTCACTTTATTGCTCGCCCTGAAGGCCGAGCTTCACGGTTTGCTCGACAAGCTGGACCAGGACGATGTGAAGGCGCTTGCGCGCTACGCTGTCATCGCTGGCGCGGTGCTCCCCTTCCTTCCCAATGGGCGGTACGGGCCGCTTGGCGCGTGGAACCCGCAAAAATTGTGGCTGGTCGTGGTGCTGGTCACCGGCTTCTCGTTCCTTGGCTACGTCGCCAATCGCATATTCGGTGAGCGGCATGGCACGATAGCCACCGCGCTGATCGGCGGCGCTTACAGCTCAACTGCAGTAACCCAGTCGCTCGCACAGCGTCTCGGCAGCGAGGCGGGGGGAGGCGCCGAGAATGCCGGAATCGCTCTCGCGACCGGCGTCATGTACCTGCGCGTGCTTCTGCTCATCGGCTTGCTCGCTACCCGCGTCCTTGTGCCGTTCGCGCTGATCCTCCTGCCCGCGGTCGTCGTCGCGTGGGCCGGCGGTTTCTGGCTCTACCGCAAGGCGCCCAAATGCGATGCTCCCACTCCGCCTGGCAATCCGATCGCCTTGATTCCGGCTTTCGGCTTCGTGCTGTTCGTCGCCTTCGCTGCGGTAGCGGCCAAATGGGCTGCCGGTCGTTTCGGCGAGCAGGGGATCGCCATGCTTTTGCTCATCGTCGGAACGACTGATGTCGACACGGCGATCATCACCCTGGGCGGCATGCAGCCGACGGCCATTTCCTCGCTGCTGGCTGCGATTGCCATTGCCGGAACCATCATTGCCAACATGGGAGTGAAGATCGGGATCACCTTGGCCTACGCCGGGCGGCGCGGCGTGCCGGCGGTTACGGCGATGGCAATGAGCGTCGTGGCGCTCGCCGCCGGCATCGCGCTCGCCTGGACGCAGCTATGAATACGTTTGCGCCACAGCATTTTCTGCCTGTGCCTAGAGCGTAAGGGCAATATAGCAGCGCCATGGCCGATCGGATCTCGACCCTCGTGATGTTCGGCGCAACCGGCGACCTCGCCCGCCGCATGTTGCTTCCGTCCCTTTACGGTCTCGATTCCGACGGGTTGCTGCCGGACCGGCTCAGGATCATCGGCACTGCGCGCACGGATCTCGACGATTCGGGATTCCGCGAGCGCGCCGAGGCCGCGCTGCAGGAGCATTTGCCGGAAGGCTTCTACAGCGCGGGCATCGCGGAGCGCTTCCTGTCGCGGTTGCATTACGTGCCTGTCGATATCACGCAGCCCGACAGCTTCGGGCGGCTCGCGCAGACGATTGGCGACCCCTGCCACGGGGTCGGTATCTTTCTTTCCACTGCGCCGTCATTGTTCAAGGCGACCATCGACGGTTTGGAGGCAGCCGGTCTAGCCTGCCCGACAGTGCGCATGGCGCTTGAAAAACCGCTAGGCACCGACCTCGATACGAGCCGCGAAATCAACGATGCCGTCGCGGCCGCCTTCCCCGAAGACCGCACGTTCCGCATCGATCATTACCTCGGCAAGGAAACGGTCCAAAATCTTCTCGCGCTGAGGTTCGCAAACCTGCTGTTCGAGCCGTTGTGGAACAGCGCTCATATCGATCACGTCCAGATCACCGTCGCAGAGACGGTGGGTCTCGAGGGACGCGGCGATTATTACGAAAGCTCCGGCGCCCTTCGCGACATGGTGCAGAACCACATGCTGCAGTTGCTCGCGCTGGTGGCGATGGAGCCGCCGAGCGATTTCAACGCCACCGCGGTCCGCGACGAGAAAGTGAAGGTGCTGCGCGCGCTTCGCCCGATCACCGGCGACGAGGTCGAGGCAAACACGGTCACTGGCCAGTACAATCGGGGCGCGATCGATGGGGAGCCAGTTCCGGGCTACGCGGAAGAAGTGGGCCACGACAGCGGTACCGAGACCTTCGTCGCCATCAAGGCACATATCGACAATTGGCGCTGGAAGGGGGTTCCCTTCTACCTCCGCACGGGCAAGCGTATGCCCCAGCGCGACACCGAGATATTCATTCAGTTCAAGGACGTGCCTTATTCCATCTTCGCGTCGCGCGGGGCCACGACAAGGCCCAACAAGCTCGTCATCGGCTTGCAGCCCGAAGAGACGATCAGCCTGCATCTAATGGCGAAGACCCCCGGACTCGACCGACAGGGCGTGCGACTGCGCGAGATCCCGCTCGATATCGGCCTTGCCAACGCCTTCAGCGAATATCGCCGCCGCATCGCCTACGAGCGCCTCCTGCTCGATCTTATCGAGGGGGATCCGACGCTGTTTGTCCGCCGCGACGAGGTCGAGGCGCAATGGGCCTGGATAGACCGTATCCGCGCCGCCTGGGCCGACAAAGGGATCACGCCGCGCACTTATGCTGCGGGCACGTGGGGCCCGTCGGCAGCGATCGCGCTGACCGAACGCGACGGAATCAGTTGGCACGAGTAAGGAACGCGGCATGGCCCTGAATTCCACTGTTGCCGCCGTCACCGACCGGATCATCGAGCGTTCGAAGCCGACCCGTCGCCGCTATCTAGAACTGATGGCCGAGGAGAAGGATCGCGGCATCAACCGCCCTCGTCTCTCTTGCGGCAATTTCGCGCACGGCTTCGCGGCGGCAGGCGAGGACAAGGATGCCATCAGCCACCTTGCCGGACCGAACATCGGCATCGTGACGGCCTTCAACGACATGTTGTCGGCCCACCAACCCTATGGTCGCTACCCCGAGCAGATGAAGATCTTCGCGCGCGAAGTCGGCGCGACGGCGCAGGTCGCCGGCGGGGTTCCCGCAATGTGCGACGGCGTTACCCAGGGCCAGCCGGGCATGGACCTGTCGCTATTCAGCCGGGACGTGATCGCGATGTCGACGGCGGTCGCTCTGAGTCACGGAATGTTCGATGCGGCCGCCCTGCTAGGTATTTGCGACAAGATCGTGCCGGGCCTCCTGATTGGGGCGCTGCGCTTCGGTCATCTGCCGATGCTGCTCATCCCCGGGGGGCCGATGCCGTCGGGACTTCCGAACAAGGAGAAGCAGCGGATCCGGCAGCTCTATGCGGAGGGCAAGGTCGGCAAGGACGAACTGCTCAAGGCCGAGAGCCGCTCCTACCATGCGCCGGGCACCTGCACCTTCTACGGTACCGCCAATTCGAACCAGATGATGATGGAGCTGATGGGGCTCCACATTCCCAACGCCGCCTTCATCAATCCCGCCACGCCGCTGCGACAGGCGCTGACCCGCGCGGCGGTCCATCGGCTGGCGGCGTTAGGGAAGACAGGCGAACGCCCGCTTGGGCAAGTCGTCGACGAGAAAGCCCTCGTCAACGCAATGATCGGCCTCGTCGCGACCGGCGGCTCGACCAACCATTTCATTCATTTGCCCGCCATCGCGCGGGCGGCCGGCATTATTATCGACTGGCAGGATTTTGCCGACCTCTCGTCCGCCGTGCCGCTGATCGCGCGGGTCTACCCCAATGGCGCGAAGGACGTGAACGACTTCCAGGATGCGGGAGGCATGGCCTTCGTCACCTACACTCTTTCGCGCGAAGGATTGCTTCATACCGACACGCTGACCGCCGGCGCGGAAACGATGGATGCCTGGATCGGCAATCCCGAGATGCATGGCGACGAACTCGTCTGGAAATCCGCCGAGGAAAGCGCGGACGTCGATATGCTTCGGCCGGCGACCGACCCCTTCCTGAAAGACGGCGGTACGCGCCTTGTGCAGGGGAATATCGGCAGAGCTGTATTCAAGACGAGCGCCGTTGACGAGGAGCGCTGGCTCATCGAGGCGCCCGCGCGCTGTTTTTCCGACCAGGACGAAGTGCTCCAGGCGTTCAAGAATGGCGAGCTCGAAGGTGACGTCGCGGTGGTCGTTCGCTTCCAGGGGCCGCGCGCCAATGGCATGCCCGAACTTCACAAGCTGGTGCCGACGCTCGGAGTGCTTCAGGACCGGGGCCAACGGGTCGCGCTGATCACCGACGGCCGCATGTCGGGAGCCAGCGGCAAGGTGCCTGCGGCCATCCACGTCTCTCCCGAGGCGCTGCCGGATGGTCCGCTCGCTCGCATACGCGATGGCGACATGATCCGGCTGGACGCGCGGAGCGGCACGCTCGAAGCTGTCGGCGTCGACCTCGCTGCTCGTCCGCCCGCCAACTCGCCGCCGCCACCCCGCGGCACCGGTCGTGAGCTCTTCGCGATGATGCGGCTGCACGTAAGCGAGGCTGAGTTCGGCGCATCAGCGATGATTGCCGCCATGGAGGCCGAGCAAGCATGAGGGCCGTCGCAGTCGCGGATGTCGGCGGGACCCACGCACGGTTTGCGCTCGCCGAGATCGATGGCGGTCGCGTCGTATCGCTCGGCGAGCCGCTCAAGCTACAGACCTCCGATCATGCAAGCTTCCAGCTGGCCTGGGAGGAGTTCGGACGGCGCAAGAACATCGACCTGCCGCAGGAACTCGCCTTGTCCTTCGCCGGGCCGGTCGGCGGCGAGGTGTTGAAGCTCACCAACAACCCCTGGGTGATCCGCCCTTCGCTCATGAAGGATCGGCTGGGTGTCGATCGCTTCACGATCGTCAACGATTTCGGCGCGGTCGGCTATGCCGTCGCGACCTTGCCGGACGAGGACTTTCGGCACGTCTGCGGACCGGACCGGGGGCTGCCGGAGGAAGGCGCCGTGTCGATCGTTGGCCCCGGCACAGGCCTCGGTGTCGCCGCCTTGCTTCGCAGGCGCGGTTCCTACGAGGTGATCGAGACTGAGGGTGGCCACATCGACTTTGCGCCGCTCGACAATCTGGAGGACCAAATCCTGTCCCACCTCCGGCGCAATTTCCGCCGAGTGTCAGTTGAGCGGCTGGTGGCCGGACGAGGCCTGTGGAACATCTACGACGCGCTTGCTGCGATCGAAGGCCGTGACACCATTTTCCATGACGAGAAGGAGCTATGGGCTGCCGCTCTGGAAAACCGCGATAGTCTCGCCAACGCGGCGCTCGACCGTTTCTGCCTGACGCTTGGCGCTGTTGCAGGTGATATGGCTCTGGCGCAGGGCGCATCGGCCGTGGTGATTGCCGGCGGTCTGGGCTTGCGGCTTATCGAGCATCTGCCGCGCTCCGGCTTCCGCGACCGTTTCATTGCCAAGGGCCGTTTCGAGCGCCGTATGGACGACATGCCGGTGAAATTGATCACCTATTCCGAGCCTGGCCTTTACGGCGCTGCCGCTGCCTTTGCGAAAGAGCATGGATGAATATTGACGAGATCATGCGCTCAGCCCCCGTCATTCCGGTGCTCGTCCTGGAAGAAGAGATGGACTGGGCGGCGCTCGGCGAAACCTTCGTCGCCGCGGGCCTGCCGGTCCTCGAAGTGACTCTGAGAACGCCGCTTGCCCTTGAAGCAATTCGCGCAATGGCGAGCGTTCCCGGCGCGATTGTCGGTGCCGGCACCGTCCTCAATGACCGGCATCTCGGCGAGGCTGTCGATGCGGGCGGCAAGTTCATTGTGTCCCCCGGTCTGACGAGGCCGCTCGGCAAGGCGGTGATCAAGTCCGGCGTCGCCTACCTTCCCGGCATTGCAAATGCCGGCGACATCATGCGAGGCCTCGATCTCGGACTCGATCACTTCAAATTCTTCCCCGCCGAAGCATCCGGCGGGATTCCGGCCCTGAAGGCGCTGGCCGGTCCCTTCGGGAGCATTCGCTTCTGCCCGACCGGCGGTATCCGGCCGGAAACAGCGCGCGAGTGGCTCTCGCTCGATCCGGTGCTCTGCGTCGGCGGGACCTGGTTCGTGAAGCCGGGCGACGAGATCACTACGATCGGCGAGCGAGCCCGGGCCGCGGCCGCGCTAGCGGCCTGAAGCCGGCAGCAGGAACTGCAGCGGGACGTCGACGCGCGACGCCCAGCTGATCTCGTTGTGCTTCTGGCCGGGGTAGTTGCGCGTCATCCAGTTCACGCCCTGCCGATAACCGTGCTTCTGAACGACCGCATCGACCCGGTCCTGATATTGCTTGTAGATGGCGTCGAGCGTCTCGGTACCATGATCGAAATAGAGCCTGTGCGCTTTCGGATCCGGGAGCGCTGGCGTGAGGTAACGCTCGAATGCAGACGAGACGCTCTCGAACTCTTCCTGGGGAACCGATTTTCCTTCCGGCGTCATGAACAGCGGCCAGTGCGTCGACATCATTCCCGCAGCGCCGAAGATCTGCGGATATTCGTCGATCGCGTAGAGCGAGATGAGCGATCCCATTGATGATCCCATGATCGCGGTGTTGGCTCGGTCGGTCCTAACGTTGAATCTTTTGTCGATCATCGGCCGAAGTTCCTGGACGATGAACTTCAGATAGCCGTCAGACAGCGGGTCGCCGCCGTAGAGCGCGCGCACCTTGTCGCGATATTCCGGTGGCAGCGACGTGAACGCCTTCGATGGCACATATTCCTGAAGCCGCTTCGGGGTGTTCCAGATGCCGACGACGATGGTGGGCCGCACCTTCTTCTCGGCGATGAGCCTGGAAAGATGCTCGTCGATCTCCCACTCCATGCCGTAGCCGGCCGTCGCCTTGTCGAAGAGGTTCTGGCCGTCGTGCATGTAAAGCACGGCATGCTTTGGCCCGCGGGGCGAATAGCTGGGCGGAAGCCAGACGACTACGCGCCTCGGGTCTGAGTACTTCGACTTGAGCGTGCCGAGATCGACGATTGTGCCGGCGCTGACATGGACGGGCCCGGTGCCGTCACCGGCGATCGCAGGGCTCGCGAACAGACATAACAAGGCAAGTAGCAGTCGCTTGATCATTTGATCCTCACGAAGCGCACGGCCGCACCGCCGCCGGGTGCGATACGGAAGGCGAGACGGTCGGCGGCGGTGACGTTCCGCTGCTCGATCACCATTCCGCGCGGGTTGGTGCGATAGTCGGCATCATCGCTGTCGCGATAGATTTCCGCGCGATAGCGCCGGCCCGGCTCGAGGAAATTGAGCGCGACGTCCACGCGCCGCTCCTGCTCGTCGCCGACTGCGCCTACGAACCAGGTCGGGGCCCCGCGCTGCTTGCGTGCGATCACCGCATAGTCGCCGACCTCGGCCGCGAGGACGCGAGTGTCGTCCCAGTCGACCGCCACGTCCTTGATGAACTGGAAGGGCTGCGGGTTGGCGAGATAATTGTCGGGCAGGTCCGCGGCCATCTGGATCGGCGAATAAAGCACCACGTAGAGAGCAAGTTGCTTGGCGAGAGTCGACAGGATCTGCGTGTCCCCCTTGCCCTTGAGACTCAGGATGCCCGGCGTGAAATCCATCGGTCCCGACAGCATCCGCGTGAAGACGAGGTTCGCTTCATGCTCCGGCGGATTCTTGGGCGTCCCCCAGGCATTATATTCCATGCCCCGTTCGCCCTCGCGCGAGATCCAGTTCGGGTAGGTGCGGCGGAGGCCTGTATCCTTCACCGGCTCGTGCGGATTGACCGCGACCTGCCGTTTCGCGGCTTCCTTCACCACCTTCATGTGATGATTGACCATGACCTGACCCTGGTGCCACTCGAAATGGATCTTCCCGTCCGGCCCCAGCGCCTGGATGCCGCCGGCATCGGCGACATAACCGGTCTTCACGGCGTGGATGCCCAGGCGCTGGTAAAGGTCAAGTGCGGGCCCGAGCTGCCTCTCGTAGTTGGCGATATTCCCGGCCGTCTCGTGGTGGCCGATGATTGCGATGCCTTTCGAGCGGGCATAGCGCGCGACCTCGGCGATATCGAAGTCCGGATAAGGCTCGGTGAAGCTGAAATCGAACCCGCGACCGAACCAGTCGCCGTCCCAGCCTTTGTTCCAGCCCTCGACCAATACCCCGCCAAAGCCGTTGCTCGCCGCGAAATCGATGTAGCGCTTCGTGTTTTCGGTGGTCGCGCCATGTTTCGGCCCGGAATTCCAGGTCGCCTGATCCAGGTGCATCGCCCACCAGATGCCGACATATTTCATGGGCTTCACCCAGCTGACGTCGCCAAGCTGGTTCGGCTCATTGAGATTGAGGATGATCTGCGCCGATTTGTAGAGCGCCGGTGCGTCGGGGGCGATCATGATCACTCGCCATGGCGTTGCCATCGGCAACCTGCGGCTGACCTTCGGCCCCGTCGATGATGGCATCAGATCGGCTTTGAGCACTCGGCCCTGCACGCGCCGCAGGTCCATTCCCGAATAATCGACCAGCGCCGCCTCGTGGAACGACAGATGCAATCCACTCGCCGTGCGGACCGTCAGCGGCGTCTGCGCCGTTCCGATCTCCTCGATCGGCGTACGTCGATAGAGATATTCCTCGCGGTTCCACTCGAGGGCCTCGTCCCACCAGGCCGTGCCCGGCTCGGCTACGTTGAACTCGGTCAGCTCGTCGGCGATGTTCGCCTGGCTGAAGCCCGGAGCTGCGAACAACTCGTAACGGAAACCCACACCGTCATCGAACAGGCGGAACACGACGGTCATCCGCCGCTTGAGCCAATTCTGCTCGTCGAAGCTGACAGCCAGCTCGTTGTACCGATTACGAATCGTCCGATATTCGCCCCACGGCTCTTCCCAGGCTTGGTCGAAGCTGCGGGTGGTGTGTCCGGCCGCCTTGAAGTTGCGCAGCATTTCGGGAGCATCGGTGAACAGGAAGCCGAGACGGCTCTCGGCGATGACCGGCCTGCCTAGTCGTGACACCATATAGCCGACGCGCCCTTCGGCGTTGACGGTCAGGTCTACGTGCACGGTGCGCGATGGGCTGTCCGCGCTCGCCACGATCTGCGAGCCGCTGGGCGCTTGGGCGACTGTCTGGGCGGTGACTGGAACGGCGACGAAGGCCAGGACAGCGGCCAACAAGCGCAACAGCGTCATGCGATCTCCTCGATCACTCCGGCGTACGGTCCAAGCGAGGCACTGTCGACATGACCGGCGCGGACCAGCTCTTTTCCGGCTGATCCGAATGGAATCGCACGGTCGGAAAGGTTGAAGCTGCAGCGAAGCTGCTGGCCGGAACCCGTTCGATCGAACACGAGCAATGCGTCGCCCGCTTCGCTCACGGCCATCGACCCTAAGCGAAGTGCCGACGATCGCCTACGGAGCTCAAGGCAAGAGCGCGTGAAATGGAGAATGGAATCGTCGGCGCGCTCTTGCGTGTCGACGGCCAGCCCGTCGTGCGCCGATCCGACCGGCAGCCAGGGTTCCGCGGATGAAAAGTCGAGGTTGGTTGCGCCCGCCTTCCACGGCATTGGTGTCCGCGCGCCGTCCCGGCTCAGCGTGTGCGGCCAGTTGGCGATCGCTTCCGGGTCCTGAAGGCGGTCGAACGGCACATCGACCTGCGGCAGCCCCAGCTCTTCACCCTGATAAATGATGATCGAGCCGCGGAGCGTGCACAGCAACAGCATCTTCATCCGCGTGAAGGCGTCGCGGTGCTCCTGGTCGACCCACCGGGAGACGGCTCGCGGCGCGTCGTGGTTCTCGAACGCCCAGCTGGGCCAGCCGGCATCCTCCGGCCAGTTTCTCGCCACTTCGGCGACCAGTGCCGGCGTCAGCTTCTCGGCGTAGAGGAAGTCGAATCCGTATGCGCTGTTCAGTCGTGCATCGCCGGCAGTGAACGCCTGCATCTCACCCAGCGCGTGATCGCCGCCTACCTCGGCCACCGTGAAACGGTCGCCATAGCCGTCGGTTACCTGCCGTACCCGCTCGAGGAACTTCACGATGTCGGGATGCGACTGGTTGTAAAGGTGCTGCTGGAAGTCGAACGACCGGTTCCTCTTACCTCCGCCAGCAGCGGGCGGATTGTCGCGCAGCTGCGGGTCGTGCATCGCGAAGTTGATCGCATCGATGCGGAAACCGTCGACTCCTCGATCCAGCCAGAAGCGCGCGACGTCCAGCAGTGCATGCTGCACCGCTGGATTATGGACGTTGAGATCAGGTTGTCCCGGCAGGAAGTTGTGAAGATAATATTGGCCGCGCCGCGCATCCCACGTCCATGCCGGCCCGCCGAATACGGACTGCCAGTTGTTTGGTGGCGAGCCGTCTGGCTTGGCATCTGTCCAGACGTACCAGTCGGCGCGGGCATTGTTGCGGCTCGTGCGGCTTTCCCGGAACCACCCATGCTGGTCCGAGCTGTGCGAATAGACCTGGTCGATGATGACCTTGAGCTTCAGCGCGTGGGCGCGCTCGACCAGAGCATCGAAGTCGGACAGGGTCCCGAACACCGGATCGACGCCGCAATAATCGGCGACGTCATACCCGAAGTCGCGCATCGGCGAGGTGAAGAAGGGGGACAGCCAGATCCCGTCGACGCCAAGCTCAGCGACATAGTCGAGGCGCCGTGTGATCCCAGGAAGATCGCCGATCCCGTCGCCGTTCGTATCGACGAAGCTGCGCGGATAGATCTGATAGATGGCGGCGCCCTTCCACCACGGCTCAGCCGTGGAGGCATTCGCCTTCGCACTTACTTGTTCAGCGAGCATTGCACACGGCGTAACCGAGCGGCGGCAAGTTGATGGCGACGCTGCCCGGCGCGGATGAAGTGGCGGGGCAGTTTCCCGCGAGCGTGTCGAAAGCGGCGGAGCGGGTTTCGACGACCACGTTCTGCTTCAACGTAACGTTCGACGTATTGAAGAGCAGGAGCGTTTCGCGACCACTGGAGGGATCGAAACGCGACACCGCGAACAAGCCCGGCTTGTCCTGAGAATAGCGGACCAGCTGGCGGCCACGCGTTAGCGCGGCGTGGCTGGTGCGAATCCGGGCGAGCTTCGCGATCTCCTGGTACATCGGATGTTGCGGGTTGAAGTTCGCCTGTGCTGTCGTGGAGTTCGTGCCGAGCAGCCTGTCTTCATTGTAGGTAGCGACCTTGGACGCAAACATGTCCTGGCGCGCGTCCTGGTCTCCGCCCTTGCCTACGAAGCCCTGCTCGTCGCCCGAATAGATGGTGGGCACGCCACGGAGCGTTAGCAACATGGCGTGACCGAGCATGTCACGGCGCAGCAGCTCGTCGTCACCGCCCTTGTATCCGAACATTTTCATGAGCGCCGGAAAGCGCCCGGCGTCGTGATTGCCGAGGAAGGTAGGCAGCCGCAGAGCCGCGGGAGCTCCTCCTTCGTAGAGCGGATCGGCGCGGAACAGCTTCGCAAGCTCGTCTGTGCCGGCAACCCCCGCGACGACGTCGATGACCGCGCGACCGAATGCAAAATCGAGGATGCTTGGAAGCTTGTCGACCCGCGTATTCACCGCGGTGTGAGCGGGGTCCATCTCGCTCGTCGCAACCTCGCCGAAGATGTGGAAGTTGGGAATTCCTCTCGCTCTGGCGCGCTTCAGCATCGCCGGGACGAACTGTTGCCAGAAGACCGGATCGACGTGCTGAGCCGTGTCGATCCGGAAACCGTCAACGCCATATTTGTCGATCCAGGCGCCGTAGATCTCGATCATGCCCCGGATCACGCGCGGATGCTCCGTGAAGACGTCGTCGAGCCCGAAGAAGTCTCCCATGGTGCTCGACTCGCCGCGGAAGGTCGAGTTGCCCCGGTTGTGATAGTAGATCGGATCGTTGAGCCAGGCGGGGACCTTGACGTTCTTCTCGGCGTCAGGGACGCGCACCTGATAAGCGTAATTCGGATTCTTCAGCTTGGCGAAGTTCGCGACACTGCCGTCCTTCTCGCCGGCGAAGCCCGGGTTGATCGGCGCACCGCCGATCCCGCCGCGGCGCTGATATGGAAAATCGGCGATGCTGCGGTAGGGGCACTCGACCCCGCTCTTGCAGCCTTCGAGCTGAATCACATCGGCCGTGTGATTGGCGACGATGTCCATGTAGACCTTCATGCCCTTGGCGTGCGCCGCATCGACGAAGGCCTTGAAGTCGGCATTGGTGCCGATGTGCGGATCGACCCGCGTGAAGTCGGTGATCCAGTAGCCGTGATAGCCGGCGCTTTCCTGGCCGGGTGAACCCTGGACGGCCTTGTTGGCGAAAATGGGCGACAGCCAGACCGTCGTCGCGCCAAGGCCTTTGATATAGTCCAGCCGCTGGGCGAGACCCTTGAGGTCCCCGCCGTGGAAGAAGCCTTTGTGCGTCGGGTCGAAACCAGTTGTCAGGCGGTCGCCGTCAAGGCCGCCGCGGTCGTTCGAGGGGTCGCCGTTCTCGAACCGGTCGGGCAGCACAAAATAGATTACCTCGTCTTCGGGCCGGCGCGCGCGAAAGTCAGGGGCGGCCGTTGCAGCGGCCAGGGCGAGCGCAGCTGAAAAGATCATGCCGGAATCAACTCCCGTTTTACTGGGCCGAACTTGGCCACGAACTCGCCGTGCTCCGGCATGCGTGCGACTTGCTGCATATGAGAGCGCTCGAGCCCGTCAAGAAATTCGCGAAGCCTGGCTTCAGGCAATTGGTCGGCGATCGGATGATAGGTCTCGGGAACGATGTTCTGGCCGATCATCACGTGGATCCACGCCCGCGTGTCGAACAGCTCGTCGAAGCTGGGAATGACCCGCCCGGTAGCCCGAAACAGATCGATCTTGTGTTGCAGCGGTTCCGGGACTTCCATCGTCCGGAGCGCATCCCAGAACGGCTCCCCTTCGCGCTGGTTGGCGTGATAGTGGAGGATGATGAAGTCGCGGATCCGCTCCATTTCGAACGCCGCGCGCGAATTGTAATCCTCGCGGATCGCGTCGGTGACTTCGCCTGCGGGCAAGAGGTCGACGAGCCTTGTGATCGCGGTCTGGATCAGGTGAATGCTGGTCGATTCCAGCGGCTCGATGAATCCCGACGAGAGGCCGATCGCAACGACGTTGCGCACCCACGTCTTGCTTCGGCGCCCCGTCTTGAAGCGGATCGTGCGCGGGTCGGCCAGTGCCTCGGCGTCGAGGTTGGCGAGAAGCGTCGCGGCGGCCTCGTCCTCGCTGATCTCGCTCGACTTGAAGACATAACCGTTGCCGATGCGGTGCTGCAGCGGAATTCGCCATTGCCAGCCAGCCTTGCGCGCAATCGAGCGGGTGAGCGGAATGAGGGGATCGACCCTGGCGCACGGCACCGCGATCGCGCGGTCGCACTGCAGCCAGTGGGTCCAGTCCTCGAATCCCGCCTCCAGCTCCTGCTCGATCAGCAGGCCTCGGAAGCCCGAGCAATCGACGAAAAGGTCGCCCGCGACCCTCGTGCCATTGGCGAGGACGACGGCGTCGACATCGCCGTTTTCGCCGTTGCGCTCGACGGCGACGATCCGCCCTTCCTGACGGACCACGTCGCGCTGCTCGGCAAAGCCGCGCAGGAACTTGGCGTAGAGGCTCGCATCGAAGTGGAATGCGTAGGGCATGGGCGGCAACGGACTGCCGGGCGGATGCTGGATGTGGGCGAAGCGGTTCGCGGCAATGGCCAGGGTATGCAGAACATAATGGCCCAGCGGCTTGGAGATCCCGAGCTTCAGGCCCCTCAGCCAATAATGATGAAAGGGCACGACGCCGAGCGCGCTGCCGACGAGGCCGAAGGCATGGACATAGCCTTGATCGGGACGGCCCCATCCCTCGAATGCGATGCCGAGCTTGTAGGTCGCGCCGGTCGCCGAAAGGAATTCGGACTCGTCGATCCCCAGCGCGTCGTTGAACATCATGATCGACGGGATCGTGGCTTCACCCACGCCGATCGTTCCGATCTCGTCGGATTCGACGAGGGTAATCGACCAGCCGCTCAGGAATCGCGACAGTGCTGCGGCGGTCATCCACCCGGCCGTGCCGCCGCCGACGATGACGATCCGGCGGGGGGCAGTCTCACTCATAACCTGATCTCACGCTCGGCAGCCCCGGCAGCGCCTGAAGCGCCGCCGGAACCGCTGTTTGTCAGCCGCGCTCGGCGCTGGGCGGAGGAGGCGGAGGTGGTGGCGGGGGCACCGGGCAGGTCGCCGTCGCCGCAACCACCGACCCATCGGAACAGGTCTGCGTCGCCGGTGGGGGCGGCGGCGGAGCCGGCGGAGGCGGCGGAGGCGGCGGGGCGGCATGGCCGCCGAACTTGTATGACGCGCCCAGCATCCACCTGCGGCCGTACCGCTGATAGTCGATGACCTGGTTCGTGTGACCCGGGTTGTATGTCTTGAACGGCTCGTTCGTGAGGTTGAGGCCCTGCAAGTAGACGGAAAGTCCGCTCAGCATTGAGCCCGGCTGGAACTCATAGCCGACCTGGGCATCGAAGATCGTCTCAGGCGCCGCGCGGCGGAATACATTGTTCGCCGCGAAGCCCGAAACCTCACCGTTGAAGCTCGACCGGTAGCGAACGCTGCCGCGTGCCGAGAAGCCCCACTTCTCGAAGAAGAGCGTGCCGTTGGCCACCCACTTCGAATAGCCGGGCAGGTCGGTCGACGGAGCGCCGGGGTAAATTTCCACCTTCGACTTGGTGTATGACACGCCGCCGGTGGCGCCGAAGCCATCCAGCGCCGGTATCATCTCGCCGATCGGAAGCGTCGCCGCCAGCTCGACGCCGTACATCTTGCCGCCCTTCACATTGTAGGGCTGCTTGATGAAGCCCTGCGTGATCCCCTGCGGTGGAAGATAGGTGGCGGTCTGCGTCGGATCCGTCGTCTGCACGTTCGAGGGCAGCGGGAAGCCCGTATAGTCGAACAGGATGTTGGGCAGGTTCTGCTCGACGACGAATGTGTCGAAATATTTGTAGTAGAACTGCGCCGATACGTAGCCCTTGATGCCGAAATATTTCTCGACGCTGAAGTCCGCCGCGTTTGCGCGGAAGGGCCGCAGCTCGGGATTGCCGCTGTCGCCTGACAGGAGGTTGTAGGACGCGCAGGTCGTGCACAGGCCGTACCTCAGGCCAAGGCGCATCGAGTCCATGCGCGGCCGCATGACCTCGCGAGCAAGGCCAAGGCGAATGACCCAGTCCGACGTCCAGCGCGCCGACAGGTTCAGGCTGGGCATGACGTCCCAATATTTCGCGCCGTCGGTAACCGGCGTCAGCACGCCATTCTGCGCGACATAACCATTGGTGTGCTGGTCGGTATGGACCGCCTGGATGCCGATGTTGCCGGTTAGTCGGGCATCGCCCAGTTCGGCCTTGATGTCCGCCTGTGCATAGACCGTTCCGAGCTTCTCGTGAACGTCATAAGCCTTCGCCTGAACGTCGAGATTGCTGTTGTTGGACGACAATGAGTAGATCCCGCCGTCGAGCAGATCCTGCGGGTCGAAGGCAAGCGTATGGCCAAG
>Ga0207706_10001991_pt1 | contig 20011 bp, 13 predicted proteins | sample KBSC53metaG_FD_184318 | JGI IMG/M metagenome (GOLD analysis project Ga0207706, IMG submission 184318) | Corn rhizosphere microbial communities from Kellogg Biological Station, Michigan, USA - KBS C5-3 metaG (SPAdes) (version 2) | ecosystem: Host-associated > Plants > Roots > Rhizosphere > Soil ... | reverse complement strand
CCTTCCAGACAACGCCGAAGCCGCCGCGATAATCCCACATCGTCCACCCAATTCCATCTGCTTCGAGTGCCGTGCGCACGTCGTGAATCCATGCCATGCGCGACGCCGGTTCCGTAACCCTGCGGTAAGCGCCGAATTCATTGCAGAGAAGCGGAACGTTGTGATCTTTGCCCCACGCTGCGGCCGCGTCGATCTGAAGACGGATGCGATGCGCGTCCCAATGATCGAGCCAATAGTGCTCCATTGCATAGCGGTGTGACGCATCCGGAATCTGCTTCAAGACCTCGCTCATCGAGTTCTCCGTTGCCGGATAAGGAACGCCGTGCGTGTAGATCCACCAGGTCGCGCCCCAACCCGCTCCCTGATGAGTGAACTCGTGCGGTTCGTAAAAGTGGAAGGTGTAAATCACATTGCCATCGGGCAGAGGCTGCTGCGTGAGCAAGTCGGCGATGCCGGAGTAATTGGGGCCGGTGGCGATGATGGTATTGCGAAGAGCGACGTCGCGTATAGCCGCTGCTGCCCGTGCCTGAATCCCCGCCCAGCGATAGGGGTCGCTCACTTCGGGCTCGTTCATGATCTCGAAGAAAACCTTTTCGGGATCGCGCGTTGCATAGTGCGCGGCAAGTTTGCGCCACAACATCACGAAGCGGTCCACGCCCGCACTCGTGGTGCGCACTTCTGTTTTATAGAGGCTCTCGGGATGGATATCGATCTGCACCGCCATTCCCTTCGCGAGCATGGCGTCAACGGCGTGGTCGAGGCGCCCGATGAAATCCGCGTTGAAGCCTTCCTTGTTCCAGGGCGATTGCTCCAGCGGAACCGCATCGATGCTCAGGCGCACGCTGTCAAAACCGAGTTGCGCCATCAAAGCGATGTCGTCGTCGTTCGTATAGCGGTCAGTGCGCGCGGTAGAATAATCCTCCGCCGATTGTGCAAACCATTCTGAGGCGTTGATGCCATGGCGCAGATGCTGGGCTCGGGCAAAGGCAGTTCGGACGTCCGCAGTTCGATCCTGCGCAGCGGCGGGAATGATGAGAACAAGGAAGGCGACCACACAACGAAGGCAAAAACGCACGGTTAATCTCCAAATAAAGAATGAGTAGGAATCTGGAGGCAACTTTACTACGTCGCGCAATCAGCTCGTTGTGACGGCGCGCAAAACAGAAGCGGCCCCCGATGGGAGCCGCTTTGGGTGGGAATTCGATTCACTTACTTGCTGGAAATGTGGTCGAAGGCGTCGGTGGCCGCAGCGGCCTGCTCGTAGGTTGTCCGCAGATACTTGTGCGGATTGACCGCTACTTTGTGAACCCTGACTTCGTAGTGAAGGTGCGGGCCCGTAGCGCGCCCCGATTGACCCACGTAGCCGATGACCTGTCCGCGGCTCACGTGCTGGCCGGGCACAACCGCGATTGCGGAGAGATGCCCGTAGAGGGTCAAAACATCGTGTCCGTGGTCGAGAACGATCTGGCGGCCATACCCAGCGCCAAGCGTAGTCCCAGTTACGTCGCCATCGCCCGCGGCTCGCACAGGTGTTCCGTACGGCGCATCGATGTCCATGCCCGAATGGAAGGCACCTTCACCGTTGATGGGGTCTTCGCGCTGTCCGAAGCTCGATCCAACCCGGCCTTCGACAGGCCAAATGGAAGGAGCGTCGGCGAATTGGGTCCAGTCACCCGCAAAAACAGGGGAAAGTCCGCCCTCAAGTGCGCGGGTCACGCGGCCTGACATGGCCTGCGCGCGCAGCTGGTAAAACTGGTCCATCGATTGTTTGACGTTTTGCTGATTCACCTCATCGGTGAGTGCCAGGCTTGGCGGAGTGGGTGCCGCGGCAGCGGCGCTTGCAGCCGCAGAATGCTTCGCAGCAATCAATCTGTTTTGCCTCAAGCCGTAAAGTGCGGAAACCTCGCTCGCCAGGGCACCGAGAGAAGCAACCTGCACATCGCGATCATGCGCAACCTGGGCCAGCTGCCTGTAATCCTTGCGCAGGTTCTGGTTGTCCTGACGAACCTGGTTAAAGCTCTCGGTCTTGAGCAGCATGCGCGTATAGGAGCCGGCCAGTCCCACGATGGTGAAGGCACCCACCAGTGCGGCAGCGACAAATCCATATACGTAGTGGAGAGGAAGCGGAATCTTACGGATCCGACCGTCTTCATCTCTGGCAACAAAAAGAATGTAATAGCGCTTCCGCAGCATGAATCCTACTTTCATCCGGTACAACCTGAAAGGCTGCAACTCGCTGAATTTTCAATGAAAACAAGATACCCGGAGGGGTCCTTATTCAGGGGCCCTCTCGATTGACCACACGCACCTGGGGGAGCGCTTTCTGTGTAACGCCAATACAGGCTAGCAGTGCGCACCGGGGGGGTGTCAATGCGGATACCTAGGAAAAGTCGCCCTAAAGTTCAATCTATCGACTGGTTTGGCCGATACCTACGAGTACATTGAAGGGTAGCAGATTGCCCTATTCTCTTGTTGGATGCCTTCAAATCGAAGCAAGTCTATGAAACGGAAAAGCGCAGGCGAATTGACATTGCTCGAGCGGATCCGCCATCGAGCTCCGCAGAGTAGCCGCGAGCTACGCCTGGGAATCGGTGACGATTGCGCGCTGCTGCGCCCCGCTGCCGGTGAGGAGCTGGCCGTAACTACCGATTTATCAATCGCGGGACGGCATTTTCGGCTTGGAATCCATCCGCCCGAAGCCGTCGGTCATCGCACTCTGGCCCGTGGATTGAGCGATCTGGCCGCGATGGGCGCAAGACCCGTAGCTGCCTTTCTTTCATTAGGATTGCCGCGCGAACTGGCGGTGGCGAAACGCGGGCGCACCTGGGTAGATCGCTTCCTCGATGGTTTTTTCGCGCTGGCCGACCGCACCAAGACCGCTCTCGCCGGGGGAGATTTGGCCGAGTCGCCAGTGGCAATGGCAGACATCGTGCTTGTCGGTGCGGTCCCGCGCGGTCGAGCCCTGCTGCGTTCCGGTGCCCGCCCGGGCGACTTGCTTTATGTAACCGGAGCTCTCGGAGGTGCCGCCGCAGGCCTTCGCCTGCTGGACCAAACATCCGCTCGAAAGAAGGGCGCCTCATTTTCAATTTCCGGCCGTAACGCGGATCTGCTGGCACCGCACCTTTATCCAGAACCGCGCCTGGCTCAAGGTCGCCGGCTTCAGCAGCAAGCCCTGGCCACCGCAGCCATCGACGTGAGTGACGGCCTCTCTACCGACCTTGCCCACCTGTGTTCGGAGTCTCGCGTCTCCGCTGAGGTGGATTCCGCGATCCTGCCATCAAATCCGGCAGCAACTTTGAACGATGCTTTAAACGGAGGTGAGGATTACGAATTGCTATTCACCGCCTCACCAAAAGCGAGGATTCCGAGAAGCATTTCCGGAGTTGCGATCACTCGAATTGGCCGCATGCTTCCGATCAGAAAAGGTCGCCCGCCGGTAATGCTGGTTACCGCGAAGGGCAAAGAACCGCTCGAACCTCGAGGATGGGAGCATTTCTCCTGAATTTCTGCGGCGCTGGCGCTGGTAGCTGCTGCTCTCGTTTCTGACAGATTATGATCATGGGCTATGGACAGCGGAACGATTCGGGTGCGTTTTGCACCGTCGCCAACTGGGCTGCTCCACGTGGGCAATGCTCGAACTGCTCTGGTCAATTGGCTGTTCGCACGTCGGATGGGCGGGAGTTTTATCCTTCGCATCGAAGACACCGATTTGGAGCGTTCCGAAGCTCGCTATGAGAAACAACTCATTGAGGACCTTTGCTGGATGGATCTCATGTGGGACGAGGGACCAAACGAGAATGGCGAAGGCGAAAAAGGTGCATTCGGGCCGTACCGCCAATCAGAACGGCTGAAGATTTACGCGGAACACACCGCTCGCCTGTTGGCCGAGGACAAGGCCTACCATTGCTTTTGCACGCCCGAAGAACTTGAGGAGGAGCGCAAGCAAGCAGTGGCCGAAAAGGGATCGCAAGTGTACTCCGGCAAGTGCCGACAACTCAGCAGAACGCAGGTTGATCAGAATGTGAGCAAGGGAATACCTTTCGCAGTTCGGCTGAAGATTCCCGGCCGGCCCATTCGCTTCCACGACATTGTGCGCGGGGATCTTGAGTTTGACCCAGCCACCGTGAGCGATCCAATTCTCGTCCGTTCGGCAAAGGGCGGATCAGGCGGAGCGTCGCCGGGCGTGCCGGTTTACAACTACGTCGTTACGGTCGACGATGCCTTGATGGGGATCACTCACGTGATTCGCGGTGACGACCACATCTCAAATACGCCAAAGCAAGTGGCCATCTACGAAGCTTTCGATTGGCCTGTACCGCAGTTTGCGCACCTATCGACAATTCTTGGGGCTGACCGTGAGCGCCTCTCCAAGCGTCATGGCGCGACCTCGATTTCAAGCTTTCGAGAGATGGGCTATTTGCCGGAGGCGATGGTCAACTACCTGGCTCTTCTCGGATGGGGCGCCGAGGACGGCAAGTCCGAAACCTTCACACCGGAAGAGTTGGTCCGGGCCTTCTCACTTGAGCGCGTCACACCCAGCCCCGCCATCTTCGACTTCGAAAAACTGAACTGGCTTAACAGGCACTATATGAAGCGTGCCGACCCTGCTCGGCTGGCAGCGCTTTGCTGGCGTTACTTCGACGGACTGCTACCGAAAATAGACCAGGCATCGAGTGCAGTAGAGGTTTGGTTTTCACAGCTGGTAGAACTGTTTGTCCCAAAGGTGAATCATCTCGATGAACTTCCCGCCAAAACTGCATTTGTCTTTAACGTCGATCCGGAGCAGGCTCGCGCAGTCGAGGAAAATGCTGCAATTCTGACGATGGATTCCGCGCGAACCGTTCTGACAGAAATGGCAGACCGCGTACGTGCTCATTCAAGCCAGGTCACCGCCGCAGAGTTTTCGGCGTGGATGACGGAAGTAAAACAAGCCACGGGGGTCAAAGGAAAGGAACTATTTCATCCCATTCGCATCGCTCTCACCGGCTCTCACTCGGGACCGGAGTTCGACAAACTGATTCCTCTCATCGAGCAGGGCGCGGCACTGAAGCTCGGCATTCCCAGTGTTCGCCGACGGCTCGAGCAATTCGTCGGGGTATAGAACGCTTGAAGGACATTTTCTGGATCAACCACGGGGACCCTGCCGCGCAATCATCGCTTGCGATCGTCCTGCGGCCGCAGGGTGGCTACCAGTTGTCGGATGCTCTCCTCGGATTGAGAAGAGATGGTGTGAATACCCTTGTATCGATGCTGGAAGAGTGGGAAGCAGATTATCTTGGGCTTGCGGATGAACCCCATATCGCAGCGCAAACCGGTATTACATTTCTCTCACATCCAATTCCAGATCGCGGGACACCAATCGACATCGCCGGTTTTGACAAGTTTGTTGCCGGCCTGGCCGCGCGCATGCGAACCGGCGAACGGATTGGCGTGCACTGCCGAGGCTCGATTGGCCGATCCACGATTGCAGCAGCGTGCACGCTCATTCATATGGGATGGTCGCCTCTTGCCGCACTCAAGGAGATCGAATCGGCTCGGGGCTGCAGTGTTCCTGACACCGATGAGCAGAGGGAATGGATCATTCGATACGAGGGCAGACGTTGACTACATCGGACATCGACACCTTTCCCCATTGTTGGCAAGCCGAGGTGCTCTCAGAGCGACCGATGATTTTGCCGCCGCATCACTTTGTCTATCCGCAGGATGCCGAAGAAGTGGAACGCGGCGCAATGGAGATTCTCATTCGACCCGATGCGGCCGGCGCTCCGCCGTTTCTTGCCACCTGCGCGCTCGGGTTTCGAGACCCGGCGGCTCCGACGGGGATTTGGTCCGTACCAAATTCGGCGGAGATATGCGCATTGTCGGGTGGATACGCCTACATCATCGACACAACAGCTCCCGACCAATTCACAATGATTCCCTACCGGCCGGTGCTCGAAGTTCGTCCGCTGCCTGAAGAGGGACTGATGCTGTTTGTCGGCCATCATGCAATTCTGGCCTGGGGCGCGCACGGCGAGGCATGGAGATCGAACAAACTCTCGGATGAAGGCGTGACGATTACGGGCCTGCAAGACGGAGTGCTGCACGGCGTCGGCTGGAATCTGATGACGGACAAGGAGACACTTTTCCTGCTGGACGTGAAGACCGGGTCTCCGATTCAAGCCGCTCGAAACTGATCTGCGTATTTTGGAGGAATAGGTTCTTGCGAATTCGAACCGCATCCCTTTGCTTCTTTCAGAACGGCAATCGGGCTACTGGCTAACTTGGGATATATTCCAAATACCGCGTTTGCCTCGGGTTGCTTGTGAGCCCGATGACACTCTCAGAATCTAAGAGGGCGGGCCAACTATGAGAGCTGTTCAAATCATCCGCGTCCAACCTGAGCCAATGCTGGCTGAAGCGGACGTTCCAGTGCCGGCGCCCCGCGACGGCGAAGTCCTGATCAGAGTTCATGCTGCCGGGGTCACGCCGACCGAACTGCTTTGGTCTCCGACCACGCAGAACAAAGACGGAAGTCCGCGAAATCGCGCAATACCCGGTCACGAATTCTCGGGCGTTGTCGCCGCACTCGGCAAAGACATCAAGGACTTCTCAATCGGCGACGAAGTTTTTGGGATGAACGACTGGTTCGTCGATGGCGCGACGGCGGATTATTGCACCGCGCCAGCCACAAGCCTCGCGCACAAGCCGAAGTGTCTTACCCATGCTGAAGCAGCAGCCGTGCCCATTGGCGCGCTCACGGCGTGGCAGGGCCTCAACGACCACGCGAAGTTACAGGCATGGGAACGAATCCTCGTGCACGGAGGAGCAGGCGCAGTTGGAACTTTCTGCATTCAGCTTGCAAGGCATCGCGGTGCGAAGGTGATTGCCACAGCATCGACACGCAATGTAGGTTTTGTTTCGCGCATTGGAGCAGACCAGGTTATCGACTACGCAATGGATGCGTTCGATCGGATTGTCAGGGGTGTCGATGTTGTGTTTGACACGGTTGGCGGGGAAACACTGCGCCGCTCATGGAGCGTGCTTAAGCCGGGCGGCCGCCTGGTAACGGTTGCCGCAGACAGTGAAAACACAAACGACGCGAGAGAAAAGAAGGCTTTTTTTATCGTCGAGCCAAATCACAAACAACTTACCGAGATTGGAGAAATGCTGGAATCCGGTCAGCTCCGCGTTTTTGTTGATGAGGAAGTTCCATTTTCAAGCGCAGCCGCAGCTTACAACCGAGAGACAAAGCGTTCACTTGGTTACGGCAAAACTGTCATCGTCATGCCCGTCACGGAATCTCATTGAACCAGGAGAAAAGAGATGAATCGACTCGCAGGCAAGCGCGCACTTATCACCGGAGGCACGACGGGCATCGGTTTAGAAACGGCCCGCCACTTTGTCAGAGAAGGGGCTCGTGTCATCATCACGGGAACCAATCCAAAGAATCTGGATAGCGCGCGTAAAGAACTTGGCGACGACGTGATGGTGATCGCCTCCGATGCTGCAAACGCTCCAGCGCAGAAAGATGTTGCCGAAACAGTTCGCAAAACCTTTGGCAAGCTCGACGTGTTGTTTGTGAATGCCGGCATGGTGGATATGCGGCCGATCGATCAGATCGACGAGGCCGCGTTCGACCGTTCGTTCGCGATCAACCTTAAAGGACCGTACTTCCTCATCCAGGCTCTTCTTCCGCTCTTTGCAAATCCGGCTTCGATTGTCTTGAATGGCTCAGTCAACGCGCACATCGGCATGCCGAACACAACGATCTACGCGGCAAGCAAAGCCGGGCTAATCTCACTGGTCCGCACGTTGTCAGGAGAACTGATCGGGCGCGGCATTCGAGTAAACGCAGTGAGTGCGGGACCCATTTCGACTCCGCTCTACAGCAAGCTTGGTTTCTCTGAAGCTGATTTGAAAAACGTTGCTGCTTCGATTGAGGGGCAGGTTCCGGCAAAACGCTTTGGCAACCCATCGGAGATTGCCGCGGCAGTTGTCTTCTTCGCATCGGACGAAGCTTCTTTCACGGTCGGCAGCGAACTTCTGATCGATGGCGGAATGAGCAACATTTAGCACCAACAATGGCGCGCGGCGGAATGTCACTCGCCGCTTTCAACAGGTGCCGCTGGGGCGCACAGGGGTACCCGGTTCCTGGGCCGGCATGGTTTGCGGTGAGGGGAGCGCATAGTTCGTGAAGCCGGCCAAATTTGCCTCACATTGCGAAATGATTCCGGGGAGTGCAGCAATGGTCGACGGCAACGCCGGTAGCGAATAATCAGGCTTCGTAAGATTGAGAGATTTTGTCATATCGCCCACGGTCGCGCGGCGCCACGCAGACAAATTCGGTACTTCCGCTCCAAAGCGCGTCTCGAGAAAGCGGAGGATTGAGGTGTGATCAAACAACTCAGAAGAAACGAATCCGCCTCGGCTGAAAGGCGAAATCACAAGTGTTGGCACACGAAATCCCAAGCCAATCGGCCCAGTGATCGCGGGATTGCCTTCGGCCGTCGGATCAGGGACTGCAGGCACAGTCACATATTCTCCGGGTGTTCCGGGAGGCGCTGTGACCGGCGGAACATGATCGAAGAATCCGCCGTTTTCATCGTACGTCACGAACAAAACCGTCTTCGCCCACGCCGCTGGATTTGCGGTCAGAGCAGTAATGATCGCGGAGAGTGTGTTTTCACCGAACAGGGACGGCGAAGGGGGATGATCGGAGCTGATTACAGAACCGGTGATCCAGCAGACCTGGGGCAAGTTTCCCGCTAATGCATCCGAAACAAAATCGGCTGGAAACTTCGGACCGAACGCATTCTTGTTGAGTTGGGAAGTGGGGTCCTGGAAGTTTTTGAAGTAAGGAAGAACATCATCCGTTTCAAGGCCGCTGAGAGAACTTTGGTCGGGCGAGGAATATATCTTCCATGAGATGCCGCGTGCCTGCAGCTGTTCCGGCATCGTTGTGTAGGTTAGCTTGCCGTAGAAAGATGCGCGATTCGTCACCAGCGTCTGAAGCAACGGTCCGCCATTCTTGCCGTCCGGATCGATCGAAGCTGCCATCGTATACAAGCGATTCGAATCGGTCGGGCCCATCACGGAGCAGAAGTAGTTGTCGCACAGAGTGAAGGCGTCAGCGGCGGCGTAATAGTACGGCAGATCGGCGCGCGTGTAATAGCCCATGGCAAGCACTGCATCGTTAGGGTTGATGGCCAGCCGCGAAGTTACAAACCCATCCATCATGCCGTTATTCCAACTCTGATGTTGCGGAACCCAATCGTGGGTGATGTCGTGTGTGCATGCCGCATTCGTCTTCGTAGTATCCAGATGAAATGGAAGCAACACGCCGGCTGGTGCATTGGCTGTGTTGCCGGGATAGGGCTGCTGAAATGCGGCGCTTTGATCTGCGAATCCGCGCACTCCTCGATAATTTCCAAAATAATGATCAAACGACCGATTTTCCTGGATGAGAATAACGACGTGCTCGATGTCCGTCAGCTTGGCGCAACTGCTCGAACTCGGAGGCGACGGAACTCCGCCGCCGCTGCTTCCCCCGCATCCCGAAAACATTGACCCGGTCAGCCCCGCGGCGCCCGTTGCAGCCGCAATCTTCAACATTTCACGACGTGTAATTTCTTTGGTTGGCACGATGATTCGGCACCCTTTGGTGGTTGGATGCTGAATGGCTCAACTCTGATCAGCGGGCCTACCGAAACGAACCGTAAGCCCCAATAGCATTCGCGCTTAGAGCCTTCGGATCACTTACATAACAAGCGATTAGGCTCAGCCCCTTTTGAGTTCGAAGAAATATGCACCCGTGAACTCGCAAGGCTCTCAATGGATGGAACGGTTACCCGCCCAGTTTGCTGCACGAGGACATCCGAAGAGTTGCACTCCGCAACTGATACGAGCGTGTTGCGGCACCCTCGGCTATGGCAAAAAGGAACCAGCTGCCGTAGAAAAGACAAAAGACCCAGATCGCGATGCCGGTTGGGCCAGTATCGTGGCTGCGGACTAGCGTGTTGAGCATCATCCAGCAAGCTGCTGGCCCGATCATGGCCATGATGGCGGTCGCGGTCCAGCCCGCGGCCAGCAACAGACGGCGTGGTATCCAGCGCCGAGGTGAAACCAGCAGCAGTGACAAAGCGGCTGCCAGCACAAACGGTATAGCAAGCAATAGAGGGGCGAAGCCTTTGCCGGCCGCTCCGGGCCACGCAAGCCCAAACGTCCCTCCCAGCGCCCAGTGCGTTCTGAGAACCGGATAGGGCAGCGCGAACAGGAACGCGGCGTAGCCGTACCAGGTGCCCGCGTGTGTCGGATCGGCCGGGTGCTCCAGGGCGAGACGCGCGAGCACGACAGCAGCGGCGAGAGCCAACGTCCGAATCGCCAGCCCCATCCAGTCGACGCCAATCGCGCGGCCCGTCGTCGGATCGCCGATGAGACCTGCCATGGCAAACAAGTCGAACGGAAGGCCATTCGCTACCCACACCATCAGCAGCAGACCGCACCAAAGCAGCGCTCGCTGAACGCGAAGCCATCGAGGCGAACCATTCAGTCGCACAATCCCCGCCGCGGCGAATCCGGTGGCAGCCAGCGGGAGCCAATCCGGCGAGAACGACGGGGCGAGAGCTGACCGGTTCGAAACAATATGCTTTATCGCCATGCTCACCAGCATCGCGGCACAGGAGGCCAGTGCAATCCACGTCTCGACCTTGCCGCCGCGTGATTTGTTGCTTCGCAATTCCATGGTCACCCATCCTTTCTCGGGAGCCCGTAGATATCCGACGCGACCACGACCCGCGTGAACATTTCCGCGGCCGGCGCTAAAACAGCGCCCCAAATTCCTTCTCCCTGATAACTAGACGAACGCTAAGCGTCGCAACCCATAACATCGACGAGTAGACGTTGACACGCTCGAGAATTCCGAGCCAGGGCGTCGGTAAATTGGCCGCGATTTGCGGGCCTTGCATGCCTGCGAGGGCGCCAAACACTAACAACGTCCCAATCGTTCCAATCGAGTAGAAGCGGAACCACTTTCCGGCCGCGTTTGCCCCAAAGCCGATGAAGAGCACGATGAGAAGAACAAGAACGGCGGTCATGACGATGTGCATGATGTCTGTGAGGGAGCCGGCGGCTCCTCGCAGGTGCATGGGGAAATTGGATCCTGCCTGGGAAACAATGCCATAGCAAGCCAGCAGAATCCCGCTGATACGCAGCGCGCGCCTGCGGCCTGCCGACCACCAGACCCCGAGTCCAAATGCGATCACCAGCGGACTGTAAGGAATGAGCGCGAAAATCCACTTGACCGGTGAACCAATCGCAAACAACTCGCTGATCGACTGATTGATGTAGCTGTAGGAATCCCAACTCATGGCTGCTGCAATGTCAGCCCCGATATAGGCTAACGAAGAGACAACACCGCAAAGAAGCAGGATGATTCGTACTACCTTGGCGGATCGCATTTCTCCTTCGATTTGAATTAATTCTGCCTGGGTCATTCTTCACCCCCTGATCGCCTCGGGGAGCATTGGCTCCAGCACTTGGAACACAGACTCGGCAGGTGGCCGCGGCTACCGGATGCGAAGTGAATGCATTTTAGTGCTGATGCTTCAGCGTGTCTGTGATCTTGAGACGATTCGGCCGCTGGTCAAGAAGGGGAGGGATCTCGTGCACGCTTCTTTAGGTAGTGAACTTTACCGAGGCGATCGACGCGGGTTCGCTGCGTGCCTCTGGGAGGGCCGGTCTCGGATTATGCCGGGCGTACGGCGCCCGGAATAATCCGTCTATCGCAGCACTGCCAATTCAATTCCAAACCCTCAATGAGTTTTCCGATAAGAGCTGTTCGGCGCACCCGGGGTGGGCGCATTATCGGTGACCGGCGCCCCGCTGGCATGCGCTTTGGCTAATGCGGCGGTGAGCGTAATGCCGGTGCCGGAGACCTGAACGCCTGCAGCGTGCGCATGCGCGAGCGGCGCAGTGACAGTGATTGTGGCGCCACCGAATCTTCTGACAGAGGAAATGACTGCTGTCTCAGAGTTAGCGCCGCTGTCAATTGTTATGGTCTGGCCTTCACGAAAGCCAATCCCGCTCGGAACTGGGATGGCGGTCGTGTCCGCACTGGTGGCGATGGCCACAGTTGTGGCGCCCGGCGTACCGACGGCCGCGATTTCGGCGGACTCTCGTCCCTCGCCCGTATCGATCATGATTTTCTGGCCCTTGTCGAAGCCCTCTACGTTGGAAACTTTGATGTTGGTCGCGCCTACGACGGAAGCAGTCGACAAGGCGGCAGCGGCCTGCGTCAGAAAGTCCTTACAATTGCTGTCCGTATCGGCGCCGTCAGGGAAGCGGAACGCGCTCATATTGGCCACGGGAGCGGCTGAGGCAAATGGCCCGAAGCCACTCATCAGACCGGGCGCTGGTGTGTGGCAGCCGCTCTGCCCTGATCCTGAGGTGGCATGGTAACCCTCTGCGGCCCACGGATCCACAATGTCTCCGTAGTTGAGGCTGTCGACAACCAGCCCAGAAGCATCCCGCAGCACCATGTTCCCAGCGCTGATGGAGATGGTGCGGTCTCCGAAGGTGAGAGCATTCGTGAAGAGCGCAGGACCGCCGAACCACTGGTTTGGTAGTGGCGTCCCCTGGTAGCCCGCAGTGGTGACCGCTGCGTCACGCACAACCGTGTCGATCGCGTGGTCCTTGGCCAGCGGACTATCGAGCTTGATTCCAGACCCGAGCGCCTGCACAGGCTCGTTGCTCGAGTGAGCAAAGGCGGTGGCAGGCTTGAAGCTGATCCCTGTTCCCTGAGCGCTGAAGGGCAGGTTTGCCGCATGGTTGAACTTTAACGGGGATGCCAGGTCAAGGCCCGTGCCCGGCACGATCACCCCCTCTGCGTTGCCGTGTGCCTTGGCGAGACCCGGTGTAAAGTCCATACCCGTGCCGGCCGCACCGCCGGTGCCGACGGTGGTGATGGTGACAATTTCCTTGTTCGCGGGAGTGCCAACGGTCAACTTGTCGCCAGCAGAGAAGCCTCTCACGGTGCGCACCTTGATGTTGGTGGCACCGGCACTGGCGTTTGCCGCGAGATTTGTGTGCTTCGCCTCCGTGCCCACGTGAGTCACCGTAACGATCTCGATGCCATGGCCGAGGCTGTCAATGTCCAACCTGATTTTGTCACCGACCGAGATGTCGGCGGCGGACGTCACCTTGATGTTGGTCGCGCCGGCTGCCGCGTCGGCTCCCAGATAGGCTTGCGTGCCCCTCTTGCCGACCGCGGTGACCGTCGCCACCTCGTAGCGCTCCTGGGCTTTTGCCACTGTTGGATAGGTGGCGCCATAGCCGATGGCGATCTTCTCGCCGACCACGAAGCCGGTCGCACTGGTGACAGGCACGTTGGTGGAGCCGACGGGAATGGTGATCACCGGGCCATCGGGAACGGGTTGCCAAACTGTCGTGTTGTTGCTCGCCGCCGTTCCGACGCTAGCAATCTTGCGGGTCTCCACGCTGGAGCCGGTGTCGATGCTGACGGTATCTCCGGCCGACATGCCGGTCACGCTCCTGACGTGGATCGCGCTATCGCCTGCGCGCGCTGGGACTGCCAGCCCCGAGTTGGAGAGGCCCAGCAGGTAGAAGCCTTGAGCCGCGAGCTTTGTCCCCGCCGGAATCTTGATCGCAGAAAAAATTGCCTGCTGCGTGGGATGCTCGGTCAGCGTCCAGTTGGAGATGTCGACTTCACGCGGCCCGGCGTTGTAGAGCTCGATGAACGAATCTGTCGAGTTGGCGGGCGGACCTGCACTAATGCGAAATTCGTTGATCTTGATCGGACCGACGTTACGCACTTTCTGGGCAGTTGCTTCGGATTGTTTCGCTCCGCTGGTCGCGTTGGTCCACGAGGCGTTTCCAACCAGGTCGCCGTTGAAGGCCGTCGGTCCAGAAGTGACTTTGAAGGTGGCGCTCACGCTCGCACCCGGCGCCACCGGCTCGACGAATGTCTTCGAGGATTGGGTGGTGCCCGAAACGACGGACGCCCACTGCTTGCTGGGAACGGAAATGCTCAACGTGACGCTGTTCGCGGGCGCTCCCGTGGTGTTGGTGAACGTGACGGTAGTGTCCTGTGACGAACCCGGTGAAAATGTCTGCAGTCCCGGCGGAGTCGCAGTTGCCGACACCGGCGCGACGCTCACCCGCGGCACATCGTATTTGGCAGACACAACGTTGGCCTGCACAAGCTGGTCGGTTGCTTCAGTCGGAAACGTGCCAGCGGCCGTCATCGCGCCTTCATAGAAGGTGCCCTGCGAAGCGTTGCTGTTGTCGCCGCCGTTGCCCAGCAGGATCGCTCCCTGCTTGCGCATCGGATCATAGGTGGAGTCAATGCGTGGCCCGTCGTACATGACTGACAGGGCGCCTTTCTGCGCGTCGCCACCCATGGTCATCCAACGGTGCGGTTCGCCCTTGGCCATAGCGGTTACAAATCGCCAGGTGATGGTCGGAACGTTGGCGCATTGTTTGGATCCGTCCGGGTTCACGCAACCAACGAGATTGTTCTCCTGGTCGGTCATAATCCATGGGCCGGGAGGCACGCCGTGAAACCAGGGGGTGGCGTTGCCGAAGTAGGTGGTCTCCATGGTGCCGTTGTCATCGTCTCGGCTGTCGATCTCGGCGTTGCCGTAGTCGAAGCAGCAGCCGTTGTTGAAGTGCAGACCGTTAATCACCCAGTACTGCCCCTCTGCCTGATCGTCTACTGCGGTGCCCTTGGCGTCGTTCTGGCGGAGGCCCATTCCCGGGGCGATGAAAACGCCGTAGGTCTTGTGGCCCATGATCGTAATCGGCGCCATGTCGGCAACGGGAAGGTTGTTGAAGCCGCCCATGGCCGGGCCGCTGAATCCGCCGCGGGGCGCCTGGGTCAAATGGTTTTTCTTGGGGGACTGGTCGTAGATCGTCGTGATCCAGCAGTACGTGTTGGCGCAGAACGCGTCCTGCGCTGGCGCATCCGCGTATCCACCCGCATCCGGAACCGGCGACGAGCTGGGCTGGACGACACCAATGTCCAGGGTCTTGCCATCAGACTGACGCAGGATCTGGTAGAGCGGACCGTTATAGGAAGCGTACAGCGCACGCGTGGTACTGTGGGCGGCCACGCAGGGGTCGCCGGCAGCGGCATAGATGTCACAAGGCCCGTTGGGCCTGGGCATGGAAGCGCTAGACCCGGTACCGGCCTGTTGCGCCATTGCAAACGTGGCGCCCATCACGGTAAGCGTCAATACGAACATCGATACAAGACTGATTCTCGGTTTCATGCTCATCCTATCTGCGTTGCCAAATCCTTCGCGGTATTCAGAAGAAATGGCCTCGTCTTCGCTGAGGCCGTCTATTTTCTTCGAAAATCCCCCGGGAATACGTATACCACTAAATTCCACACGAGGATGCAGGGCTGAGGGTTTTTCAGGGAAAGCAGCGTTTTTGGAAAGAGAGAACGTATTCCGGTCCCTGCGGGTCAGTGATCACAAATCACCGGAACGCTCGTCGATGAGCGGATTGGTAACCGACCAGCTAGCAGTCGTCCTGCGAATCCCGGAGGCCGTTGCTCAAACTCCAACTATGTCGCCATGAGCATCGACGCAAATTGACATTGCACGAGGCTCGCGTGGCAGGCCCGGCATGAGCATCATGTTGCCCGACACGGCCACTACAAAACCGGCACCGGCGGAGAGCGAAACGTCGTTGATGTTCAGCATCCAGCCCTTGGGAGCGCCCATGACCTTGGGATTGTCGGTCAATGAATACTGTGTCTTTGCAATGCAGACTGGTAGACGGCCGAAACCCCACTCGGAGTACCTCGCAAGCTTGGCACGCGCGCTGTCGCTCAGCGTCACACCATCTGCTCCGTAGACTTGGATCGCGATCTTGAGCATCTTCACTTCGAGTTCATCGTCAAGTGAGTACACAGGCTGGATTTCAGGCGATGGATTGGCCTCGATTGCCTCAACCACCCTCTGGGCGAGATCGGCCGCGCCCGCGCCGCCCTTGCTGAACGCCTCGACGATTGAGCAATGAACCTCCTGCAGCATGCATTCGGTCGCAATGGACTCAAGCTCCGCAGCAGTGTCGGATGGAAAGCGATTAATCGCCACAACGATGGGCACGCCATATGCTCGCAGCGTTTGAATGTGGTGCGCGAGATTTGGAAAGCCTGCCTCGAGCTCGCCTTCTCCCTGCGCGCGGAGGCTCTGAACCGTGGTGACGAGGACAGCTGCCGCCGGAGTGATGCCAGAGGCGCGCATGACGATGTCGAAGTATTTCTCGGCGCCGAGATCAGCGGCGAATCCGGCCTCGTTTACAACGTAGTCTGCAAGACGAATCCCCATTTGCTGTGAAAGCAGACTGCTCGTTCCATGGGCGATATTTCCGAATGGACCTGTGTGCACGAGGGCTGGTGTTCCCTCTGTGGTCTGCACCAGGTTGGGCATGATGGCTTCGTCGAGCAGCGCCATCATCGCGCCTGTCGCTTCAAGATCGGCCGCGGTGACGGGGCGGCCAGACCGCGACGGTCCAACGACAATCGAGTCGAGGCGACGGCGCAGGTCGGCGCGGCTTGCGGACAGGGCAAGAATCGCCATGACCTCCGACGCGGCCGTGATGACAAAGCCGGTTTCGCGACTTCCGCCGTCCCCTTTAGAGCCCACACCGACGGTGATGCGGCGCAGGGCGCGGTCATTCATATCCATGGCGCGCGGCCACGTGATCTTGGCCGGATCGAGATCGAGGGCGTTGCCAAAGAAGAGATGGGAGTCGATCATCGCTGCGAGCAGGTTGTGCGCGGCCGTGATTGCGTGGAAGTCTCCGTGGAAATGAAGATTAATTTTCTGGCTGGGCTCGACCTGTGACATACCTCCACCAGCCGCGCCCCCTTTCATGCCGAAAACGGGACCAAGCGAAGGCTCGCGCGAAGTGAGGATGGATTTGCGGCCGATGCGCTCGAGACCCTGCGCAAGACCGATCGAAACCACGGTCTTGCCCTCGCCAGAGGTGGTTGGCGTCGTGGCCGTTACGAGAATCAGTTTGCCTCGAACGGGAAAGGCAGGGTTATCGAGCAGGCTCAGTCTGAGCTTGGCGCCATAGGTGCCGATACTTTCGTATTCGGCAGGTAAAAGAGCGAGTTTCCGGGCAATTTCGTCGATGGGCAATAGCATTTTTGTGAGCGAAAGTGTATTTGTCATAGGTCTGGCCGTTGAGCAATATACTCCGTCTGAGCAACGGCCAGTGTGATGCAGGCTACATCTCTGTTACGTGGGTACTACATGGCTTCCGGACTCTCGATGCCAAGCCATCCAAGCACCGTAACAAGTTCCCGCAGCGCTACGGCTGCTGTGGCCAGCAGGAACATACGGCGCTCGTGATCTTCTTCCGTGAGAATGTGGTGCTTGTGGTAGAAGTTGTTGAAATCCTGAGCCAACTGAAAGGCGTGCTTGGCGAGATAGGCCGGCTCCGATGTGGCAATGCACTGATCGAGGACGAGGGCACGGCGTCCGGCTCTGAGCCATAAAGCCCAGATATCCTCTGCATCGTCACCCACGAGAAACGCACCCGCGTCGGCGCCTATGAACTCCCGCAGCACGGCCTCGGGAGTCGTGGCGCCTTTACGGAAGATGTTGCGCGCGCGAACCACGGCGTATTGGATGTAAGGGCCAGTCTCGCCTTCGAAACTCAGCGCATCTTTAAAATCAAACGCAATTACCGAGTTGCGCGTGAACTTGAGCATGAAGTAGCGCAGCGCACCGATGGCAATCTGCTTTGCAATTTGTTGGCGTTCTTCATCGTCGCGGCCTGTCTGACGTGCATCAACCTCGGCGCGCGTTGCTTTGATGAGCGTATCGATCAGGTCGTCGGCTTTGACGCCGAAACCCTTGCGACCGCTGACAAGGATGTACGGGCTGTTGAGGTCTTCTTGTGCCACGTCGAAGCCGAGGTCGAGCGCACAACGCGGAGTGAGCGCGACCTTCTCGTAGCTGAAATGTGTGTAGTGGTCCGCCTCGGCGGTGTGACCCATGCCGCGCAGCGCCTGGATCACGTTTGCCTGTGGGTCTGACTGGCGCGCGTCAATGACGTTGTAGATGGCCTGCGCTCCGCCAAAGTGAGGATGCTCGGCTTCTCCATGCTCTGTCGAAATCCAGCACTCGTGATCTGGGTAGGTGAAGAATTTTCTGTAGCCGAAGTCACGGCCGAGTAGACCGAATTTCCAGAGGTGGTAGGCAATATCTTTGCCGACGTAGGTTACGGTGCCATTGGAGCGGACGATGACCTTGGCGTCTTCGTCGGTCTCTCCATCTGAAGTTTCCGCACCGGGACGCGTCATCACCCAGCAGCCTTTGTTCTTGCCTTCGTTTTCAAAGTAGAGAACGCCCGTCTGCTTCAACTGCTCAAACGCCAGGGACCAGAAATTCAGGTGCAGGATCTCGCTCTCGCGCGGCAGAAAATCGTACTCGATGTCGAGGCGAAGCATGGTTTCAAGATGCCGCCTGAGCACCGCCGTTGAAATCAATTCAGCTGCTTGCGCCGTTTCGTTGCCGCCAAGTTCAAGCTCATGCAATGTAGCGTAGCGAAGCTTCTTTCGCGCGACTTTTTCTTCATCGCTTCCCTGCTCATACCACTGCGAAGTTCGCGCATACAGATCCCAGCAATAGAAGTCGATCCGCTCACCCTTGCGGTCGAGTTCGTCTAGAAGCGTGCGCACATCCCCGAGCGATTTTCCTTCAAGGTGCAGAAACCCAACGACGACGTCCGCGACCTGCACGCCGGTGTTGTCGATGTAGTTCTGCACGGCAACCTGCTGCCCCGCCGCACGCAGCAGGCGCACGAACGTGTCGCCCAGTACGGCATTGCGCAGGTGGCCGATATGAGCGGCCTTGTTTGGATTGATGCTGGTGTGCTCGACGAGCGCGTGCAGGCCGACACCGGAAGGAGCCGAACCCTCGCCTGACGTCACCATGCGGACGCCTACAACGCGGTCGAGACGCGCATTGATGTACCCGGCGCCGGCTACTTCAAATGACGAGAAGCCATCAAGATGGCCAATCGCGGCAACGATTTCCTGCGCGATAACCTTGGGTGCCTTGCGCAGTTTGCGCGCCAGTTCGAAGGCGATGGGAGTTGCCAGTTCACCGAAGCGCAGGTCCGGCGGCGTCTCCATGGGAATGCTCGCGAGTTCAAGGTCGTACTTGACTTTGAGCACGCTCTGAAGATGCGTCTCCAGCCTATTTTTCAATTCCAGATACACTTGGGAAGGCCTCAGAAATGCTTGATTTTCAAGGGCGATTCTAACAGACCAACTACGGTGAGGCCTCGGTTTCGGGCCGTGCTCATCAGATGCCGTAAGATGAATGAGAAGATTGCCTTCCGCACTCAGGCTTGCAATTCGAAGAAAAGCTGAAAGCCAACACCCATCGATGAACAGCCAAGAATCCAATCCAGACCGCTTTTATCTCACCACGCCGATCTACTACGTCAATGCGCGTCCGCACCTGGGGCACGCCTACTCGACGATCGTGTGCGACGCCATTGCGCGCCGCAAGCGTGCGATGGGCATCGACACATGGTTTCTGACGGGCACGGACGAGCACGGGCAGAAGATTGAGCGCTCCGCGAAACTAGCCGGGCGTACTCCGCAGGAGTTTGCCACCGCGATCGCCGCGGAGTTTCGCGGACTGTGGGACAAGCTGGGTCTGACCTACGACGATTTCATTCGCACCACGGAGGAGCGGCACAAGCGCGGGACACAACGCATTTTTGCCACGCTCCGCGATAAGGGTTTCATCTACAAAGGCTCGTATACAGGCCAGTACTGCGTGTCGGATGAAGCGTGGGTTGACGTCGAGCCGGGTATGCCCTGTCCCGATTGCGGACGCATCACGGAGACGGTCAGCGAGGAAAACTACTTCTTCAAGCTGTCGGCCTTCGAGCGCAAGTTGCTGGAATTCTACGAGGCCAATCCGGACTTCATGCAGCCCGAGTCCACGCGCCGCGAGGTTGTTTCGTTTGTCCG
>Ga0207706_10001990_pt1 | contig 20031 bp, 17 predicted proteins | sample KBSC53metaG_FD_184318 | JGI IMG/M metagenome (GOLD analysis project Ga0207706, IMG submission 184318) | Corn rhizosphere microbial communities from Kellogg Biological Station, Michigan, USA - KBS C5-3 metaG (SPAdes) (version 2) | ecosystem: Host-associated > Plants > Roots > Rhizosphere > Soil ... | reverse complement strand
TTGCCACGCCTGACATAACCACAGCCAGCACCAGGCGGTTGAAATAATTTCGGCGCATACGATCACTCCTTGAATTTCGAATGAGTGGACTGACTCGTCCTGGACGAGCATTTCGCCCCGATATTTCCCGTGGGATCGACAATCTGATTCTTACTTATGCCCCGTTGTTGCTAGACGCGGGCCATGTGAGTTTGGATAGCAAGAGGAAAGAGGGTTTGTTGAGTCCCTTCAGAAAGTCACAACATAACAACAGACAAACGACCAGCACGCCGCCATCGTGGGCTGCTTGCTGCTTAGTGCGCACCCTGGCCGCGCACAAAAAAATTCTCTTTATCCATATTCGCCGGCACTGCCACATCGAAGAACCCAACCATCATTTCCTGATAAGTCTGGTCGCCCCAGGTGACGGTCGCATCGGGATCGGGATTGTGCGGATTGCTGCGCGAGTTGTCATACCAGGCCACGGCGCGCAACCTGGTTCCAGCTTTCAGCAATCGCGGCTCGGCCAGCCGGTAACTCAATTGCCAGTGAAAATGATAGTTCACACGCAACAGAGTTTCGATCGAGCCGTCGGGCTTAACAAGGTCGTACTCAAAACGCTTTCCTCGCAGATGCATGTGCGGAAACAGGCTGAGCAGCGTGGCGTCGTGCGGCAGAGTGCCCTGCACTTCCACCCGAAAGTTGTCCGCGCCGGGGGGAATGATGAAGGCGTGATCGTTCAGTTGCAGAGTGAGAACACGCTGCCGGGGAGCTGTCTTCGCGAACACCAGTCCAACGCTCGTCCGGTCGCTTCCCGCCTTGCCGTTGGTAGTGTAGTGGATCTGGAAAACCAGGTCTGATCCCGCCGGGACGAACTTGGCCATGCCGTCAGGCCACTGGTCTGGCGAACTGCCGGGAGCGTACACCAGCAGCAGGTCGCTGGTGGTCCCGTGCGCTTCCAGACGATCCTGGGGATCGCTGAGCGTCGAAGCCGTAAAGGGCACTCCGATTGGCGAGTGCCGCAGCCACTTCGAATCCGGCGGCCGTATGTACACCACGGCATGATGCACATACTGCGGGCTGGAGGGATGAACTTCAGCCATCTGTATCCATTTATCTTGAGTGAAGTGTGTCGGCACAATCTCGTAGGTGTATTCCACGTCGCCATCCTTCGGGATCGTGACCGGCGTCGGCATCGGCAGGACGACATCCGGCTGCGCGATGTTCCAGCCTTCGATCCAGTGCGGGGCTGGCGGCGCGTCATGCGGATTGCCCGCTGGAGAACCACCTTGCACCCAGGCCAGAATCGTTGAAATCTGTTGTGGCGTAAGCGAAGGATCGTTGGAAAAGTGCCCGAATCGCGGGTCTGCAAACCAGGGCGGCATCATCCCGCCCTGCACGGATTTCGCGATAGCCGCCGCCCAGGGCCGCGCCTGCTCGTAGGTCACCAGCGGCATGGGAGCAACTTCCGCGGGGCGATGACAGCTCTGACAATGACCCTGGAACAGGGGGAGGATGTCTTTATAAAAAGTAGGAGTTGGTTTGTCGGTAGCGGAGGCTGTGACAGCTGCAACCAGAACCGTCGCGGCGAGCGAAGTCACGCCGAAGAAAATGCGCACATCAACAGTGTACAAGAACGAAATTGTCATCCTGAGCGAAGTGGCTGCTTCGCCTTGCGAAGCAGCCGCGCAGTCGAAGGACCCTACCCGCGGAAGAAACTTTCGCCGTGGAAGCTGCCCTCTCAGGTCAGCAACTGCGGCAAGATAGAGATCCCTCGACTCCACCCGCCCATTCGCAATGCGAATGGGCGGATTACGCTCAGAATGACACTGAATCTTTCCGGGGGACAGAAGACTACGCCCGCAGTTTTCCGCCCAGAGACTCCAGCGCCTTGATGATCTGCGCCGACCACTGTGCTACTTCCTCTTCCCGCAGCGTGCGCTCAGCTGACTGGAAGCGGGCCCGCAGCAGCAGTGAATACCTGCCCGCGGGAACATTGCCTCCGCGGAAAATTTCAACCGGAATGAAGCTGCGCAACTCCGCCAGGCCGAGTGCGATGACAGCTCGTTGAATTTGTTCGAATGTGGCGGCGTCATCAAAGACAAAAGAAAAGTCCCGCTCCACCGCAGGATAGCGAGGCAGAGGCTGATAGCGGACGACCCGCAGGCCCTGTGGATAAAGCCGGTCGACATAAAACTCGGCCACAAAGACGCTTTGCCGCAGTTTGCGCCGCGCGGCGACGTCGGGATGAAGCTGTCCAAACTGCGCCACCAGAGCGCCATCCATCAAGGCGCGCGCCGAGCGCCCGGAATGATAGTAGTCCGACGTTTGCGCATCGTAGGTCAAGGTCTGGTGCTGAAAAGCCTGCAGTAAATTCTCCACATCACCTTTCAGATCAAAGAACCCTCCGTCCTGGGTGCCCCACCCTTCCGCGTTTTTTGCGGAGGGTGGGCTGGTAGCGCCCATGCAGATGCGTTTGGGTTCGGCCGTCCCGCTATCGGTTGCTTCGAAAATGCTGCCGGCCTCAAACAGGCGCACGCGATCTGCCCCGCGGTTGAGGTTATAGGCCAGCATGTTAAGCATGCCGGGCACCAGTGAACTCCGCATCACCGACGCTTCTTCGCTCTGAGGATTGGCCAGTTCGACCACCGGGGCAGAAGAAAATGTCTCTGCATCCTCATGCGAGATAAATGTCAGCGATACGGCTTCGTCATACCCGAGTGCCAGTAGCGAACTTCGAAGCTTGAGGTCCTTCTCCGCATCCGGGACCTCGACCACGGCTCCGGCATACGCCGGCAGTGTATTGGCGAATTTGTCGTAGCCGTGCAGGCGCGCGATTTCTTCGACCAGATCGATTTCACGTTCCACGTCGAGACGCCAGCTCGGAATGTGGACGGTGAAGTCAGGGTCGCCGCCTCGCTCCGGCATCAACTCAAAACCCAGCTGCTGCAGAATACGGAAAATTTCGTTGGTCTCGAGCTTCTCCCCGAGAATGCGGTGCACCTCCGAAAGATGCAGCGCCACGGGTGCAAGATCAACCTGGCGGGCCACCACGTCGATCGCGCCGCCGTCCAGTTCGCCTCCGGCTGATTCGAGGAGCCGTACGGCCACGCGATCGCAAGCCTTGGTCGTGGCCTCGAAATCTGCGCCGCGTTCGAAACGATGCGAGGCATCGGTGTGCAGGCCGTGGCGCCGCGCCGTCTTGCGGACCGTGGCGGGATCAAACCAGGCCGATTCGATCAGGATATTTTTTGTCTTCGCGGTAATCATGGTGTCGAATCCACCCATGACTCCGGCCAGGGCAACTGGCTTCACGGCATCGGCAATGACCAGATCTTCCGGGGTGAGTTTGCGCTCGACGCCGTCCAGCGTTTTCAGGGTCTCGCCGCTGAACGCCCGTCGCACCAAAATTTTGCCGCCCTCGAGCAGATCGAGATCGAAAACGTGGGTGGGATGTCCCATCTCCCACAGCGTGTAGTTGGTAGCGTCCGCCGCATTGTTGATGGGGCGCTGATCGACCAGCAGAAGCCGCTTCGCCATCGCGTCGGGAGATGGCTTGATCTTCACATCACGGACGACGCGGGCCGTGTAACGGGCGCAGCCGGTCTGGTCCGCAATTTCGATGGCGAAATCCGAATTGCCCGGCGCCGCCGGCAGCTTCGAGTCCAGAGCCAGCAGCGGCAAGTTGTAGATTACCGACGCTTCGCGGGCGACTCCGTAGTGGTTCATGGCATCGGGACGATTGGTGCCAATCTCCATCTCGAAGACGGTGTTCTTCCCCTCGCCGCTGATGCTCTCTACCGCAATTCCAACCGCAGTGAGGTCCTGGGCCAGGCGACGGTCGTCCACCCTGGCATCCACGAACTCGCGCAGCCATGCAGGAGAAAGTTTCATATAGCTCTGAGCTGTCAGCTCTCAGCTGTCAGTCTCCGGGTTATTGCTGAGAGCTGAAAGCTGATGGCTGATAGCTTTTACCCAAACTGTTCCAGAAATCTCACATCCCCGTTGAAGAACAACTGGATGTCGTCCACGCCGTACTTCAGAATTGCGATGCGGTCGGCGCCCATGCCGAAGGCGAATCCCGAAACTTTCTTGGGATCGTAATCGACAAAACCGTAAACGTTGGGATCGACCATGCCGCAACCGAGAATTTCGATCCACCCGGTCTGCTTGCAGGGACGGCACGGCTCGGAACCGCGTTTGCCGCTGCCACCACAAATAAAACAAGACACCATCATCTCCGCGCTGGGCTCGGTAAAGGGAAAGAACGATGGCCGGAAGCTGGTCTTCACGCTCGATCCGAACAGCGCCTTCATGGCGTGGTCGAGGGTACCTTTTAAGTCGCAAAAGGTAATATTCGCGTCCACGGCCAGGCCTTCGACCTGGTGAAACATGGGCGAGTGACTGGCGTCCGGAGGATCGTTGCGGTGCACTTTGCCCGGAATCACAATCCTGACCGGCGGCTTCATCTTCTCCATGGTGCGAATCTGCACCGGCGAAGTGTGAGTGCGCAGCAGCAGGCGGTCGCGTTGCGGCTTCGATTCCTGGCGGGCGATGAACAGCGTGTCCTGTGTATCGCGCGCGGGATGGTTTGGCGGAAAATTCAGCGCCTCAAAATTATAGTAGTCGGTCTCGATGACCGGCCCCTCTTCGACCGAGTAGCCCAGATTGCGGAAGACGGAGACGATCTCGTGCATGGTCTTGATGACGGGATGCTCCGAGCCTAGCGGGCGGCGGTTGCCGGGCAGGGTGATGTCGAGCGCGGCAGGCTCCGCCGAAACGCTCAGTAGTACCGCGCCAACCTTGCCCACGGCTGGTGCCGGCGCGATCGTGACCCCAGTCCGATCCTTCTCAACCGTAGCCGTAACGGCGGCCTTAAGTTCATTAACCCGCTGCCCCACTTCGCGCTTGGACTCTTTCGGCGCTGCTTTCAGCCAAAGATCGTTGATCTCTGTGAGCACGCCGTTCTTGCGGGCCATCCAGCGATCTCGGAAGACCTTCCAGTCGGCCTCGTTCTTGACCGCTGCAGCCTCCAGTTTCAGTGCGGCCAGCAGCTTTTCGACGGCTTTGTCCAGCGCGGCCGGCGTGAAGCTTTTTAATTTGGGAACGGTGTATGCCACGTCTTCGCTCAAAAATGTCCCGATTGCAGAAAAATAAATGGCGAGATGAAAACAGTGAACCCCGGCGGCTAAAGCCGGCCTGGTTTTGGACGGCTGGCGGCACGACTGAAGTCGTGCCCTTCCAGAACGCCTTTCCAAAAGCTACATCCCCAAGCTGCCAGAATCCGGCGCATCCGCCATGGCTAACAGCCAGAAGCTAGGAGCCAAAGCTAGGAGCCAGAAGCTTTCTTACGCTCCCCCGCCGAGAGCGCCCTTCGCCTGCTCGGCAAGGCTTTTAAACGCGCCGGGATCGTTCACCGCCAAGTCGGCCAGGATCTTGCGATCCAGTTCCACGCCACCTTTCTTGAGTCCGTGAATGAACTGGTTGTAGCTCATCCCGTTCAACTTGGCGGCGGCGCCGATGCGCACGATCCAGAGCGACCGGTACTGGCGCTTTTTCTGCTTGCGGCCAGAGTAGGCAAACTTGAGCCCGCGTTCGACGGCTTCTTTGGCGGATCTGTAGAGTTTGGATTTTGTGAGGAAATAGCCGCTGGCGCGGTCAAGTATCTTTTTGCGCTTGGCGCGGCGTTTCGTTCCCCGTTTTACGCGAGGCATGGGTTGCTCCTTTTTAGTTTCACTACGGCGGCTGGAGGTAGGAGACTTGAAGGTCTGGTTGCCTCTTCACACGCCTGGGCCGCTGGTCCAGCTTGATTGCAGCCCTGCACGCGGGCGAGTCGCCCGCGGCCATACATCACAAACAAAACTTCTAGTACGGAATCATTCGCTTGATCTTGGGAGTGTCCGCATCGCTTACCAGGACGGCCTGGCGCAGCTTGCCTTTGCGCTTCTTGTTCTTGGACGTCAGCATATGGCGCAAATGCGAATGATGGCGCTTGACCTTGCCAGTCGCAGTCTTCTTGAAGCGCTTGGCGGCTCCCTTGTGTGTTTTCAGCTTGGGCATAAATCCTCAGTTCAACAATTGGCATTTGGCCAGACCGGCACTCGCCTCATCTGGCTAAAATGCCGACTGCCAATTGGCCTCTTAAGCCTGATTTACCCGGCCTGGGGCCGGTTGCGACTGCGCGGGCTGTTTCTGTCCGGCATCTTTTTTGGGCGCCAGGATGGCGTGCAGCGTGTTGCCTTCCTGTCGCGGACGGAATTCCACGATTCCCTTGTCGGCGATATCTTTGATCAGCCGTTCCAGGATTTCGCGTCCCAGGTTGGTGCGCGTCATCTCCCGTCCGCGGAAGAAAATCGTCGCCTTGACCTTGTCTCCCTCATCGAGGAAGCGCAGCACATGGTTCTTTTTGGTTTCGTAGTCGTGGTCGTCCACATTGATGCGGAACTTCACTTCCTTCACCACGATTACTTTCTGATGCTTCTTGGCTTCGCGTTCTTTCTTTTCCTGCTGGTACAGGAATTTCCCATAGTCCATGATGCGGCATACGGGAGGAGTCGCGGTGGGCGAAATCTCGACCAGGTCCAGGTTCTTCTCGCGGGCCATCTTGAGCGCATCGTAGGGAGTCAAAATGCCGATCTGCTGGCCTTCATCGTCGATGACGCGGATTTCCCGCGCCCGGATGCGTTCGTTTGTTCGGATAAAGCGTTTATCGATACAACCCTCCGTCAGCTAACAGGGCGAATGAGATAGAAAAAAGTATAGCATGGCCGCCGTCTCTCGTCCCGATGCTCTTCGTCCGCGCGGCCGGGTTTCATCGAGATTGGATTCCTGACAGAAAGCCACGGCAGGTTCGCCGTGGCTTTCTGTTCCAGGGTCGCGCTCCCGGTTAGGATGCGCGGCGCTTTTCGACGTCCTCTGAGCCTTCTCGGTCCGGACGCTCGGTCATGCCGCTGTCCTGGCCCGGCTTTTTCGAGGTCGGATCCTGCGGGTTGTACACATGCTTCCCGCTCTCAGTCGGATTCTGCCGGTTCGGATCGGCCTGGCTGCCAGGATTGCTCGGCCGTTGTCCCGGGTTCTGCTGGTTTTTTTCCGTATCGTTTCCCATGAAGTTCTCCTTATATAAAAGTTAATCGCGCAACACGATTTCGTGTAACGTCGAAGCTTAGGTGCACAAATCCGGTTCCGAGTTAGCCCGGCGGATGTTTTTCTTCCGACCGGGTCTGCCGCAGGTTCGATCCAGGCCGGCAAGGAGAATCCCATATGAAACGCAGCCTGTTGCTTGGCGCCATCTGTTTATTGATGACGACTTTGTCCTTTGCCCAAGTGGAAGACATCGCCAGGCGCCTCGGGCTGGGAGGTTCGACTCTCAGTGACACCAAAATCTCCTCGGGCCTGAAGCAGGCTCTGCAGATCGGCGCCGAGCAAGCAGTGAAAATTACCGGGCGACCCAACGGATATTTTGCCAATCCCGATATAAAAATTCTGATGCCAAACAACCTGCGGACACTGGAGAAGGGCCTGCGCATGGTGGGCTACGGTCCCAAGGTTGACGATTTTGTTCTGAGCATGAATCGGGCCGCGGAGTCGGCGGCTCCCGCGGCGCGCAAAATCTTTATTGACGCCATCACCGCCATGACCTTCGAGGATGCGCGCAGAATTCTTTCCGGCGGAGACACCGCAGCCACCAACTATTTCAAGGAGAAGACCACGCCCCAGCTGACCGCTGCATTCCGCCCGGTGGTGGAGAAGACGATGGCCAAAAACGGCGTCACCCAGCAGTACAACGCCCTGGTTTCGCAGTACAAGGCCATTCCTTTTGCGAAAAATCAGGACCTGGACATCAGCCACTACGTAGTCGGCAAGGCGCTTGACGGACTTTTCTACGAATTGGGCCAGGAAGAACGCAAGATACGCAAAGATCCGGCAGCGCAGACCACCAACCTGCTGAAAGAAGTATTCGGACGCCGCTAAATGTGTGGGTCGTCGGGGAATCAGCCCGGTCACGGGTCGGGAATTTGCTGTATTGTTCTGCGGGCGCAAATGTGGCGTACTGGTGTCGTGCCAACCCGCATTCTGATCGCCGATGACGATGTCACCATCCGCCTGCTATTGCGCAGACTGCTGGAGCAGCAGCCCGACTGGCAGGTATGCGGCGATGCCAGCACCGGTGCCGAGGCCATTGCCAAGGTTGAGCAGCTCAATCCCGATGTTGTGGTCATGGATTTAAGTATGCCGGTTATGACCGGACTGCAGGCGGCGCCGGCCATCGCGAGAGCCCACCCACGGCTGCCCATGTTGTTGATCAGCGTTCAGGAAGTGTCCCGGCAACTGGCCTGGGAAGCGCGCAATGCCGGTTACAGAGGCGCGGTCACAAAGAACAGCGGCAACGAGGTATTGAAGGGGGTGGAGGCATTGCTCCGGAAAGAGACGTTCTTCCGGACGGACGACGGCTCACCAATCTCAGCCGAGTGGGACCGGTAAACCAACTTCGCCAGGTGATCGCGGGCCGCGCATGTATTGGCCTCGCGGCAACTCATTCCACCCAACTTGACCAGCCAACTGGCAGCCCGGGGAATTCATCAAAAGACTGAGGTCGAAGGATATGCGCTTTCCCCGAGGCTTCTCTCTGGTTGCGACGGTTCTGCTGGCTGCACTCGCGGCCTGCACTTCAAAGCAAGATCCTCAAGAGCTCAAAGAGAAGACTGCCCGGGCTACCGCTGAACTGAAAGTTGACGCCAAGGCAGTGGCAGCGGGAATACGTGAAGGCTGGAGCCGCGACAAGCCGCTCGACGTGAACAGCGCGACCCGTGAGCAACTAATCACCTTGCCGGGGGTGAGTGGCCCGGATGCGGACAAAGTCATTGCGGGGCGTCCTTACGACACTCCGGACCAGCTGGTCACGCGTCACATCCTGACCCAGAGCAAGTACGACAAGATTGCGGGCCGGCTGACTGCCAAAAAATGATAAGGCAGCGCCTCGGCCGGTGTGCCCTCTGCCAAATCCGATCTGCTAAATAGTGAGGCCCTAGCCGGCGATTCCCAGCAGGGCGCCGTCGTGAACTCCCTCCACCCGAGGATGAATCCAGCGGTTGGCCGCGTGACTTCCTGACAAGCGCATGGGCAGGTAGTTGTCGGTGAGTCCTTCCGTATATTCACCTTGCTGATCTGCGCCGGAGACATTCAGTGTGATGGTTTCGATTCTCTGGCCGATAAAGCCGCCCATGAAAGCCAGCTTCTTTTCTGAAGCCAGATCGCGCAAAACTCGATTACGCTCGCGGGCGACGTGTACAGGAACCTGCTGGCCCATGGCGGCAGCCGGAGTTCCAGGGCGCGCCGAGTAGGTGAAGACGTGCAGGTAGGTGAGAGGCAGGTCTTCGATGAGGCGGCGAGTCTCCTCGAATTCTGCCTCGGTTTCGCCGGGGAAGCCCGCCATCACGTCCGCTCCAATCGCTGCCGTGGGCATAGCGGCGCGAATCTTTTCCACCTTCTCCCGATAGTGCCAGGGACGATACTTGCGGTGCATTCGGCGCAGCACAGCGTCACTGCCGGACTGCAGAGGCACGTGCGCATGTTTGGCGATGCGGGGAGAGGTGGCCATCAGGTGAATGAGTTCATCACTCCAGTCCATGGGCTCGACCGAACTGACCCGCAGCTTCCGCAGCGCAGTTTCGGAGAGGATAGCGCGGACCAGATCTTCGAAACCTGGCCGTTGGCCGCTCTGCTCGATGGCTAGATGCTGAGAGCTGGCGGCCAAGTCTCTCCCCCAGCGACCCAGGTTGATGCCAGAAATCACCACTTCGCGATAGCCTGCGCCCACCAGCACGTCCACCTCGCGAATGACCTCGGTCATGGGGAGCGAGCGGCTCTGCCCCCGGACGTAGGGAATCACGCAGAATGAACAGCGGTTGTCGCAACCGTCCTGCACTTTTAAGTTTGGCCGGGTGCGTTCATTGCCAGCGTCGAAAACCGGAGCTGCCTGCAGCTCCGTGTGGGAGAATATATCGGAAACGAAGATCGGTCGCCGGCCATCTGGTGTCAGCTGCGTGAGCGGGACAAACTGAGCCTGCTGGGGTCCGACGTCCGACGTCTGAAGTCCGACGGCGAGTTCTGCCAGCTGGTGTTTATGCGAGTTGCCGATGACCTGGCTCACGCCGGGGAGAGCTGCGATTTCTTCCGGCGCTCGTTGTGCATAGCAGCCGGTGACCACGATCCGGGCTTCGGGGTTCTTGCCATGGATGCGCCGGATGGCGGCACGTGCGTCCTGGTCGGCCGCGGCGGTCACGGTGCAGGTGTTAAGAACTACGAGCTCTGCCTGCGCAGGTTCGTCGGCACGTTCGAGGCCGCGCTCCCGCAGTTGGCGTTCGATGGCAGCACCGTCCGCCTGCGTGGCCCGGCAGCCGAAATTCATCACATGGAAAGTCGCCACGTTTCTATACTAACGCAGGACCAACGCAGGGTGACGCTTCGACGTTTTGACAGAGGGACGAGGAACGGCGCACGCGCCGCGAGGACTTCTCCACGGGCAGACGAGATTCGACTTGGAATCGGGAAGCAGGAGGAAGGTGAGCTTGGCCGCCGACTCTGCAATCGCCTACAAATTCTCCTTCAACATCAAGCCGAGGCTACTTGCCTCTTCTGCTGGAAACACTCCCGGCAGAATACTGGACGTCCCTGGGTTGGCTTGAAGGGCACCGTGGTTTCCTTGCCGCACTCCGAACAGGTGGTTCGCGTTTCCACCTTGGCGAAGCCGTTGCCTGGTCCCGAAGGCGCTGCCCCTAGTACTGATACCCGCTTCGTCTTGCAAGCCTTACAACGTTTGGGTTCGTTTTTGAACTGCTTGTCGTGAAAGAACAGTTGCTCGCCCGCCGTGAAGATAAAATCCGCACCGCAGTCAATGCACTTCAATACCTTGTCCTGAAATTCCATTGAGAGATGCTCCCTTCAGCCCATTCCCCAAGACCTCGCAGACGAGTAGCGCGACGCGTGGACTCAGGGTCGTTGCCCCCTCAAGCTACGACCTGGAAAATTTCCCTTGGACTCGGCCCGCCCGGCCGCTTTTGGCGGCAAGGATTACAGCTTTACAATTTTTGACAATCTGCAGCGAACAAGGAAATGGGCCACCACTTGGCGTGGCAGCCCATAAACCTCAGTCTTGCTCTTTACGCGCTTTTTTCCTGCTGCGTTTGCGCGCCAGTGCTTCCTTCACACGCTTCTTCTCGCCCGGTTTCAGGTAAAAGGAGTGACGCTTTACCTCCTTGATGATGTCTTCCTGTTGCACCTTGCGCTTGAAGCGGCGTAATGCGTTTTCGAGGGACTCACCCTCTTGAAGTCTTACCTCTGCCAACTGACTACACCCCCAAACCGGTCCCGTTTGGACGGGGATAGTTATTGCAAGGTTCCCACGGCAAGTCAAGTGGTATGTGGCAATTTCATGCAGGGAAAATGCCGCTAGCTTCCATCTATGGAACGGTTTATGCCTAGTAGATCAGCTTCAGAGCCAGCTGAATCTGCCGGGGCGCGTACGCGTCCGTGACCCGAAGGAAGCTCGAGGGTACCCGGTATTGAGCTGGGAAGATATTGATTCCAATGGCCTTATCGGTTTGAACAAATTGGGTCGAGTTGCTTTGAAAACCATCCGGCGTGATCTGGACTCGCTGGTTGTTGCGGTTCAGCAGGTTGAAGGACTCTACCATCAGTTCCAGCTTCACCCGGTCGCCAGCGTAGAGACGCCGGGTCAGGCGCATGTCGGTGGTGGCGTAGTCGGGTCCGAGGAGGGAGTTGCGGGAAACTCCCGGAAGCCGGTCGTTTGTGTTGTTGCCATCCTGGTTGGCGTCGCCGGTCACGGTCGCGCTGACCGGCCGGCCGCTGCCATAGGTGAATACACCGGAAGCTTTCCAGTTGTTAAAGAACATTCCCAGCAACTCATGGTCGCGGTGAAACGGTTTGGGGGCAAGAACAAAAGAGAACACAAAGCGCTGCCGCTGGTCGGTAACGCTGGGGCCCTTTTCCAAATTAGGCGCGTAGGAGTCCTGCACCGTTGCCGGACGCCCCGCCACCAGCGCATCCTGTCCATCGTCGATGGCGTGCGCGAAGGTATAGGCCAGCATGAAATAGACGCCACTGGTCATGCGGCGGCGGACGGAAAGAGTGGCGCCATGATAGACGCTCGAGGCCGCGCTCTCGAAAACGTTGATCGATCCCAGCTGAGGAATCGGACGCGCCAGCGGATTAATGCAGGGCGGGAAGGGGCAGGTCAGCGAGCGCGTGGGTTGAACGGTGGAGAAGGAGTCAACGTCGTAGTACGTGCCCAGAAAATTTGTTCCGGAGGGGTCGTACACCGGATACGATACGTTGACCGGCGGTGGCAAGTTTACGTCCCGCGCCCGGATCAGATCCACGCCGTGCACGTACATGTAGGAAACGCCCACCGACATGCGATGCGCGACTTCGCGTTCCACGTTGAGGCTGGCCTGCTGCACCCGGGGAGTCTTGAAATTGTGCGAAAACGCCGAGACATCGGCCTGCTCAAGTTGCGCCAGACCGGACGGCAACTGGCAATTCGCGGCATTCACCGCACAGTTCACCAGCGGATTGGGATATTGCGGAAATACCTGGTGATCGAAAAAATTATTGTTATTGAGAAAGAGAAAATTTCCCGCCAGTCCGCTGTCGCTCTGGACCGCGGAGTTGTAGATCTGAGGAATGCGGGTGTAGAAGATTCCAAATCCGGCGCGAACCACGAGCGGGCGCTCGTTCCCGATCGAGTATGCCAGCCCCACGCGGGGCGCGAAGTTGCCGGTGTTGTATGGCACCCGGCCTGCATCCGGCCACAGCCGATTCGCCTGCAAGCCTTTCGTGCTAAACGTCTGCAGGTCATACCGTGCTCCCAGGCTCAGGGCCAGACGCTCTGAGACTCGAATCGTGTCCTGCAAAAATCCGGCGTACTCGTTCGTGTCCGGATGAGTGACGGCGGGACCGAAGCTCTGCAGGTAATAGTGCGGGACCTGATGCGCGTAAGCTCGCAGGGGAGTGAGTTCCAGACCGCCTTCCTGAATCTCGAAAGTGAACGGATTCACCTTGATTGGATCGAAAATGTACTCTCCCCCGCTCAATGAGGGAAAGAAGTTGTAGATCCAGGTCATGAGCACGTCGCCGCCAAATTTCCACGAATTTCTCTTGCCTTCCAGACTCAGGGTCTCGGCCAGATGCAGGCGGTGCTCGCGGGTCTGGCGGGGAAGAATGGATGAGCGCCCGAAGCCTTCGATAATGTCGGAGATTTTGGTCAGCGGGTCGGTGCTGTTAGCGGTGGAAGACTGCAGATCGCGCGAGAACTGGGCCCGAAAGCGGCTTACTGCTTTGACGGAGAGATTGCTGGCAAGCGCCAGTGACCCGCTTTCCGTGGATACATTTTCCTCGCCGTTGTCACTGATGCCGAAGCTGGACAGCGGGCTGGCGGGATCGAGGAAGACATTGTTATGCCCGTAATAGCGCGACGTGTTCAGCCGCAGGGAAAGATTGTTGTGCTGGTTGAGCACCAGGTCGAACTTGAAGAAGCCGGCATTGCCCAGCATCGATGAGGGAAAGGTGCCGGCCTGCTTCGAAAGTTGGGCGGCGGTGGCGAACACCAGCGCCTGGTCGGTGGCCTCGTAGTCACCCGGTGTGGCGGGTCCGGCGGCGGCCTGCGGGACCACGACTGAGCTTCCGTCAAGAAATCGCACCACCGCCGGCACATGAAAGATATGCTGATCGAATCCGGCAAAGAAAAATGCCCGGTTGCGTTTGATGGGGCCGCCCAGGGTAAATCCGAATTGCTGCTGCTGATCGTGCGGCTTGAAATCCATGAAGGGATGCTGGGCCGCCATGGCGCTGTCCTTGAAGAAATAGAAATCGGTTCCGTGCAGACGATTGGAACCCGATTTGGTGACTACGTTCACCACCGCACCCCCGGCCCGCCCCAGGTCGGCGCCGTAAGTGTTCGAGGAGACGCGGAACTCCTGCACCACTTCGTTGGAGAACTGATAGGGCGCGCGATAGCGGCCGCGGGCCTGCCCGAAAAAAGCGTTGTTGTTGTCGCCGCCGTCCACCAGATAACTGGACTGGTAGCCGCGGATGCCGCCAAAGGCGAGGTCCCCATTCGAACTGGAGGTCAGCCCGCGCGGGTCCTGCGTCACTCCAGGCGTCAGCAGGGCCAGATCGGTGTAACGCCGTCCGTTGAGCGGTAGATCGTTGATGGCCCGTTCGTCAATCAAGGTCGAAATGCCGCTGGGCTGGCTTTCAACCACCGGCGGCTCGCCTGAAACCGTCACTGTCTCGCTGGCTCCGGCGACCGCCAGTTTGAAGGTCAACTCAGTGGTGCCGCCCACGTCCACCCGCAGGCGAGGGGTGGTCTGCGGCGACATTCCGGCCGAGTCGGCGCGAGCGGAATATTCTCCTGGCGGCAGCAGTTCGAAAGCAAAGCCGCCACTGACATCGCTGGTGGTGGAATAGCGGAAGTTGGTGGCAGCGTTCACCAGCACCACATTGGCAGCGCTGATCCGCGCCCCGGCGCTGTCACTCACCGTTCCGCGGATCGCTCCCGTGGAAGTATCCTGGGCCATCACTGCCGTGGCCAGAAACAGAATGGTGAAAAACGAAAAATAACTTCTGGCGCTCGACATTGACTCGCCCCCACTCGTGAATCGAATCGTGGACGAGTCCGGACTGGAGAAAGGGACTTGCTGGGTATATCACGGCGATCGGCCCGCGTCTGTGACCGGCAAACATCTTTTGCAAGTTGTCCCGCGGCGGGAAACGGTTAGACGCCTCAAGGCCGCCGCGCCGGCCGGCGATCGGTCATGGGGACCTTTGACAGGTATTACCCGGTGCGGCTGCCGAATGTTTGTTGGGTTGTACACTCCTGATTCGGGAAGAGTTAGGTCCGAGTAGGTCCTCGGCCATCTTGCTCCGGGTTGCGTTGCCCGCGTATGATGCAGCGTTTATGACTGCGAAAATATCTCCACGTCCAGCGGGCCTGCGCGAAAAGTCGCAACTCATGTCGGCATCGGAAATTGAGCGGACGCTGGTCCGGCTGGTGCACGAGATCATCGAAAAAAACAATGGCGCGGCGGACCTGGGCCTGGTGGGGATCCGGCGGCGCGGCGTGCCCCTGGCACAACGCCTGGGCCAGATGATTGCGCGCATTGAGAAGACTCCGGTTCCCGTAGGTACCCTGGACATCACTCTGTACCGTGACGACTTGTCCACCCTGGGACCGAAGCCGGTGGTGCAGAAGACCGAGATCGGGTTTCCCATTGGCGGCAAGAACATCATTCTGGTGGACGACGTTCTCTACACCGGCCGCACCATCCGGGCCGCGCTGGACGCGCTGTTCCGCGAAGGCCGTCCCAAGCGGGTGCAGTTGTGCGTGCTGATTGACCGTGGACATCGCGAACTGCCCATCGAGGCGCGGTTCATCGGACGCAAGGTGCAGACCTCGGACCGGGAAATTATCGAAGTGAAACTTCGCGAGGTGGATGACGCAGAGAAAGTTCTGCTGGTCGAACGTCAAGACTGATGCGGCGAACCCGATTTCAGATTGAACATTGTTGATTTCAGATTGTGTTGATCCCCGGTTATCCGGGTTGGATCTGCTGAAAGCGTCAATCTCAAATCTGCAATCTGAAATCTGAAGTCTTAGAACCGAAAATCCGGCTGGCCCTGCATACCATGAACCAACCTGCTCGCGGCTCCCTGCTGGGCATCGAACATCTCGGAGCAGAGAACATCCTGGGCCTGCTCAAACTGGCCCGGCGGATGAATCCGCATAAGCCGCGCCCTTTGTTGCGGGGGAAGCGCGTCCTGCTGCTGTTTTACGAGGCTTCCACCCGCACCCGCAGTTCCTTCGAGATCGCAGCCAAATCACTGGGCGCCATGACCACGCTGGTGCTCTCCAGCGGATCGAGCATCGAAAAAGGCGAGTCCTTGCTGGACACCGGCTACACCCTGCGGGCGGTGGGCGCGGACGTGATTGTCATTCGCCATCCTCAGGCGGGCGCGGCGGCGCTGATGGCGCGGTATCTGGACATTCCCGTGATCAACGCCGGCGACGGCATGCATGAGCATCCCTCGCAGGCGCTGCTCGATGCCTACACCATCCTGCGCCACAAGAAAGCGCTGAAGGGATTGCAGGTGGCCATCGTGGGCGATATTTATCACAGCCGGGTAGCGCGCTCCGCCATTCACCTGCTCAGCAAGTTCGGGGCGCGCATTACTCTCTGCGGGCCGCCGGAGTTTCTGCCCGAAACTGCGTTGAGCCTGGCTCCCGGCCTGCACATGGCGCATACCGTGGAAGATGCGGTCCACGGGGCTGACGTAATCATGACCCTGCGGGTACAAAAAGAGCGTCTGGCCGGAACCAGGATCAGTTTGCAGGATTACGTTGCCCGCTATCAGATGACCATGGCGCGCCTTAAGCTGGCAAAAAGAGACGCCATGCTGATGCATCCCGGGCCCATCATCCGGGGCCTCGAGTTAACCTGGGAAGTGACGGATTGTCCGCAGTCGGCCATTGTGGAAGAGGTGCGTAACGGAGTCCCCGTGCGCATGGCGATCCTGGCCAGGGCGCTGGGCAGAGCGCGATGAGGACAACAACTTCAATTCCGCGGATTTACGCGGATCAACACGGATTAAAACGGCACGAACTTACTGAGAAACTTATCGGCATCTTCTATGCTATCTACAATGAGCTCGGACATGGATTCCTGGAATCAGTCTACCAGCAAGCCTTTTCCGTCGCCCTGGCCGAGAACAGCATATTTTTCCAGCGCCAGATCGCGGTGCCAGTGTTCTTCCACGGACAGAAGATCGGCGATTTTCGCGCCGACTTGCTCATAGACGAGAAAGTCATCGTGGAACTGAAGACGGGCCGTGAGATTGATCCCGGCTGGGAAAAGCAGCTTCTGAACTACCTCCGAGCTACTCAGATCGAAGTTGGAATGTTGTTCAATTTCGGTCGCAGCGCTCAATTCAAACGTTATGTGTTCGAGAATGAAAGAAACAATCCGCGAAGATCTGCGTGAATCCGCGGAGGAGAAGTAAGGGTTGCAAATTTGACCAGACGAGAAAATTACAGCTTGTTGATCAGGGGCGGCCGGCTCATCGATCCGGCGGCCAGGATCGACGCCACCATGGACGTCCTGTTGCGAGACGGGCAGGTGGCCGAGATTGCGCCGCCCGGCAAAACCCGCGCCACCGCGCATGAGAAGTTCGATGCCCGGGGGCTGATTGTCGCTCCGGGCTTCATCGATCTCCACGTTCACTTGCGCGAGCCCGGACAAGGCTACAAGGAAACCATCGCCACCGGCACGGCCGCGGCAGCCGCGGGAGGATTCACTTCCGTCTGCTGCATGCCCAACACGCAACCCGTGGTGGACTCGCCGGAGTGGGTCACCTGGCTGCAACAACCGGAGCGCGGAGCGATAGTAAACGTGTTTCCCATCGCTGCCGCGACTCATGCCAGCAAAGGGGCCGTGCTGACCGACTTCCGCGCCCTGCAACGGGCCGGAGCGGTGGGTGTCAGCGATGATGGCAAGCCCATTCTCAACGACAGCGTCATGCGCGAGACCATGCGCCTCTCTTCCGAAATCAATCTTCCTGTAGTTCAGCACGCGGAAGATACGCGCATGACCGACCGCTGCTCCATGAACGACGGGCCCACCGCATTTCGCCTGGGCCTGCGCGGCATGAAGGCGGCCGCCGAGGCCTCGGTGGTGGAACGGGACGTGCAATTGGCGCAACAGTTCACGGGTGCGCGGCTGCACGTGGCCCACCTTTCGACAGCGGACGCGCTGAAGGCCGTGCGCCGGGGAAAGCGCAGCAAGTCGCACGTCACCTGCGAAGTTACACCCCACCATTTCGCTCTGACCGATGCGGACGTCGGCGAGTATGACACCAACTTCAAGATGAATCCGCCCCTGCGGTCCGACTCGGACCGCGAGGCCATTCTGGTGGCACTGGCCGATGGCACCGTGGATGCGATCGCCACCGACCACGCCCCCCACGCGCCCCACGAAAAGATCATCGAGTTCGAACGTGCGGCCTTCGGGATCACCGGTCTTGAAACTGCGCTCGGCCTCGCTATCACCCACCTGCACCGCGGACACAAGATTCCGCTCGGCAGGATTGTCGAACTCCTCACCGCCGGCCCGGCTCGCGTGTTTAGCCTTAGGGGACGTGGAACTTTGATTCGCGGCAGTCACGCCGATGTCACCATCTTCGATCCGCAAAAGCGCTGGACGTTTGACGCGGCCAAGTCGCACTCGCGCTCGCACAATACTCCCTTCGGCGGAGCTCAATTGACGGGGAAAGTGGTGGCGACGATTGTGGGCGGGCGGGTTGTGTATCGGGCAGCTTAGGATCAATCCCGAGGGATCGCCCCTGGCTTTTTTTAAATCTTCCGCTGGCAGGCCCTCGGTTGTCGTAGTACTATGTCCACGAGTTGAACACTTGGTTTCGGTCAGTGACCGAAGCCCCAAACAGGGTGTCGGCTCAGGAGAAAACTAATGGCAACCTCTACGGCAAAGTCCCCTCGTAGCGTAGTTGTATTTCCGTTTCACTCTTTCCGTAACATCAGCTGCCCAGAAGACACCGCGAACGACCGAAGAGTCTTTTCCGGCCAGGCTCCAGTAACCTCGTTCGTGCCCCTCTCAACCGATGAAAATGTCCGTGACTACCTGCTCGAAGCTGAGGGCAAGCAGCGTCGACGGGAAACACAAGTCAATCGTGAAATACGGCTGACTTTGGGAAGCCATCCGGAGCAATTCTCGATTCTGAACGGCGGTATCGTGATAGTGGCACGAAATCACGAGGTAGATGAGCAGAAAAAAATTCTGCGCCTGACAAGGCCTAGCATTATCAACGGATCTCAAACTCAGGGGGTCTTGAAGGATTTCCTTGAGAAGCTGGCTTCGGAAGGGCGAGATCTGCCAGCGATTCACGTCAAGTACGAACTTGTCGTTACAGACGATGAAGAACTAATCGGAGAGATTTCGATTGCTCGGAACTTCCAAAACGATGTGGCAAGCATTTCAATTGCTGGCCGACGGGGTCAACTGGAGGAACTGGAAGAGAGCCTTAGGCGGAAAATTCCCGATGCGAAGCTCAAGAAGTCCGAGACCGAACTATCGGACGACTACGTCGGGACGGAGAGGCTGCTCCAAGTGATAACGGCCCTGATACCCGCATCGCTTTGGCCGAAGGCCAGCGAACGTGAAAACCCTAACAAGGTTTACACATACAGCATGAAAGCTAAATGCCTCAGGGAATTCCAGGAAATATATCGTAAGGCAAAAGATGCCAAACACGAAGAGCACAAGACCGCCCAAGAGCTCTATCAGTTCTATCTAGATATCGCTCCCGAAGCCCATGAGCTGCATGAAAAGTGGAAGGCTCATCAGGGCTTTGCAGGCACCGGCCTCCGCTCAATAACTCGCGAGGGGCGCGAAGTCGTCGAAGTGCCCGATGGTATCATTTTCCCGATTCTTGCGTCACTTTCCGCATTTGCCAGGAAAACGGATAAGGGTTGGTCCATCGAGCCGCCGCGGGCGTTCCGCGACGGCGAGCTGATCAAGGCGGCGAAGTTCGTGTATCAAAGCGTTGCCAAGAGCAATCCGTGGATAATGGGCAAGAGCAGCGCTTGCTATTCGCAGCTCTATCAGATTGCATCGATCTATCAGCGGCTTTCATAGCTGCAGCTGGGGCGGCTTCAACGGCGCCGCCCCACTCTATCTCACAATTCCCATCTTTTTTCCCACTCGCTTCAGCACCTCCAAGGCCTGCTGCAACTCGTCTTCCGTATGCGTTGCCGTCATGATCGTCCGTATGCGGGCCTTCCCTTCTGGCACCGTGGGGAACGCAATACCTGTGCCCAGCACGCCTTCCTTGAACAGCTCGCGGGAAAAATCCATGGTGAGTTTGCCGTCACCGATGATAATCGGAGTAATCGGTGTCTCGCTGGCGGGCGTGGTATTGCCCCCGATGTCGAAGCCGAGCAGTCCCAGTTCCCTCTTCCAGAAA
>Ga0207706_10001989_pt1 | contig 20037 bp, 20 predicted proteins | sample KBSC53metaG_FD_184318 | JGI IMG/M metagenome (GOLD analysis project Ga0207706, IMG submission 184318) | Corn rhizosphere microbial communities from Kellogg Biological Station, Michigan, USA - KBS C5-3 metaG (SPAdes) (version 2) | ecosystem: Host-associated > Plants > Roots > Rhizosphere > Soil ... | reverse complement strand
AATCATCAACGTGATTGCAATGCCGAGCGCAAGCAAGTGATATTCGAATCCTTCGCCCTTTTGATTGCGGTTCCAGTCCATGAAAAACCCGTGTGGCCAATGCACGGTCACGATGGCGACAAGCATGACGCATGCGATGCCGAATGCGGCGACGCGAGTCAGGAGTCCGACGGCAAGCCCGAGCGGGCCAAGGAATTCCGCGGCGATCGCCAGGAAGGCGAAGACCGCCGGAATACCGGTGCTCGTAAAATATTTCATGGTGCCTTTAAAGCCGTGGCCGCCGAACCAACCGAGCGCTTTCTGAACACCGTGAGGGAAAATCACGATTGCAAGGGTGATCCTCAGAAGCAATCCCGCTACGCCGCTATTAGTTTGTAGCAACCAATCAACTATGTTCATCCGCGCCTGCGGCATTGAGCACATAACGAACGGGCGTATGTGCGACAGTTCATACAAGGCTCACCGGAACGAGCAATAGGTGAACCGGAGTCTCAGTAATAGCTTTGGCGTGGCAACTCTCACCTCAAACGGCGGCCGTGAACACGAAATTTTTTTCCGCGCCTTCGCGGTCGAAAACCCCAGCAAGTGAATACAGTGATTGGCAGCGTCCAAGACATGCGTCGGATGCCCCTGGCCCTCATCTTCATTTCCTCTCCCGCAATGAGTCTTAGTTGTGCGAACGAGGTCGCGTCCGCGAATCAAGTGGATACAGCAAATACAAGTGCCGTAATCAGACATCGAGGAATGTACAATTGGATACCTGTTTCACCGTACGGGAAAAAAATAGGGTTAGAGGTTCATTGTTGGGACACTTATGCTGCAAATCAGATTGCTGGGGCACATTACGCTGCTTGCCCGCCCCATTGCTCGGCCACGCGTTCAAAGTTTGCACTGGCAAATTTTCGATCCGCTCTGCGGAACGTCGTTGGAGCCTTATCCCTATCCTTAATCCGTCTGACTGAACGCCGGTCCGCCTTTAAAAACGCGAAAGAGATACAGAAACGATGGCGCGAGAATCAGCAGACCAAGAGCAGTTCCCCACAGCACCGGACGAAGCACACTCAATGGAGCCGCTGCTTGAATGATCGAGATGTCCGGGGGCACTAGAAACGGATACAGCGATAGCGCCCAGCCGCCGAGAATCAGCCCTATCTGCCCCACTGCCAGCACACGCGCCAGCTGAAACCGTCGCCGCCACAGTGCGCCGATCGTGCCCAGCGCAAAAAGTCCCGTTATGATGTGTAGCGGCCATGACCACGGGCGATGCGTCAGCCCAACACGCACGAGAGGCGCGGTCTCATACGATAGCAGATAAACCGTCAGCGCCAGTGCACCCGTCGCGACCGCCGCGGCCAAGGCCCGGCGGCGGAAATCTTCACGTAAGGCTTCATCCGTTGCTTCCACGGTCAGATAAACGGCAGCCAAAAAGGCAAACAGCGCGACAGCGAAGAGACCGACGGCGAAGGGAAACAGCCCTAGCCAAGGCCGCAGAAAACCGCTGGTAACGGTTCCGTCTTGCACGCGGATGCTTCCTGTCGAAATCGCTCCTATACAGATGCCGAGCATTACCGGAGTGAACACGCTAGATATGGCGAAGAGGCGTCCCCAACGCTGTTGCACAGGATCGTCCTGTCGGTGGTACTGGCGGAAGGTGAACGATGTACCGCGTAGCACAATCCCCAGTAGCATTAAGGTCAGCGGGATGTGCAGAGCGGTCGATAGAGCGGCAAAGGCATGCGGAAACGCCGTGAAGAGCAGCACAATCATAAAAATGAGCCAGACGTGATTGGCTTCCCACACCGGCCCGATGGCGCCCTCAATCAGGCGGCGCTGCTCGCCTGCCCGAGGTCCGGAAGCCAGCAAGTCCCACACACCGCCGCCGTAATCCGCCCCGCCCAATACGGCATAGAGAACCAGAGCCACAAGCAGCATGCCCAGAGTCAGCAGCACGGACCAAGGAAGCGCCGAAAGCTCGCGCACCAAATCATTCATAAATCACCCAGCATAATCTGTTTTTTCCAGCGCATCCGCCCGGCTGGTTGTATCGTTTCTGCGGTCGGGCACAATCCGCGGGCTCTGGCGGAACTGCCGCAGCAACAGGAACACGACCACAAACGCCAGAAACAGATAAACCAAGGTGTAGGTAGACAGCGGGAGAGTGAGATAAGGCACTGGCGTTACCGCCTCTGCCGTACGCATGATACCCGTGATGATAAACGGCTGCCGCCCGACTTCAGTCACTGTCCAACCCGCTTCGATAGCGATAAAGCCCAGGGGCGCCGCAATAACAACGCTCCGAAGAAACCACGCCTGATCCGGCAGCGACCAGCGTCCAAAGTGGCGCCGCTTGCGCCACGCCAAAATCAGCGCCACAAGCGCGAGCGCCGCCAGCGCCATGCCGCAGCCGACCATGATTTGAAACGCAATGTGTACGACGGCGATCGGCGGATGATCAGCTTTGGGCCACTCCTCCAACCCTTTCACTTCGGCCTGTGGATCGTGAAATGCCAAGAGACTGAGACCATAGGGAATTTGCAGGGCGTAAGGTGTCTCCTGGGTTTTTTCATTCGGCAGGCCGCCGATGCGCAGCGGCGCGCCCTTTTCGGTTTTCCACTGGCCTTCCATCGCAGCCAGTTTACGCGGTTGTGCGCCGGCCAGATAGCGCGCATTGAGATCGCCGCTGATCGGCTGCAAGATCGCGCTGATGCCGCCGACAACTAACGCAATGGCCAGCGCGTGGTGATGAAAGAGATTGTCGCGGTCCCGCTGCAGCAAAAAAGCGTGCACGCCAGCGACGGCAAAAGCTGTAGCCTCATAGGCAGCAATCGTCATGTGAATCGCTTCGGGAACCCAGGCCGAGTTGAACATCGCAGCGATGGGGTCAATCTCCACGGCTTTGCCACCCTCGAGCCGGAAACCGGTCGGGGCGTTCATCCAGCCATTGACGGCAACCACAAAAACCGCCGAAGCGGCCCCCGCCAGCGACACCATCACGCCTGAAAACAGGTGCCATGCGGGCGATACGCGTTCCCAACCGTAAAGGTAAACACCGATGAAGATCGCCTCGACGAAAAAAGCGAAGCCTTCCAGTGCAAACGGGAACCCAATAACCGCCCCAGCGAAATCCATGAAGCGGGGCCACAAAAGTCCCAGTTCGAACGATAAGACGGTGCCCGAAACAGCGCCGACAGCGAACAAAATCGCCGTGCCTTTGGCCCACTGCTGCGCGAGTGTACGGTAGGTCCCGTCCTTGGTTTTCAACCACAGCGCCTCGGCGATGACCATCAACAACGGCAACGCCACTCCGACAGCGGCGAAGATGATGTGAAAGCCCAGCGACAGCGCCATCTGAGACCGGGCGGCAAAAAGATCGGTCATCATGCCTCCGGCTAGTTTCAGTTTCTAGAAAAAGGCGTTCCGTCCGTATAGAAGATCCATTGAGAAGAACAGCAGGCGGGCGAGGAAGCTGTAGCGCATGCGCGACGATGCGCAGGTTTTCTGCTGTTCTGCTGCTTGAGCTGATCCGCTGTTACGCGCTCCATCGAAGCGGCCCTATAGACCGATGCGAGCGTGCACAAGCATCGAATGGATTGCGAGCGAAAGAGCTACAGCAAGAGAAGTTCCCAGAATTGTGAGAGCCAGCGCCGTTTGCAGAATGGTCTCACGTCGCAGTCGCTCGCCGTACTTCCAAAGAATCCCGAGAAAGATCGCCGCCAACGGTATGACTGAAAAATCGATGACCGGGTGAGCGTAGATCAAAAGCCAACGAGCACCCGGATGATTTTCGGCGAGCCACTCCGAAAGCCCCGCGCGCGGCATGCCGAGAAGCCACCCGCTATAGAGAATATGATAGAGCAGGAGAGGCAGCGGACCCACAACTAGGTAGACTGCGGCCATCGCATTCCGCGCAATCTCCCATGTGTCCCCGGATCTCAAGAACATCATCAAATAGAAAACAATAACGCTGGCGATCGCCCATGCGATCGCGTGGCCGAATGTGAGACCAACTACGAGGAAAAAGCCCGATAGGGGATAGAAACCCTCCGGCACCAATCCTCGCCCAAGGCCGAGAATAGACCAGGCGGGATAGCTTGCCGCCACGATGATGATGAGGAGAAGCGTCACGGCCGCGGCCGCAATCACAACCGGCCGCCAGAGGATACTAAGCCAATTACGGTACTCTACTCGTTCGAAGTGAAAATGCTGAGTTGTGTCGACAGGATCCATAGCATCCTCTTATTTTGCTGCAAAGGGCGAGAACCCGCCCTTGCCATCGCCGCGAAGCATGACGACCGAAGTGTGACTCGCAGAGACCAGGGCAAGATCCATTTTGCCGTCACGATCAAAATCGTTGGCTGCCAAAGCGATGATGTCCTGATTGATGCGCAGAGGCGCCACGACAGTAAATCCGCCCTTCCCATCTCCAAAAAAGACAGAAATTTCGCCCGCCGTTCGCGCTGACCCCGCGAGGTCGACAAAGCCATCGCCATTGAAATCGGCTGCCACCAGACCATGTGGATTATTGCCCATGGGAAGCGTCCCCATCTTCCGTAGCATGCCGATACCGTCGCCTTGAAGCAGGATGACGGCGTCTTCCCCGGCGCATGCGACGGCGAGGTCCTGATGACCATCGCCATTCCAATCCCCCGCTGCGGCGTAATGCGGAAACCGGCCAACCTGAATCTCTCCGGCAACGCGAAAAGTGCCGTCGCCCTTGCCCAGCAAGATCGAGAGCATGTGTCGCGCAAATGTGCCAACGACCAGATCGGCAATTCCGTCTCTATTTAAATCAACCTTGGTTACGATGTGGGGCGCCCGACCGACTTCATAGGTAGCAGAAGGTTTAAAACTTCCGCCAAGATTTTGCAGAATGATAAGCCGTGACTCTTTCGGCTGGGTGATGGCAAGATCCAGTTGTCCGTCGCGATTTACATCCAGCGCGACCGCAGAGGCGGGGCCGGGGACATTCATGATGTCGCGCGCCTTAGAAAGTTTTCCCATGCCGTCTCCGAGATAAAGACTGAGATCCCCTCCGCCGGTATTGGCCGTGACGAGGTCAAGCTTTCCGTCGCCGTTAAAGTCGCCGATCTCTACCCAACTTGGGCCTATGCCGGTCGCGTAGCTGTGGTTGGAAGCAAATCCACCCTTGCCGTTGCTTAAGAGAAGAGCGACTTTGCGCTCGGCGGCGGCCGGGACGGCGACGTCGGGAATGCCATCCCCGTTAAAGTCGCCAACGGCGATCGCATGCGGAACACGTCCGATCGTTTCAATTTGAGAAGAGGTTTGCTGAAGCCCGCCGGAAGGCAGAGGCGCGATGAGGATGCCACCCACAAAGAACAAGACTCGCAGCGGGACGAAAACCCGGGAGGTCATCTTACTTTGCCAGTGTCCGGGTGTAAGCAACGATGTCCCAGACTTCGTCGTGGCTTAGCTGAAACCCAAAAGGCGGCATGAGACGCGTCTTACCGACAGCTTCACCGCCGCCGTGGATGATATCGAACAAGTACTGATCCGATCTTTGTGGAATGACCTTGGCCAAATCAGGAATGGGGATCGGCGGCTTCTCTGCCCGCTTGGACCAGTCCCAGCCTTGACCCTGAGCGCCGTGGCAGAGAACACACTTCTCGACGTACAAGCTTTCGCCCCGCTTCGAATTGCCCCTTGTCTGGGCGGGTAGAATGGTGGGGCCGATAAGCAGGAGCGCCGCCAGCCAGAAGCGCATCTCAGCCCCCGAGGCCAGGAGGCGGCAAGGGTATCTGCCAGGTTGAGGGCGTGAAAGAGAGCGGCGCCTTGATGTCGCCGCCCCAAACGATTACGAAACGCAGGATGAGCCCGCCGGCCAAAACCGATGCAAACTTAACGGCCGCCACCGCATTGGCGATCGTACGTCCTCCAAGCTCGGCCACAAACTCGACAACAGTCAGCACTAAAGGAACAACTAACGCGAGCCCGACGACGCCGAACCAGTACCACGCGGAGAGATTTCGACCGTGGGGCAGGCCGTGGAAAACCTGGGGCGTCGCGCCGACACTGACCGCGCCGCTTAGCGCCGCCTCGGCGCTACCGCCAAAGAGCGCCGACGGATACGCGGGTCCGCCGGTAAGATAGCGATAGGCAAGCCGCCCGCCGCTTGGAGCGAGAAACTCTCCGCCGGTATCGATATTGATCGGCAGATTAAAACCGCGACGCGAAAGACTTTGAATGGTTACGCTCTCCTTGGGCGCGATATTGGTGGCCACCTTCCGCGCTTCGGAGTGCGACGGCCCAATGTATACGTTGTAGCCCACGCCCGGCTTGCGCGGCGCCACGATGATCAATTGACTATTGGGCCGGGTGATCTCAATCGATGTGTCGGCAGACATACCTTCTTCGACTCCGGTCTCATTGCCGACCCAGGTTACGATCGCGACGTAATTGCCGGGGCCAAGGGAGCCGCCTGGCTCTACCTTGTATTGAAACCTCTCGGTCGTTGGCGCGCTCGTATGTCCTGCAAGCAATCCTTGACTGCCGAGATCGCGCATGAAGCGATAGAGTTCCCAACTTTCGAATAAAACCAACACGGCGAGTGCAATGCCAAACCAACGAATAACCGGCCGCGAGCCGATATCGCGCAGACCAAGCCACGGCCACGCGCACAATACCGCGAGTCCGGCGGCGGCTAACCCTGTATTAAGTCCGGAGTTCAGGAAGAGCGGCGGGAGATATTCACCAGACCAGAGCGGCACATACCAAGATCCTGAAAGCAGCAGTCCCGTATAGAGAGCAAGACCGACGGCTGGAATCAGTCCCACGACCCCGACGACACGACGAACCGGCCAGCCGGTGGCGAAGAACCACAGCACTGCGTATAGAATCATAAAAAGACTCGCAACGCCGAGTATCCAGCCGCCGCGCGTCATCCAGGAATTATAGTTGGTAAAAAAGATCGGAAATAATAATCCGCGTTCCGGCTTGCCGAGATGGATGGTCAGGAAAAACCCGCCCAAAGCGAGAACTGGCAGTAGGCCGTAGGCGACGAACCGCGCGGCGGCTGCGGCCCGTCTTGACCAGATGCCGGCAAGATCAGTCGCCACCGCGACGATGAACATCCCTGCCGCCAGGCCCCCAAAGAAAAGATAGAGCGGTACAAAGGCGTTGTCACTCCACTTGTCTTGGAGAAAGACGACAGTATCCATGATTTCTCCCTAGTGGCGCTGAAAAGAGGGCAATCAACAGATCATCATCGAGGATCGAAGATGGAGGACAGAAAATAGGCGATGTTCCCTCTCCATTCTCTATCTTCGGTGCGCCCTATGAGCCTCTCCCATACGCGGTCTCCCAACCCCAAGCCCCGCCGCCCGCTCCACGAGCTGCCACTCGCTCGCGCACGACTTTGGCCACCTCTTCAGCGTCACCGGCGACCAACGCCTTTGTGGAACAAACGGACGCGCACATGGGCAGCTTTCCTTCGGCGACGCGATTCGACCCGTAGAGGCGCCGCTCGCGCTCGGAGAACGCGACTTCAGGCCCGCCGGCGCAGTAGGTGCATTTGTCCATGACGCCGCGGGCTCCAAACGGCGAGCCCTTCGGGAACTGCGGGGCACCAAAGGGACAAGCGTAGAGGCAATACCCGCAACCGATGCAGGTTTCTTTGTTCAGGGCCACGATGCCGTCGGCCCGGTGGTAGAGAGCATCCACGGGACAGACGGCCACGCAAGGCGCGTTGGAGCACTGCATGCAAGGGACGGCGATGTTGGTCTCGCCCGGCTCGCCTTCGTTGAGCGTTACCACTCGAATGCGCGCGATGCCGTAGGGCACATTGTTTTCGTTCTTGCACGCCACCTCGCAGCCGCCGCACTCGATGCAGCGCTTGGCGTCCACGTAGAACTTCATGCGGGCTGCCGCTTGCTGGGGTTGCGGCCCGCCGCCTCTTTGGGGAATAGTGCTGAGCTGTGCCATGTCTATCTCCCTGCGCCTTAGGCTTGCTTCGGTTTGCTGATCCGGCACAGGCCGGTCTTGGTTTCCTGCATCTGGGTCACGCGATCGTAGCCGTAGTTAGTGATGGTGTTCGCGGACTCGCCGATCGTATACGGCGCCGTCCCCTCGGGGTATTTGCTGAGCAGCGATTTGCCTTCGAACATGCCGCCCCAGTGAAACGGCAGGAACACCGTGTCGGGCCCGACGCGCTTGGTGATTTTGACCTTGACCCAAACCCGGCTCGGGCGGTCGTCCAAATCTTCCGGCGACTCAATCCAACAGTAGTCGCCATGGCGCAAGCCGTGGTCAGCGGCGACCTTCGGGTGCACCTCGGCGTACATCTCCGGATTGAGTTCAACAAGCCACCAGGCGGCCCGCTCGCGGGCGCTGCCGCCCTCATATTCGACCACCCGGCCGGTGGTGAGGATGAGCGGAAACCGTTTCACCCAGTCGGGTTTCTGCAGGCTCTTATAAAGCTGCGGTAGACGATAGTGTTCCTTGACGTCATCGTAGGTGGGCCACTTGACGATGAGGTCCGGCCGTGGGCTATGGATCGGCTCGCGGTGAAGCGGCACAGGGTCGGCGATGTTCCACGAATTGAAGCGCGCTCGGCCATTGCCATAAGGACTCCGGTTTTCAGCCAGAGCGACCCTGATCGCCTCCTGCGTAAGATCGGTGGCGTAATTTTTCTCGGCTGGGTAGCCCTCGTTTGGACCACCGGGAGGAGCCGAGCCTCTGCCGGCAAGCAAGGTGCTGCCGTCCGGCGCCTTGGGGCCCCAGGTCGCACGGAAACCGCAACCGCCCTGCGACACCGGAATGTCGTTACGGTAGAGGATGGCGGTACCCGGATGCTTATCGGTCCAGCACGGCCACGGGAGTCCCCATTGCTCGCCGTCGACCGGTCCGCCGACGGCTTTTTTGGTCTTGATATCGAAGACGTGGCCCCACTCGTGTTGGCGCTTCAGGCGCTCGGGAGTCTGGCCGTTGTAGCCGATCGAGAGACAGCTCAGATTGATTTCTCTGAGCACGTCTTCAAACGTCGCTTCCGGCAGCACCTTGACGTCTTTCATGCTAGCCGGGACGCCCTTCCAATCCCCCTTCATGTTGTGGATGAATTGCTTCTTGAAGCCAAACCGCTCGGCGAAGTCGATCATGATCGCGAGATCGGGCCGTGTCTCGAACACGGGATCAACGACCTTGTCTCCCCACTGGAGATCGCGGTTGGTATTAGTGCGTGAGCCCCACTGCTCGTAGTTGGTCGCCGCCGGCAGGAGATAAATACCATCCTTGCGGTCCGGCAGCACCGGGGTGTTGGTGACGAACGGATCGATATCGACGATTAGCTCGACTTTTTCCAGAGCTTTTTTGACGCGGTCCATCTGCGACATCGAGTTGGTCGAGTGGCCCCAGAACATCACCGCTTTCAAGTTCACATCCTGGCCCATGTCCTTAGGATCCATTAAGACCCCTTCGTACCAGCGCGCCACGGTGAAGCCCGGCTTCTCCATCATGGTCTTGTCCTTAAAGCGTGAAACGAGCCAGTCGTAGGGCACGTCCCACGCTTTTGAAAAATGTTGCCACGCGCTCTCGCCGACACCGTAATAGCCAGGTAACGTCTCCGGCCCGCCACCCACGTCGGTCACTCCCTGGATGCTATCGTGGCCGCGAAAGACATCGCAGCCGCCGCCGGGCTTGCCCATGTTGCCAAGCACCATCTGGAGATGACAGTAAGTCCGCACCACGCCGGTGCCGTCATTGTGCTGCGTGCCGCCCATGGCCCAGATGACAGTGCCCGGCCGGTTCTCGGCCATCGTTCTGGCTATCCACTCGATGTCTTCTGCAGAGATGCCCGTGATGTCGGCGACCGTCTTGGGGTCGTACTTGGCGATCTCTTTCTTCAGTCCTTCGAGATCGTAGGTTCGCTCGGCAAGGAATTTTTTATCCTCCCAGCCTTTGGCGAGGATGACGTTGATCAAGCCATAGACGAACGCCACGTCCGTGCCCGAGCGCAGCCGGACATACTTGTTAGCGAACGCGGAAGTTTTCGTAAAGCGAGGATCGACGGAAATGATGATCGCGCGATTGGTCTCCTTCGCGGTGAGGATATGCTGCATGGAGATCGGGTGGTTCTCCGCGGGGTTCATGCCGATGATCATGATGCTCCGGCTGTTCCGGATGTCATTCTGATGATTCGTCATCGCCCCATACCCGAACACGTTGGCCAGACCGGCCACAGTGGTCGAGTGTCATATCCGCGCTTGGAAGTCGGTGTTATTCGTCCCCCACATCCCCGACCACTTGCGGATGGCGTAACCGTTCTCGTTGGATTGGTGCGCCGAGAAGTTAACCTGCAGCATGTCGGGGCCATACTGTTTGCGAAGGTCGAGAAGCTTCGTGCTGATCTCCGACATGGCCTGATCCCAGGAGAGGCGCTGCCACTTTCCGCCCGCGAGCTTCATGGGGTAACGCAGGCGCTTCACGGACACCACTTGATCGCGCGCCGCCGCGCCTTTCGCGCAAAGGCTACCCAGATTAATGGGGTGCTCGAACCAGGGCTCCTGCGAGACCCAGACGCCGTTCTGAACCTCCCCGATCAGTCCACAGCCGACGGCGCAGTTGCAGCAGATGGTCTTGTGCTGTTCCAGCTTGGGCGGTTGCGGTTGACCCTTGCCTTGCGCCTCGACTTCTTGCACCAGCGATGGCCCAGCCAAGGCGGCGAGACCCGCTCCGAGGCCGCTCAGACCGGCAGCGGCGAGGAATTTGCGTCGGTCGATGAAGGGATTCAAAGACTCCGGCCATCCGGAAGACTCGTCCTTGGCGGTGGTTCGGATAAGCTTCATATCTCATCCTCCGTTTGCAGCAATCATGACGTGCTCGTCTGACGAACACGCCCTACGAATGCAAACAATCAATTCTGCGCTGGTCGCGCGCTTGCAAACCGTTTATGCTCCGGTCGAGTTTTCGAACAATGGTTCGGGCCCTATCGATATAGAGTTCTGTAGTAGCGCTCTGCTTCTTCAGTGCGACGGTAAAGGATCGGGCCCGCTTCTGAAACGGACGCGTCTTTCTCCGCAGAGCGCCCTCTCTTCGGAAGCAAAAGCGCCGCGGTCAGTCCGGCGACAGCAGAGAAGAACCCGGTCAGAAATTTCCGCCGCGGGTGCCTTTCTGAGAATTCGATCTGTTCCATGATTCCTCCATCCAAAGAAATGCCCGGATGGTTGTCAGCTCACACAGATGAGCGAGGCGCAGGCACACTTGCCATCACCCTGTGCTCCGAGCTCTACCTCGACAAAGTATCCCTCGCGCAAATCTTCCAGTTTGCCGCCCATTGTGCCCATGGTTGTGGGTTCGCGCACTTCGATATTCGCGTCTTCGGGAAAGGTTAAAACCACATCCTGATTGTCTTGTGTAATAATCACCGCGGTGCGTCGTGCTAGATCAATTTTCTTGATTCGGGCTTCGATCATGATAGGACCTCCGAAAAAAAGAACCCTTTAGCCCCGGATGATTCGCGCTCTATCACTCCGTCAAATCCTTGTCAAACTAGACTAATCCTTGTCAGTTCTTGTCAGGTGCGCCGCCGTTATGCTTATTTGCGGGCCGGTGATGAAGGTTCGTTTTGCATTGGAGAAGCTTGTTTACCCATTCCTCCGGATCTTTTTGACGAAGCCCCGGAGGCAGTCCCCTTTTCAATCCCAAGCTTCTCTGCGGTTTCGGCATCGAGGGTGCCGCTCTCTTTGAGCCCATTGTCCTTTTGAAATGCTCTGATCGCCTGGCGGGTCTGTTGACCCATAACTCCGTCCATCGAGCCGGGGTCGTGTCCTTTGTTTTTCAGCGCCTCTTGGGCTTTTTTAATATCGTACGGAGCCGATTTTTCACCTTGGTTCTCCTTGGCTCCCGTGCTTTCGGCTCCGCTCTTTTCCATCCGACCTGGCTTTTGGGCGCCTCTAGCTTCCATCTCCGTCTCGCCCTTCTTCCTTTCCGTTTGCGCGGGCTCTTGAGCATCTCTGGCTTCCATCTTCTCCGCTCCCGACTTTTCTCCCTTGCCATCTTTCGTTTGAGTTTGGCCCTTTCCTGGACCTTGAGTGGTTTGACTCCATGCAGCGGAACCTACGCTCCACACAACCGACACTCCGGACAGAATCAAAATTGAAAAAAGTTGCCTTTGCTTCATACGCTTTCCTTTCCGGATATTAGAAATTGAGAGGTTGTGAAAACACCGCGAAAAGCCAGTTCGTCATTTGGCAGAAAAATTGGGTGGACGAGCGAAAGTTGAAGCGCGTGACTATCCGTCGCTCGACTACGTAAAACGGCTATTTGCCGACGTGGTTTTCAGCAAGGACTAGACCAAGCTTTTTTCTGAAATTAGGCTTCTTCTTTCGTAGCACCGTCTGATTTTGTTTCAGAGAAAGGACATTCGTTTTTTTTGTGTTGCATCTTTAGGACGAGCCTCGCGCGCTACTCTTTCTTTTCAGACGAACGGGTTGCGGGTTTAGCTGCAGCGACTTCACCGGACATATCGAAGGTTGGCCCTTTCCAGGTCGGCACTGCTCCGTGACGCTGCCGGGCTTCTTCAAGAGATGAAACTTTATCGAGGCCCCATTCGCGGAAGAAGCTTAGCTCAAGCGCCAGGAAGCCTTGCAGTATCTTTGCGGCAGAACGGTAGAACTTCGCGCACTCGGCCCGTTCAATGTCCTTTGCGCAAGCGGGACCCCAAACGAGAAGGTGCTCTTTTAGAAAATCGGCCTGCAGCTCTATCCATTGCCGCTCATCGTTCGGATCGGCCGCTGCCATCTGCTTGCCGATAAGCCAACGCATCACCTCCAGCTCGACGGCGAGGAAATCTTCCGGCTCAGGATATTCCTGTAGTTTTTCGATACCGGTGGATCGGAGAAATGTCCGCACGTTGGCCAGGGGGCGGTCCAACAGCCGGCCTGTGAGATAAAAAGATTCGTAGGGGTTGACCGCGGCGGCGAGAGGGCCGATGAACAGTTGCACATACTCTTCGGCGACATTTTCCGACAATCGATCACTCGGCGTCTCGGCTATAAACCGCTCGATAGCCTCCCAGCCGGCGCCGAGAAGCGGATGAAGTTTGCGCGCCGCCTGGGTGCGCGCGCCGATTTCACCGGCAAGCTGCCGCAGTAATTCGCCGCTCGGTTCCTTTCGGAAAAGCGCCCCCAGTACCTCGTAGTAACTCTGGCGGAAAGACAGAAGCTCGCGATCATCGATCATTCGCGAATCCCCAGGTCTCCTTGGCGAAGGAGTCTCTCCAGATTCCGATCGACGAAAGCCTTATACTCAGGATCCTCTTCGATTGGACGATCGCCGCGCAATTTTCGCTCGACTTCCTCTTCCTGCACCGCTGTTGCGACGGCTTGTTCTATCGCTGCGAACAAGCTGCCGGAGTCTTTGGTGGCAGCATCGGGACAAACATCCAGCTTCCATCGCGACACCCATAGAAGCTGATAGCGCCCACGGCTGGGAAATTGCGCGGCCTCATTGACTGCCTGTCCGAGATCGAAACCGAGAGTGGAGCGGAGGTCTTCGACCTCACGCCATTTTTCGAGGGCGAGCCAGCGAATGAACGCGGCGCGCACGGTGTCCATGAACGCATTGCCCCCGACGCGCTCGCGCCGGCGGCCTCGTTTTTTTCGTGGTTCCATGTCCTCGCTACACTCGGAATCTCAAGTCCGCCGCGCGGAATCTCAAATCTCACATCTCAGATGACAGACCTCGCGGAGCGCTTGCGAAGCGCTTACGGTTTCCAACCTTTTTCAACTTCCATCATAGCAATAACAGTACGGCAGTCCGGACACATCCGGAGAAGATTGCGGCGGTTGCCGCTGAAAGTATCGAGCAGAGACTCGAGCGAAAGCAATCGCGCCTCAACGGTTTCCAGCGCCCTTCGATTGATATACGGCTTGCCGCATTTCACGCACGGCACCATGTCATCCTGCACCAAGGTTTGGTATTCAAGCGCGCTCTGCTCAAAGTGTATCTCGCGCCGGAGCGTGATGACGTTTTCAGGACAGACCTGCTCGCAGAGCCCGCAGGCCACGCAAGAGATGTGTTTAAATTGAAGAGCCTGGCTGTTTTCGTCAAGGCTGAAAGCATGCGTCGGACAGACATTCACGCAGGACCGGCACATCGTGCAGCCGGAAGCGCGGACTTCGGCGAATGCAAAAGGCTGGGAACTATTCAGCGGTGTCCGTCCAGGCTCGTGATTGGTGTGCGCGACGAAGACACCGATTGCATCGGCAATGACCTCGCGATTGTCCCGGTGCGGCATAGGTTTGCCGTCCCAGCGTATCGGCGCGGCATCGAGGGCTTCGGCGAAGCGCGCGAGGGCTGTGATTGCTTGCGGCTCCGTGCCGTTGTCTGCTGTGATGAGCCGCAGCCGCTCGCGATCCATACCGAAAGCATCCAGCGTCAGACTGCAGAAATCATATTTTTGATGGAGCAGCTCCCGCGCTCCGTGCGGGCAGTGCTCGCAGCCGAGAAGACCAACACCAGCCGCGCCCAGGCGGAACGCGGCGAGCATGTTGGCTTCGGAAACGTAGCGCAGGCATGGCACTTCGACAGGAAGCACACCGGCCGGATACGAAAGCGAAGTTCGACCCGCTTCTTCCAGCGCGCGGCGGCCTTGTTCGCCGCAGTGAAAGAGGACCACCAAACGCTCTCCGTCGGCACTCGAGCTTGCGGGCGCAAGCAGCGCGGCGATCCGCGTATAGAGCTCGCGCGGCGAGGGCTCGGCAAAACGCATGGATGTGGTGGGACAGGCCGAGACGCAGGCGCCGCATCCTTCGCACCCCATGTGGTCTATTTTCATCCGGAGGTGGTTTTCTGAATCCCGGTTGATGGCATCGTACGGGCAAGCGGTGACACAGATCCCGCACGCCTCCTGATCGGCCACGCCGCCGGCGCAAGTATCGGTGTTGTAGACGACGTGCACCGGTTTTAAAAAATCACCGATCAGGTCACGGATGCGCTCGCCAAGACGGTCGAGATCGGCTTCACTTGGATTACTGAGCAGGTGTAAGCCCGTGCGGTGCTTGAAAGAAGGTGTTCCGTCCCGCGCGATGATGACGACTTGGTCGGCGTGTAATTCGCGGCGCGCCATCTCTGGCTGTTCAACACTCTGAATCATCACATGGAAGTCGCTCAGGCGTCCCTTGATCTCGACAATCCGGCCGCGATGGAGCTGCCCGGGCTGAAAGGCATCAAGAATCGAGACAGATCGGTCAACAACAAAAAACGGCCGCGCTACATCGCGGAGGCGTTGCGCCAGGGCCGCGCCTTGAGGAGCATCGCTGGCAATGAGAATTCGGTTGCCGATCGATAACCGGTTATATACTGGCTGTGAGTCTAGCTCGGCGCATTCCATGGCGGCCCGCAACAGCCGGTTTGCTTTACCATGGATCTTTTCCAGATCAGCGTGCGGCTGAAAACAAAAATCTTTGAGGTTAAGATAGTGAACTTCCGGAGGCTGCGCTCCGGCAGCGCCGAAGGATTCGGCGAAAAAACCGGCATCCGCGCAGCAACTGATCAAAACGCGATCGAGCCGCTCCCGGTTGGCGCGAGCGGCAAACTCTTGAATGTCGGTTTCAGGATCGCTCGCGAAGGAAAGCACGGAAGGCGCGGTAGGAAAAACTAACCGCCGGGGATCAAGCGCGAGCGTGCGACGACAGTTACATAGGAAGAGCCCCCAATTTGTCCCCATGGTTGGCTTCTACCGCGGGCGAATGAGCCAGTCAACGTCACAAGCTCGTTGCTTCAGCGCCCTTGTCGGAGGGGTTATTTCGAGAGTTTGCGGCGCGCCAATTCTTGGCGCAACTCGGCGGCAAGCGGCGGATCGAGCTGCTCCAGTATAGCGCAGCTCGCCTGCGCTTCAGCGAAATTACCGAGAGCTCGATGAGCCAGCGCAAGATTGAAATGCGCTCTGGGATTCTCCGGTTCCAAGCGGGCGACACATTGAAACAGCTCGCAGGCCGAAGCAGGATCGCCGAGTTCGTAGAGCGTTATGCCGAGATGAAAGTGTGTTTCCGGATCTTCGGGCAGAAGCTGCATTGCTTGTTCCAAGACCTTGACAGCTTCCGTATAGGCGGCACAACGAAGATGGGCATAGCCCAGAGCGCGATATGCTTCGCCGTGATTGGGATCGCAACGGAGAGCTTTTTCAAAAACCGCTATCGCTTCAGGGAATTTGTCGCGCGCAAGGTATTCTTTTCCAAGCTGCATGTGCGCTTCGGTGAAATCAGGCTGCACGCGAATAGCCTCACGAAAAGCATAGACAGCTCCGTCGTGCTCTCCGACCCTTGCATAGGCAAAGCCCAGATTGGTGTGCGCCTGAACAAAATTAGGATTCAACCGAATGGCCTCCCGATACGAAGCTACGGCCGAAGCATACTGTCGCGCCCCGATGTAGGCGTTTCCTATGTTGTAGTGTGCCTCCGCCAGATCCGGTTGCTGTTGGAGAACGTTTTGAAACGCTGCAATGGCATCAGCGAATTTTCCTTCCTGAAGGAAGCGGAACCCTCCAGCAAAATCAGATTCTGACATAGGAGCAGTTTTAAAAACTCAAGCGACTCAAACCCGCTCACAACTTGAATGATACTACTATTTCCGTTTCATCACTTGAAGCGGTGATGCTTTAAAGAACGCAACCGACCCGTCTCCTTCGAATATTTTGAGGTCAAGGAATAAGGTCTCGTAATGACCGCTGTCAGGCGGCTTTCCCAAGCATTCTATTGCCCCGGATAATGCGAGCGCTGTCGAACCGTAGCCAACAGAGCTAGTCGATCGATTCCTCGCGAGAGACTAAAGCCGCAGACCCGTGGCTGGATCTTTCTGCAGCCCGATCGCTTACCCGTGCCGAGATCTCCCCCGGTTGACATCAAAGTTTGCGGTCAGCTAGGCTCGACTATAGTCCGGCTATCAAGAGTCTTCCTCCATGCCTCACCGCAAGTGCTTCAAGGGAGCCTGCGAAGAAGGGATACTCCATTGGGAATAAAAACCAAACAAGAACTGGTATCAGTCGCTGTAAGTCAGCTTACCTCTGTTAAACGCAAGCTTGATGTGATCCCATCAATATTCGATTCGTCTTGTCAAGCCGGACATTTGTACTTCACAAGTCTGCCCGTGGTTATTTAGCCAAGCAGGAGGAAGTCATGACCAGACTATTCTCGATCAAACCATCCATGACGTTAAAGGGCCGCGAGTTCAGAGGATTGCGGGGCTGGGCAGGCAAACCACTTCACCCGCCGCTCACCGACTTTCCGATCGTCTGTTACGTGCTAGTCGCGGTATTCGACGTCATCTCTTACATTGCCCCATCTGGCAGTGTAGCTCGGGATTTCTTTGTGTCTGGTACGTACGTGATCATCGCTGGTGCCATCTTCTCTCTGGGGACCGCGCTCACCGGTTTCTGGGACTGGTGGAAGGGCATGGAGCGACAACCTTCAACGAGCTTTCCGGGCAAAGCCAAACACACGCAGGCTTGGCGCACCGCCAACTGGCACATGGCAGTGATGCTCACCGTCACCGGCATCGTCATCGCGGACATTATCGTGCGCCTTCTGCAGTTCGATGCTGGCCATGTCAATTTCTCGACGATGATTCTATCGATCCTTACAGGAGCGCTGGTTTCATACGGTGCTACCTATGGGGGCTCTCTGGTTTACGACTATCAGTTTAATGTGGAAAGCCTGGATGGTTCGACCGCATGGGACGAGACGGAACGCGATCAGATGCCGGGCGACAAGATACAACCGCATTGAGTGTCGATTTTTTTTGGCCGCGAAATAATTCGGATAACTTCCTTTCGATATGAAGATCGTTAGATCTCCAGCATCTATCTTTCGATCCCACCGAAGAGCCATGGGGGGACGGAGCGGGTTGTCTTTGATCTTTGTCAGCACCTCACCAAACGTGGACATCAGGTGGAGCTGTTTGCTTCGGGAGACTCGAAAATCGATTGCTCGCTTCACTCGGTCTTGCCTGTAGCAAGTACAGACGAGCGGCTGCTCGAGTCTCTTGATCATGACGCGCGGAAGATTGCACCTTACCTCATAAAGCGGCTGCCATTGAGCCGCTCTCGACGTCGATGGCGGGCTTGGGAGTTTTGCTCTTGCCTGCTGTCGGCGGTTTCAGCAGCTTCAAGCGACCGTGGTAGAGCATCCAAGGGTCGTTCCTTTTGCCCGTAGCGGCGTCGAGAACGCACGCATGGCAAAAAGAGTCCAAGTGCTTGCCCTCGATATTCTGACGCATCCCTTGCCGAAGGGATTCGATTTGGTGCTGATCTCCAATGTTCTCCATGGACAGGGACGTAGGGAAAATCGTTCATTGCTAAAAAACGCTTACCGCTGCCTGAACCGAGGAGGGCAGATTATCTTACGTGACGTGTTGATGAAGCAAGCTGGGACAAATGCTAACTGGCGTGCGCTCTTTTCCGTTTCGCTTCTTTTACACACACCCAACGGCCGTTGTTATGCGTTGGATGAAGTACGCGACTGGCTCAGTAAGGCGGGATTTTCGAGCATCCGTGGACCGTTTCGCTCTAGTCCGTTATCCTTTGATCCCGATTCGATCTTAATCGCAGCAAAGAGCTGAATAAGCCAGTCCAAGAGGTGGACATGACGGGCCGCTAACCTAAGTGATTCAGTTCCAGCAGGAAGGATCCCCACACCTAAATGCCCAAACCGAAGTTATAGACTTCTGCCGGTACAGATTTTAACTGGGACTGACAAAGCGTATAGATATTCATTTGTCGAAGGGGTGGAGAATAAATGTGAAGGGACATTGCATGATTCGATACTGGCTGTAGGTTCGATATTTGATGAATTGTGGTGGGCTCCTCAATCTGAATATCGGACGGCTGGTAATCGGAAGAGGAAACCGCCTTTATCATTCCGTTCGGAGCCCGTTCAAACAAGGTCTCTGTCAAAATGCCCCGAAGGATTCTGACTCCGCCTAGCGATCCTCCGTGGTCATGTACTAAAGATCGCTGTCCGCTTTTCCAGCACATCAAAAAAATCGCTACTTCTTCGTCGTTGTAAACAACGTTTCGTGCATAATGATCGTTGTTGAAACCACCGTAACGGTCTGTTTCATCGGACGTAATAACCAGTCGCTTCACAAGCTCCTGCATGCGTGGTCGGCTAATTGTCGGAGCTTCACGTTTAACCAAATCGATAAGCGTAGATAAGGAAAGATCACCTGTCATAGCTCTCACACCTTATTTTGGCAGAAATTTGTTGCTATTTCTATTTGGATGGCCTGTTGACCGAATTTCACTTAAGAACTTTACGGCAGAAAATTTGATCAACAGCGCCAAGGATTCGACGGTTTCACAATGTGCCTTCGGCTTCTGACCGTCACCGTCTGTTAGGCGTGCTGGCGCTCACGCATCTTTCGCCATGTTGGCTTCAGATATCTAAGTTAACCTTCAGTACTCCTCTAACGCTTCGGGAGAGGTGACACGCTTTAGCTGCCAGGTTTTGAGACTAGGAATCGATAGATCTTGCTTGTGCTTCTGAGTACTCGATATTCTCCACGCTCGTGTAAGTTGGAGCGTATTCGGGTTCTTTTTCCGGCATCATTCTTGCGCATTGGGTGAGATAGAGCCTAGCATTGTTAGCGGAACAAACACATGCAATCCAAGAAAAGTATTCTTGTTGCTGTTGTCGATTCTGAGGCATCAACACCCGCAGTCTGCTAAGGCGAGCGGCACGGCTCTGCAAAATGCGAATTCCAATTGCAAAGCGTCTGTCGAGCGAAAAAATTTGCGCGAAATGTGGAGGCTAAGGTGCAAAGAGAAAGAAAGTCTGCCGTGCTTCGAGTTCGTCGGCTAGCGGGGACAAGGTTGACCTTCATGCTGGCTGCCGAAGATGATAGCTTGAGACAGTTTGCTGAAGAGTCCAAGACCGGCAGAGCCGGCAAGACTCTGGTCAAGGAGGGGCCGCTGCGGATTACACTCGTGGCTCTAAAAAAAGGTACTGCGCTTCCCTCGCATCATGTAGAGGGCCCTATCAGTATCCAGACTATTCGTGGCTGCCTAAGGCTCACGACCGAGAGGGGAGA
>Ga0207706_10001988_pt1 | contig 20051 bp, 15 predicted proteins | sample KBSC53metaG_FD_184318 | JGI IMG/M metagenome (GOLD analysis project Ga0207706, IMG submission 184318) | Corn rhizosphere microbial communities from Kellogg Biological Station, Michigan, USA - KBS C5-3 metaG (SPAdes) (version 2) | ecosystem: Host-associated > Plants > Roots > Rhizosphere > Soil ... | reverse complement strand
CTCCCGCGGCGCGGCGGAGATCAACACGAGCAACTGGTGGCAGGTCGTCACGCGCCCGGGCGTGCAGGTGGGACGCTCGGACCCGAGCCTCGACCCTAACGGCTATCGCACGCTGCTCGTGTGGCAGTTGGCTGAGCGGTTCTACAAGCAGCCGGGGCTCGCGCAGCGCCTGCTTGCGACTGCGCCCGCAAGAAACGTTAGGCCGAAGGAGGCCGACCTCGTCGGCCTGCTGCAGGCGGGCGAGTTCGACTACATCTGGTCGTACGAATCGATCGCGCAGGGTGTGGGTGCCAAGTACGTGACGCTGCCGCCGGAGATCGATCTGAGCGCTTCGGCGGATTCAGCAGCGTACGCGGCGGCGTCGGTACGCGTGGCCGGCAAGACGCCGCGCGACTCGGTCACGATGCGTGGCCAACCGATCGTTTACGCGTTCACGGTGCCGACGCGCGCGCCGCATCCGGCGATCGCCGCGAAGTTCGCCGAGTATCTCGCGTCGCCGGATGGGAAGCGGGTGATGCGCGGTGCGAAGCTCGACGTGCTCGAGCGGTTTGAGGTAGTGGGAAGTGGCGCGCCGGCGGCTATAGGGAATCGGGAACCGGGAATCGGCAGCGCGACGGGCACGTTCGCCGTTCCGCTTCCCGCTTCCCGCTTCCCGGCCGTTCAAGCAGGCTTCATCCTGAGCACCAAGACACCGGCCAGCAACGTCGCGACGATCGAGAACACAATCGGCGCAGCGAAGAAGAAAAACCAGCTGATCACGGCGATCCCGGCACACCCAAGGAGCAGCACGACTCCCATGCGACGCGCCTGACGCGGGTCTCGCTCGCCGAGCGAACCGACCTGCCACGCGATCACGGCCATCAGCGCGAGCTGCACGCTGATCGTGAGCGCGAAGCCGATGTAGAACTCCCAGTAGCTGCGCTCGAATCCCATGATGGGAAAACGGAAATCCTGCATGGCACGGACGACGCTCGCCTCCGCGGCGCCGTGCGTGACGTGCGGAGCCGTCGTGCCTAACGTGTGACCGGCCGCGAACAGCGCGAGGATGACCGCGAGAGTCCGCCACCCGGCGCGAGTCATGACGCCACCTTCTGGTCCGCGCGGGCCGCGAACAGCTGAAGGATTCCGGTCCATCCGTCAGGCGCGCCGACAGCCGCGCGCATCGCGTCACCACCGGCGCCGTGCCGATTGAAGAAGCGATGTACGACTTCCACTTGCGTACCTCCGCCGGCCGCCGGCGTAAACGAGACCTCCACCTCGCTCGATTTCGCCAGACTCGGCTCGTAGCCCCACTCGTGCGTGATCTGCCACGCCATGACGAAGCGGTGCGGTGGGTCCCAGACGAGGACCTGGCCCCAATCACATTCCGTCCCGTTTTCCTGCTCGGTGTAGCAGCGGCCGCCGACGTGCTCCTCGATCAACACGCGTCGCATCGGCGACTTGCCGATGTGATGCGTGCGCGGCCACCAGCTGTCGATCTCGCGTGTGAAGATTTCGAACGCTCGCTCCGGGCGTGCTCGAACAGTCACGCTTTTTCGAACGGGCAGGTCGTCGGTTTGCTCGCTTTGCTGTGCGGCGTGGGTGGGCTGGGTCTGCGTCATCGGTCGTCTCTCGCGGGTTCGGCGTCCGCCTTCGCCTTGAAGGCGTCAAGCGCGGTGGTCCAGAACTGATCGAGGTAGGCGCGAACAGATTCGAATCCGGCAGGGTCGAGCTGGTACACTCGCCGTGTGCCCTCGGCGCGATCGCTCACGAGTCGTGCGTCCTTCAGGATCTTGAGGTGCTGCGAGATCGCCGGCCTGCTGATCGGGAAGGCCTTGGCGAGAGCTCCGACAGGCTGCGGGCCCCTCTTCAGTCGGCCGAGGATGGCGCGGCGAGTCGGATCGCCAAGGGCATCCAGCTGGGTGCTTGAGTAAGTATTCACTTACGGTAAGTATATGCTTACCGTTTCGTCGCGTCAATATGCTTGCTCCGGGGTCAGACCCCGAACGGAGCCGAACATTACATCGATAGCCCGGGCCAGTTGGAGCGACGGGTTGCTTGCGTCGATCACGTAGCCGTCCTCGACGTACCAGATGGCCGAGAGCACCGCCTGCGCAAAGCCCCAACGCAGCACACGGCCGGCATCGAGATTGAGGCGAGAAGACAGCGTTCGGATGCGCTGCTCTATGGTTGCGGGGTTTGACAAGATGGCTGGCAATTCGACGGGATTCCGCAGCAACGCGCCAACCTCGTACTCGACTTCGCCCACCACGCCCTTCGGATCGATCGCCAGCCAGCCACGGTGGTGGTCTCGCAGCACGTTGTAGTGCTGCAGGTCGCCGTGCAGGAGTCGAGCGCCACGCTGGGTCTCGCAGAGCTCCGTATAGATCTCGGACGCGCGGCGGACCAGCGGCGCCGGGATCTGCGCATCGCCGCTGTCGCTGTACCAGGTGAAGCTCTGGGCCCAATCGCTCACCGTCGGACACCACGGTGGAGCAGCGTTAGGCGCGATCGCCGCGATCACCTGGGCGATGGCCTCGGTGGCGGCGTCGTCGTGGTCAGCTCGTGTCAGTTCGACGAGATTGGTGCCCGGAACAATGCGCTCGAGGAGGGCCGCGCCGTCCTCGTATTCGAGCACGCGAACCACGCCCCGTCCGCCGAACGCGTGCACAATTTCACCGGACCTCCACTCGTCGCCCTCGCGCTTCACTACCTTAAGCACGACCGGCTCACCCCCTCGTCGCCCGAACACGAGCACCGAGGTTTCGGTCTCCGTCAACGAGTCGATCTCGACGCTCCAACGCCGCGCCAGCGCAGCGACGCGGACCTGGGGCCGATCGTCGCCGTCAGGCAGAGGCGTTAGGCATCGTCGCCGAGTCGGCAAGCTCGTCGTTGGCGGCGAAGTAGATCACCGGCCGGATCTCGTACCCGCCGCCCGGGTTCACCGCGGCAAGCTCCTTCGCGAACTCGACCACGTCCTCCTGCGAATCGAGGTCGACGATGTAGAACCCGAGGATCTGTTCCTTCGTCTCGGCATAGGGACCGTCGGTGACCATGACGGGCTCGCGGTCTTTTCGGACCGTGCGCGCGGTCGTCGTTGGTCCAAGCCGCGCAACAGGACCGAGCTTCCGCTTACGGGCGAGCTTGTCCTGTATGGCGATCAGCTTCTCCATGACGGCGTCATCCTCTTCCTTGGTCCAGGACGTCACCATCGTCTCCGAGTTGTAGCACAGGATCGTGTAAAGCATTGGCCTAGGTCGACCTCGATGAAGTTGCTGCGTTGAAATACATCAGGGCTCGCCGACGGATGATGAGCCAGCCGACGGGAATGCCGAGCGCGATCACAATGGCGCTCGTCAGAGTCTGCAACGGTCGTGCGACAGCGAACAGCATGACGATCGCGGCAACGAGCACGAGGAACACAACAATAGGCAGCGGGTGCGCCGGTGCGCGGAAGACGTCCGGCGCGTCGCTCGGCCGCGGCACCACGAGAATCGCGGCGGCCGAGAGTCCCAGGAAGAATACGGCCGCCGGCACGAAGTAGCCGAGGATCTGGTCAAAGGTTCCGAGCGTGACGAGGAGGCACGCGAGGACGACCTGCACGAGCGTGGCAAGCGGAGCAGACTGTCGTTGTGGATGAAAGCGTACGAGGGCCGACGGGAATAGCCCGGCTCGCGCCATGGCGAGATACACCCGCGGCGCGCCAAGCAGGACGGCGGCGAGGCTTCCTGCCACAGCGATCACCACCGCTGCCGCGAGGAGCCGGCCCGCGGCAGTGCCGAACAGCGCGGAGCCTAACGCGACGACGAACGCGTCGTCGGTCGCGGGCGCCGCGCCACCGAGCACACGCATGAACGCGACGCTCAGCCCAGCATAGACCACCGTCACGACGACGATCCCGCCAACGAGCGCCACCGGCAGCGTCCGTTTCGGGTCGACGATCTCCTCACTCATCTTGCCGAGGTCCCACCACCCACCGAACGCGAAGAAAGCGCCCATGAGCGCTCCACCCAATACCTGGAACGATGGCAGAGCGGGCGCTGCGGCCGAGGCGGTGGTTGGCCCGGCGCCAGAGCGAACGAGAACCGCGGCGACCAGGACCACGACGACGCCCAGTTTCGCGGCGGCGGTCCAACGCATGACGCGCGCGCTGTTCTCGACGCCCAGGATGGAGACGATGGACATCAGGATGATCGACACGATGGCGACGACGGGGACCAGGGAAGCCGGCCCACCGAGCAGCGCGAGCACGTACTGCGCGAGTCCCACCGCGAGCGCCGCCGTCAAGCCCGGATCCATCACCAGGAGCGACATCCATCCATACACGAACGCGGTGCGTTCGCCGAACGCTTCGCGGAGAAACACGAACCCGCCGCCGGCCTCGGGGAAACGAGTCCCGAGCTCTGCGTAGCACAGTGCACCGGCGACCGAGAGGAGACCCATGAGTGCCCACACACCCAGAACCCACGCCGGGTTGGCGAGCGTCCGCACCATCCCCGCGGGCGTGAGGAAGATGCCGACCCCCATCACCTCCGCGACGATCATCGCGATGGCAGCCCAAACCCCGAACCGACGGTGCAGCATGCTGCTCAACGTCGCACCATCACCTGAGCGCTCAAGGCCAACCCGACACCGTTCGTCCAGCCGAAGCCGTCCTGCGTCGGGTATTCCCCACCGCCCGCCCGGCGCGACATGTCCACGACGTCGTACTTCTCCGTCATTTTGTGGGTCGTCTCGTATGTGCGGCGATTGAGCGCAAGCCATCGCGCGCGGGCAGAGTCGGCGAGCTCGGCGCGGCCGTAACGGCGCACGCCTTCCATGGTCAGCCACTGGAGCGGTGGCCACCCGTTAGGCGCATCCCACTGCTGACCCGACACGATGAGCGTCGTGACGAAGCCCCCGGGCTTGTAGAAATCGCGCTCCAGCCGCGCGGCAACGGCGCGTCCCTGGTCGGGTGTGGCGAGCCCGAAGTACAGGGGCGATGACGCGGCGAGCGTCGGCCGGTCGAGGACACGCGCGCCGGTTCGCCACCGAACGTCGTAGAAGAATCCACTGTCGGGTTCGTACGCCGCCGCCAGCAGTGCCTGACGACGCGCGTCGGCCTGCGCATTGAACCGCCGTGCCGCGTCCGCATCGCCCTGCTGCCCACGGAACGCGTGGAGCGCAGCGATCGTGCGCTCCGCGTGATAGAGCAGGCTGTTGAGATCGACGGGAACGAGCTCCGTCGTTTCCAACGAACGCAGGTCTTTCGGGTCGCGCATCCAGCGCGTGGAGAAGTCCCAGCCGCTCTCCGCCGCGGCCCGGGTATTTCGATAGAACAGCTCCCGCTGTGGCTCGGGCAGCGTCTGACCGAGCTCGAAGTCCGGCTTGAACGATTCGGGCCTGGGGTCGGACCGGTCATCCCAGTATCGATTGAGCACCGCGCCGTTCTTGAGCCTAACGACTCTCCGGTGCGCGTCGCCAGCGGCCAGCTTGTCCGCCCCCTCCATCCAGAACGCGTGCTCGAGCTCAAGCGCATCGAGGTAGCGGAGTGCCTGGCCCGTATCCGTGGCGGTCGCATAGAGCCCGACCATCGCGCCGAAGTACGGCGGCTGGCTCCGGCTCAGGTAATACGTGCGATTCCCGTTCGGGATGTGGCCGACCGTGCGCACGAGATGCGCGAAGTTGTCGAGCATGCTCCGGACGAGATCCGCGCGGCCACTGGCGATCAAGCCGAGCATCGTGAAGTACGAATCCCAGTAGTAGATCTCGCGGAAGCGTCCGCCCGGCACGACGTATGGGTACGGCAGCGGAATGAGCGACGACTGCGCCTTGCTGGTATCGGGCGAGCGTGTCAGCGCGTCCCACAGCGCCTTCGCGTGCTGCTCCATGTTGAGGGACGTGTCGGTCTGCACTCCCGCGCCCGCGGCGCGCGGCATCTCGAAGTGCTTTTCGACGAACGTGCGCATCGAGAATCCCGACACTAACCGTTCTGCGACGTACGCGGCCGTGATCTGCGCGGGCGCCTCGAGCGGCCGCGCATCGACGAACGTCTTGGAGTCGGGGAACACGCCCGACAGCTGGACGTCGTGAAACAGGCCGTTCAGCGCGCGCGAGGGCTCGTAGACCGCTAGCTGTTCGGGGCCTTTGGGTGTAGCGGTAGGTGTCGCGGAACGGCAACCGGCCGCGAGCGCGAACGTCGCCGAGAGCCTAACGAGCCCCCCCAACCCCGTCAGCGATGGTTTTTTCACACCCAGCTCACCGAACGTAGCCGCCCTTTGCACTTCGTTTTCCTCCCGCCCGATGCGCTTCCTCGGACAAGCGATGGACGCCGGTGGCGTCGATCCACCGATTGTAGAAGTTGAACAGCGCGCAGACAGTGATGGCGTAATACAGTTCCTCATCGGTCCATCCAATGGCGCGGAGACGCGCCGTGTCCTCGGCCGTTATGCTCGTCGACCGGTGGTTCACCTGGTCGAGAAACAAGAACAGGGCCTTGTGCTTGTCGTCCAACCGGGATGTCGACGGATCGCGCAGGACTTCCTGCACGAGCGCGTCGTCTTCCAACAGCTCCGCCGCGACCGCGGCGTGAGAGGCAATTCAGAACGGACAGGCGTTTCGCGTGGACGTGTACGCCGCGATGAGCTCGCGGAGCCCTGGGGAAAGCGGCGCGGGTTCGCGGAGCACGTGTTGCGTGAAACGCGCGAGATGAATGGTGGCGTCAGGCTTGAAGGCGAAAAGATGCCAGATCTGGGGATACTCCAGCATTCCGGCGCTTCGAGCCTGGTCAATGACGTCCTGCCAACCGCCGGGCGCGGGGTTCTGCTCGACATCGGGCAGAAACATCGGATCCATTGCCATCCTCAATCTTGTGGGTGTGGGTTACGTCGCGGAACGTCGGCCCTCAAGACGGCAGACGGCAGACCGCAGACGAGAAAATGCGCTGTTTCCTCTGCCGTCTGCGCTCTGCCGTCTGCCGTCGGGTTTGTCTGCCGTCTGCCCTCTGCCGTCTGGCGTCGGGTTTGTCTGCCGTCTGCCGTCTTGGGTCGCCCCGTCTGCCGCTCTTCATTATCGGAATATGATCCACAACACGCCGATGACCGCAGCGAGCACGAACGAACCCACCAGATCCGGGAACCTCGCACGCCGCTCGCCCTCGGGCATCGGCGACTTGGCCTTCGCCTCTCGCGTTAGGCCCGCAATTTGTGCCGGATCCGGCGCCGGCGTCGCGAGACTCACGCCCACGAGAATCACCGTCGACAGAACGAACAAGAGCGCGGCGAAGTGCAGGAAGTTGATCGTCGCCAGCCACATCCACATGCCGCCCGGCGCCAGGTGCGCCCGCCCGAGCTCGAGCCCCAGGCGCAGCGCACCAAGCACGAAGCCCACGAGCAGCGCCGACATCGCGCCCGTGCCGTTCAACCGAGGCATCAGCACGCCCAGCAGGAAGCACGCGGCAATCGGCGGTGCGATGTACGCCTGCACGCTCTGCAGATAAATGTAGAGCTGCGGCGAGATGTATTTCATGAACGGGATCCACGCGAGCCCGAGCCCCACGAGGATCACCGTCGACATACGGCCAACCTGGACCAGCCGCTTCTCGGACGCGTTAGGGTTGATCTTTCGGTACACGTCCCACGTGAGCAGCGTGGAGCAGGAGTTGAACGCCGACGCCAGTGAGCTCATGAGCGCCGCGAGCATTCCCGCGAGGACAAGCCCCTTGAAGCCCACCGGCAGGAGCCGAGTGACCAGTGCCGGATACGCTGCGTCAGCCTGACCTTTCACGTCGGTGTACAGCGCGGCCGCGATCATCCCCGGGAGGACGAAGATGAATACCGGAAGAATCTTGAGATAGCCGGCGAAGACCGTTCCGCGCCGCGCGTCACCCTCGGTCTTCGCCGCGAGCACGCGCTGCACGATGTGCTGGTCGGTGCACCAATACCACACGCCGAGGATCGGTGCGCCGAACACGACGCCGGTCCACGGGAAGTCCGGGTGGTTCACCGGCTTCCACATTGAAAAGAAATCCGCCGGCAGCTTCGCGTGGAGCCCGGACCACCCGCCGACGGCATTCAAGCCGATCAACATGAGCGCGGCCGAGCCGAAGATCAGCACGACCGCCTGCATGACTTCCGTGTAGATGACCGCGCGCAACCCGCCGAAGATCGTGTACAAGCCGGTGATCACGATCAGCACCGTGGCGCTCGTCCAGATGTCGAATCCAGTGACGGCGCGCATAACGACACCGCCGGCGAACAGCGTCACGCTGATCTTCGTCAGCACGTACCCGATCACCGATACCCACGTGAAGTACCAGCGCGCCGCCGGATTGAATCGCTTCTCCAGGAACTCCGGCATCGTGTACACGCCGCTCCTGAGGTAGAACGGCACGAACAGCCAACCGAGCAACAGGAGCATGAAGCAGGCGATCCACTCGAAGTGGCCCACGGCGAGGCCGCTCGCCGCGCCGGTTCCCGCGAGTCCGACCAAGTGCTCGCTGCCGATGTTCGATGCGAACAGGCTGGCGCCCACCGCGAGCCAACCCACATCGCGCCCCGCGAGGAAGTAGTCGGAGCTGATCAGCTTTTCGCGGCGTGCCGCCCACAGCCCGATTCCGAACAGAATCGCGAAGTAGCCGGCGATGACGACGAGGTCGAGTACCGGAAGGTTGTTCATGGCTCGGGACGGAGGATGAGAAGGGTTGCGTTGTTGCGTGCAACGGCGATCGCCGAACCACCACCTGCGAGTCGAACCAGCTTCATGCCCCGTACTTCCCCTTCGATGCCGAGATCGCTTCTGTCGGCTGACGTGAATCGACCATCGCCCAGTCCGCGTAGCAAGGTGCCGGAGCTCGCGTCATAACGACCGAGGAAAGGCTGCACGCCGTACAGGTTCCCCGCGAGCAGGAGGTCGACGTGCCCATCGCCGTCGAAGTCGCGCACCACCGACGCGAACACCGGGGCGAACTGCGCCTCGGCGGGCAGCGGCTGGAGCTTGTACGTGCCGTCAGCCTGCGCGAGGGCGACGGAGCTGGCGAATACCCGCGCCTCGCGCACGGTGGCCTGGCTCAACTCGGCCGCCGTGAACATGTCCTCGACCCGACTGGCCCCGAAGCTCGCGTACGTCGGGAACTTGCTCCGGAGGGATGGAACCAGGCGCACGAGCTCGTCCCGCCCGGCCACCGGATAGCTGATCCCCTGCCTGTAGGACGTCAGGATCTGCTGGGCCCCGCCGTTATGCGCGAAGTCGCCCACGTAGAGCCGCGCCGGTTCGTTAGGCGACGCTTTGAGATACGAGTTGAGACCGAGGTTGCCCAGCACGAGATCGGGGCGCCCGTCACCGTTGAGGTCCGCGGACGTCACGCTGTTCCACCAGCCCTCCGTCTTCGCCAGCCCGGCCTCGGCCGTCCGGTCGACGAACCGGCCGTTCTCCTGGCGGAAGACGCGCACCGGCATCCATTCGCCGACGACGACGAGGTCGAGCGCCTTCGTTCCCGGATGCGCCACCCAGGCTGCGGACGTCACCATCCCGGCTTCGGCGAGACCAGGGGCGATCTCGTCGGTCACATCGGTAAACTGTCCCTTCCCGTCGTTCCGCAGCAGGTGGCTGCGTGGCGTGACGCCGTACTTTCCGGCGACGTCGCGCGAGCCGATGAACAGATCGATGTCGCCGTCGCCGTCGAAATCACCGGGCACCACACAGGATCCGTTGTCGAAGAACGCGGGCAGCGCGCCGGGCGCCCTTCGAAACGAGCCGTGGCCATCGTTGAGGTACAGCCGGTCGAGCAGCGCAGCGTCCTGGCCCGTGAACTCGTTGCCGGCGCTCACGACGTAGAGATCGAGGTCGCCATCGCCGTCGGCGTCGAAGAACGCAGCGTCCACATCCTCGGCAAGGCTGTCGGCGGCGATGTCGGGCTCGGCGACCGTGCGAAACGTGCCGCCCTTCTGCTGAACGAGCAGCGTTCCCGGCTGCCACTTCCCTCCACCGACATACATGTCATCGAGCCCATCGCCGTTCACGTCGCCGACGGCGAGCGCTGGCCCCTCGGCGGACAGCCGGTGCGGTATGAGCGCCTCGCGGCTGTAGTCCTGGAAGTCGTTCTCGCGGTGCCTAACGGCGATGCCGAGTTGAGTGGTGATGTCGGAGAAGCCGGGGGACGGGGGACGGGCGACGGGCGACGGGTTAACGGCGGCTGGCGCCTGGCTGCTCGTGCTGGCTGCTGGCTGACGCTGGCTGTTGGCGGATAAGCCTCCCGAGGTTTTTCCGTCGCCCGTCGCCCGTCCCCCGTCCCCGGCAGTTCGTCGCCCGTCGCCCGTCGCCCGTCCCCCGCTGCTAGCACTATCCTGCCAAACCGTAACCAACCTGTTCACAGCAACGCCCGTCATCACCTGCATCCGACGATCCGGCCAGACTACGATCAGCGAGTCGATTTGCTTCGCTGCCCCGACGCCGAAGTGCAGGCGTGGGTCCACCGACGACTCGAACCCGCGCGTCAGGTTCTGCTCGAGCACCTGCGTAATGCCCTGCTCCTTGACGGTCACGCGCGCACCGATCCCCGATGTGTTGCCTCGCGCACCGCGCAGCTCGACCGTCAGGTAGCCGTTCGTGTTCAGCGATCGCGCGTGGTTGCGGTAGATCGCGGCCGGCGCGTTGATGCGGTTCACCACCAGGTCGAGCGCGCCACTGTTGTTGAGGTCCACGTATGCCGCGCCATTCGAGAACCCCGGCTCCGCCAGTCCCCACGGCTCGGCCATGTTCGTGAAGGTGAGATCGCCATTGTTGCGGAACGCGTGGTTCGGGAGCCGCACCTGCGGCATGCGCTTCACCAGCGGCAGGTTCTCCTTCGTGATGCCTTTCGCAAGCGATGCCTGCACCGCCTCGCTGCTGATGTAGGCGATGTAATCGAGGTCGTTAGGCCGCCGATAAATACCGCTCGTGATGAACAGATCCTTCCAGCCGTCGTTATCAAAATCGGCGAACAGCGGCGCCCAGCTCCAATCCGTCGCGTAGACGCCGGCCAGGTAACCGATCTCGCTGAACGACGGCACCTGCCCCGTGGTGGCCACGGGTTCCTCGAATCCTGCCGGCCCGAGCGAGACCTCGCCGCGATTCAGCTGGAGCGTGTTGCGCTCGTACTGCGGGTGATAGCCTGCGCGGAGGCGAAGGTTGAACAGGTTGTAGTCTTCCGAGCTGGCGGACGTCTTGAGGATCTCTTCCCGTTCCGGAAGCATGTCGGCCACGAAGACGTCGGGTTGGCCGTCGTTGTTGACGTCCGCCGCGTCCACGCCCATGGAAAAGCGGCTCGTGTGCCCGGTCGCCCTCGTGATGGATTCGGTGAACGTCCCGTCGCAGTTGTTGATGTAGAGGAAGTCGTTCTCCTGGAAATCGTTCGCGATGTATAGATCGGGGCAGCCATCGAGATTCACGTCGGTCGCAACGGCCCCAAGCCCGAACCCTTCCACGCCGTGGTCGCTGTCACGGATGCCCGCCGCCGCGCTCACGTCCACGAAACGTCCGCCATCGTTCCGGTACAGACGGTCCGCCGACGCCGCGTTAGGCGACGACCTGGCGTTCGGCTGCCCCATACGACGCTCCATGTGCGTGGAGCTGTTGAGCAGGAACATGTCGAGGTCGCCGTCGCAGTCGTAGTCGAAGAACACCGCCTGCGTGGAATACCCGGCGAACTCGAGCCCGTACTCACGGGTTCGATCGGTGAACGTCCCGTTCCCGTTGTTGAGAAATAAGATGTTGTGACCCTTCTCGCCGAGGTAGCTGACCGCGGACACGTAGATGTCGAGGTGTCCGTCGCCATTGACGTCCGCCATCGTCACGCCCGTCTTCCACCCTTCGGGCGCGGCGACGCCGGCGCGCTCGGTAATGTCCTCGAACTGGTAGTTGCCCCTGTTCCGATAGAGGTGGTTGGAACCGATGCTGGAGCTGAAGTAGAGATCCGGAAGCCCGTCGCCGTCGATATCGCCCGCCGCGACGCCGCCGCCGTTGTAGTAGTAGAGGTAGTTGAGGATGTTGAAGTCGGGGTTCTCGGGCAGTTGGTTCACGAACGCCACGCCTGTGCTCTTGGGCGAGAGCATCTCGAACATCGGCGCCGGCCGCTCGCGACCCCGACACGCGAAGAGTCCCCCACAAAAGACAATCGGCAGGCATCTCAGACGAAGTGTTGTTCGGATTCGTCGGATGCCACTGATGCTCCGGATCGTTCCTGGGCGATGCCTCCCTCCGTTCGCCGGGAACGATCCGATGGATCCGTGGCATCCGAAGCATCCGAACAACACTTCGTCTGAGATGCCTGTCATTTCGTTCATGAACTACGGAGCCGGACGAATACGAACCGCCTGACCACCGCCTGGCGCGAGCACCATGCGCAGCCGCGACGTCGAATCCACCGGCTTCGAGGAGATCGCGACCGGCAGCGGATTCGTCGCCCAGTTCGCGCCGGGACCATCGGCGTAAATCTCCGCCACGTACTTCTTGCCCGGCGTGAGGAACGCGAGCGGCACGTCGAAGGTGCGGCCTTCCTCGTCCGTGATCGCGCCGATGTACCAGCTCTGCGCGTTGCGCTCGCGGCGAGCCACCACCACGTAGTCACCGATCTTCCCCTCGATCACGCGCGTGGTGTCCCAGTCCACCGCCACGTCCTTGATGAACTTGAACGCCGGCTGGCCCTCGTAGTTCTCGATGAGATCCGCCGCCATCTGCACGGGCGAGTACAGCACGACGTAGAGCGCGAGCTGCTTGGCAAGCGTGGTCCGGACCCGCGACTCGTCCACTCGCCGAGGCCGTCCCGCTCCGCGTATCTCCTGGATGTCGAAGATGCCCGGCGTGAAATCCATGGGTCCCGACAGGAGCCGCGTGAAGAACAGGATCGTCTCGTGCTCCGGCGGATTGCCGCCATCGCCGCTCCACGCGTTGTATTCCTGGCCGCGTGCCCCCTCACGGCTCATCATGTTCGGCCAGGTGCGGCGCTCGCCGGTGTCGTGAATCGGCTCGTGGACGTCGACCATGATGCCGTATTTCGCGGCCGTCTCGATGACCTTGCGATGGTGGCGTACGGCGACCTGCGAGTAGTGGGAGTGGTTGCCCCCCATCGTGTCGGTCACGTAGCCCGTCTTGATCGCGTCGACGCCTAACGATTGGTACAGCGTGTACGCGCTGTCGAGCTGCCGCTCGTAGTTCGCCAGCCCGCCGGATGTCTCGTTATGCACGATCAGCTTCACGCCTTTCTGCTTCGCGTATGCCGCTACGCCAGGCAAGTCGTAATCGGGGTAGGGCTTCGTAAAGGAGAATGCATTGCGGTTCGCTATCCAGTCGCCGTCCCACCCGAGGTTCCATCCCTCCACCAACACGCCGCCGAAGCCGTTCTTCGCCGCGAAATCGATGTAGCGCTTCGTGTTTTCCGTGGTCGCGCCGTGTTTCGGGCCGGAGCTCCACGTCCAGACGTTCATGTGCATTCCCCACCAGATGCCGACGTACTTCATCGGCTTGATCCAGCTCGTGTTCGAGATCGCGCTCGGCGGATTGAGCTTGAGGCCAAGCAGCGACGGCGCCAGCTCCTTCACACTGCTCGCGACCTGGATGGTTCGCCACGGCGTCTCGAACGGCGTACGACCACGTGCCTTCACACCATCGGCCATGGGCGCCAGCGCGGCACGCAGCGAGTTGTTCTCCATCCCGCGGCCCGCGAGGAACATTCGCGGATAGTCCACGAGGTCCGCCTCGTGGATCACCACCGCCGTGTGGCCGTCGCCGAGCTCCAGGGTTACTGGCGTCTGGATGCTGTCGAGCGTGCTGAGTGGAGACGCGGCGTAGAGAAACTCGGACCGATCGAGTCGCGGCTTGTTCGACGGGATCCACCACGCCCGCGCGTTCTGGGCGAACGTGAACTCCGTCCGCTCGTCCATGATCTCGAAGTCGCCCAGCCCGGGCTGCTCCGGGAGCTCGTAGCGGAACGCCACGCCGTCGTCGAACGCGCGAAACGCCACCACAAACCGACGGTGGCGCGATGTCGTCTCCTCGGCCGTGACCCGCAACTCGTTATGCTGGTCGCGCACGCGGGCTACTTCACCCCACGGCTGCGTCCAGGTCTCGTCCGCCTTCGTCCGCGCCGAATCGACGATGCGGACGCTGTCGCCCAGGGGCGGCGCGCCACGGAAGTCGAACCCAAGTCGCGATGGGAGCAGGAGGGGCTTCCCCTGCCGGTCTAACGAGTACGAGAGGGTACCCTGCCGCACCGTGACGGTGACCACGTTCCGGCCGTCGGGGGAAGCGACACTCAGGCTGGGCTGAGCCGCCGCTACGGTGGCTAGGACGGCTCCCGCGACAGCGATTCCGACCATCCTTGGGACAATCCGGCGTCGCATCATCATGCGCTTCTCCGTACATTCAGTAGGAAGACAACCGGCTCTGGTGACACACCGCGCTCGGCCACTCCGCCTGCGAGGACTTTCTCTCATGTCGTCGTTCTCATCACGCCGCCTGTTCAGCAGCGCGCTGCTGCTGGGTTTCGTGTCGGCCTGCTCCAGCGGCGGTGGCGGGAAGACACCGCAGACCACGCCAGCGCCCCAAACGGGCAAGGCAGGTCAAGAGGTCACCGCCAAGGACATATCGAACACACCCACGGGTTCTGTCGAAAAGACTCTCGAGGGACGCTTTCCCGGTGTCGTGCTCTTCAAGACGCCGAGCGGCGGAATCGCGATCCGTATTCGCGGCGCGACGTCCGGTCAACCACTCGCCTCCCCGCTTTACATCATCGATGGAACGCCCGTCGATCCGGGACCGGATGGCGATCTTCCTGGACTCAACCCGTACGACATCGAGTCGATCAAGGTGCTCAAGGACGCGGCCAGCACCACGATGTACGGGGTACGCGGCTCCAACGGCGTGATCATCATCAGGACGAAGCACTAGAACGTGAAGCGAACGGCGCGCCACTCAGCGACGGGGCGCGCCACGGAACACGAGCGGGCGGTCGTTGTTGCGAGCAACCACGTATAGCGTTCCGTTCCGCGTTCGCACGCGCTGAATGTCGCGTGTCTGGCCAGGCACGAAGAATCCGCTCTTCGTCGAGGGGATGGGGCTGAACGTTCCTCGCCCATCGCCCTTGAGCACGAGACCATAGCTCGAGTGCATAGCCCCGATGTCGACACGCACCTCATCGAGGTTCCCGCCGAGAGCCAAGTCGGTCATACCGTCGCCATCCACGTCGAGCGGGAGGATTCCGTACACCGGCGCCAGCTGTGCCTCACGCGGGAGCGGGATGAGCGTGAACTTTCCGCCACCATCGTTCCGAACGAGCGTCGTGGCGAATGTTTCCGCCGACTTGAAGATGGCGTCAGCCAGCTCGGTTTTCGGGAAGATGTCCGTCACGGTCTGCGTTGCGTACGACTTGTAGGTCGGGTACCGCGACGTGAGCGTCGGCACCGTCTTGAGGAGCTCATCGCGGAGCGCCAGCGGGTAGCTCACCCCGTGGTTGTAGCACGACACGAGCTGCTCGGCGTAGCCGGTCCGGCCGAAGTCCTTGGCGTACATCGTGACCGGTTCGGTGCCAGACGCGTGGCACCGCGAGTTGAGTCCCGCGTTGCCGACGATGAAATCCACCTTCCCATCACCTGTGAAGTCGCCCGCGACGATCCGGTTCCACCAACCGGCGCTGTGCTCGAGGCCGGCCGCGGCGAGCGGCGTTAGGCGACCGCCGCCGGCGTTGTGGAAGATCGTGATCGGCATCCACTCGCCCACGACCACGAGGTCCTTCCGCCCATCCCCGTCGACGTCGCGCCATACGGCGTCAGTGACCATCCCCACGCGTGCGAGATCCGGGGCCAGGCGCGATGTCACGTCAGTGAAGTGGCCGCGCCCATCGTTCTGCAGCAGCATGCTCTGTGGGTTGGCGCCGTACTTCCACGGCACCACGCGGCCTCCCACGAACAGGTCGATGTCGCCGTCACCGTCGTAGTCCTCCGCAACCACGTGAGAGCCGCTGCCTCCTTCGGTCGGGAGACTCCCTTCGGCCTTGTGGAACTGGCCGTGTCCGTCGTTGAGGTAGAGTCGATCCTGCAGCGCGGAGGCGAGCTCGCCGAACTCGTTGCCGCCGCTCACCACGTACAGATCGGGGTGTCGGTCGCCGTTCGCGTCGAAGAACACCGCGGCGACATCTTCGGAGGCCGAGTCGGCGGCGAAGACGGCCGAGTTGCTGGGCGCAAAGCGCCCGTCGGCTTGCTGGATGTAGAGCACACTCGGCTGGCCCTTCGCGCCACCGAAGTAGATGTCGTCGAGCCCGTCGCCGTTCACGTCGCCGACGGCGAGCGCGGGCCCCTCGGTGGAGACCATCCGCGGCATGAGCCGCTCGCGGTCGAAGTCCGAGAACTGGTTCTCGTGGTGAACCCACGAGATGCCCGTCAGGTCGGTCACGTCCTCCAGTAACTCTGAACGCGAGGCGAGCGTTCGATTCCCGGTTCCCGGTTTCCGGGTCCCTGCCGTTGCCTCCGCCTGACGAACCACGACCCGCTTGTTCGTCTCGAGCCCTTTCACCCTGCTCTCCCGGCCATCGGGCCACTCCACGATCAAGGAGTCGATCGTTAGGCACTGCCCCACGCCGAACGTCAGCACGTAATCCACGCTCGACTGGAAGCCGCGCGTCGGGTCGAGCTCCTGTACGAACTGCTCGCTCCCGCCGTAGAGCGTCACGCGTGCGCCGACGGCGAAGCGGTTCGTTCCTTCCCCGTCGAGCCGCACCTGGAGATAGTGGTTGTCCTTGTCCAGCGTGCGGGCGTTGTTGCGGAAGATGAAGGCCGGATCGTTGACGTTGTTGACCACGAGGTCCGGCGCGCCGTCGCCATCGAGGTCCCCGTACGCGGCGCCGCTCGAGAAGCTCGGCGTGTCCAACCCCCACGCTTTCGCATCGTTCGAGAACGACCAATCCCCGTGGTTCCGGAACGCGAAGTCCGCGAGCTTCGTGGACGTCATGGCGTTGATCAGCTTCATGAAGTCCACCTTGCCTGCGCCGGCCGCCCGCGCCGCCCCCATCGTCCTCGCATCTGCGAGGAAGGCGATGTAGTCCTGCGACGTCACGTCCCGCAGGAGCCCGTTCGTGACGAAGATGTCCTTGTTGCCATCGAGGTCGAGGTCCGCGATCAGCGCGCTCCAGCTCCAGTCCGTGCGCGAGACGCCGGCCATCTGTCCGATATCCGAAAACGTCGGCGTTTGCCCCGGGCGCAGCGACGCGTCGCCGTTGTTGTGCTGGAGCATGTTGCGCATGAACTGGCGCCCATAGCCCGTGCGCACCTTCGCCTGGTAGACATCCCACGAATCGAACGACGATGTCGTCTTGAGGCGCACCTCGTCGTCAGGCAGCATGTCCGTCGTGTAGATGTCGGGCCACCCGTCGTTGTCGATGTCCGCGATGTCCAGCCCCATCGAGAAGTAGCTCGAGTAGGGCATGGCCTTCTCGAGCGACTCCACGAACGTGCCGTCGCGGTTGTTGAGGTAGAGATAGTCACGCTCGAAGAAGTCGTTCGACACGTAGATGTCGGGCCAGCCGTCGTGGTTCACGTCGGCGATGGCGAGCCCAAGGCCGAATCCGACCTCGCTGCCGAAGATCCCGGCCCGGGCGCTCACGTCCGTGAACTTCCTTGCTTGCCCTGAGCCGTCAGGCGAAGGGTCGTTGCGATACAGCTTGTGACCGCCGAACGGATTTCTGACGTTCCGCAGGTTGCGGTTGTCGAAGCTGTTCACCGGCCGCGGCGAGTTGTTGATGATGAACAGGTCGAGGTCGCCGTCGTGGTCGTAGTCGAAGAACGCGGCCTGGGTGGAGTAGCCTTCGTCGGCTACTCCGTACTCACGCGCCATCTCCTTGAACCGCGGCGTGCCGTCGCTCGCGTTGCCCTGGTTGATCCACAGCTGGTTGGCCCGACTCGCCGGATCGCCGGAACCCGCGCGACACAGATAGATGTCGAGCCGTCCGTCGCCATTCACATCGGCGAGCACGACGCCGGTCGTCCACGAACCCTTCTCGGTCTCGAGCCCTGACGCTTTCGTGATATCGCGGAAGCGGAAGCTTCCGAGATTGAGGTAGACGTGCGCGCCGCCCTGATTGGACGTCAGCACGATTTCAGGAAGCGAGTCGCCAGTGAGATCGCCGATCGCAACGCCGCCGCCGTTGTAGAAGTTCCGATACGTGAAGACGTTCTGCTCCCGGCTCTCCACGAGCCGATTCTCGAACGAGACACCGGTGTATGTGGATGGCAGTCGGGTGAACAGCGTCGTCCCGACGGGCGGCGGAGCGGCGTCGCGCGGGCCGTTATCGGTGGTGCGCTCGCGGGAACAGCTTGCGGCGACAAAACAACAGACGAAGAACAGCAGTCGCCGGACAGCAAACACCATGAACATCCTCCTAATACACAGGGGGAGGGCTTCACCGCCCCTCCCCCTATGAGGTAATCCATGTCGCGCGGCGGCGCCACGCGACTCAGTAGCGTCAGTAACCCGGGTTCTGCGTCAGCTTCGAGTTGCTCTGAATCTGCGTCGCCGGAACCGGGAACAGCACGCGGTAGGCTTCTCGCGCGCCTTTGAACTGCCGCGCGTCCAGGAAGTGTCCGAACCGGATCATGTCCTGGCGCCGCTTCCCCTCGCCGGCGAACTCGAACAACCGCTCACGCAAGATGTCGTCGGCCGTCACTGCCAGGAGCGGCTTCGGGGGATTGAACGCACGCGCACGAACGAGGTTTATGTTCGTGAGCGCTTCGCCGGTGTTCCCTATCGCCCACAGCGCCTCGGCCTTGATCAGGTACATCTCGGCGAGGCGGAAGATCGGGTAGTCGTTCGGGTGGGCGTCACCAGCCGCCGCGTTAGGCAGCGGCGGGAACTTGTTGTAGCGCACCCCCTCGCCCTCGGTCGCCGACTCGATGTTGGCGATCGAAGGTGTGAAGACGAGCGGCGAGCCCGTGCGGTCGTTCACATCCTGGCCCGTGTTGAAGCTTTTCTGTTGGCCGACGAGCCACATTTTGTCGCGCTGGTCGGCCGCGTGGTCGAACTGGTTGTATGTATCGGCGATTGTCGCGAAGCCGTTCCACGGCCCACCATTGCCCGTCGTAAGCTGGTTGTAGTGGAGCGTGCGCATCGCGAAGCTCATGCCGAGGCCCGGCTGGTTCGTCAGCGCGATGACGAAGATGTTCTCCGGCGAGGACTCGTTGGAAATGGAGAAGTTCTGCTTGAAGTCCGCTGACAGCGAATACTTGCCGGAGCTGATGACGGCGTCTGCCGCATCGATCGCGGCCTGGCAGGCGTCCTCGCCTCCAGAGACCGTAATCCCGGCGCACGAGTTGTAGCCGCTGGGATTGATACCATCATCCTTGGTAAAGACGCCCGCGTTGAGGTAGAGATTCGCCAGCAGCGCGTTGGCGGCGCCACGCGTCAGGCGGCCGTACTGTCCGGCATCGCGCGTCTCGGGGAGCGTCTGCCGAATATCGAGGAGCTCGGCCTCGATAAACTTGAAGACCGAGTCGCGCGAGACGCGAGCGTTCGCTTCGAGCGCGGTTCCCGTCACGAGCGGAACGCCGCCGAAGAAGTCCATCAGCTGGTAATAGAAGTACGCGCGCAGCCCCCGGAGCTCCGCTTTCGCCACGTCGTTGGTGGTGGCAGTGCTCTTGTCGAGGATCTCGAGCATCAGGTTCGCTCGTGCGACGCCGCTGAACGCGTCATTCCACGCGCCGTTCATGTCGTCGAGGGCCGAACCCGAGTTCGGCGTCCACGTCTGGCGGTAGATCTCGAGCCAGCGGCCGTTGTCGAACCAGTCGCTCCCTCGCGTGGGCACGACGATTTCGTCCGTCGTAATCTCGCTCAGGTTGTAGTAGCCCCACATCGGGTTGCGGAGTCTCGCATAGACTGACGCGATGCCGGCGAGCAGCTCGGCATCGGTCTTGAACGCGTTGTCCGGCGTGAGCGCGTCGTTTGGGACCTCGGTCAGATCGGTGCATGCGAGCGGTGGGAGCGCCACCAGCGCAGCCAGGACGGCATTTCGGCCGATCTGCCGGATCGATTTGGATAGAAATGATCTCATGGATTCGTATCCTCAGAACTCGATC
>Ga0207706_10001987_pt1 | contig 20055 bp, 16 predicted proteins | sample KBSC53metaG_FD_184318 | JGI IMG/M metagenome (GOLD analysis project Ga0207706, IMG submission 184318) | Corn rhizosphere microbial communities from Kellogg Biological Station, Michigan, USA - KBS C5-3 metaG (SPAdes) (version 2) | ecosystem: Host-associated > Plants > Roots > Rhizosphere > Soil ... | reverse complement strand
GTACGGATGAACGGCATCTGTCCCGAGCCATCCGGCTTTGCCGCTTATGGCAGCGCCTGGTGCGTGTTCATGATCGAGCTCTGGCTTCGCAACGTCCTTCCGCGACGCACCGGCCTCGCGGGGCTCGTGCTGGTGCTGGCGCTGGTCGCTTCGACCTCCTCGACGGCTTATGTCAGCCTCGCCGCCTATGGGCTGTTTGCAGGGCTGCGCTTCGCCATGGCGCCCTGGAACCTCCCGGCACGAAAGCAACTCGCGCTCCTCGCGGTCGCGCTGCTGGGCACCGTTTTCGTGCTGTCGCTGCTGTTGTTGCTGCCGGGCCTTGCGCTGCATTTATGGAAGCTGCTCAATCTGATGACGGTTGAAAAGGCGGAGAGCACGTCGGGCATCCAGCGCGCCTTCTGGGCCAAGCAGGGCTTCAACGCTTTCCTGGGTTCCTACGGGCTGGGCATCGGTGCCGGCAGCTTCCGTTCGTCGAGCCTGCTCACTGCCATTCTGGGTTCCACTGTAATTCTCGGCTCCCTGGCGTTCCTTGCGCACTTGCTCCGCAGCGTCCAGCCGTTCACCACCGAATTCCTGGCGATGCGCGTCCCCAGCGTGGATCGGGCAGTGGGATGCGCGGCGAGTACGGCGGCACTCATCATGCTCGTGCCCGCCTCGCTGGCCGCGCCGTCGCCGGATCCAGGGATTTTGTGGGGCGTGATGTGTGGGGCCGCCATCGCCTTGCGTCCTCTACAACGCGCGCGGCGGCGCCAGCCGCTTGGTCGCCCCGCGTTCGGCTGATGAAAAGGCTGCTCAATCCTTTGATCGAGCGCCTGGTCAATCACGCCTTCGCGGTCGATCAATATGCCGACATGTTCGAAAAACTGGCATTGCGGCCGCAAAACCCCGCGCTGATGCGAAGGCTGTTCGGGCACAAGGTGGCCGAGGATGTTCGCCGCCATCCTTTGCTCTTCATCCACATTCCCAAAAATGGCGGCACCTCGATCAAGCGCGCGCTGTACGGGAGCGATCCGGGGCATGCGACCGTGCGCTTCTACGACATGGTCGCTCCCGAACTGCTGCGCGGCGCGACCAGCTTCGGGTTGCTGCGCGAACCGGCCGACCGCTTCCTTTCCGGCTTCGACTTTCTGATGAACGGCGGCGGCAGCGACGTCAGCATTTTGCCCAGCGTAATGCGGCGCCTCTCCGGCATCGCCTCGATCGACGATTTCCTGGATTATCTCGAGGCGATCGCTGGGGATTGGCTGAAGGTGGATACCTTCGCACGCCCGCAATGGTGGTATGTTGCGGATCGACAGGGCCGGATCAGGATCGATCGGCTGTGGCTGCTGGGCGAGCAGAACAGCGCGGTGGCTGAATTTCTGGCCGGCTGGGGCGTGCCGGGCATGCCGCACGCCAACCGCACCGCCCGCGCCAGTCACGTGCTCTCGCAGCAACAGAAGGCTCGCTTAGAGCGGATCTATGCGGTGGATTTCGCGCTGTACGCACTGGTGCGTCAGGAGCCCGGCATAGGCGGCCACACCTTACTCCAAAAATTGCCAGCGGGGCTTCGGCCCGTCCTCCAACTGTAACACCCGGCGCATAAGCCTTGGCAGTCAACCGAGGCTTTCCGAAACCGGCACATGAACCGCTCTGCCACGTTGCACTCGACCGTCGCCGTGATCGTGGCAAGCCTTGGCAGGCCGGAAGCGCTGGCCGAGCTGCTGCAGGATCTTGAGCGGCAATCGCGCCGGCCTGACCGGATCATCCTCTCGCTCACCGATCGCGCAGATGTGCCGCCTGAAGTTGAGCGTCATAATGGGGTCGAGCTTGTCTTTGGCCCGAAAGGATCGTGCGTGCAGCGGAACACCGCGCTCGATCATCTGGGCAGCGCCTGCGATATCGTGATGTTCCTCGATGACGATTATGTGCCGTCGCGCTTCGCCATCGAGCGTGCAGTCCGGCTGATCGAGACGCATTCGGACGTGACCGGCGCATGCGGACATCTGCTGGCGGATGGCATCCATGGGCCGGGGCTGGGCGTGGTGGAGGCGCGCGCTCTGCTGGCCGATTACGATGCCGAAGCTGCTCCGCCGATCGTTCCGCACCATGATCTGGACGGGCTTTACGGATGCAACATGGTATTTCGCGCTGCGCGGATCGCGGACGTGCGCTTTGATGAGCGGCTGCCGCTTTATGGCTGGCAGGAGGATATCGACTTTGCCGCGCGCGCTGCGCATACCGGGCGGCTGGTGAAGAGCTTCGCCTTCGCCGGCGTGCATCGCGGGATCAAGCGCGGGCGCTCGTCAGGCGTCAGGCTTGGCTATTCGCAGGTGGTCAACCCGGTCTATCTCTCGCGCAAGGGCACGATGCGGCCGCGCTATGCCGCCAAGATCGTGCTGCGCAACGTTATTGCGAATCATTTGCGTGCGTTCCGGCCCGAAGCCTGGGTCGATCGCGCGGGCCGCGCGCGCGGCAATTGGCTTGGGCTGATCGATCTGGCGTTGGGCAGGATCAGGCCGGAACGTATCGAGCAGCTTTAGCGCCAGCGGCTAGCAGGATCTCGTCGAAGGCATCCCGCCAGAGCTGTCTGATCCGATCGAGATCGAAGCGCCTGATCGAATCGCGCAGCGGGATGAGCCGCCGCGCGCGTTCATTGTCCGTCATCTCGGCCAGCGCGGTCATCTGTGACGCGATTTCGATGACATCGTGAGGGTCGGCCAGCAACGCGCCGTCGCCAGCCACCTCGTGAAGAACGCTGTCCCGGCTGACGAGCGGCACAAGATCGCGCGCGATCGCTTCGGCGACCGGCATGCCGAAGCCTTCGAGCAGGCTGACCAGGACAAAGCCCTGCGCTGACGCGTATAGCCAGCTCAGCTCAGCATCGCTGACATAGGGTAGGCAAATGACCCCTGGCGTGCTCTCGGCGGCGGTGAGCACCTGCTCCGATCCCGGCTCGCGCCCGCCGCACAGCACGTAGGCGATGCCACGTTCGGCGAGGCCCGAGCGAGCATAGGCGGCGATGCAGCGGAGCTGGTTCTTGCGGCTGCCGATGCTGCCGACGGTCAACAGGAAGGGCCGATCGACCACCGCGAGCGGAACAGGCCGGGTGAATGAAACGGCCTGGCGGATCGCGGGGGGGATGATGCGGGCGCTGCTGGGGCGGGCTGCGGGAAAAAGCTGCGCAAAGGCACGGTGCGAGGCTTCGCTGACGAAGATCATATGCGGCCCGACGCGCGCAATTTCCTCATAGATCGGCCGGTAGATGCGGCAAACATGATCGTCGAACAGATCGGGATGGGTGAGGGGGCCGACGTCGTGGCAAAGAATCGCGTCGATCGGGCGCAGCTCCATCGACGGCGCGGTGAAGGGATCGAGATGGAGCAGCGGAGGGCCGGAGCGGCGGCGCGGGATGAGCCCGAAGGGGCCACCCAGCGCCTGGCCTTTGACGTGCCAGAGCTGGAGCCGGCCGATGACGCGGCCGAAGAATCCGGAAGGCGGCTCGGCTGCCGCTATCCGCCAATAATAGGTCTTGCCGATCGGCAGGCCGGCAGTTTCCAGCAGATCACGCCCGATGAAATATTTGCCGGTGCGGTTGTGGATCGCGAGCGAGAAATCGACGTCGACGCGCATATCCTGCCATGCTTGCCTACCGCGGCTAATAGGCCGGTCCAGCATCATGCAGGCGCGTGCGCCATGCGCGCCGGCGGAATATCTGCCATCGCCGGTTGCGCTGCCAACACCGCCAGCAACTGTTCGGCTGCGGCCCGCCAGGTGAAACGCGCGGCCTGCGCCCTGCCTGCCTCGGAAGCGGCCTGCCAGCGTTCGGCATCGCGGGAAAGCGCCAGGATAGCGTCGGTCCAAGCCTGGCCGGAGGCCGGATCGGCATAGATCGCCGCGTCTCCGCACACTTCCGGCAGCGCGCCGCAGGGTGCGACGATCGCGGGGCATCCCACCCGCATCGCTTCGACCGGCGGCAGCCCGAAGCCCTCGGTAGTGGAAGGGAAGGCGACGCAGAGCGCGGCTTCGTACAGCGCCCGCAAGGCGCCGTCGGAGATCCGGCCCGTCACGATCACGTTGCGCGGCAGGGACGGCGCCATCTCGGCGAAGGCGGCAGCATCCGAATCGCCGATCAGGACCAGCTTCAGATGCGCGAGCGCCGGCTTCTCGAACGCGCTGATCAGCAGCGGGATATTCTTGTGCGGCTGCATGGAGGCGAGCGCGACGACGAACCCGCGTTGTGCGAGGCCCAGTCGATCGATCGCCTCCGGTTCGGCCTGGACGGCGAGCACATGATCTACGCCATTGTGAACCACGCTCACTTTGTCGGGGGTGCCGAGCCTTGCGGCAATGAGCTGGCGCCGCGAAAATTCGGAAACGGTGAGGATGTGCCGGTGGCGGCGGGCGATGATCGGCTGCACGAACTTGTACCAGAGCCGAAAGCCGCGGCTGTAGGAATGGCGCGCGATATGGACTTGCGCGTCATGGATCATCGTGATCGCGTTGCGCGACAGGATCGGGCCGATATTGCAGAGGTTGAGGATCAGCCGGTCGCCGGCGGCAAGCGGCAGCGTGATCTGCTCCCAGGGAATTCGGTGCAGCGGCCGCTTGACGCGCGTCGGCAGGCGGATCTGCGCGGCGCGCGCGGTGCCGTCTTCGGGCAGCCAGACTTCCACCTCGGGCAGTTTTCGTTCGGCCGAAATTTCGGCCAGCGCATTGGCCAGCTCATGCGCCACGCGGTGAACGCCGGTCATCGGAACCGAGAGGAATTTTCCGTTGATGACGATGTCAGGGCGCGTAGCCATGTCAGCGCAACCCGAGCGACTTGCTGGCGCCGATCCAGTCGGTCGCGGCTTTGACGAGCAACGGGCCGCCGACGCCGATCGCTACCAGCAACGGCAGCAGCGAAGCACCGGCAATGTGGAAAATATGCGTCGCGAAAATCCGGGTGCCGGCGATGAAAAGGATGTGCATCAGGAAGATCGGCATCGAAAGCTTGCCGATCCGCTCCAGCAGTTGGGAGATTCTGCCGCCCGATTGCGCGAGCGCGCTCGCGATGATCAGCAGCGTCGCGCCGCCAAGCAAGGTCGCGGGCAGCATCGCGGGCATCCACGCAATGCGTGCGATGCCGGACGAGCTTGCGGTTTCGACGCGCAGCATATTTTGGAGCTGGTCAGCCTCCGAACACAGCAGGATGATCGCCAACAGCGCGCAGAGGCCGGTGCCGATCCGCAGCCGATCGGACATGGTATCGAACACCGTCGAGGCTCTTTGCCAGCCGATTGCGAGCCCGAGCGCATAATAAGGCGCATTGCCGGCGGCGAGACTGAGCGCAGGCGTGCTCGGCACGAACATGGCGATGAGTTTCACTGCTACCGCGGCAGCGAGCACAGCGGCGCGGCCGCCCGTCCGCCATGCCGCGAGCCCGAGCAGATGTACGAGGAATAGCGCGTGCAGGAACCAGAATTGTGAGACCGTCCGCCAGGGCAGCGCGATGATCGTTGCCCAATAGGTTTCGACGGGATGGTTCACCAGCGAGCCCGAGGCGTAGATCAGGCTGAACTGGATGACCGACCAGAGGAAATAGGGATAAACGATCGTCACCAAGATCGTTTTGAGGAAGGCGGGGGCGCCACGCTCCAGCCGCTCGACCACGAACAGCCCAGCGAGAAAGAAGAAGACCGGCATGTGGAAGGTGTAAAGCGCCAGGAAGGCATAGCGGAGCCACGGCGTCGATTGGCCGCCCGGACTGTCGATGATCCCGCCGGCGGCATGGCCCGCGACCACGAGGATGATGCCGATCCCCCGCGCCACGTCGATCCAGCCGATCCTTGCGCTCGTTTTGGCGGAGCTTTGCAAGGGGCTCGGCGCGCGCACGTCGCTCATCAGGCGTTCGGCTTTGGTCGACATGGTCAGGACAATGCTGCGGCGGCGAGAGGTGTCGAGCGCGCCCGTGCAAGCGCGCGCCCGGCGCGGATGCCGGGTTTCTCGATCAGGGTGTAACTGGCCAACGCGAAGAGCAGGGTCAGCCCCAGCGCGGCCGGGATGACCAGAACCGGCATGCCGAGATGCACGGCCATCGCGATCGCGAACGGGTGCATCATGTAGATCGAATAGCTGATCGCGCCCAAGCCGACGAGCACGGGATGGCCCAGCCCGCGTGGCCCGCGCAGTCCAGGCAGGGCGAAGCTTGCGGCGAAGAGCAGCAGCGCGAGCGTCCACGGGCCGATCGCCTGCGCCACCGTGATATTCGGATGATGGAAAATGCCGAAGGCGACGAAGTTGCTGGCCAGCGTCACCAGCAGAAAGCCAATGAGGTTGCGCCGCCAATATCCCCGGCTCACCTCGCCGGCCATGAAGCGGTAGGTCTGGTAGCCGATGACGGCCGCGTAAATCATGCCAGGGCGGCCAAGCGGGATGCGGCTCCCGATCAGGAGCGAAGCGAGGGTGAGCGCGATCATCGCCGCCGGCGCCGCGATTGCGCTGACGTCGCCCGCGCGCGCGCCGCTCGTCTTGAGCAGCAGCGCGAACAACGCATACCAGATCAGCTCGATGGTCAGCGTCCAGCTCACCGAATAGAAATTCCGTGCCGAGACGAGATCCTGAACCAGCAGCAGGTTTGCTGCCCAGGCTCTCATTCCCGCAGTGGGAATGAAGGCGAGGTGCGGCATAAGGCCGGAAATGCCGGCGATCGTCGCCAGCGCGAGCACGGTCAGATAGACCGGATAGATTCGCATGATGCGGCGGATCGCAAAGCTGCGTAGAGCAAGCCCCTTCCTCACCGAAAAGGGGATCACGAAGCCGCTGATCATGAAAAACAGCACGACTCCGAACACGCCCGGCGCGGGGGCAATGATTGCCTTGGCCCAGGGCGTGTGGAAGCGTTCGAAAAGATGCTGGGCGACCACGGCGCAGGCAGCGACAAGACGCAGGCCGTCAAGATATCCCAGCCTTTGCGCGCCCGACTCGTTCATGGTTAACGCCCCTCTGGGCCGGACGTTGGCACGCGCATGTTACGGTAATTTTGCTGCTTTGCGACGAACTTGCGATCAGGCCAGCATTGTCTTCGTACGCCGTTTCTGCCTGATTGCCGATCCGGCGGCGAAGAAACCCGCGATCAGCAATGCCCAAGCCTCGGGCTCGGGCACTGCGCTTCCCGGGCCGCTTCCTCCGCCCGGATTGCCCTGCGCCACGCCCGCGGTGATGACGCGAACGACATCGCCGGGCGTATCGTCCTGGAAGAAGATCTTCACCTGGTTGGGCGTGGCCGGATTGAAGGTGAGAAAATCCAGCCCCGGCTCAAGCCCTACATAGGCAGGCATATTGTACGTCACCTGCGGCATGCCGAGGCCGTTCGAGGCGCCGAGCTGCGCGCTCGATCGGGCGAAGCCGAGAATGGGCTGATCGAACGCCAGTATCGCCGCCACCGTCTGAGAGCCTGCGGTGTCGAAATCGAAGAAGTGGCTGCTCACCAGCGTCCCCGCTGCGATCGATCCGGTGCCGCGCCCATCGCCAAGGAACACCGCCAGATCGGATAGCAATGTGACGTTCTGCCGCTCGTTGAAGCCGTATAGATTGTTTGTGCTGAAGTTGTCCTTGCCGACCGCGAAGCTGCCGGCGGCGGGATCGAGCTGGATGAACTGACCGGCCGGCGTAGCGGATTTGACGGTGCCGCCGGTGATCGTGCCGGAAACGACCGCGCCATGCGCGGCTCCGGCTGCGGCTGCAAGCGACAGCGCTGCGATGGCCTTGCGAATGCCTGTCATGCGAACTCCTCCATGCAACGCGACGCACGCTTCATTTGGTTAACGATGGCAGCGATCGATTGCGAAACGGAGGCTTTTTCGTGACTTAACTGTTACGGCTGACAAGTCGTGCGATCTGATCGAGTTGCGCTTTGAGGCAAAGTTGAAGATCGTAGCGCGAAATGATGGTGTCCCGGGCGGCGGTACGCAGGCGCTCGAGATCCTTGCCTGCCGCCAGCGCCGCGGTCGCCTTCTCCGCAAGCGCCGCCTGATCGAAGAATGGAAAGAGCAGGCCGTTGCGATCGTCCTCGATCACTTCGGTAACGGGTGGGGTATCGGACGCGAGCACGAGGCACCCAGCCGCCATCGCTTCGAGGCAGCTCCACGAAAGCACGAAGGGGTAAGTCAGGTAAATGTGCAGCGAGGAGATTTGCAGCAGCGCCAGATAGCGATCGTAGGGAAGCTTGCCGGTGAAATGAACGCGGCCGGCGAAAGGCCGCAGATCCACCTCGGCGAGCATGGCTTCGCGCCAATTCTTATGGTTCCCAGCAGGCGCCTGGCCATAGCTCACCTCGTCGCCGCCCACGATCACGGCATGGGCGTGCGGGCGCGCGGCTAGGATCTGCGGCAGCGCGCGCAAGAACTCGGGAAAGCCCCGATGCGGTTCCAGATTGCGCGCGACATAGCTGATCACTTCATCCTTGCAGCTCAGCTCGAGGCCGTTGCCCAGCGCAAGCCGCGCCGAAGGGTTCGGCCACACTGAGCGCGTATCGATGCCGTCGAAGATGGTCGCGATCTTCGGCTGCAGCGCGGGCGGATGGCGTGATCGCTGCCACTCGGTCGGGCTGACCGCGGCGTCGGCGGCTTCCAGGCTCAGCAGCAGATGCGAATTGCGGACGCGCGCGCGGCAGATCATGTCGAGCGTCGCCGGGCTCGCGGGATCGAAGCCGATATCGCCGCCGCTGCCGTGATAATAATATTCGGCATAGGTCAGCAACGGCGCGCCGGGCCAGATGTCCTTGGCGAACAGCGCCTCGCCCCAGCCGGGATGGGCGATGATGATCGCCGGGCTGAAGCCCTCGCGCTTGAGCTCGATCATGCGGCGAGCGGCTTCCTGCCCGTGCCGGACAGTGGATTCGAGCAGCCGCAGATAATGATGCGTTTCGGCTGCGGGCGGCTTTGGCTGGCCATAGCTGATGCGGCGGATGCCCGGCAGGTCCACATCGCTGCGCTTGGTAATGAAGACGACACGATGCTGAGCGTTCCGCGCCAAAGCAGGCGCAAGATGCCGATATTGGCCGGGCATGTTCTGGTGAAGAAAAAGAATGTCTATGGCGAGGCCCCTGTCGATAGGCGCTGATGGTTAGGCCGCTTCCTTGACAGCTGCGTGAATGCGTCGTCGGAACGTCATACGCCCGTCATCTCAAGGTCATTGCGAATGGTTAACGACCTCCAGTTTCCAGCCAACGCGGAAGAGCGCTGGCTGAAAGGGGGGACAGGATATGACGAGCTTTTCGGTTTCCGGTAGCGACACCAGCGGAAAGACACTCAAGAGCGGCGAGACCGGAACGATCACCTCGACGGGAAACCTGCATCCTTCAGGCGTCGCGGTGACATGGGACACGACGAGCAGCATCGCCGGCACGGCGACGATCACTAACAGTGGAATTCTCACCAGCACCGGCGGGCGCGCGATCGATAGCTCCAGCAGCAACGCAACCAGCGCCCAGAGCCTTTCCATCGCCAACAATGCCAACGCAACCATGTCCGCCGCTAGCGATTTTGCCCGGATCCAGAAAGCGCTCAACGGCGGCTCGATCACCATCGCCAACAGCGGCACGATATCCGGCGGCACCGGCCGGGGCATCAACGTGCAGGAATATACAGGCCTGGCCTCCTTCAGCTACACCGGCAATGGCAGCGGCTCGATCTTTCAAAGCACCGGAGACGTGATCCGCATCACCAGCCAGGCCAGTCCCGGTTCGGCCTATTCCGGCACGGTGACGATCAACAACAGCGGCACGATCAAGAGCACCGGCACCGGGAGCAGCGGCGGGCAGGCGCTCGATCTCGACGACGTCAAGGAAACGGTTGCCGGCAATATTCATATCACCAACCAATCCACCGGCTTGATACAGGCCGCCGACGCCGACGCGGTTCGTACCGGAGCCAACGCGCTGATCGACAATTATGGCAAGATCGAAGCCAAGTTCGCTTCCGGAACCGGTAACGCCAGCAGCAATGACGGCATCGACGCGCAGGCCAATGCCGGGGTGGTGATCAACAATTATCAAGGCGGACAGATTATCGGCGCGCGCCACGGCATCACTGGCGATCTCACCCAGACGATCACCAATGACGGCGCGATCACCGGCAATCAGGGCGCCGGCATCAATCTCGATACCTTGTCCGGCACGTCGACCATCACGAACAACATCCACGGCGTCATCACCGGCAACGCGACAAGCACGACCGACGGCGACGCGATCGACGTCGACTATCTCGTCAACATCAACAATCATGGTACGATCCAAGCCATCGGCACCTACGGCGGTGCAGACGGCCTTAATGAAGCACTGGCGATCGGCGGCGGCACTGTCTCCAACGATGGCACGATCTACAGCGATCAGCGCGCGATCACGGTGGACGACAGCAACGGCGGCGGCGCGTTCGGCGCGCTCACCCTCACCAACGACGGCACGATCACGGGCAGCAATGGCGAGGCGATCCACATCACCGGCACCCAGGCCGACACGATCACCAACAACGCTACGATCAACGGCTCGATCTTTACAGATGACGGTGCCGACACGCTGACCAACAGCGGCACGATCACCGGCGCAATCAATGTCGGCGCGGGAAACGATACAATCAATTGGAACAGCCTGATGCACGGAAGCATCACTGGCGGCACGGGCACCGACACAATAAATTTCGACGGCAGTTTCGACAGCAGCTCTGGTTCGGCGACCTTCAGCGGGATTGAGGCCATTTCGGGGAGCCTGGCCGGCACGAGCGGAAATGACCAACTGGATCTATCAACGCTGACGGCCGGTGGCTCCCTCTCGATCTCGGGCGGCGATGGTAACGACACCATCACCGGCGGCTCGGAAGCCGATACGATCAATGGCGGGATCGGCGATGATGTGCTCCGCGGAGGTGCGGGCAACGACGCGATCGATGGCGGTAGCGGCAATGATACCGCCATCTTCAGCGGCACCTTGGAATCTTACAATATCGTGCGCGTGGGCAGCACGTATACGGTCACCGGCGCCGATGGGACCGACACGGTCAACAATGTCGAATCCTTCCAGTTCAGCAACGGCACGTTCGCCAGCGACCAGCTCGGAAATTCCGCACCGACGCTCAGTAGCGCGCAGGCCGTACTCGCGCATGGCACCGAAGATGTCGGCTATACCGTCTCCGCCACGCAGCTCCTCACCGGATTTGCCGATGCCAATGGTGACACGCTGAATGTCACAGGCCTTTCCGCCAGCAACGGGACCATCGCCGATAATCTGGATGGCACCTATACCATCACGCCCAGCGCGAACTTCAATGGTTCGGTGACGCTGAGCTATTCGGTCACCGACGGTCATGGCGGCAGCACGCCGGCCAGCCTGGGCTACACGGTCGATGCCGTAAACGATGCCCCGGCACTGACGAGCGCGCAGGCGGTGCTCGCGCACGGCACCGAAGATACCGGCTATACGGTGTCGCAGGCCGATCTGCTGACCGGCTTCACCGATGTTGACGGCGACACGCTGAGCATCGCGGGCCTTTCCGCGAACAACGGTACGGTCACCGACAACCATGACGGCACCTACACCGTCACGCCGACCGCGAACTTCAACGGCTCGGTGACGCTCAGCTATTCGGTCACCGACGGTCATGGCGGCAGCACGCCCGCCAGCCTGGGCTACACCGTCGATGCCGTGAACGATGCCCCGGCACTGACGAGCGCGCAGGCGGTGCTCGCGCACGGCACCGAGGATACGGGCTATACAGTTTCGCAGGCCGATCTGCTGACGGGCTTTGCCGATGTCGATGGCGATACATTGGCAGTCTCGAACCTTTCCGCGAGCAACGGGACCATAACTGACAATCTCGATGGAACTTACACGATCGACCCTACCGCTAACTTCAACGGCGGCGTCTCACTAAATTACGACGTAATCGACGGGCATGGCGGTACGGTCTCTGCCACCATTGGCTATACGCTCGCGGCTGTGAACGATGCACCCTCGGGAACGGTGGACATTTCCGGTGCGGCGGCTGCGGGCCAATCGCTGACGGCATCCAACACGCTCAGCGATCCCGACGGCTTGGGTACGATCGGCTATCAATGGCTGCGCGACGGCACGACGATCTCGGGCGCGACAGGCAACAGCTATATCTTGACGCTGGACGACGTCGGCCATCATGTCAGCGTGAGTGCATGCTACATCGACGGCGGTGGTACGCTGGAGAGCGTTTCGAGCAGTGCCACGGATCTGGTCGCTCCCGGTTCGGGAACCTATACCGGTACCGCCGGTAACGATCTGATCCCGGGCAGTGCCTATGATGACACGTTGGTTGGTCTGGCTGGAAATGATACGCTCAATGCTCTGGACGGCAACGATCTGCTCAATGGCGGTGCCGGCAATGATGTCCTGAACGGCGGCGCGGGGATCGATACGGCGAGCTATGCCGATGCGCTAAAGGCGGTGAAAGTCGATCTCGCCCTGACCGGCCCGCAAAATACGGCTGGCGCGGGCATCGATACGCTGACCAGCATCGAAAACCTGGTCGGCTCGAATTTCGCCGACCTGCTCAAGGGCAACGACTTCGCCAATCATATCGAAGGTGGGGCGGCAGCTGACAAGCTTTACGGGTTCGGCGGTGCGGATGTGCTCGATGGCGGCACCGGCGCCGACCAACTCTATGGCGGGACGGGCAACGATATCCTGCTCGGCGGCGACGGCGCGGACAGCCTTGATGGCGGATCGGGCGCCGACGCTATGGCGGGCGGCCTCGGCAACGACAAATATTGGGTCGACGATGCCGGCGATACGGTGACCGAGCAGAGTGTGATCGATCCCGGCACCGGCAAGGAAATCGGCGGGGTCGACTGGGTTTATTCGAGCATTGATTATCGGCTCGATCCCAATGTGGAGAATCTGGTGCTGCTCGACGGCTTCGGCAATCTGAACGGCACGGGCAATGAGCTCAAAAATACGATCACTGGCAATAGTGGTGACAATGTTCTGAACGGCGGCGCGGGTGCGGACGTTCTCACTGGCGGTGCGGGCGCAGATACGTTCGTGTTCGACGTGCTTGGCACGTCGGCGCAGCACGACACAGTCAAGGACTTCGTCTCCGGCACCGACAAGATCCAGCTTTCGGTCTCGGTCTTCGCGGGCCTTTCCAGCTATGGCCTCGGCACGCTCGATGATGCTGAGCTGACGTTCGGCACCAAGGCGACCGCCCCCAACCAGCACCTGATCTACAACAGCACCTCCGGGGCCTTGTTCTACGACGCCGATGGCGCGGGCGGCGCCGCCCAGATCCAGATCGCGACGCTGACGGGGCATCCCGCATTGGCGGCGCATGATATCACGCTGATCGGTTAGGCCGTCATCCGCCAATGCCGCCGGGGTGCAACTGCGTCCAGAGCCAGATCGGCCAGGCCGCCGCGGCCATCAGCGTCCCCAGCGGCATACGCTGAGTGGCGGTGACGCGGCGGCCAAGCAGGTGCATCGTGCCGGCGATCGCCAGCCCGATCAGCGCGGCCGTGAGCATGATCGCTGGCAGGGGCTGCCATCCCGTCCAAAGCCCGATCGCGCCGAGCAGCTTCGGATCGCCGCCACCGAGCCCTTCGCGCCCGCGCGCCGCGCGATAGCCCAGGCGGATGAGCTGGAGCGTTGCGTAGCCACACGCGCCCCCGATCAGGCGATCGGCAATCATAGGCTCGGCATGCACAGCGACGCCTGCAGCGGCGGCGAGCGCGAGCGTTGCGGTAAGCCAGTCCGGCAAGATGAAGAAGCGCAGATCGAAAAGCGCGAGCGTCAGCAGCAGCCATCCGAAAAGGGCTGCGATCCAGCCTTGCGGGCCTAACAGTGCAGGGCTCACCGCGCCTATCATGATGGCTGCAACTTCGCCCCAGAGATGCAGCCCGTCGACGCTGGCGCCGCAGCAGCGCGCGCGCCCACGCTGCCGCACATAGCTCAGCACCGGCACGAGCGCCGGCAGCGGGAGCGGGCGGCCGCAGCCATCGCAGCGCGAGCGGCCGGAGAGCGCGCTGGCAGGCTCAGGCCAGCGCAGCACCAGCGTGACGATGAAGCTGCCGAGCGCTGCGCCGATCGCGCCGCCCAAGATCGCGAGCGCGGGGATCGAATGCTGCCCTAGTTCGCGCGCGTGGCGACTGCGCTCTGCGGCAGGCTTTCACGATTGAAGCTGATCGTGGTGATTTTGGCGTCGAGCGCCTTGACCACGGCTGCGGTCAGATCATTGTCCATATTGCCGCCGAGCACGCTGTTGCGATCGACCAGCAAGCCGCAGCCATGCTGCTTATAGACCTGGGCGACGACCGGCTGAAGCTCGGTCGAGACGCGCTGCAGTGCCTTTGCGCGGGTCGCGTCGATTTCGCGCGAGCGTTGCTCGGTCTTGGCCCGCACCGCCTGCAGGCGCGCGCTCAGCGCCTGCTCGCGCGTCTTGCGCTGCTCAGCACTCAGCTGCGGCGCTTCGGCCTGAAACGCCTTGGCATCGTTTTCAATTGGCCGCCGCTCGGCGTCGACTTCGGCCTGCGCCGCATCGGTGATCTGCTTCAGGCGGGCGAGCGTCGCTTTGCCGACGGCCGCATTGGCGATCACCCCCTCGCGCGAAAGCAGGCACAGGCCGGGAACCGCAGGGCCGCCGAGCCCCTGATTGGCCGGCGTGCTGGCGTCCTGTGCCGCAAGCGCGGTCAGCGGCGCGAGACCGAGACCCAATGCGAATAGATGAAGGAACCTGGTTCGGATGTTCATGTCGTCCTCGTGCCCGGATAAACGGGCAGCATCGTTAATGCGCTTGCATGACGCTTGTGCGACGCTGTTGAAGCGGCGTTAGCGTATCGCCGCGAAATATCGCTCACGCGCCGTTAGGCACCCCTTTTAGCGATCGCCTAGTCGTCCCTCCCGCAGAGCATGGCCGGGCGAATGGGGACTATCATGAGCGATTCGATGCGGGCGACCGATTTCGTGGGAACGATCGGCGTCAATGTGCGGCTGGCCTTTACCGACGGCGGCTATGCCAAGGGGCAGAAGGTGCTGGCCGCACTCCAATATCTGGGCGTGAACCAGGTTCGCGATGCGGCAGTCTGGACGAAGTTGCAGGGCCAGGCCTCCTATGCGCTGCTCGCAAAGGCCGGCGTGAAGTTCGATATGGTGCTGCAATCCGGCCGCGATCCGGGCGCCGCGGTGACCGAGATCGCGAAGTTCGGCCAGTTATATCCGGGCGCGGTGGCGTCGGTCGAAGGGCCGAACGAGATCAATCTCAAGAATTTCCGCTACGGCGCGCTGACGGGCGTGAATGCCGGCGTCGCCTTCGTGAACGCCGCCGTTGGTGCGGTCAATGCAAAGAAGGTGCTGCGCGGTACGAAGATATACGATCTCACCGGCGCCAATGTCGCCGACAATGCCACGGTCAGCAATGTTCACCTCTATCCCTGCAACGGCAACCAACCGCGGACCTTGCTCTCGACCGCGATGGCTAACCAGAGCAAATATCATCCTGGCCGCGATGTCGTGATCACCGAGACTGGCTATCTCACCGGTACCGGCAACAGCCAATGGGAGGGCGTGGACCAGGCGACCCAGGCCAAGCTGACGCTCAACATGCTCGCCGATGCCGCAGCACTTGGCTATAAATCGACCTATCTGTTCCAGTTGCTCGACGCCTATCCCGATCCGGCGGGCACCGGCATCGACGAGCATATGGGGCTGTTCGATCTCAGCTATCAGCCGAAGCAGGCCGCCACGGCGATCCATAATCTGACGTCGATCCTCGCCGATCCCGGTGCGGATGCGACGCAGTTTCAGCCGCACGACCTGCTCTACACGCTTGCCAATATTCCGGCCGACGCATCTTCACTGCTGCTCGAGAAAGCCAATGGCGTGCATGACATCATGCTGTGGCGGGAGCCCGACATCTGGGATGAAAAGGTGCACAAGCCGATCGCTGCTCAAATGGCCGACACGATCGTCGATTTCGGATCGCAGCACATGAACGTTCAGCTGTTCGATCCGCTGGTGTCGGATAAGCCGATCGCCGCCTATGGGGATGTAAGCTCCGTGCATGTCGGGCTGACCGATCATCCGCTGATCGTGCAGGTCAGCGCTGTTCAGCGGTAACGAACGCATAGCGATGCTGCGATAATTCGGCTGTTCCGCTTCGCTATTGCCGAGTCTATGGACGCGCATGGCCAGTATCGCGCTATACAGTCCCAAGGGTGGCGTCGGTAAGACCACGCTCGCGGTGAATCTTGCCTGGTCTGCGTCCGCGCGGTCGCGGCGGCGCGTGCTGCTGTGGGATCTTGATCCGCAGGCTGCCGCGTCCTTCATCCTCGCCCCCAAGGCGAAAGCACGTGACGAGGCGCGCGCGATCTTGGAGAAGGACATCGCACCCGAGCAGCTGATTCAGCAAACGCCTTTTTCCCTGCTCGATCTGTTGCCGGCGGACGCGTCCTTGCGCGCGCTGGATGCGGTGTTCGCCGAAATTGATCGCAAGAAGCGCCTGCTGCGCCTGATCGAGCAGCTTCAACGATCCTATGATCATATCATCCTCGATTGCCCGCCGGGCCTGGGGCTCGCCAGCGATCAGATCATTCGGGGCGTCACGCTGATATTGGCGCCGATGATCCCATCCGCGCTTTCGCGGCGCGCGTTCGCCGAACTGCGGGCGCACCTCGATGTCGCACATAAGGGCGGCCCGCCGACCTTCCCGGTCTTCAACATGGTCGACCGCCGCCGCCGGGTGCACCACGAAGCGTTGCGGAGCGACCCGAAATGTCCGGTCATACCGATGGCGAGCGCGGTCGAGCTGATGGGCGAGCTCCATGCTCCGCTCGGCTCCTATGCCCCGAAAAACCCAGCCGCGAAGGCGATCGACGATCTGTGGGTTGTCCTCGAACGTTCAAGCGCAGGGCTGAAGCCGTCCTGACGCCACCCGAGCCGAAACCGACAAGCGATCTCCTACCCAATGGGCATTGGACGGGAAGCGAGGCAGCGGCCAGCTCTGCCCCCGGACGTCCCGCGACGATTTCCCAATATAATTTGCCGGGATGCCGCTTGCTTTCAACCAACTGTTAAGCAGCGCGCATTAACGCTGACCTCCATGACCGAGGCATTCGAGCACGATCTCTCGCAGAGCATAACGCTCCTTTTGGCCATGCAGGATGACGGCTTCGCCAAACGCTTCGCCATGCTGCTGACGTCGAGCGAGGTGCTCCATGTCGTTAAGGCCAGCGAACGATGGGAATGCACGCCTCAAAAGGTGGCTCGGCTGATCGTCACGCTGCGTGGTCGTGGCGAAAATCACCTCGTCTTCCTGAACAGCCATAGCCCTGCGGATGCATATGTCGAAGAAGAAGTGGTGTTGCGCGCGCTCCATCACCTCGGATGGCGGATCGAAGCGATGCCTAGGGAAAGGCAGGGGGATGGGCGTCCCGCCTTGTCCATCTCTTCAGAAAGATTGCGCGCTCACGGCTGAGTCCAGCTCGCCTGGCGTTCTGGGACCGTTTTACGAAGAGCTGAGGCGAGCCTCGCCGGCACCTACCGTCAAGCTTTGCCGAATCGTGACCGGCGCATCACGTCTGCGAACATGTTCCAGCACCTTGTAATCGGTGCGCCAGCGCTGTTGATCAACGTCGCACACCACATAGCCCCGCTGATCGTTGATGAATTTCAGATGTGGATTGTTGGCCAGGATCACATCGGATCCGGGTCTCCGGTCCGAGCCATCGCCGCCGGAGCTGATCGAGGTCGAGACGAATTCCACCGCGACCGCCGGTCCGTCACTGGCTGACAACTCGCCAGCATAGTTCTGATGTTCGTCACCCGTCGTGACGATCACATTGTGAATATCGTGCTGCCGGATGTGGTTGAGCAAGCGCGTGCGGGCGGCGGGATAGCCCGCCCAACTATCCAGATTGAAGGTCGGCTCGCCGCCTGCGCTCGTCCGGCGGTCGAGCGGCATCATCATCACCTGGTTGGCGATCAGTTTCCACTGCGCGGTGCTCCTGCTCAGTCCGCCGAAGAGCCAATTTTCCTCGGCTGCGCCCATGATCGTCCGATCGGGCGCCAAGGCCTCCCGGCAAAGCGGTTTGAACCCATCGTCGCACGGCTGGTCCATCCGGTATTGGCGGCTATCGAGCAGATGAACGTCGAGCAGCTTGCCGTAATTGGCGCGGCGATAAATCTGGGTCGCGGTGCCGCGCGGAAAGGCGGTCCGCCTGAGCGGCATGTGCTCATAATAGGCTTGCGCCGCAGCCTGCCGCCGCAGATCGAAGATTTCGGGCGGGGTGCCGTCCTGATCGTGATCGGCCGCCCAGTTGTTATCGGTTTCGTGATCGTCCCATGTGACCCACCAACTGTGCGCGGCGTGCGCAGCCTGCAGGTCGGCATCAAGCTTATATTGCGCATAGCGCATCCGATAATCGTCGAGGCTGTAGATCTCATCGCCAACATGCTCCCGAACGATCGGGATCGGGAGGCCATCCGAGCCGAGGATCGTAGCTCGTCCCCGTTGTTCATAGATATAATCACCATAATGCCAGACGAAATCCAGCTCCTCGGCGGCGATATGGCGATAGGCGGTATAGTAGCCATCCTCGTAATTCTGGCAGCCGCAGGCCACGAAGCGGACCTGATCGAGCATTGCGTCAGGGTGAGGCAGCGTCCGGGCGCGGCCCGGATTGCTGCGCTCGCCTCCCGCGATGAAGCGATACCAATAGGGCCGGTCAGGATTCAGGCCGCCCACCTCGGCATGAACCGAATGCGCAAGCTCGGGACGGGCAAGCTCCTGCCCCTTGGCGACGATCTTCGCGAACCGCGCATCCTCGGCGATTTCATAGTCCACAGGGAATATCGCCATTGGCATGCCGCCGTGCGGATCGAGCGGCCGGGGCGCCAGCCGCGTCCAGATGACGAAACCATCCGGAGAAGGATCACCCGACGCGACACCCAGCGAAAATGGCTGATCGGCGAAGATCGTCTGCGCGCGAAGAATAGCCGGCGCGCCAATCGTTGCGCATAATCCCACCAATGCCCGCCGCCGGGTCAACGATGGCAAATATTCGTGGACACCCCTCATCCGTGCGCTCCACCAGTTGCTTGGCCCCAAGCTCGCCCGTTGTGGGAAGCCGGCCGCGGTCGAGGATAACAGCGCTTTGTTACAGTGCGGACGGCTGGTCTGCCCTTAATGCGAGGAAGCACTCAAAAGCGCTGTTAATTCGACATGAAAAAATCTGCCGAGCGCAGTTCAAAAGCCTAGGGCGGCTACACGCGTAGCTCCTGCGCGACTGCGGCCCAAGAGAGCGAACACTCGTCGGAAAAGGCTTTTCACGCCCATCCCACTTGATCGAATCGCCTAATCGGCAGATCGGACGCTCACTCATGGAGGCCGTCCGATGGAACTGAGCGGAAGCGTGGCCCAGAATCTCAGGGATGCGATCAAGAGCGCACGCCGGCTGCGGGGCCAACACGTCTATCCGGATACGGTTCGCTATTGGCGGCAGCTGATCGAGTTCGCCCGCAAGAAGAGTCTGCGGTCCAACGGCGGCGACTGGATGATCGGCGAGCTCATAGAAGCACTGGAGGCGGAGATGGAACAACTGATCTGTGCCGCTCCGCATCTCTGAAACTTCATCGTTATGCCACCGTATCGACCTGTGAGTTTGATCATGAGATAACCGTTCTCGGCTAACAGAGAAGCCAAGCCGGCTAACGCCACCGCCGTCGGCCTGCGAGCCGGGAGGTCAAGTGCTTCCTGCCTCGTCACTTTCGGTTGATGAAGCCGACCAGGCGGAGTTTCAATTGAGCGCTGCTCACGCGTTAATCTGCCAGGATCGAAGGAGAGGGCCGGCGAAGCGTACACAACTCCGCCGGCCCTGCGTCGATCAATATGGGTACGTCACACCGTAATAATCTGAAACGTCACGGCCATAATCTCGATCAAACGTCGGTTCATCACCCGAACGATAATGGGGCGCTTTTTCCAGCACCTCCTTGTCGAGATCGACGACATAACCGCCTTGGTCCGTGTCATAGGTACGCTCAGGGAGGCTAAGAGGCTGTGTCATAACGCTGCCACAACG
>Ga0207706_10001986_pt1 | contig 20063 bp, 14 predicted proteins | sample KBSC53metaG_FD_184318 | JGI IMG/M metagenome (GOLD analysis project Ga0207706, IMG submission 184318) | Corn rhizosphere microbial communities from Kellogg Biological Station, Michigan, USA - KBS C5-3 metaG (SPAdes) (version 2) | ecosystem: Host-associated > Plants > Roots > Rhizosphere > Soil ... | reverse complement strand
CTCACTCGGCTCGCGCGACAAGCCGGCGCAGAACGCCGACGGCAGCACGGACCTCTATCTCGGCCCCAAAGCGCCCAGCGGCAAAGAAGGCAACTGGCTCGCCACGGTGCCCGGCCGAGGGTACTTCGCCATCCTCCGCCTCTACGGCCCGAAAGAACCCGCGCTCAACAAGAGTTGGAAGCCGGGCGACATTGAGAAGGTCAAGTGACCTCGATCGTTTGACGCGCGCGCCACTTGGGTGGTATCGCCCGCTCTCGTGCGGATCCTACTGGCCATTCACAACGCCTACACCGACTCGGAGAGTGGCGCCGCCCGCAGCATCCGGATTCTGATGAAGTGGCTGGCCGAAGCCGGCCACGAGTGCCAGGTGCTGGCCAGCGCCCGCTTCGACGCCAGGCCTCCCGACATCGACGAGCATCTGGCCGGGCTGGGCGTCGCGCTGAGGCGCAGGCCGCCGGCACCCGCGTTCGTGCGATCCGTGCGAAAGCCCGCGAACATGGTGGTCGGCCGGCCTAGCGTCCACTTCACGCTCGCTGGTGTGCCGGTCACGATGCTGCTGACGCGGCACAACGAGGCTGGACATCCCGACCAGTTCGAATCGGCGCAATTCCTGTATCTGCTCGATCAGATGCTGAGACAGTTCCGGCCCGACCTTCTCGTGAGCTACGGGTCACATCCTGTCCTGCATGAATCCCTGCGCCGTGCCCGCGCCCGTGGAGTCACGACCGTATTCACTCTGCGCAACCACGGGTACGAGGACCGGCGGTTCTTCGAGCACGTGGATCATGTCTTCACGACGAGCCCGTATCTGAGTGATCTGTACAGGCAGAAGATCGGGCTCATCAGCACCGGTATTCCCTCGCCGATCGACTGGTCGGAGGTGCTCGCGCCGGCCGATTCGCGAAAGTTCGTCACGTACGTGAATCCCTCGGTGCACAAGGGTGCGGGCGTGTTCGCTCGGCTCGCCGACATGCTCGGGACGGCGCGGCCGGACATCCCGATTCTCGTCGTCCAGTCGGCGTCGAGCGCGGGGGTGCTGAACGCCATCCCCGGCATCGACTTTGCGAAATACCCGCAGATCATGGCCGCGCCCGCATTGCCGCGGCCGGCCGACTTCCTCGCGCTGACGAAGCTCCTGCTGGTTCCATCCCTGTTTCCCGATCCGTTCGGCCGGGTCGCGGCAGAAGCGATGATCAACGGAATCCCGCCGCTCGTGAGCAATCGGGGAGGGCTGCCGCAGACGGTCGCGGGGGCCGGGCGTGTCCTGCCCGTTCCCGATCGACTCTCGGAGAAGAGCCTGGAGGTTCCCGACGCGGAGGAGATCGGGATGTGGTTCGAGGCCGTCTGCGAGCTGTGGGACGACTCCGAGAAGTATGCCGCCGCCTCGCGGCAGGCGCGCGAAACCGCCGAGCGGCTCTACAGCGAGCCGGTGCAGCGGCAACGTTACCGGGATTACTTCGGCTCGTTGAAGCCGGGCGGGCGGGTGTTCGAGTAGCCGGAGTTAAGGCCTCGTCAGGGCCTGGTGAGGCGGCAATACGGCGGCTCACTCGGATTGACAGGCCGGTGGTGCGGACGGAGAATTCGCATCCCCGAACCTGCGACGCCTCGACGCTCTCTTAAAGGAGGGACTGATCGTGGAAAAGGAAAACGGTACCCCGCTGAAAACCGTCCTCTGCGGCGTCGCGCTCGTGGCGCTGGCTTCCGTTCCTGCGGCCCAGGCGCAGACGAACCCGTGCAGCAGCGGTGGGTTCAGCGGCGGGGTGTGCAACCGATTCGACGAGACTCACCTCACGAACAAGTATCAGTTCGGGGACAACTTCATCAAGTTCACCGTGGAGAATCTGATCAATCCGTTTGACCTGAACGTGGAGCTCCGGACCATCACGGACGCGGAACTCGACAGCCGGGTGATACCACCGCTCGCTCCCGTCGACTGCATCCCGTACGATGGAGCCACCTCCGATACGGCGCTGGGTGACTGCGTCTTCTACCACGTCACCAACCCGCCGGACTCGGGCGACTACTCCGGCGACGTGTCCGTCCGCATCTTCTGGGACCACCCTTCTCTGGCCGTACTCAACAACGTCCGGCTCTACCGGGCGCCGCTCGATGGAGTGCCGCCCGATGGCACCTGCACACAGGGCTTCAACTGTTACACACAGGACATCACCGACGCCGTATTTGCCGTCGGGGACTCGGGCAGCGATCCCGGCGCTGGCGGAAAGAGCAAGGGCTTCTCCGACTTCGAAGCGGTCGATCGGACCGGGAGCGACTTGACGGCCAAGGTCAGGATCGGGCTGAAGAAGACCAAGGACGACGGCATCCTGTTCGACCTGAAGGCCGTGGTGAAGAGAAACGGCATCGAGGTCAGCTCCGGTGAGTTGCTCGGCGCTCCGGGAGGCGGCAAGGGCATCGAAAACGCGAACCTCCTCACCATCCCGGTGTCGTTCCCGACGGAGACGTTCGTCCCGGGCGACAACATCAGCATCAAGGTGCTGGTGCGCAACTCCTGCCTCGGTAGCCCACAGCCGTCCGGCGCCGCGAGGCTCTGGTACGACGACAACTCCTCGAGTCAGTTCACCGAGGCGGGAGTCCCCACCCTGTACCTGGTCCGCGGCGATGACAACGAAAACGAGGACAGCGACCACGAGAAAGATCGCGGCGATCTGAGCTCGTCCCCCGGGACCAAGCCGAAGAAGAAGAGAGACGTGAAGGTCCAGGCGCCGGTTCCCTCGTGCGACGGCGCATACCGGGCGTTCGGTAACTGGAGCGGCACGGTTCCCTTCTGAGAATCGAGGGCGATTCGTCAAAAAGCCGGGCGGCGGGGCCCGGCTTTTTTCTTGGCCGCGACGGCCCGCTCAGCCGGCTTCGGCGAGGATTGGGGCGAGGTCGGCTCGTTTCACCACGTCGTCGGTCTTGGCTTCCTTCCGGATCTCTTCGAGGCCCCGGCGGGCCTCGCCGAGGTGCCGGGACGCCTCGGCGGCGCTGCCGGTGGATCGCAGCGCGATCGCCAGCAGGTAGTGGCTTCGCGCCAGGAGCGCCTGCAGGCCGAGCTTTTCGCTCTTCGCGAGAGCGCGCTCCAGCTCCTGGCGGGCCTGCGAGTATCGTTTGGTCTCGATGAGCGCCTGGCCGAGCAGAACGGTGCTCTCCACCGACAGCGACTTGAGGCCGAGCGAGTCGGTCTGTTCGGCCAGCTTCCTGAGCTCCTCGATCACCGGCTGGGGACGGAGGTCGGCGATGGCACACTTCGCGAGATTGACTTTCGACAGCAGCTCGAGGCGCTTGTCTCCGGTCTTCGAAGCGGCTTCGAGCGCCTGCTCGTAGAGGGGCCGCGCGGCCCGGGCGTCGCCGAGATAGAAGAGGCGGTCGCCCTGGAAGTTCAGGATCTGCGCCGTCAGGGCTTTGTTCTGGAGCTTTTCGGCGAGCTTCAATGCCTCCGCGAGCGTTTGGGCCGCGTCCGATCGCCCGAGCATGGCCTGGGAGTGCCCCGTCCCGCTCAGGATCTCGCCCATCCAGAATCCGCCGTCCTGGAGCTCCCGGAAGGCCTTCAGCGCGTCCTCCTTGGCGCCGAGCGCCGCTCCGTATTTGCCCTCGTACTCGAACAACGTCCCCATGCTGTACGACTCGATGGCCGCCCAACGCGTGTCGCCCGCCTCTCGGCGAAGGTCGAGGGCGCGCAGGTAGTGCTTCAGCGCCTGGTCGTATTGCCCCTTGTTCGTCGCGGTCTCCGCGAGGTTGTGCAGGGTGTCGGCGATGTCGCCGGGGTCTTTGGTTTTCTCCCGGATCTGGAGCGCCCTCTCGAAGTAGGTCTGCGCGTCGTCGTATTGCGTCTTGAACAAGTAGACGTTGCCGATGTTGTTCAGGCAGAGCCCTTCCGCGTCCTGATTGCCGACGTCGCGCTGGATCTGCAGCGCTTCCTTGAGATCCTGCAGCGCCTGGTCATAGTTCCCCCGATTCGAATAGAAGTCGCCGAGGTCGATGAGGGTCAGGCCGGTTCCTTTCTTGTCGCCGATCTCGCGCTGGATCTGCAGCGCCTCCTTGTAGCTGGCGAGAGCGGCATCCATGTTGCCCAGTTGTTCCTGAACCTGGGCGATCCGCCCGAGGGTTACCGCGATTCCACGCTTCTGGCCGACGCGGCGCTTGATCTCCAGCGATTCCTGGTAGTAGCGCTGCGCTTCGCTCGGCTTGTCCAGCCCCTGGTACGCGGCTCCGATGGCATGGAGCACATCGGCCTTCTCTTCGTCCTGCCCGAGCTGGATGGCCAGGCTCAGGGCCTGGTTCAGGAAATCGAGCGATCCTTGCGGGTTCCCGGCCTTGATCTCCACGCGGCCCGATGCCAGGAGGGCGGCGACGTACTTGGGATCGTGCTCGAGGACCTTTTTGTAGTGGGCGCGCGCCTGGTCGAAGGCGCCCGAAGCTTCGTAGAGGGCGGCCAGCTCGAAGTTGACCTCGGAATCCTCCGGCGATGCCTTGGCGAGGTTCTCGTAGGCCGCGATTGCCTTCTCGGTATCGTTGACGATCCGCGCGTGGCTGGCGCTGATGAGATATTTCTCCGGCGCGGGAAGCCGCTCGGAGAGCTCCACGGCGTGACGCGAGTTCTGTTCGGCCTCCGTGTCATACCCCAGGTTGGCGTACGTTTGACCGAGCTTGGCGTATGCGAGCGCGAACTCCGAATCGGCCTGGATCGACTCCTGGAACTTCTTCAGCGCCTCGGACTGCTGACCCTTGCGGCCGAGCTGCAGACCTTCGTTGTAGGCGCGCAACGCCTCGAGCGATTTCGTGGACGGCTTGAACGCCGTCGCCTTGAGCTCCGCGAGCGCGTCCGAGGAAAGCGAAAGGCCATCGCGGATCGATTGGGCGAGCTGGTCGATGGCGGCCTGAAGTCCGCTCTGGCTGGGCGCCTGGGCCTTCAGCGGGATGGACCGCTGCCTCTGGACGTCTTCGAGCGTGGCGTCGATACGGATCTCGTTGCCGAACTTGAGGTACTGCCCCCAGATCACGGTGTCCGCGTTGCTGAGCTTCGCGAGCTTACGGAGGGTGGGCGGATCGAAGTTGGAGTCCGCGGAGAGTCGCAGGTCGCGGAGGATCTGGCGGAGCCGATCCGTCGGAACGGTCCGCAGCGACGCCGATCGTCCGATGTCCGTCCGCAGCATCTCGGCCAGGCTGGAGCCCAGCCAGTCGAGGGAAGAGTCGCCCGAGGCGTTGCGGAACGGCAGAATCGCGAGCGAGATGGGCTGGTTCCCACCGGCCGGCCGCGGAGCCGGCCTGCCGATCCGCCGTTGGCGAAGTGCGACGGCGGCGCCCGCAACGATGACGGCCGCCAGAGCGATGGCGATCCATTTCGGGGACACCGCGGGAAGGGCCCGGCCCTGGCCGCGGCGTCGCATCCGCTTTGCTTCCTCCGGCGATAGCGGACGAGTCGGATGACCGTCGGCATCGAGCCTGTCGAGCTCCTCGATCAGCTCGGCCATTGTTTGATACCGATTCGCGCGATCGGGATCGAGACAGCGGGAGACGATGTGCTCGACCGCCTCCGGAATCCCCGGGTCCACCGTGCGAATCGGCGGCGGCGCGTGCTGCATGCGCGCCATGAGCTCGGCCAGCTCGCTCGATGTGGCCCCTCCCTGCCGGCGCCCGACCAGCATGTCGGTCAGAATCAGACCGAAGGCATAGACGTCGGCGCGCTGATCGGCCTGTTCGCCCCGGGCCTGCTCGGGCGCCATGTACGCGAGCGTGCCCACGACCATGCCGGCGACCGTGCTTCCGGCCGTGTCGACCGATCGCGCGATGCCGAAGTCCATGATGACGGCGTGGCCATCGGGATCGACCATGATGTTGGGCGGCTTCAGATCCCGGTGCACCACACCGGCCTCGTGCGCGGCGGCTAGACCGGCCGCCACCTGTCGCGCGATCCCGAGTGCGCGTGGAACCGTGAGCTTGCCCTCGCGCTTCAGGATCGTCGCCAGATCGGCGCCCGGGACGTAGGGCATCGTGATGTACTTGATGCCTCCGAATTCGCCCATGTCGTGAATGCGGACGACGTTCCTGTGCGTGATCTGGCGGGCCAGCAGCAGCTCGCGCTTGAAGCGGCGATGCAGCTCTTCGGCCGTCCCCGGCTCCGCGGTGGCTTCCGGCCGAATGACCTTCAGGGCGACCGCCACGGCCAGCTCCTGATCCCAGGCGTGGTACACCTCGCCCATTCCGCCCGCGCCGAGTAGCTTGATGACCTGATACCGGGGGCCGAACGCCTGTCCGGGCACGAGTCGGCCGGAGCCGGTCGACCGCGGGATCGGACTTTCTCCCGCCTGCGTCCGGTCCTCCTCGGAGGCCTGCCCGACGTCGCCCAGTTGTGCCGCAAACGTGCCCGCCCGCGTGGCGTCGTTTCCGGGCCCCGGCGGATCCGTCGGGGTCGGGATGGGTGTGGCGACCGCCGCGGCGATGTCGACCGAGACCGCGGCGCTGCAAACAGAGCAGCGGCCGCCCGGCGCCGGCGTATCGCTAGCGCAGCTGGGGCAGATCATCGGAACTCGGATTATGGCCCTAAATCGCGGGCCGGCGGTTCCCTGACGCCGCCTCTTGGCGCCTTCGAAGCGATGCAGAGGTGGATTTCGTCGAGCGGCTGGGCCAGGTTGCGCGGTTTACCCGGGAGTTGTTTCGATGCGGCTCCCGAAGAAGCGTCTCAAGGTCCTTGCGGTTGCGCCGCGTCGCAGAAGCTTCCCGCTGACACGAGCGTGTTTCCCTCGACTCCCGGATGAAACTCGACCCTTCCGCTCAGAGCGAGCGCCGCAGATTCTGCGCCACGTTCCGCGTCATCCCGATGAAGGTGAGCATCCACGCGGCCAGGGCGACCCAGATGAAAACGCGCGGGACCGCCGAAAGAAAGTCGATCCCGGTCGCGCGGGAAAGCTGGAAGGTCGCCGCCGTGAACATCCCGAGGGGAAAGACGAGCGACCAGTATTGCGGGTGATAGGTCAGCGGAACCTTCTGGACGCCATGCCGCCAGACACCCGCGATCACGAGGAGCGGAATCCACCACGCACCGGCCGCCCAGAAGAAAAGCGTGAAGCCTTTGAGGAACGGGAGAATGTCCGCCAGGAGGGCCCAGCGCGGGGCGGCCAGGATCAGGCGCGAGCCGGCCAAAGTCGTGATGGCGAGAGCGCCCATGTTGATCCAGTAGCTCGGCGTAAGGGTGTCCGGCGTCATGGGGAAGAACATCCAGCGATACAGGATCAGCGCGATGAGCAGGATGTAGAGCATGGCCCCGACGAAGTAGGCGGAGAGAGCGAGAAAGAATGCGGGCGCCGTCGCCGCGAACGTCGGAGCCACGAGGCACCCGAGCACGGCGATCGACTCGGTCGAAACGACGACCAGCAGCCATGCGCCGTTGATCCCCTCGGCCAGGGACGGCTTGGGCTCCCGAAGAGTGGCCACGGTGAAGAACACCGAGGTGAATGCGATCCAGAGCCCGATTCCGACGAACCAGAGAATCCGCGCGATGCCGATCCAGGGCGTCAGGATCGCGAATTGACTGCCCAGGACGCACGTGCCTGCGACCATCGTGAGAAACAGGACGCTCCGGGCGTGGCTCACCAGGTCGGCTACCAGGAGGTCCCGGTAGTGCGCGAGGCGCGCCATGGTCAGCACCCAGAGGACCGCGTAAAAGGCGACGTTGGCCCAGAGGAGGCCGCGGGCGATCCCTTCGAGTCCCTCGAAGTGGGCCGCGATCGACACGATCCCGGTCGCCATCACCAGAGCGAAGTAACCCGGAAACATGGTGGCGAGGGCGGAGGGGCGAGCCTCCGAATCGAGACGGGCGCTCGGCGATGTGGCGATCAGCGGTCGAGCTTTCGAAGAAAGAAGTGGAGCAGGCCGAAGTTCAAAGCGAAGCAGCCGAGGCTCGCGAGCGCCGCCGGGACGACGATCGCGTCGCTTCCTCCGAGAAACGAATCCATGGTCGCCGTCAACAGCCAGAGCTGCAGGACGACGAGCACCAGGACGAAGCAGAGGATCGCCGCCACGATCGTCAGGCGCTGGCTCCGGGCGAAGGACGGGAGGTTCAAAGAATGCCCTCCTCCACGCCGACGGCAAACACGCCTTCGTCGCGCACCTCGAGCTGCAAGCGGGGGAGCGGACGGCGCGGAGGCCCGGACAGAGGATGGCCGGTCGCGAGATCGAAGACGCCGTCGTGACACGGACACTGAAGGCAATTCTCTGCAGGCTTGGGGATGACCGGACACGACAGGTGGGTGCACTTTTGACCGTAGGCGACGAAGCGGTCGGCGGCGATGCGGGTGAGGACGCAGGTCGCCCCGGCGCGGGGATAGTCGAACACCTTGGAGCCGCCGACCGGGATCTCCTCGCGCGATGCGACCTGAAGGGCCGCAAGCGGCCGCGCCGCGCGCCGGCGGAACGCGAGGAAGGCGATCCATATCTGCCCGGCCACGAATGCCAGGCTCGTCAGCCCCAGAAGTTTCGTGAAATCGCGCCGTGAGCGAAAGTCATCCGTCGGCCAGTCGATCGGAAACTGCTCCCGCCAGATCGGTTGGTCCGCGATCGGCCGTCCGTCCGGACTCTTCGAGATGGAATCCGGGTTCTCGATTCTCATGAAAACGTCCCCTCCGCCATTCCGGAAAGCAGCGGGTCCTCACCGCCCGAGATGTCCCCGGCGGGCGCCAGCCGGAGAGCGGCCCCGACATCGAGCGCGACGAGCGGCGAGCGCCGAGGCACCATGAGGTGCACCTTGGTCGTGATCTCCTGCATTCCAAAGCGAAATTCGTGGACCGGCCGGGAGCTCGGGCGCAGCTTTTCGATCTGCTCGCGCGTTCCGTAGAAGAGAGCCTGGCTCGGGCAGACCGAGGCGCACATCGGCTTCTTGCCGACGGACGTGCGGTCGTAGCACATGTCGCACTTCATCATCAGGTGCATGCCCGTATTCATCTTGGGCACGCCGAACGGGCAGGCCAGCACGCAGTTGTTGCAGGCGATGCAGCGAGGTTTTCGGGCGCTCTGCACGACGCCGTCGGCCGTTCGCTTGATCGCGTCCGCGGGGCAGACCTCGGCGCAGGTCGGCGAGTCGCAGTGCATGCAGACCACCGGAATGGTCTGGGGGGAGCTGGACCGGTCGAGGATGTCGAGTTGGATCATCGAATATCCCTTGTGGGTGTCGCACTCGCTGCAGGCCTGCACGCACGCGTTGCACCCGATGCAGCGGCCGGGATCGACGAAGAACTCGTTCGACTCGGGGACGGCCACGCTACGCGCTCCTTCGCGGAACGGCCGCCGCCTCGATCTTCCGGAGACGGACGGCGCACGCCTTGTACTCGGGGATCTTCGAGACCGGATCCTGCGCCGAGATCGTCAGTTGATTGGCGCTGCGGGCCCCGGGCCAGTGGTACGGGATGAAGATCGTGTCGGGGCGGATGGTGCGAACGACGCGGACGGGGAGCGTGCAGGAGCCGCGCCGCGTTTCGGCGGCGGCCAGATCTCCGTCCGACAGACCGAGATCCTGCGCGGTCAGCGGGTGGACCTCGATGTACGGCTCGGGGCACTGGTCCAGAAGGGGACCGATGCGGCGAGTCTGCTCCCCGGAGAGGAAATGGCTCACGACGCGCCCGGTCGTGAGAATGAGCGGATACTCCGCGTCGGGCACCTCGGTCGGGGGCGAGTGCGGGGCGACGACGAAGCGCGCGCGTCCATCCGGGAAGTAATAGGGTCCGTTGCCTCGCGCAATCGGATTCCAGGAGCCGTCCTCGAAGAGCCTCGGAGTTCCCGGGTGATCCTCGGAGGGACACGGCCAGAAGATTCCGTGCTCCGCCTCGAGGCGCTCGTAGGTGATGCCGGCGTAGTCCGCGATGCCGCCCTTCGATGCGATGCGCAGCTCCTCCAGGATCGCCCGCGGCGAGTCGAACGTGAATCCGCGGGGCCGGCCGAGGGCCTGCGCGATGTCCTGGATGATCCGCCAGTCTTCTCGCGCCTCGCCCGGGCACGCGACCGCCTTGTTGATCTTGATGACCCGGCCTTCCGTGGTCGTGACGATCCCTTCGTCCTCTTCGTGCAGCGAGCCCGGCAGAACGACGTTGGCGTACCGTGCGCTCTCGCTGAGGAAGAAGTCGATCGCGACGTAGAACTCGAGCTTTTCGAGCGCCCTGCGGACGAACGCATTGTCCGGCAACGAGACCAGGGGATTGAAGCAGATCGAGAGCAGTCCCCGGATCTCGCCCCGGTCGATCTTGCGCATGATTTCGTAGGCATCGACGCCGGGCTGCGGCAGCTCGTCGGCCGAGACACCCCAGACCCCCGCGACGTAGGCCCGGTGGTCCGGATTGCCGATGTCTCGCGCTCCCGGCAGCTGGTCGCACTTCTGCCCGTGCTCGCGGCCGCCCTGCCCGTTGCCCTGGCCCGTGATCGTCGCGTAGCCGCAACCCCTTCGGCCGATCCGGCCCGACGCGAGGACGATGTTGATCGCGCCCAGGCAATTCGCCACGCCGTGACTCGAGTGCTCGATGCCGCGGGCGTGCATCAGGAAGCTCGTCTTCGCCTGCCCCCACCATTCGGCGGCCTGGCGGATCCCGCGCTCCGCGATGCCGGTCACCTCGGCGGCCCAGCGGGGCGTGCACGGCGCGACGCTCGCGGCCACGTCCTCGAACCCGCGGGTGTGATCGCGGATGAAGGCGTGATCGAGCCAGTCGTTCTCGATCATGAGATGCAGAACGGCGGCGAAGAGCGCGGCGTCCGCACCCGGCCGGATCGGGAGAAAGAGATCGCAGGTGCGCGCGATGGGCGTCAGCCTGGGGTCCACGACGATGACCTTCGCGCCCGTCTCGCGGGCCTGCCAGATGTAGTCCGTCGTGATGGGGGCGCACTCGGCAATGTTGGCCCCGCTGACCCAGACGAGCTCTGCCTCGAGGACGTCGCCGGTCGGATTGGCCGCGCGATCGATCCCGAACGCCTTCTTGTTGGCCGCCCCCGCGGAAACCATGCACAGCCGGCCGTTGTAGTCGATGTTCGCGGTCTTCAGACAGACGCGGGCGAACTTGCCCATCAGGTACGCCTTCTCGATGGTCAGGCTCGCTCCGGAGAGGCAGGCGAACGCGTCGGCGCCATGAGCCTTCTGGACTCGATCGATGCCCGCGGCCACCTGCGCGATGGCCTCGTGGTAGCCCACCGCCCGGAATCCGCCCGGAGCCTCGGGATCGGCGGCGAACGCGGTCGTCAAACGATCGGGATGCGCTCCTTGCAGGTAGCGCTTGACCCCTTTGGGACAGAGCTTGCCCTGGTTGAACGGAAACTCCATCCAGGGCTCGAAGCCAACGACCTCCTCGTCCTTGACGAGGAGGGTGATTCCACATTGCTGGCCGCAGAAGCAGCAATGCGTATTCACGGCGCGATCCGGGACGGCGCCCGAGTCGAGCCTCGTCCCGGTCGAGCGCGACGGATGGGGGCCGAAACGTTCGGCGAAGGCGTCGGCGGACATCGGAAGCTTCATGGCGCGCTCAGTTCTCAGGGATGGAAGTTGTTCTGGTCCTCGGTTCCCAGGGGTCCGAGGCCGAGCCCCTCGTTCGCGTAAACGGGAGTGGGCCGCGGCAGGGGAGCCGGAGGGCCCGAGGTCCGCACCACGCCGGCGGCCATCCCCTGCGCCAGGGCGAGCATCGCGCGGCGGCACGGAGGACACACCCGCTGATAGTGATCCGTCGAGCCACTCTCGCCCGCCATCTCGTAGCGATAGCCGAGCTGCCGTTCGACGCCGATCAAGTCTTCCACGTGCATCTTCGAAGCGAATCCGTGGCCGCACCGCGCGCACGGCTCGGCCGGGCCTCGCGCCGCCGCGTCCTTGTAGAACTCGACGCCGAGCTGAGCCGGCCGCTGAAAGATGTGGAAGAACTTGCCGAAGGGCAGCCAGAGCAGCGTGAGGATCACCGTCACCGCGTGCGTGAGCGCGAGGAATTCGTAGCCGTAACCCCGCAGCCACGTGTAACTCACCGTGAGCAGCAGACCGGTTACGGCGACGGAGAAGAGCAGGATCAGGGGGAGAAAATCCTCCGCGAAAAGTTGCAGCGCCGCGGCACCTTCGTCGCGCATCCTGCGGAGCATGGCGAGCATGACGCCCGGGACGACGAGAAGCGACGCCCAGACGAGTCCGTGAAAAACGAGAAAGGCCGCGAAGGATTCGTGCGGAAAGGACACCGTCGGAAAGCCGAAGACGAAGACGCGATACCAGTCCATCCGGCCCGGAACGGATTCGAAGGAGAGCCAGCCGAAGACGAGCGGGAACGTAATCGCGGCCGCGACGATGCAGCCCCACATGAGCAGCATGTGAGTCAGGCCGCGGAGGCGCCCGCGGCGCCAGATGAAGTCGTTCGCGGCGAATTCGCCGGCCACGCGCCGCAACCAGATCCGCCAGTTCCGAAGCCGGTGACCCCGTCGAAAGAAGAGCTGCCACCCGCGCTTCCAGTAGAGGGCGGTGGAGGGCCGCTGCAGCCAGACGGCATACCGGAAGGTCAGACCGAAGACGGCGAAGAGGGTGGCGAAGGTGTATGCGACGAGCGCCGCATCGAAGCGCTCGAGGTTCCGCGAACCCACGATCACGAGCACGGTCAGGATGCCGGTCGTGAGCGAGGACCAGGTCAGGGCGCGGAGGACTTCCCGTCTCATCCTACTCTCGCGCGAGCCTACACCCCGGGGTGGCCCGGCCTATGACGAGAATCATATGGAAGATGTGGACAGTTCGGACACGGAGCTCGTGCGCGGCTTCACGCCCGTTTTTTCCGGGCATGGTAGTTTCTCGCCCCAAAGGGGGATACCTGCCATGCGCAACTCTGCCTGGAGAGCGTTGATCCTGATCCTCGTCCTGGCCGCGGCCTCGTTCCCCGTTCAGGCGGCCACGTCGTTCGCGGACGCCGAGAAGGAAGTCGTCGCCGCCGGGAAGACGCTCGACACCTTCGTCGCCGACAAGGACATGGAATGGTTTCGCGGGCACGCGAAGGACGCCAAGGGTCTGTTCATCTGCTCCAAGGTCGTGAAGGCGGGATTCATCATCGGCGGCTCCGGCGGACGCTGCGTCTTCGTGGCGAAGCAGGGGGGGATGTGGAACGGGCCCGCGTTCTACACGGTCGGGACGGCGAGCGCCGGGTTCCAGGCCGGCGTGCAGGATTCCGAGATCATCGGCCTCGTCATGAGCCAGAAGGCGATCGACTCCCTGTTGTCGGACCAGTTCAAGATGGGCGGCGAGGCGAGCGTCGCGGCCGGACCGGTCGGCGTCGGGACGAAGACGACGCCGGGCGCCGACATCATCTACTACAGCCGTGCGAAGGGCCTCTACGGAGGCGTCGACGTGTCGGGCGCTTCGATCAAGCCGAGCGAGGATTACAACAAGGCGTTCTACGGCAAGGCCGTCTCCCCGATGGACATCATCGTGCACGGCGTGGCGCACGTTCCGTCGGCCACCCCGGCGCTGCTGACGAAGGTCGAAAAGCTCTACGCGGGGCGGTGAACCGGCGCGGCGGATCGCCGATCAGGAAGGTCCGAGCGGCGACACCACGTAGATCTGATCGAGCACTTTTACCCAGAGGGTATTGGCGGTCTGCTGTTCGTCGAGCGATACGGCCAGATTGGTCCACACGATGAGCGTCATCCGGTTGGCAGGGTCGTAGCTGATTTTCGAGTTGTACCCGGGGGTCTCGCCCCCGTGAAAATAAATCGTGTTCGGCCCCCAGCTCAGTTGGCTGACGCCGTACCCGTACTTTTGGCCTTCGGGCTTGCTCGGGTCCTCGGGTTTCAAACTGTCGAGCCAGCGGCGCTGATACTCGGCGTTGAGCACGCGGCCGCCGACCAGCGCCTCGATCCAGACGGCGAGATCGTCGGCGGTGGAGATGGCGCCGCCCGCCGCAGTGGCGATGGAGGGGTTCACTCCCGTGTAGTCGTTGGGCAGGAGAGTCCCGGCCCGGGCCGCGGCTTTGATCGCGGGCGTGTACGGCGGCGTCCCCACCAGGGCGACCGATGAGCTGCCGTAGAGATAGCCGTGCGAGTACGGTTCGAGGATCGTGTTCACGGTACTGGCGGGAAGTTCCGTGTTCTTCAGGCCGAGCGGGCCGAAGAGCCGGTCCTGCATCGACCGCGCCAGTGGCTTGCCATCGACCCTCTCGATGATGAGTCCGAGGAGCGCGTAGTTGGTATTGCAATACTCGAATTCCGTACCCGGAGCGAAGTTGGGCGGACGTGCGAACGCAATGGCCAGCAATTCCTGCGGGGTCCAGACCCGGGTCGGATCATGGTCGACGCTCTCCGAGATTTCAGGGGCGTCCGTGTAGTTGTAGAGACCGCTGCGCATGTCCAGCAATTCGGCGACCGTGATGTGGTCGCCGTTCGGCACGCCCGGCACGTACTTCGAGACGGGATCGCCTGGACGGAGCTTGCCTTCCTGGGCCAGTTGCAGGATCACCGCGGCGGTCATCGTCTTGGTATTCGACGCGATCCGGAAGTGGGTGTCGGCGCGGGGCGGGGTCGTGCTGCCCAGCTGTGTGGTGCCGTAGGCAAACGTGAACTCGCCCTGCGGTGTGCGCAGGAGAACCAGGGCGCCGGGGACCAGCATTTCCCGGGCCGTGGTGTCCACCATCGTCTGCAGCGCCGCCCGGTCGATCGGCTTGAGCGCCGACGCGGCCGGCGGTGTTGCCTCGGTCCGGGTGGACGGCGTCGAAACCGTCGAACAGCGTGCGAGGACGCCGAACGTGGTCACGACCGCGAGCAGCCCGATCCTCATCGTCCGTGTTGGCATCACCTGGCCTCCTTCTCGAGTCCGAGCTTCTTCAGCAGCGCTTTGAACCGCGGCTCCGAGCGGAGGGGATCGAACGCCTTGTCGAGCTTGAGCCACCCCAGCCACTGCGAATCGGCGGCGTAGGCCTGCTCCAGGTAGTCCAATGTCCTCTCACGGTCGCCCAGACCCAGGGACACCAGCGCCAGGTTGAATGGGCTGACGGTGCCGTGCAACGACTTCTTCTTCAGATCTTCGGCCTCCGCCATCGCGGCGGCTCGGTCGCCGGCCGCCCCGTATGCGTACGCGAGCCATGCCGACACGAACCTCGGGGATTCCAACGCCCTGGCCTTTCGGAGTTTCGGGATGGCGTCGTGGATCCGACCCGCCTGGATCTCGACCCAGCCCTCTTCGAATGGAGCGAAGAAGTAGGTCGGATCGAGTTCGGCCGCCCTCCGGGTCAGCTGTCTGGCGCTCTCGTAGTCCCCTTGAAATCCGAATGCCATGGTCGCGTCGAGGGGGATCTGAGGGGAGAGCGGGTCGAGCGCGGCCGCACGCTTGCCCTCGGCGATCGCTTCCTCGAACCTTCCCTGGAACGAGAGTCCGATCCCGAACTGGTCGTGCGCGAAGGCGTAGTTCGGGTTGAGCGCGAGGGCCCGGCGAAACTCGACCTCGGAGCCTGCCCAATCGTATTCGTACCAGAGCTTGAAATTGGCCAGCGAGGTGTGCGCTTCGGCGGAGTTGTCGTCGAGCGCAATGGCTTTTTCGGCGGCGGCCTTGGCCTTGGGCCTCGCTTCGGAAGCGGTCAGGGTTCCCTCGTTGTAGCCGGCCCAGAGGAGCGCGTCGGAGAGCCCTGAGAACGCGGGTGCGTACGTCGGATCCTTCCGGGTCGCCTCCTCGAACAGGGCGATGGCCTTGCTCAGGTTCTCGTCGCTGGGTCGATTGAAGAAGTACCGGCCCTTCAGATAGGCGTCGTACGCTTCCGGATCGACGCTGGGCGCGAGCGCCAGCTTCGACTCCTCCGCCGGAGTCAGCTTGACGTGGATCTCCCGCGCGATCGCCGACGCCAGCTCGTCCTGCAGCGCCAGGACGTCCTTGGAGTTTCGTTCGAAGCTCTTGGCCCAGAGATGCCGGTCCGATCGCGCGTCGATCAGCTGGGCCGTGATGCGCACGCGGTCGCCGGAGCGAATCACCGAACCTTCGACGACCGCGTCCACGCCGAGCTTCCGGGCGATCTCGGGGGTCGGGGGCCGGTCCTTACCCTTGAACTGCATCACCGAGCCGCGGGAAATCACGCGTAGCTGGCTGATGTTCGCGAGCTGCGACGTCAGCTCGTCCGTCATGCCTTCGGCGAAGTAGTCCTGGCCCGGATCGCCCGAGTAGTTGTCGAGGGGAAGCACGGCAATCGACTGGATGGCATGCGGCCCGCTCCCGGTCCGCGACATCCAGCGCCTGGCCGCGTACACAGCGAGGCCGACGAGGAGCGCCGCGACGACCGCCGCCCAGACGCGTCGTTTCCCGGGCGCCGATTTCGGCGGGGAGGGCTTCACCGCGGCGACGGGCTCCGACCGCTGCGGAGAGACGGGCCCGGAGAGAGTCTCGACCCGTAAGTCGCGGAGCTCGTTGTGGACGTCGCGCGAGGTCTGGTAGCGATCGCGCGGTTCCTTCTCGAGACAGCGGCGAACGATTCTCGCCAGATGCGGAGGAAGGTCCCCACGCTGGTCGGTGACGGATGGGGGAGTGTCGCGCAGGATCGCGGAAATCATGTCGACCGCGCTCTCGCCCTGGAACGGTCGCTCGCCGGTCACCATCTGATAGAGCACGACGCCGAGGGAGAAGACGTCCGATCTCGCGTCGACCTTGCCGCCCCGCGCCTGCTCCGGAGACATGTAGGCGACCGTGCCGAAGACCTGACCCTCGCTCGTCAGCCCGGCGCGGCTCTCCGTCGGAGTGCTCGTGAGGTTCGGATTGGAGCCCGCGGCTTCGAGCTTGGCGAGCCCGAAATCCAGCACTTTGACGCGTCCCTCGCGCGTCACCATGACGTTGGCGGGCTTCAGGTCCCGGTGCACGATGCCGCGCTCGTGCGCGGCCGACAGCGCGTCGGCGAGCGGCACGGCGATCTCGAAGAACCGGGAGAGGGGAAGGCCTCCCTTAGCGAGGAGAATGTCCAGGCTCTCGCCCTCGACCAGCTCCATGGCGAGAAACCGGCTGCCCTCGGCCTCCTCGACCGAAAAAATGGTGACGATGTTGGGATGGTTGAGTGAGGCGAGCGAGCGGGCCTCTCGCTCGAAGCGGGCGAGACGCTCCGGGTCCTGCGCCACCGCCGCCGGGAGCATCTTGATGGCCACGTCGCGCCCGAGCTTCGAGTCCGTGGCTCGGTACACCTCGCCCATGCCGCCGGCGCCAATGGCCGCGGTAATACGGTAGTGGCCGAGGCTGCGGCCGATCATCTCGGCCCGCCTCGGTCCGAGGCACGTGGGGCGTCGGTTTCGTATCGGGGAATGGCGGGAGCGATTCTAGTCCTTCGAGGACGGGAGTCCCGGCCGGCGGCCTGAGTTGACGACCGGAGTGACCGCCGGCCCCGAAGGGCCGGCGGCACGGAGGTCAATGGAGTTCGTCGTCAGGACTTCTTTTTGCGCATCATCCACACGATGAGGAAGATGACGATCAGGATGATGATCAACCAGAACAACATTCCGAACTTGCTCTTCGTCGGGCCCGGTTCCGCGGCTGGAGCCGGGGCTGTGGCATCCGCGGGGGCCGCGGCGGGAGCTTCCGGCGCGGCAGTGGCATCCGCCGGGGCCGCGGCGGGGGCCTCGGCGGGAGCAGCCATCGGGACGTCCGTGGGAGCCGGTGCGGGGGCTCCGGCGGGAGCCTGAGCCGGAGCGGCCGCAGCGGGCTGGGGCGCCGCGCTGACCATGGCCTGGACTTCGCGGTCGGTGACGACCCTGGGCTCCATGTCCGTGACGATCACGGCCGTGAAGATGTCGCCGACCCGCAGGTCGCTGATGTAGACCTCTTTCCCGTCCTTCATGATCCTGGCATTTCGTTTCACCGCGTCCTGATTCGAAAACACGCGGTTCCCCTGGGGTCCTCGGACGATGATGTTGTTCCCCGAGACCGCGACGACTTTGCCCGACTTGATTTCCGTCACGTACACGGGCGTCGTCGTGGTCGTCGTCGTGACGTTCGCCGAAACGTGCATTCCGGGCTTCAGTTCCGCGACGCCGATGTCTCTTCCTTCGAACTGGAATTTGAAGCCGTCGGGAATGGTGTACTCCGTGGCCTTGCCGCTGGCGTCCTGGGCGACGACTTTGTTGCCGTTCACGCTGACGACGGTGGTGTTCACGGTGTGCGAGCTCGTCGACGACTGGGGCTGACCCGTATGCGTGATCTTTGTGGTGCTGGGCTGCTGAGCGGTCACGACGGCGGTGGACACCGCGAGCAGACCAAGCCCCAGGAGGACCGAAACTCGTCCGGTTCTTGCCTTCATTGAATTCTCCTTCCTTTCGCTGCGCAGATTCTCTATCAGTGCCGGTGTTCTCTGCCAGCCGGGGAAGCACGCCCCCGGCGTCGGGGAGGCCCAGGCGGCCGCCTGGGCGCTTTCGTTTTCGATCGGGAGCGACGCTGTCACTCCTTGGCGATGATCATCTTCTTGGCGGTCCGCTCGCCATCCACGATGAGCTCGTAGATGTAGATGCCCGAGGCTGCCTGTCGCCCCGTGCCCTGGACTCGTCCGTCCCAGAAGGCCACGAAGTTGCCGCAGGGCAATCTGAGGTTCTCGGCGGCCTGTCCCGGGCCCTCGACGACGGGCACGGCGACCAGTTGCGCGAGGACGTTGTAGATGTGGACGGACACGACGTGCTCCGCCGTCCCGTCGGCGCACTCGACGCCGAACGGGATGCGGGTTTCCGGTTTGAAGGGATTCGGAAAGTTCTGTCCGAGGCTCCCTGACTTACGCCCTCGGGGCGGTTGCTGCTCTGGTTGTGAATCCGACTGCCCCGACGCTGACTTTGGCGTCAAGCACCAAAGGGCGAGCACGAGCGTAAGTGCTGCCCAGCGGTGGTACATGGCTGCTCCGTTTGACTAGACAGGATCCCTGGTACTGCTCCTGTGACGGGTGGAGTTCGAGCGCTGGTGCGGCCGCAGGTGCCAACGACGCATGATTAGAAAAGACCGCGACTTACGACGGACCTTCTTTGCTTCACTTCGCTAGTTCCGTGCCCCGCCGCCGCCGTCCGAGGTCGTTGCGTATCGTATACCCCTCGCGGTCGCAAAATTCCAGGAAGGGGATGAGGAACTTGCGGGAGAGGCCGACGAATTCCCTGAGCTCGGCTGGTCCATATTCCGCTTCAACAGACATCCCCGCCAGGACCCGAGTCACAAGCTGCGTGACCGTCGATCGCATGAAATAGCGGTTAGCCTCGACGGGCACCAGCTCGCCCTGCCGCGCGAGCAGACGGGCGACCGAGGCCACCTCGGCGGCGGGGGCGCCAAGCGAGCTCGCAAGCTCTTCTACCGTAGGAGGTTCCGCACCCGCGGCGGTCAGCCTGGCGACCACCTCGGCGGCCAGGGTGCGCTGCCGATCGGAGAGCCGAGCCGTGAATTCCGCGAGTCGGACGTCGCCCTGCTCCAGCACCAGCTCCCCCGCCGATACGAGCTCCGCGAGCACGGTGTCGACGAGGGCGTCGGCGACGCGGACCCTGGTCCGGAGCCACTGGCGCGGCGCTCCCACGTCCAGCGGATGCGCGGCGTGGTATTCGGCGAGGGTGGAGCGGATCCGCTCCACGACGAGCGCCCTCGTGCTCGGTGCGTACAACCGATCCTCGATGCGCCACGCGTCGGATGACGCGAGCAGGTCGCCAAGCTCGCTCTCGCTGACGCCCAGCCGGACCGGAAGCTCGGCGACATCGACGCCGGACATCGCGGCCTCACGCAGGAAGTGATCGAGCGCATCCGCCACGGATTCCGCGCGCTGCGACCAGGCGCGCGCGCGCTGCGGCGCCAACGGGTCGGTGACGACACCTCCGCCCACCGTTCCCAGCGGCGAGCCGCCACGCAGCACGAACCGATCGCCGGTGCGCGCGACCACCGGCTCGTCCACGACGATGCGCGCCGGCCGATGCTCGCCAGGTGCGAGTGCGCCACCCGTCGCCACGAGGCGCGCCCCGACCTCGCTCGTGCCGAGATGCAGGCGAAGCTGGTTGCGCGGACCCACCGGTCGGGCGACGTCGTCGAGCAATGCGACGTCGGCGCGGAGCACGGTGGAGGGACGCCACGCGTCGCCGGCAACGAGCACCGCTCCACGTCCGACGCG
>Ga0207706_10001985_pt1 | contig 20065 bp, 22 predicted proteins | sample KBSC53metaG_FD_184318 | JGI IMG/M metagenome (GOLD analysis project Ga0207706, IMG submission 184318) | Corn rhizosphere microbial communities from Kellogg Biological Station, Michigan, USA - KBS C5-3 metaG (SPAdes) (version 2) | ecosystem: Host-associated > Plants > Roots > Rhizosphere > Soil ... | reverse complement strand
CGGGTTGTCGGCCTTGCGGGCGATCTTGTCGACCTCGTCGATGTAGATGATCCCGGTCTCGGCCTTCTTGACGTCGTAGTCGGCGGCCTGGATCAGCTTCAGAAGGATGTTCTCGACGTCCTCGCCGACGTAGCCGGCCTCGGTCAGGGCGGTGGCGTCAGCGATCGCGAACGGCACGTTGAGGATCCGCGCCAGCGTCTGCGCCAGCAGCGTCTTCCCGCAGCCGGTCGGGCCGAGCAGCAGGATGTTCGACTTCTGCAGCTCGGTCTGCTCGCCGCCGTCGTCGCCCGCCATCTGGACGCGCTTGTAGTGGTTGTAGACCGCGACCGAGAGCGCCCGCTTGGCGGCTTCCTGGCCGACGACGTACTCGTTCAGGATCGCGTTGATCTCACGCGGCTTCGGCAGCGCCTCGAGCTCGAAGCTCGGCGGCGTCGTCAGCTCCTCGTCGATGATCTCGTTGCAGAGGTCGATGCACTCATCGCAGATGTAGACGCCGGGGCCTGCGATCAGCTTCTTGACCTGCCGCTGCGACTTCCCGCAGAAGCTGCAGAGGAGTTGCTCGTTGGAGTCGGTCGGACGTGCCAGGGCTTCTTTCCTTCGCCTCGTGGGTGGATCGAGAACCCGCGTCCAAGGTTACGGAACCCGGCGACGCGGAACATCAGGCTGTTACTCGCCGGCGGCCCCGGTCCCTGCAAGCGCGCCCGGACTTGCAACGGCCGCGACCGGACGCAGTGCGCTTCACCGATCCCCCTTGCCCATTGATCGGTGTCCGTCGTATCGTCCCGGCGTCCGTCCTGCGACTGCCGGTGACCACCGGCGAGGGAGACCAAGAATTGAGCCGATCCCGGAACCGCGCCGGCCGCGACCGGCCCACCCTGCGGGCACTCGCGGCGCTGACGGCGACGGCCGCCGTCGCCGCGGCCATGGCCGCCCCCACCGCGGGGAGCGAGCGAGCTACCTTCCCGCTCAGCTTCATCGGCGTCTACCAGGACGGGACGCCGGTCAAGGTCAAGAAGTTCACGTTCTCGGGGGCACCCGTGCAGTGCGCGGAGGGACCGGCGACCTACAGTCCGGCGCGGCCGCTCCCGAGGATGAAGGTGAAAAAGCACCTCCAGTTCTCCGGCACGGTCCGGCGCAAGGGGGTCACGACACGGGTGACCGGCAAGTACAAGCGGGACCTCTCGGCCGTCACCGGAACGCTCAAGGTGCGCGGCAAGGTCAGCGGCTACACGCGCTGCCGGAGCGGCAAGCTGCGCTGGAAGACCGACTAGCCGATAGCTACGAGCTAGGAGCTCGCCACCGGCTCGGCATTCACCGCGGCGCGGCTCTCGATCACGCGGTCGACGATGTTGTACTCGACCGCCTCCTCGGCGCTCATGAAGTAGTCGCGCTCGGTGTCGCGCTTGACGCGCTCGATGTCCTGGCCGGTGTGCTTGGCGATGATCTCGTCGAGCCGGCGGCGGATGTCGATGATCTCCTTGGCGTGGATCTCGATGTCGGTCGCCTGTCCCTGGAACCCGCCGGATACCTGGTGGATCAGGATCTTCGAGTTCGGCGTCGCCATCCGCTTGCCGGCGGCGCCGCCGCCGAGCAGCAGCGCGCCCATGCTCATCGCGATCCCGACGCAGATCGTCTGCACGTCGGGCTTGATGTACTGCATCGTGTCGTAGATCGCCAGGCCGGCGTAGACGGAGCCGCCCGGCGAGTTGACGTACATCGAGATGTCCTTGTCCGGGTCCTCGGACTCGAGGTGGATCAGCTGGGCGACGATCAGGTTGGCGATGTCCTCGGTGACGGGCGTGCCGAGGAAGATGATCCGCTCGTTGAGCAGACGCGAGTAGATGTCGAACGCGCGCTCGCCGCGCGAGGTCTGCTCGACCACCATGGGAACCATCGGGCTCATCGGCGCGCCAGTCTATAGAAGCGCTCCGGCGGCCCAACCGGCGTCAGCGGCGCGATCCGCTGGTAGGTTGCCGGAATCAGGCCGGCCAGGTGAGAGCGATCGGGGACGCGAGCGCAACCGTGGACGCTTTCACGAGTTATGGCCGAAGGACAATCAGCGAACATCGAAAACGCACCAGCGGCCCGGTTCCCCTGGCCCTGGAAGGGAGAACGATGAAGAGAACCACCACCGGCGCGATCGTGATCGCGATCGTCGCGTCCCTGGCCCTGGCCGGAACGGCCCTCGCCGGGTCGAAGACGATCCGCCAGACGGGTCAGATCGTCGGCGACAGTGCGACCTCGGTGAAGCTCCGCGTCAAGGTCAAGAACGGCGATGCGAAGAAGGTCTCGGGCTACAAGGCCAAGAAGGTGCTGACCCGCTGCGACGGCGTCGCCAAGCGCTTCACCTACTTGGCTCTCGACCCGATCCCGGTCGACCCGAGCGGCGACTTCGACGCCGTCCTGACCGACGACTCGATCGGCCTCAGGATCTCGCTGAAGGGCGAGGTCAAGCGCCATGGCAAGGCGGTCGTCGGGACGATCAAGACGAACAGGTTCAAGAACGGGAAGCAGACCTGCAAGGCGCCGAAGCAGAAGTTCAAGACCTCCAACAAGTAGGAGGCGAACCGGAGCCGCGCCGCCCTCGACGCGGCGCGGCGGCGGGTCAGTCGTCGTCGCCGGGGGTCCAGAGATCCCCTGTGGCGGCCTGACCCTCGCCCTCCGGGGTCCAGAGCTTCTCGCGGGCCTCGGCCCGGTCCATCTCGATCGGCTTCGCCGCCTCGACGATCAGCTCGGCGGCCTTGCGCATCCTGATCTCCTCGATCAGCAGCGCGTCGCGGCCCTCGGCGCGGATCCGCTTCAGGAGCTTCTCCGGCTTGCCCTTCTCGCCGGCCGGTGGCGCGAGCGCCTCGAGCAGCTCGTCCTCCGTCACCTCGATCTCCTCGGCATCGGCGACGGCGGCGAGGACGGCCTCCCGTTTGAGCCCGGACTCGGCATCACCGCGGGCATCGGCGATCGCCTCGTCGCGGTCCTTGCCCTGGATCTGCAGGTAGGCGCTCGGGTCCATCCCCTGCTGCTGGAGCGAGCGCTCGACCCGCTCCCAGATCTCGGTCGCGCGGCTCGTGATGATCTCGTCGGGGATGTCGATGGTCGCGTTGGCGACGGCCGCGTCGATCGCCGCGTCGTTGAACTGGTGCTCGACGCGGTGCTCGGCCTGGTGCAGCAGTCGCGACTCGATGTCGCCGCGGAGCTCCGCGAGCGTGTCGAAGTCGGAGTTGTCGGCGGCGAAGTCGTCGTCGAGCTCGGGCAGCTGCTTCTCGCGGACCTCCTTGACGGCGACCTCGAAGCTCGCCTCCTTGCCCGACAGGTGCTCGGCGTGGTACTCGTCCGGAAAGGTGACCTCGACCGTACGCGCGTCACCGGCCTCGCTGCCGGTGAGCTGCTCGTTGAAGCCCTCGATCAGCGTCTCCGAGCCGAGCTCGAGCAGGAAGTCGGTGGCGGCGCCGCCCTCGAAGGGCTCGCCGTCGATCGAGCCGGTGTAGTCGATCACGATGAAGTCGCCGTCGCCGGCGGCCCGCTCGACGGTCTCGAGGCCGGCCAGGCTCTCCCGCATTCGCTCGATCTCGGCGTCGATCGCCTCCGTCGGCACTTCGGGCTCGGGACGCCCGACCTCGATCCCCTTGTACTCGCCGAGCTTCGCCTCGGGCCGGACGCCGACCTCGATCGTGAACTCGAGCGGGTCGCCCTCGGCGGGCGCGTCCGGCATGTCGAGCTGCGGGTCACCGACCGGGGTGACCCCGGAGGAGATCATCGCCCGCTCGTACCAGCCGGGAAGACCCTCGCGAAGCGCCTCCTCCATCACCGCATCGCGGCCGATCCGCTGCAGGACCAGTTGCGGCGGGACCTTGCCCTTGCGAAAGCCGGGCATCTTCATCTCGTTCGCGAAGCTGCGCGCCGCCGACTGCAGGCGCTTGTCCACCTCCCCGGCGGGGACGGTCGCGGCGATCTTGACCTTCGACTCGGGGAGGGCGGTGACCTCGGTCTTGACTTCGGGCTGCGGCATCGCGCGGGAACCTTAGAGACTGCCCGCCGCCCCCCGCTCGCGGCCTCGCCGCCGCCGTCGCCGAGGCTCTACGGTTCCCGCCATGAGCGTCAGAGGCAAGAAGGCCGAGGGGCTCGAGCCGGGCACGACCGCGGTCGGCACCTGGAGCGGCGGCCGCTTCATGAACTTCGGGGAGAGGATCGGCGAGGAACGGCTCGAGGCAGTGCTCCGGCCCGGCGACGGCATCGCGACGGTGCTGACCGCCGACACCTACGGTCAGGGCGAGGCCGACCGGATGCTCGGCCGCGCGATCGCCGGCGTCGATCGCGGCTCCTACAGCCTCGTCGGAGCTATCGGCCACGACTTCTACGAGGGCGAGCGGGTCGGCCCGAAGGGCTTCCCGCGGTTCACGGACCCGCGGCTGCGCGGAGCCGACGCGTACGCCGGCTACCTGCGGATGGCGGCGGAGAAGAGCCTCGAGCGACTCGGCCAGGGCTGCTTCGACCTCCTCCTCCTCCACAACCCCGACCACACCGGCTACTCCTCCGAGACCGTCTGGGACGGGATGGCGGCGCTCCGTGACGAGGGCATCGCCGCCGCGATCGGCGTCGCGCCGGGTCCCGCCAACGGCTTCACGCTCGACCTGCTCGACTGCTTCGAGCGCTTCGGTGAGCGGATCGACTGGGCGATGGTGATCCTCAATCCGCTCGAGCCCTGGCCCGGCGAGCTCGTCCTCGACGCCGCCGCCGCCCGCGAGATCGCGGTGATCACCCGCGTCGTCGACTACGGCGGCCTCTTCTGGGGCGACGTCGGCGACATCGACGAGCTCCAGCCCCATGACCACCGCCGATTCCGGCCGCAGGGCTGGATCGAGGCCGGCAACGCGAAGATCGAGCGGATGCGCCCGATCGCCGAGCGCGCCGGGCTGACCCCGCTGCAGCTCGCCTGCCGCTGGAACCTCGCCCACCCGGCGGTCCGCTGCGTCGCTCCGACGCTGATCCAGGAAGCCGGCGAGGGCGCCCGCCCGATCGAGGAGAAGCGCGCCGAGCTCGCCGCCCTGCCCGACGCCGAGCTGACCGGGGCCGACGTCGAGGAGATCCGGCGGATCGGCGACAACACCGGCTCGATGGCCCTGAAGGGCGCCAGCGCGACCCACGAGGGCGAGCCGGTCGCCGACGCCTGGCCGCTCAGCCCCGAGCTGGTCGCCGCCGGCGAGCGCTGGGGGGTCGATCCCGAGCGCGACCTCCTCCCCACGCCGGCGGCTTGAGCGCCCGCGACCGCGTCCTCGCGCGGACGGTCAGCGGGCCGGTCGGGCGAGGAGTCGCCTTCGTCGCCGATTTCGCCGTCGTCCTTTGGCGGGCGATCCGCTGCGAACCTGCCCGGCCGCTCGACCGCTAGGCACTCAGAGCCAGCGGATCCGCTTGAAGAAGCGGTACATCGTCACGACGACGAGAGCCATCGTCAGCAGCGCCAGCGGGTAGCCGATCTCGGTGTGGAGCTCCGGCATGTCGTCGAAGTTCATCCCGTAGACGCTGGCGATGAACGTCGGCAGCGCGATGATCGCCGCCCAGGCGGAGATCGACCGGACCACCGCGTTCTGGCGCAGGGTGATCAGCGAGAGGTTGGCGTCGAGGGCGCCGGTCAGCAGGTCGCGCTGGTCGTGGAGTTGCTCGTCGATCCGCCGGGCATGGTCGGCGACGTCGCGGAAGTAGCGGCGGATCTGGTCGTCGAGGTCGATGACGATGCCGCTCTCCAGCGACTCGAGCGGGCCGACGAGCGGCTGGACGGCGCGGTGGAACTCGATCACCTCGCGGCGCAGGAAGTAGATCCGCTGGGTCGCGTCGACGTCGCGCTCGGCGAAGACCTCGTTCTCGACCTCGGTGATGTCGTTGTCGATCCCGGCGGCGACCGGCTCGTAGTCGTCGACGACCTTGTCGAGGATCGCCCAGGCGGCGGCGGCCGGACCGACCTCGACCAGCTCCGGGCGGGACTCGAGCCGGTCCCGCGCCGGCGCCAGGGCGCTGCCCTCGCCGTGCCGGATCGCGATCAGATAGCCGGCGCCGATGAACAGGTTGATCTCGCCGAAGTCGATCTCCTCGCGCCCGTCGTCGTAATGGGCGGTCTTGAGGACGACGAAGTAGGAGCCGTCGTAGTCCTCGAGCTTCGGGCGCTGATGCTTGCTGTAGGCGTCCTCGAGTGCGAGCTCGTGAAGCCCGAAGGCATCGCCGACCCGGTGGAGCTCGTCGACGTCGGGATCGTGGAGGCCGAGCCAGACGAACCCGTCACCGCGCTTGGCGCGGGCGGCCGCGGTCTCGATGTCGAGCTTCTCGGAGTCCTGGCGGACGCCGCGGCAGTACTGGGCGCAGTCGACGATCACGGGCTTCCCCGCTTCCCCGATTCGGGATCGCCCCCGTCCCTCCTGCCGGTGTCAGCGATCGCCCGCGTATCCGAGGATCGACTTGTCGACCAGCCACTCGACCGGCGCCTTGTCGTCGGTGTAGACGGGGCCGCCGGTCAGGGCCGGCGCGAGCCGCTGCGACTCGACCGCGGCGAGGTTCTTGAGGTCGTCTGGAAGGATTGCGATCGCGCCGAGCAGCCGCTCCGGCGACGCCGGCGCTTCGCTGCCGAGGACGAGCGAGTTCGCGTCCTCGAGCGGGTCGCGGATCACGGTCGGGAAGACGTCGGCCATCGTCGCCGAGACCGCCTTCTCGAGGTCGTCGTTGCCCTCGGGGTGACCGACGTTGACGACGACGACGCCGCCCTGGGCGAGCCGGTCGCGGACGAGCTCGAAGAACTCGCGGGTGGCGAGGTAGAAGGGGATGTAGGGCTGACGGTAGGCATCGACGACGATCACGTCGTAGTCGCCGCTCGATTGGCGCAGCCACGGCCGGGCGTCGTCGGTGTAGGTGTGGAGGTTCGGACCCGAGAGGTCGAAGTAGCGGCGACCGATCTCGGTCAGCTCGCCGTCGATCTCGACGCCGTCGACGCGGGCGTCGGGGAAGTAGTGGCCGTACATGCGGGCGGCGGTGCCGGCGGCGTTGCCGAGGATCGCCACGCGCTCGGGAGGGCGGTCGAGCGCCGCGAACGGCATCACGATCAGCCCGTCCCAGTAGCGTCCGGTCAGGTACGAGCCCGGCTTGTAGAGGGAGTGGATCGCCTGGCCCTCGTTGAGCTCGAGGAGGCGATCGCCGTCGGCTTCCTCGACGACCTGCGCGTACTGCGTCTCGGTCTCGGTCTCGTAGATCACCTTGCCGTCGGTGGACGCCTTCACGGTCCCGACCGGGATCGCCAGCGCCACCGCGATCGCCGCGGCGGCGGGCGCGAAGCGGATCCCGAGCCCGGCGACCGCGGTGACGCCGATCACCAGCGCGAACGCGAGGAAGGTGCGCTGGGTGCCGACTACCGGGATCAGGAGCAGCGAGGAGAGCATCGTCCCGGTCAGCGATCCGGCCGTCGAGATCGCGTAGAGGCGACCGGCGATCCGGCCGGCGTGCTCGACGTCGGGGACCGCCAGGCGCAACGCGTACGGCGATGCCGCGCCGAGCAGCAGGACCGGGATCGCGACCAGCGCCAGCACGGCGAACAGCGATCCGACGAACGCGCCGGCGGAGATCGAGTCGAGCGCGTCGACGGAGATGTCGAAGAACGGCCGGGCGATGAACGGCACCGCCGCGAGCAGGACCGCCGCGAGCAGGACGATCTTGCAGAGCCCTTGCAGCGACGGGTTGCGATCGGCGAGCCGGCCGCCGAGCCAGTAGCCGAGCGAGAGCGCGACGAGCACGACACCGATCGTGTTCGCCCAGACGATCGTCGAGGCCCCGAAGAACGGCGCCATCAGCCTTGCGACCGCGATCTCGGCTCCCAGCGAGCCGGTGCCGACCACGAAGACCAGCACGTAGAGGAAGCGGGTCCTGCTCAAGCCGGTCCGCTCGCCTCGGAATGCGCTGCCGTCGACTCGATCCGCTCGCGCAGCCGCTCGCCCTGCCCGGCGCTCACGGCCCGCTCGGCCCGGGCCGGATCGAGCTCGACGCCGCGGGCGGCGGCGAGGTCGAGCAGTTCCTGGCGCTCCGTGTCCCGGCTCGCCCAGCGGAGGACGAGCCAGGTCAGGATCGAAAGCGTGATCACGGTGCTCTCGGCCATCATCACCACGCCGGCCATCCCCTGATCGCTGAGGGCCGAGATGTTGTGGGCGGCCTCACCCGGGGCGTAACGCGCGTAGATGACCGAGCTCGACCACATCAGGACGTTGGCGAGCACGGCGCCGATCAGCCGGACAGCGAACACGAAGCCGGCGCTCGCCGCGCCGGTGAACCAGGACGGCTTCGGGAGCGGGCCGACCAGCGACATCCAGAACGCGACGCCGGCGAAGAAGAAGCAGAGGTGCTGAAAGGCATGGATCAGGTCGCTGTCGAACGTCGCCGCCTGGTAGAGCGCCGGGATGTGCCAGACGTAGAGCAGGATGGTCCAGGCGGCGAGGGCGAAGATCGGGTTGGCGAGGTGGCGCATCCAGCGGAAGCCGCGCATCGCCAGAAGCGGCTGCATCAGCGGTCCGGTCAAGCCGAGCACGAGAAACAGCGCCGCGATGTCCATGATCAGCAGGTGCTGGACCATGTGCCAGGTCAGCATCTCGTCGGAGAGATCGTCGATCGGCGAGACGTAGGCGATCGCGAGGACGATCAGCGCGGTGAGGAAGAACGCCTGCCGGAAGCGCGGGACCGATCGGCCCGAATCCGCGAGCCTGACCATCCGGATCGCGTAGGCGACCGCGATCACGATCAAGGACAGTGGCGGCAACCATTCGGCGAGGACCGACTGGACGTCGGCAACGGGGATCATTGCCTCGATCAGGCTAGATGATCGTTTGTGCCGGATCCGCTCAAGGGCGCCGCGCAGGGGTCGATCATGGAGGCGATGGGTGGATCGCTCAGGAGCCGGAACCGCACGTCGGCGCTGCTCGCTCTCCTCGGGTCGATCGCGCTCGTCGTCGCGGTCGCAGTCGCGCCGGCCGCCGCCAAGCCGCGGGCGGCGAAGCTCGAGGTCGCGAAGGTCGGGACGAGCAGCATCGACCTGCGCTGGAGCGGCGGGGCCAAGGCGAAGCGCTGGGCGCTGCGACACCGCGCCGGGGGGGAATGGACGACGCTGCGGATCCGCGGATCGCGACGCGCCCGGCTCGCCGGCCTCGACCGCGGCAGCGTCCACGAGGCACAGGTCGCGCCGTGCCGCCGGGGCCGCTGCCGGCCGTGGAGCAACACCGTGCGGACTGCGACCCTGCTGGCACCGATCAACGGCCCCCATCCCGATCCGGGCTGCGCGACGTTCCCGCCCGGCGACGAGCTCAATCGCGACGTCTCCGGCGCCGCGATGGCCGGCGACTCCGATCAGATCATCGCCCGGATCGGGGCCGACGGCGGCGACTTCATCCACCCCGACTTCGGCTCGAACCCCCACTACGGGATCCCCTACGTCGTCGTCCCCGCCGACCAGCCCGGCGTTCCGATCCGCTTCCGGGCCTACGGCGACGAGAGCGACCCCGGCCCCTACCCGGTTCCGCCGGGTGCGTCGATCGAGGGTGGTCGTCGCAGCGACGGCGATCGTCACGTCCTCGTCGTCCGCCGCCCGCAGTCGCCGGGCGGGACCTGCACCCTCTACGAGCTCTACCGCGGCCGCGAGGTCGGCGGGGCGCGCGGCGCTTGGAGCGCCGACTCCGGCGCGATCTTCGACCTCGGCGCCCCTCTTGCCGGCCAGCGGCCCGCCGGGTGGACGTCGGCTGATGCCGCCGGGCTGCCGATCTATCCCGGCCTCGTCACCTACGAGGAGGTCGCCTCCGGTGAGATCGACCACGCGATCCGGGTCACCTTCGAGCAGACCCGCCGCGGCTACGTCCCCCCTGCGACCCACTACGCGTCCGACTCCTGCCACCGGTACCGGCCGCCGATGGGGCTGCGGCTCCGGCTCGGCGCCGGCTACGACATCTCCGCGATGACCGGCGCTGCCCGGGTGATCGCGGTGGCGATGAAGCGCTACGGGCTGATCGTCGCCGACAACGGATCGAACTGGTTCATCTCCGGCTCCACCGACCGGCGCTGGAGCGACGCGAACCTGAACCAGCTCAAGTCGATCCCCGGCGACGCCTTCGAGGTCGTCGCCGGCGGGCCCGAGATCTCCCCCTGCTAGAGGACGCCCTCGAGCGTCAGCAGCTCGCGCTTGACGTCGAGGCCGCCGCCGTAGCCGCCGAGGGCGCCGCCGCTGCGGAGGACCCGATGGCAGGGGACGACGATCGGGATCGGGTTCGCGCCGAGCGCCCGGCCGGCGGCGCGGAACGCACGCGGGCTTCCCGCCGCCGCAGCAACCTCGCCGTAGGTCCGGGTCTCCCCGAACGGGATCGCCGCCGTCCGCTCGAGCACGGCACGGACGAACCCGGCGGTGAGCTGCCAGTCGAGCGCCAGCCCGAAGTCGTGGCGGCGCCCCGCGAAGTACTCGTCGAGCTCGCGGCGGACCTCGTCGAGCCGACCAGGCGCCTCGACGATCCGCGGCGAGATCCGCTCGGCGAGCTGCTCGAGCTGAGCGTCGCGGGGGCGATTCGGGTAGCCGAGATGGACGAGGCCGGCCGGCGTGCTGACCGCGAGCAGCGGGCCCAGCGGCGAGTCGATCTCGGCGTAGGCGAGATCGAGCAGCCCGGCGTCGGCCGCGCGCCGGCTCACTGCATCGCCGAGCTCGGCGAGGTCCAGGTCTGCGGTGGTCGCTGCGCGGACGGCGCGCTTCAGGTCGATGTCGGTGGTCATGCTGATTCCTCCTCGATGTCTGTGGTCGGATCGGTCGCGCGCAGCGCGCGGACCGCTTCGTGGACATTGCGGCGTGCCGCCGCCTCCGAGCAGCCGAGCGCCTCGCCGACCTCGCGGTAGCGGAGGTCGAGAGCGAAGCGGAGGACGACCGCCGCCCGCTGCTTCGGAGGCAGGGCGGCGACCCGCTCCCAGAGCGCCGCGTCGGGACCCTCCGCCGCCGGCGACGCCGCGATCGCGTCCGGCTCGGCAAGCGCCTCCGGGCGGCGCGAGCGAGCACGGTGCTCGTCGATCGCCTTGCGACGGGCGATCGTCAGAAGCCAGGCCCGCGGGCTCGCACCGTCGAATCCCGGATAGGCGCGCAGCGCCGCGACCAGCGTCTCCTGCAGGACGTCATCGACGTCGTCGGCCGGAAGCATGCCGCGCAGGAACGCCGCGACGGCCACCGCGTGGGCTTCGATCAGGCTCTGGAAGGGTGTCGTGGCTCGCGGCGCGTTCATCTCCTGTCAATCCTGTCAACGCTCGGGGCGGTCGTTTCGTGAGATCGGAGCGGGAACCGGAGGAACGAACGAAGATGGCCGCTAGGCTTGCCCGCCGGAGACGGGAACCGGAGAGGAGAGCTGGCTTGACGAATCGACCCCTGCACGCGATCGACGCCGTCCGCGGCCGCCTGGCGCTCGCCGCAGTCGTCCTGGCGGCGCTCGCCGCGCTGGCGATGCTGGCGCCGGCGTCGTCGCCGGCGAAGACGAAGTGGCTCTGCAAGCCCGGTTCGAAGCCGAACCCGTGCAAGGGCAGCCTCGAGACCACGAGGTACGCCGCCGACGGGAGCGCGACGATCGAGGCGCCGCGGAACGCGCGGAAGCCGAAGTACGACTGCTTCTACGTCTACCCCACCGTCAGCGAGCAGGAGACCGAGAACGCCAACAAGCACATCGATCCGCAGCAGACCGCGATCGCGCAGTACCAGGCCGCCCGCTTCTCCCAGGATTGCCGCGTCTTCGCTCCGGTCTACCGGCAGCTCACCCTGAAGGCGATCGGCGGATCCGGGCTCAGCCCGGACGCGGTCGAGATCGCCTACGGCGACGTCCTCGCCGCCTGGCGCACCTACCTGCGCCGCTACAACCACGGCCGCGGCGTCGTCCTGATCGGCCACTCGCAGGGAACGGGGATGCTGAGCCAGCTCCTCCGGAGCGAGATCGAGCGCAAGCGGGCCCAGCGCCGGAAGCTGATCTCGGCGATCCTGCTCGGCGGCAACGTCGTCGTCCGCAAGGGCAAGGACGTCGGCGGGACGTTCCGGCGGACGCCGCTCTGCCGCGACGGAAGCCAGCTCGGCTGCGTCATCGCCTTCTCGACCTTCAACCAGACGCCGCCCGACGATTCGATCTTCGGACGTCCCGACGGCGCCCTCGTCTCGCTGCCGAAGGGCGCCGACCCGAACGACTATCGCGTTGCCTGCACCGACCCGGCGACACTCAACCGCGACGGATCGCGGCTCGAGACGATCGTCCGCAGCGAGCCGTTCCCGGGCACGCTCGGCGTCGGCATCTCGCTGATGTACGGCTTCGACCTGCCGACCGCCGACACGCCCTGGCTCGTGCCTCAGGACCACTACCGGGGCCATTGCGAGCGGGCAAACGGAGCCAACGTCCTGATGATCTCGCCGGTCGCCGGCGCCAGGGTGCTGACGCCGTCGCCGACGCCGGAATGGGGCCTTCACCTGCTCGACGGCAACGTCGCGCTCGGCAACCTCGTCGAGCTGGTCGGCAAGCAGGGCAAGCGATACGTGAAGCGCGAACGGCGGCGCTGACGGTGGGCCCGGCGCTCGCCCGCAGGCCCCAGCTGCTCCTGCAGGGCGTCACCGCGAACCGCCGGTCCCCCGACCTCGATGCGCTCGCCGCCGAGACCCGTCCGGAGCGGTTCGTCTGGCGGATCCTCCCCCACGCCGCCCGGAGCTTCGCGGCGAGCATCGTCGTGCTTCCGCGCGAGCATGCACGCGCCGCCGCCGTCGCCTACCTCTATTGCCGGATGCTCGACACCTACGAGGACCTCCATCCGGACGCGGCCGCGCGGCCGGACGAGCTGCGCCGCTTCGCCGCCCGCTTCGGCGCCGGCCTCCCGGCTCCATCGCCGATCGATGATGCTCTCGCGCGCGACGATCGCGACCGCCTCAACCTGCTGCTCGTCGATCGCTGCAGCCACGTCGATGCCGTCTTCGCGACGCTCGACGGACGCGTGCAGGAGCAGATCGGCGAGCTCGTCCGCTCGATGGCCGACGGCATGGTCTGGTCGAGCGAGACGTTCGCCCGCCAGGGCGGCGTGCTCGCCGACGAGGAGCAGCTCACCCGCTACTGCCGGAACGTGATCGGCTTTCCCGCAGTCTTCGTGATCGACCTGATCAGCGACGGCGGGTGCCCGCCGGCAGCGCGCGAGGATGCATTCGAAGTCAGCGAGATGATCCAGCTCGCCAACGTCACCCGTGACATCGAGACCGACCTCGCCCGCGGGATCGCCTACCACCCCGCGCTGAAGCCCTATCTGGGGCCCGCGCCCGACGATCGGACGACCCGGGCCGCAGTCCGCGAGGTCCGCGAGGAGTACCTGCGGCTCGCCCTCGGCCGGGCCGGGGCCTATCGGCGCCTCTTCGATCGGCTCGACCTCGGCGGTACGGCCGCGGTCCGGACCGCGGCCGTCCTGATGCTGCTCTTCACCGACCTCCACTACCGCGGCTGCGCGGCCCGGACCGGGCACCGGCCCTGGCCGGGCCCTGGCGGGCGACTCGGCGTCGTCGCCGGCTCGCTCCCGGCCCTGCTCTCGCCGCGCTGGGCGAGATTGGTCGTCGACCGCGTCGAGCGCGACTTCCTGCGGGCGGCCGGCGGCCTGCGACCGCTCCGGCCGGGGCCGCCGGCAGCGCCCGCCGCCGCCTGACGACGGGGCGCCACCGGTCGCCGGTCAGGCGTGCTGGCCGGCGTGGACCCCCTCGCTCAGCTCCTCGACCGCCTTCGCGTTGAAGGCCGGCAGATCGTCGGGCTTGCGGCTCGTGACGAGCCCCTGGTCGACGACGACCTCCTCGTCGACCCAGTCGGCGCCCGCGTTGCGGAGGTCGGTCTGCAGGCTCGGCCACGAGGTCATGGTCCGGCCGTCGACGACGCCCGCCTCGATGAGCGTCCAGGGGGCGTGGCAGATCGCCGCAACCGGCTTGCCGGCATCGAAGAAGGAGCGGACGAACCCGACCGCGTCCTCGTGGGTCCGCAGGTTGTCGGGGTTCGCGACCCCGCCCGGCAGGACCAGGCCGTCGTAGTCATCTGCGTCGGCGTTGCCGACCTCCTCGTCGACCGGGAAGGTGTCGCCCTTGTCGAGGTGGTTGAAGGCCTGGATCTCGCCCTCGTCGGGGGCGAGGAGAACGGCCTCCGCACCGGCTTCCCGCACCGCCTTCAACGGCTCGGTCAGCTCGACCTGCTCGACACCCTCGTTGGCCACGAGGAATGCGATCTTCTTGCCCTGCAACTGGTCGGACATCCCGTTCCTTTCGTCGGTTTCTCGGTCACTACTGAGGTACCCGTGAGGGTCGCCGCCAATCGCGAGGACACCGCCCGCGGGCGGGCGTCTATCGTCTCCTTGGTGAGCCTCGAGTTCGACGAACGGCCGGCGGCCGGAGACCCCGAGGGGCTGCTCCTGATGCACCACGGCCGCGGCGCGGACGAGCACGATCTGGTCGGCCTCGCCGAGGTGCTCGACCCGGAGCGGCGCCTCCACGTCATCACCCCGGGCGGGCCGCTGCGGCTGCCCGGATGGCCGGGCCGCCACTGGTACACGGTCCCGCGGGTCGGCTATCCGGATCCGGAGAGCTTCGAAGCGTCGCGGCGGGCGCTCGCCGATTTCCACGATCGGACCTGGGAGCGAACCGGGATCGGGCCGGAGCGGACGGTCCTCGGCGGATTCTCGATGGGCACGGTGATGAGCTACACGCTCGGCCTCGACGCGGACCGGGCGGCGCCGGCGGGGATCCTCGCCTTCAGCGGCTTCATCCCCACGGTCGAGGGCTGGGAGCCGTCCCTGGCCGACCACAGCGAACTGCCGGTGTTCATCGCCCACGGCCGCAACGACAACGTGATCGGCGTCGGCTTCGCCGAGGCCGCGCGCGACCTCCTCCGCGGCGCCGGACTGCCCGTCGACTACCACGAGGGCGCCGGCGGCCACCAGATCGACCCCGCGCACGTCGCTCCCGCCCGGGACTGGCTGGCCGGCCGCTTCGGCTGACCTCAGCGGCCGTCTTCGCGCGCCGCAGCCAGCGCCGCCCCGTAGACCTCGAGGTCGGCCGCAGCGAACAGGCAGAGCCGGATCAGCTCCGGCGCCCCGGGCTCCCGCGAGCCGCGCAGGAGCGTCGAAACGGCGATCGCCGCGGCGGCTTCGATCGGGTAGCCGAAGATGCCGGTCGAGATCGAGGGGAAGGCGATCGAGCGGGCGCCGAGGTCGATCGCCTTCCCCAGCGCCGAGGAGTATGCGCTTGCGAGCAGCTCCGGCTCGCCGTCGTCGCCACCCGACCAGACCGGGCCGACCGCGTGAACGACCCAGCGCGCCGGCAGCTCCCCCGCCGTCGTCACGCCCGCCCCGCCGACCGGGACGCGCGGATGCTCGGCCGATTCGCGGCGCAGGTCGGCCCCGGCGGCACGCGCGATCGCCGCGGCGACCCCGCCGCCATGGGCGAGATCGGGGTTGGCGGCATTGACGATCACGTCGACGCTCTGGGTCGTGATGTCGCCCTCGACGAGCTCGATCATCGCCCTCCGACCCTAGATGAACGGTCGAGCCCTTCCACCGGGAAGTCGAGAGGGCTAACGTAGATCGGCATGGCTGATGTCCGTCCCGAGATTCAGGCAGGTGACGGCGAGTACGTCCTCGCAGCGTGGAAGCTGCCGGTGATCGTCGCTGCCATCGCGGTGCCGATGGTCGCCGGCTCCTACGTCGGCGGCCCGGGGCTGGCGATGGCGATCGCGGCTCTGGCGGCGAGCTCGATCGTGGTCGTGGCGATTCGCTGCAGCCCGAAGGCGCCGATCGTGCCACCGGCGGCCGCGGACGGTCGCGAGCACCTGCTCCTCGTCGCCGGCGATCCGCTCGAAAGTCCCGCTGCGATCGACCGTGTCGTCGCGGCGACGGCCGCGGACGACGAAGGCGACGAGGCCGAGGTGCTCGTCCTCACCCCGAACCGCTCCCGCTTCGTCGATCGCTGGGCCTCCGACACCGATCGCAGCCACGAGGCCGCCCAGCAGAGCCTCGTCCTCACGCTCGCGTCGCTCGCCAAGGCGGGGATCGACGCAAAGGCGCGGGTCGGCGACGAGGACGTCGTCCAGGCGGTCGACGACGAGCTCCGCAGCTACCCCGCGACCCGGGTCGTCCTCGTCGACCACCCCGGCAGCGGGGCGGTCGAGCCGATCGCCGCGGAGCAGCTCCGGGTGCGCCTGCAGGTCCCGTTCATGCACGTCGTCGATCGCGCCGGCGAAGCCCACTCCGCGGCGCTCTGAGGCCCCCCGGGCGGCGCCTCAGCCCGCGCGCTCGAGGGCGATGTTGAAGTCGCCGCTGCCGAGCTTGCCGTACAGGGTGAGCCAGAGGGGCAGGTACATCTCGGTGCCGCGAGCAGCCGCGATCCCGCCGAGATCGACGATCCGCTCCGCCGGCCAGCCGAAGCTTCCGAGCAGCTCCTCGACCTCCCCCTTGGCGCCGGCGTCCTCGCCGCAGACGAACACGACGTGATCGCCGCCGACGCGGGCGGGTTCGACCATCACGGCGCTGTTGACGGTATTCAGGGCCTTGACGACGCGCGCCTCCGGGAAGGTCGCCTGGATCCGCTCGCCGAGGCTGTCGTCGTTGCAGATCGACAGCGTCGGCGGCATCCCGGCGGAGAAGTCGAGTGGGTTGGCAACGTCGATCAGGACCTTGCCGGCCAGATTCGCTTCGCCCGCGGCGGCGAGCGCATCGAGCGAGCTCCCTCCGGCCGTGCAGTTGAAGACGATCTCGCCGAACCCGGCGGCGTCGCCGAAGCTGCCCTCGCCGGCGGCCCCGGCCTCTTCAGCCCATGCGACCGCGGCATCGTTGCCCGCCCTGCGCGAGCCCATCCGCACCTCGTGACCGATCTCGACCAGCTTCGAGCCGATCGTCCGGCCGACCACCCCGGTTCCCAGCACTGCGATCCTCATCGTTGATCCTCGCTTTCGGTGACCGCCGTCGACAGCGTACGCCGGTGCCGTTGCCGGCCCGTAGATCGCAACGCTGGGGGCGATCTCGTCCCGGATACGGGATGAAACCGACCTCAGCGCAAGGGCGCGAAGCCTCCGGTCAGCCTCAGCGCGTCTCGACGGGCGGGCGGGGCGCCGCGCCGGCGACGGCCTCGACCTCCGCGACGGCGAGGTCGCGTTCGCGGTCGGCGGCGATCGCCGCCGCCATCCGCCCCGCCGCGGCGCGATAGCCGGGGTCGCTGAGCACCGCCCCGAGCGCCCGTGCGATCGCGCCGGTCCCGGCGCCGGGACGGAGCCGCAGGCCGGCGCCGCTCGCGACGACGCGCGCGGCTGTATCGGGCTGGTCGCGGCCGACCGGCATGCAGAGCAGCGGCACCCCGTGCGCGAGCGCTTTGATGACAGTTCCGTGACCGGCATGGGTGACGACGGCGGCGGCGTGCGGCAGGACGGCGGAGTGCGGCGCCGAGGCGACGATCGTCACGTTGGCGGGCGCCGCGACGGCGTCGGCGGCGAAGCTCGGGCCGGTCGTGACGAGGCCGCGGACATCCATGCGGCCGAGTGCGCCGACGACGCGCCGGATCATCGGGTCCTGGCCCTGGGTGGTCGTGCTCAGCGAGACGAGGACGAGCGGGCCGCTGCCCGTGGACTCGCTCCACGCCCCCGCCCAGTCGGGGTCCTCGAGGCGGGGCCCGCAGTAGCGGACGTTGGCGGGCACCCGGAGACCGCCGCCGAGCTCGAAGGTCGCCGAGGTCAGCACGAGGACCCGGTCGGGACGGTCGAGCAGCTCGAAGATCGTCGTCACCGGCGGTTGCCCGTAGTCGGCCAGGAGCCGGTTCATGTCGGCGAGGCGCTTGTCCCAGAGCCGGCTGCCGAGCGCGGCCGCAAGCCGGTCGCGAACCTGCCCGAGCCGGTCGTCGCGGGCGCTCAGGCCGAGGCCGAACGGGGGAACCCCGGGAACCCGGCCGGGGTAGATGTTCGGGACGACGGAGATGTTCGCGACGCCGGCGTGGGCCGCGGCGACCTGCGAGCCGAGCAGCAGGTTCTCGGAGAGGACGGCGTCGACCGGCTCGCGGCGGATCTCCGCCAGCGTGTCGCGGGCGAAGGCCGGCGCCGCGCCGACCAGCAAGCGGTCGCGGATCCTGGCACTGGCGCCGAGCGGCGTCCGCGCCTCGAAGTCACGGACGAACTCGGTGCTCGGATCGGCGGAGACCCGCTGCGGAGCCGTCGTCCAGGGCACGTGCCGGGCGCCGGAGCCGGCGACGGCCTCGCACAGGCTCGGATCGGCGAGCACGCGGACGTCGTGGCCGCGCTCGACGAGCGCACCGGCGACGCTGAGGACCGGAGGCGAGTTGCCGCCCCCATCCCAGAGCGTGAAGAGCAACCGGCTCATCCGCGTACCGCACCGCTCGCCTCACGTGCGGGCGAGCCTGTCCCGGCCTCGAACCGGTCGGTCAGTGCGAGGACCGACTCGCGCATCGCCGTCTCCGCGTCGTCACGGCTCAGGCCCTGCTCGCGGCGGAGGATCTTCCAGGTGAGGACGTCCGTCGCCGCGATCAGCATCACGGTCCGGCGCTCGCGCTCGCCCGACGGCTCCACGGTCAGCCACGAGGCGAAGACCCGCTCGACCCAGCTGCGATGCACCGCCCGCCCGCCCGCGAGCAGCGGCGCCAGCTCCTCGACCCGGCCCTCGAGCGCGATCATCCGGACGATCCCGTCCCCGATCCGCTCGTACTCGTCGACGAGCGTCGCCACACCGCCGCCGACATCGCCGGCTGCGACCTCGTCCCGGCGCTGATCGACCCCGCGGGCGACGCTCTCGGCCACCGCCGCCAGCAGCCCGCCCTTCGAGCCGAAGTTATTGACGACCGTCTGCAACGCGACGTCGGCCTCGCCGGCGACCTCGCGGAGGCTGACGTCGTCGTACCAGCGCTCGAGGTAGAGGCGCTCGGCGGCCCCGGTGATCCGCTGCCGGGTCCGGTCCTGGGCGACCGCCCGCTTCCCGAGCCGGTATCGCGTCGCACCATTCACTGGTACGACGTTACATCAGAATCTCCCGCCTGTCCAGCCCGGATTTCCCGCGCGGCCCGGGCCGAGCATTATCCGGGCTTCGTCGTCATCGCCCAGAGTGCAACCAGGTTGAGGACCAGGAGCAGCCCGATCAGGACGGCGGCGACGCGCACCCCCGTCGCCGGACGATCGCCGTCGGCGCGGGCCCGGCGGAGCGCGAACCAGCCGAGCAGGCCGGAGACGACGATCAACAGCAGGCCAGCGTCGCCGGCGATGTAGCCGATCCCGATCCAGTCGGGCGGATCGTCGACGTCGTTCCAGCCCTCCTTGTCGGCGATCCACTCGGCGCTGACGCGAAGCACGACCCAGGCCGGGAGCACGGCCAATGTCAGCGAGCGCAGGGCGAGGCGCAGGCTCGCCGCCGAGCCGTCGCGGCCGGCGGGGACGAGGAGCGCCATCGTCAGCGCCAGCGCTCCGATCAGGGTCAGGGCGCCAAGGACATGGAGGAAGAGCGGCACGTCCCATTCGTCGGGGCGGATGGTGGCGAGGCCGATCATGCCCACGGCTTTCCGATCATGTCTGCAAGCAGGAGCACCACCACGGCGACGTGGATCCAATGAAGGCGGGCGACGTCGGCCGGAATTGCCGCTCCGCCGCCGGACTCGCGGTAGGCAGCCGGGACCTTGTCGCCGCTCCAGCCCGCCGCGAGCCAGAGAGCGATCGCGATCAGGACCCAGCCGTCGAAGACGTCGTAGCCGTCGATGTCGAACGCGAGTGCGATCCCGAAGATGAAGACTCCGACGAGTCCGATGTGCCAGAGGGTGAGGAACGTGCGCACCGTGCCGAGCTCGAGCCGGGCGCCGAGCACGAGTGCGGTGAACGCCACGATCGCGGCGAACAGCGACGCGGCGGCGAGCAGATGCAGAAAAAGCAGCGTGTCCGTCATCGGCCGGTCCCGAGCCTATCCAGGCGGCTGGACGCTCAGCCGATCCGCTCGTCGGCGATCGTGAACTGGGCGGCGATCACCAGCAGGTAGATGCTCGTCGCGGCGAACCCGACCAGCGGCC